>Ga0315293_10004087_pt1 | contig 13938 bp, 12 predicted proteins | sample YL17G13_20_MG_FD_203071 | JGI IMG/M metagenome (GOLD analysis project Ga0315293, IMG submission 203071) | Sediment microbial communities from Yellowstone Lake, YNP, Wyoming, USA - YL17G13_20 | ecosystem: Environmental > Aquatic > Freshwater > Lake > Sediment | place: USA: Wyoming | collected... | reverse complement strand
CACGCGCTCGGACTCAGGCTTCGTCTTGGCCCTCACCAGGCTGTGGACATTGAATGCAGCGCTTATTTTTCCCGGACGGTCGCTAATTCGCTATTTCTAATTGAGTTGCGGACCTAAGCCCGATGACAACATCGGGGGGGGTGTCAATTTTTTGTCGTGTTGAACTCAGGATCTCGCCCAGCTTGCCGACCGCAAGCCTCATGTTTTCGGGCGTCGGGTGAGCCAGTACTGACAGAAATTTGCTCAGCCGTTGGTCGTTTAGAGGCTTTTTGCCGGACCTCTTATCGAGGCAACTCTTTGAAGTGGGCTAACCTATGTAGCGGAATAAGCTAACCTCATACTATTTTATCATGGCCTCAGGGCTAAATACATAAAAGATGAAGCATGTCGAGCGGTTTTGGTCACGTCATGACCACACGAAATGATCTGCAATCTTACAGCAAAATAAATTTTATTTCTCTGCTTCTACCCTCGCATCTTCAACCTTTGCTTCTTTTGTGTATTCATCAGAGACGTGCATTAGAGCCGCAGCCGTTCGTGGGTATTTGTTTTGGCATGCTTCAGCATAGGTTTTGAATTTCGCCGCCAGCTCACGCTCTTGCCCCCCCCCTTCTCCTAGCGATTTTGAGATGATCCCTCGCTTATTGAAAATTCCGATAATAAATCCCTTGTCCAACTCTGCGGACTTGACTTCCTCAATGACTTCGCACACAGGAATGCAAGGCCAGCTCCCGTCGCGCTCGCCAGGAGCATGGGCGAAAACCTCACCTAGTGTGATATCGCAGACCTCTAATCGATCGACTTGTGCAACTTTCTCTCTTGCCGACATGACCCATGTACGCAGCTGATGGGCATCGACCGTCCCGTCGTCTTGGCTGCCAGGCATGCGTTGCCAGCTATGCAGCAGCTGCCAGGCCCGTTCCCCTTGGCGACGTTCGAACTCACTAACTTCTGGCTTTTCTTGTGGAGACTCTTCTAAATCAGCGCGATGGTGTGGCAAATAAAGTAAGGTTAGGAGTTCAATGAAGAATCCCGGGTCTCGAGCTAGCAACTTATGCAGTGTTGATGGTAAGTAAGAATGCATATCAATCATTGGCAACAAAAGCCATTCGAGGCGCATCAGACTTGTATCATCCACCTCTAAGGAAAGCTGCAGTTTTTCAAGAAGAATTAGTATATTGTATCGATCGAGTGTCCTGTTTCCTGCTTCTTGTGGCACCGCTAGTGCCATATTGAGGAGAGTTAGAATGGTGGCGGGCGCAAGCGCGGACTTCTGGCTGACTGCATTTGCCAGTAAATCAATTGCCGAAAAGGGGCGTCCAGTAGCTATGAGCTTAAGCGCAGCTGTTTCTAATTCTTCCGGTGGAAGGTCCGTGTAAAAGTCCTCTACCTGGCCCCAGTATATTTTCGCGGCCTGCTCGCCAAGCTGTTCAACAAAGCTCCAGGTCCGTTTATCAAATGGCATTCTTAGGACAAAAGAAATGGCTTCGTCCAGACTCCATTCTACGAATGGAAGGGCCTCTGCCCAATCTCGCCCATTAGCATGGATGCGGTAGGCAGCATACGCATAGGCGAATTCTCTTATTGTTTTCTCACTATGACACAGGAGGGCTGGGAGAACCTGCGTCTCGTATTCAACTCCAGTTATTTCTGCAAAAATGAATCCTATGCTTTGTGCATTCTGAACGCTGTGCGCGAGCTGAATGATGCCAGCAAATCCACGTCCCACTAGAATGTCCCGTATTGCCGCAGCACGTGTTTGCCGTAAAAGCTCTGCCCGTTGTTCCCAGGAAAGCGACTTGTCTCTGAAAGCACTCCAATCCCGGTTGAACAGTGGACCAGCTAATTCGACTGGGTCTTTCGGTTGGAAACCATCGCGGATTGCCTCAAGGCGCGTTACTATTGTTGCCGGCAATGCCCATTTGCTTTCAGATAGCATTCGGAAATTCTGCACTTCCTCACGCAGAGTATGCCACAGCTTCAAGCGCAAATCCTCAGCGAGGGCCGACCCTGCTACGAGCTCTAGCGCGTGCACTGCCTTCTCGCATTCGTCGTGGGGGAAACGGGCAAGATACTTTATTAAGTCAAGCCATTTATCCGGCTTATTTGTAGAAGTCGATACGGCCAATTTAATCGATGCCTTAAGGGTACGTAAATACTCATCATGGGTTACGCCCCTCTCCCAACCCTCCGCCCAAAACCGCCATTCCGGAGTATTATGTATGAGGATACTTTCCGTGCCTCTCGGAAGCAAATCGAGCAATAGCTTCCAACCGACGGTTTCGTGCCGGTTCAGTAACAGCTCTATCGTCTCTATTCGTTTTTCATACGGGGCGGCGGTGTGAGGCATCCACGAAAAAAAAATATCACGTAAGCTTTGCTGGGGTCTATTCGATAATTGTCCGCCTGGATCCAACTCGGCTATCCTCCCTAGTATAAGGGAGACTCGCGGAAGGAATTCCGGCGACCACGCTACCCTCTCTAAAGCCCACAAAAGATTAGTGTGTTCGGCTTGCCCCATCTTTTCTTGGGCAAAGAGGGCCAATATTTCTTCTTGCTTGGTACTAACTACAGACTCTATCGCTGCAAGTAACTCTTCTGGCGCGGCCTCGGCAATTAGAGGAAGTAGCGATCCGAGTGAAGCCCATCTCTGCCATTTAGCATCTATAGGCAGAATCCCCCACACAACGCGATTAATCCTAGTCTGAAGGGAAATCGTATCAGCTACGTGCGCAGAGGAATCCTGTGTTCCGAGCAGCGCCAATGTTCGTGTGAGAGCTTGTCTGAGTTCGTTCGAGTGGGCAAACTTTTTTCCAAATATACTCGCTCGCCAACGTTCCTCCGCCGGCAATTCATATTTCGGATCATCTACACTGAGCACATTACGTGCGGCATTTTCAAATGCATCCAGATGACTAGAATTCAGCGCTGGGTTAAGAAAAACCCAAGCGTCCAGGGGTGAAACGAATTCCCATACTCCGTTGGCCCATCTTACGGGCGCATCAGTCTCGGATCGCCAACGAGTGACAATCCTTAAAATTTCAGAGTAAGGGCGGGAAGCAATTGTACATACTATTTCATGATCAGCAGGAGAATCATCTCTCCAGGCTCCGGCAAGGAGCAGCGGAGCCAGATTATGTATTTCTTCAGGCCTTCCCCATTTGGGCACCGTAAGGCTTGGTAAAGATGAAAATCTACGCTTGAAAATCGTGAACGATCCGCCTGATTGTTGTGCTAATGAATGGGCCTCCCGTTCCAATAAACCGGCTTCACGCAGAATTCTTTCTAGCTCTAGCCGATCCATTCTCTCAAGCCGGAGCTTTTCTTCTCCCAAGGCTCGAACCGAAGAGATGGGCACCAAAATATGATGACCTTTGCGACGTGCTTCTGCAATCAGCCCCTCATTAGGCTCCAGTTGTTCAGCACAGATTAATATTAGCCGTTGTTCCGAATCGACCAGCTCTCGCCAATAGTCCGCTTTTTCTACAATGATTGCACGACTGACGATAGCGGCCTGTTCGGCCTCGGGGAGCGAGTCAACCCACGCGGCGAATACATCCACTACTTCCTGCGGCGATTGGCCGTAAACATTCAATACATTCGATGCGCTATCTAACCATTCCTTGAAGGACTCTATAGTTTTCTTACGACTTACAAGTAGTGCTTTGCTTGGCAACTTTTGCTTTAAACAATCCTGTAAATTCTGCCAATATCTGGATAGATCCACCAAGCCTTCCGGAGGGATCGAAACATACAACGAAAGCCATAATGACACACCCGGCGCCATCTCTAGCCATTGCTCGATATCATCCGAGTCATAGACGCGAACCTCTCGCCAGTGCCCTAGCTTATTTTTTTCTTCGGCCCATTGCTTTTTGTTTTGGAAGTCCCGGGGCGTAATTGCGATATACGTGACTTTTCCGAAGTTCCCGGGGCCGCGACTTTTTAACCGCTTTTGAAAGTCCTTGTCAAGTTTCTTCTTAATATTCTTATCTGTCCCGAGTTCCCAATACGCTATCCCCTCGGGAACCTTGGCGTTTCCTTGCCTAACGTTTGTTTCTCCGTCATAGCCGGGCCGATGTATTTCCTCCCCGGCTGGAAAGCTTACGTGCTCTAAGTTAGCGGTTTCTACTGTCGCATGTACCAAACGCCGGATAAGTTCTGGCAGACGCGATTTAGCTTCAGCCCTTGATGCCCAGCTGTTAAGTTGATGGGCCGAAACCCAGTTCCGCTGCCTCATAGTGATATGCCAGTGCTCATTTTATCACCTACAATAAATTCATCGTATAAAAAATAGCCTGCTCCTTCTTTAATTCCATTCATCGATAGCCTCTTCGTTGCAGGAGCTTCGCGGCAACATCTGAGGGAAAACGTGACGAATGGCCCTTGTTTAATCCCATGGCATCCAAGCGCTCAAATTCAAACCACCTCTTGCCATCGTCGAAACCTATTTTATCTGCAATATTTTCCAACGAACGGAATTCGTTGATGGCCTCTTTTTTTAGGTCATTGAGCTTATTCACGTTAGCGAAGCGCAATACGGTCCATAGCATTTCTGCTCCAGCTGCTGCTATGTGAAGATCACGCAAATATTTTGTAGCTTCATATGCGATTTTTGACCCTATATCAACGGCCTGTCGAAATAGTACGATATCCTTTTCTTTTGTTCTCTTGTGGGCGGGCCCTTTGAGAGTGAAGATAGGCAATATCGAATTAGCAAGTTGTACGATTCTATTGGCGACCTCGTATGTCATACCGCTTTTTGTTCGGTCAGCCAAGCAACTCAAGGCATCAAGTATTTCCATCCGCGATTCGTTGCCATAGCGAAAGTCCGTGAAGGGTTCCAGCGTCGTTAATAGTCTAAGTGTTTTATCCCAAGTTGTTCTCATGAAATTGGAACTTGCTTTGCGTATCTCGTGAGATGCAAGGGCATCTAATATTGTCTCGTGGCTGCATTTTGTGATTGAGCGAGTTCCGGCTCTTGCTTTTGATGAATGGCGAGATTGGACTTTTCGTAGCCAAGTATCCATATACCTTCTAATTAAACCCGGCGTAAGTTGGCGGCCAATACCGACCCTCCTTGTTGCTTCATCGTGATGATCAAGACAGAGAACCGCAAGGTTCCGAGGATTATTATTATTTGGATTGCCATCGATATGATGGAGCTGGACCGTTCTATGCGGACTTTGACAAATACAGCAGGTCCGGTCCGCCTCATAAAGGAGATCGGTTGCTACGCGCTCAGGGATTCTAAGGCGTCTTTTTAGGGATTTGGATTCCTCTATATGCCTTCGTCCCAATTCGGCTACCCCCAGATCGTACTGTCCATGTTTTTTTTGAATGGTTATTGCTAATTTTACCCCTTTCTAAATCTATCACCAATGGGGTGGAGGATTCAAGCTAACCTGCCACCCAAAAATCGGTCCGGGTATGATGAGAGAAAATCCGGGGATGGACTGCTCCGAACCATTATTAGAAATTAATTAATAAGGAAAAACTAAGCCAGGTACAGTTCTTTTCGGACTCTCAAGGCTTGCAGCTGATTAGCCAATCCCTCAATAAACATACAAAAAGGGGGGTGATTAATTAAGCATTTTTCGTTCTTATGATTCATTTTTTAAAGCTTGGGGCTTGCTAGCTTAGAAGAAAGAACATATTATTTCAAATGGAGAACCAATTATTTGGAGGATTTTTTGTCAAATATCTCACCCCCAAGAATGTATAGTTTTATTACATTTTCTCAACTATACAGGAATTCTCGTCCCTCACTCGAATATTTAAAATCGACGTTATCTAGCTTTGATCTTAAGGAAACAGTCCTCATTTTATCCAAGCTCAATCTATTATTAGGAGATAAAGATCCCGGTGAAATTTACCCGCTTCAAGAAAGATTAATAGCAGATTTCATTGATGATTATGCTAAGAATAAACTTAATGAGTTTAAACCTCAAAAAAAAGAACAGGGAATTATTTTTAATCGACATCAATTACTTTATCTTATAAAACTATCTTTTATTGAATGCACAAATAAACCTCGCTTCTCTTTTAGTGATTCTCGGACTAGACATGAACTTGGAAAATGTTGTCTTATAGCTAATGATTTCATCAAATTACTCAATATTAACGAAGCTTCATATGATAAAAGTACAAGTGAACAAAAAAAAGAAGTTTTATGGAAAGAATTGTTACCTAGCTTTGAACTCTATGTGCCACCCCATATAGGGCATTCAATCGGAAGGACACGAATAATCTTCCGAGAGATTTTGCCATCAATTCCAAAAGATAAATCTTTTTTTGACTTAAATTCTATTTTTAAGGAAGCCACTTCCTTTAGCATAGATGCATTCATTAGCCTAATTGTTGTAGTTGTTGGGTTATATATGAAAAGACCTAACGAAATATTATCTAATGGATCAACTCTCTTCATTGATTATTCTCATTTAGTATCTAATACAAAAATAAACCCCGCTGATATTCATCGTATATTTGATCTTATATCAATTCCATTCGATCAATATAAACAGAAAATATTAGCAGCTAAGGATTGTGATTTAAACTATGGCTTTTTGGTTTTCAAAAAATATCCTCTTGCTCGCCTTTCTGAAGAGCAATATATTTGCTTAGATCTTAACTTTCTTCTTGAAAAATTATCTAATGGTATTTTTTGGCTTTTAAGCGAAATTTTCCCCGTTTCAAAAATTGGAAATTTCCGATCTTTTTGGGGAAAGTTATTTGAAGCATATATAAAAAGTTTCATTGAAAGCGCTAAATCTATATCTAAGGACAACTACACACCTAATCCATGTTATATCAATACGGAAGAGGAGGTTGCAGACGGATTGTTTTCTTATGGGGAGGATATCGTTTTACTTGAATCGAAGTTCACAACGATAGTTCAAGAAGCAAAATATAGTTCATCTATCGAAGATCTGATTGTAGAAATAAAGCTAAAATATGAAAAGAATAAAAAAGGCGAATGGAAAGGATATGGTCAATTAGCAAATAATATTAACAAATTGTTCTCTGTGGACAGCACTCATTATTGTAAACAGATTAACAAAGAAAAAGCAAGAAGAGTTTTTCCTTTATTAATTATCTATGAACATTTTTTAAATGCGCCTTTTACAAACTATTTTTTTAATAAATATTTTCAATCTTTGATTAATTCTGCGTCACTCATACCGGATATCAATATCATGCCCTTAACAATTGTTTCCATAGAAGATTTTGAAGCATCTCAACCATTTCTAGGGCAACTTAATAAGTTATTCCAAGAAAGATTTGCAGTCGATCCAAATATCAAGTTCAGTTTTTCTGATTTCCTATACGCCAAATATCAGTCAGACAGTTCGCTCCAATCAGAATGGATGCAGGCAGAATATCGTAAATGTAACGAAGAAATGAAAAAAAACATTTTTGGGTGAGGTCACTTGCATAGGATAAAAAAGCAAAAATAGATTTGGCCTGGCCGAACAATTCAATGCATGTTCAGCCCCCCTCCGTTCATATGCCGGGTTTTAAATCATACTATCCGTCAACTAGCGACATGAATTCTGAACAGATGAGATATTACCGAGGAGTCGACGAACAGCCGAGGATCTTCGAGACTGTGACAAGGTCTGCTCCGGCTTCGATCATCTTGGACGCGGCGTGCCCTAGATCGTGCAGTCGGACCCCCTTGATCTCGGCCTGCCGACACTCGGCGTTGGGAAACCAATCGCCGGTTCGATATCTTATAAACAAGGGCAAAATACCCGGCTGAGATGTTAGCGGAAATTAGCCCTCTAAGTGGTTCGAAAAATAGGGGTCAGGTCCGGAAATGGACTATGCTGCAACTGCACGGGCTGAGAGAGGAGATTGTCCGAAATACAAGCACAATGCTAAATGACGCGGATTTATGCGGGTTGTGAAGTAACTGAGTAACAGGAATTGGAACATGCCTGATCGCAACGTGAAAACTTTGCGGCATTTGATCTGGTATCAGTATGCCAAAATCATTGCCAGGAGCGCTTTGGGGCCGAATGCCAAGAAAGACCATTATGGCTTTGTTAAACAAACGCTCAAGGATCTGATGGCAGGCAGAAAGACGTGGTCAGATATAGCCCGGGAAGATAAACAATTGGTGGAGGCCGAGAAGAAATGCGTGTATTGCGGTAGCGAAACTGATCTCGCCTGGGAACATGTAGTTCCGAAATCCCTTCACATCAATGATCGGTGTGGCGCTTGTGACGCAATTCAGGCGATTCACAATCAAGTCTGGTCGTGTAAATCCTGTAATTCTCAGAAGGGAACTATGGGGCTATATTCCTTCTATCAAAAGCGTCTATCTTCCGATCCCAAGTTCTACGATCGCATTCCGTCCCTTGTTGAAAAGAAATATCTCAAGACCGTATATGAATGTTTGGAGAAATGCACGGATTGTATGGATTCTGCTTCTTTTGCCAATGGCAGACAACCCACTGTTCTCGATATTGATCAGACTCTCTGTGTCTATGGGCATCTCTAATTCTGTCTTGTTTTTTCACGGCATGGCGAATTCCCGCTCCGGAAGATGAATCTCCCCGCCTCGACATGCCGGAAGTATATCTCCGGCGGCTTGGCCCTGTCAATCACCGTGAAAAGCGATCTGGCGTCAGCCCTTCAGCCGTTCAGCGATGGTGGCGGCCTCGGAGACCGGGGATTAACATGGACCGGATCGAGATCGTCGTTCCTACGTCAAATGGTGAAGCCGTTTTTCCGGGGTTCACGCGAAAAATGGCTTTTAGGCATCGAAAGAGCTAAAATGGTTACAACAGGCGGGCCCCCAATGCACCTTCAGAAGGCCTCTAAACTGTCCAGACAATGGGGTCCACTTCAACCAATTATTGAGGATCGCCAATTCTTAGAGCATACTGGGCTCGATGGGACGGTCGCCCATCCCGACTCAAAGACAGCGCCGATTCCCCAGCGGAGGCGTCGTTGATGCTAGTTATTTTTTAGGTGGATACTTTTTCTAGTCTTTTACCGGCTCCATTTTATCGACCAACACCTCGAGGTCCGAGGTCGACAGTTTATATTTTTGGAGAAGGGGATCCGAGGCCTCGACACATTTGTTTTTGACCAGCGACGCTCCGCTTTTGGCAGCAGATATCGATACGGCCGAAACGACAGCTTTTAAGAAATCCTTTTTTTGCATTTTTAAAACATCGTCGAGATTTTTGGATATTGTTTTCATTGATCGGAACCCACACATCCACCGCATGCGCCCCGTCGCGGCCTCGGCGATGATCAAATGTCCAGAAACATAGGCTGCCCACTCTTTGGGCAAGACCGCATGCTTCAAAAGTCCTTTGAGTGCCGATTCCAGATTTCCCCCGGCGGCACTTCGGTTTCCCAGCTTGATTAAGCCGATCTCCTTGACTTCAAGCACGAGATACCATTCGGGAGCCGGCTGTTCTTCCTTAGCGCGAATAATGTACTCAAGAAACTCGATTGGAGCGTTTTTGGCGCCGGTTATTTTAGGGCTTTCGCTGAATTCGTTCGTGGTGCCAGCTCCGGAATAAGGGCTCAAACTAAGATAGGCGGCATCCGGCAGGACCTTTTGGAGCGTTTCCCAAAATATATCTCCCGTCAGTTGATGGCACTCCTGGAACTGGCGTAAAAATGGCTCGACTCGCTCAAGCTCGTTTTCTTGCTCTTTTGAGAATAAGATATTGCCCCTAATCGGCTTATCCTTTTGAACTTCATAGATTGAGCTCGAATCTCCATAGTAAATTTGTTCAATTACTTGCCAATAGAATTTCATATCAGGGTGAGAAACCAAAACGAACTCGGCCGGATGCTGCAATTGAAGGTCTGCTGGGGTCAAGACGATCGCTTGTCTTGCTCCCGAAGCGCACCCCAGATGAAAAAGTAAGACAAAAAAAATGGACAGAAGGCAACAATACTTTATAAGCGATTTCATTCTCGCCCTCCATAAATATTCAAAATACTTGGAATATCTCGGTAGCCGCCAAACCCTCATCTGTGTTTATTAATATAGGTAGTCAGGCAATCATTGTCAAGTGCGCGAAAGGATAGGTAACATGATGATGTGATGCACCTCCCGATGGGTGACTATCTTGTGATAGATTCCCCATCAGAGAGAATCTTTTCAGGAGGTGCACAGATGAATTATGTCGGAATTGACCATCATCGTCAATACTCACCGCCACTTGGCCCTTGTCGGGGATATGATATGTCACTCGAGCAATGAACTCCAGATAGTCCATCGTCTCCCGCTCCTGCGCTCCTCCCTAAATATCAGTCTTTCTTCCATGGCACCATTTCTCCTGCGCCTAGCTTGCCACATACCCCCCTTTTCCCAATAACCCCCTTCAATAGGCGCCTTTTCGCCGATATCCCAAATACCCGCTACCCCCCTACCGACCCCCCCCCGCGTTTCCTGCAAATCCCCCGTTTCCAAACTGTACAGTTCACAAGAATGGCCTACCTATGGCTCATCCGAGACCTTAATCCCTCACTTTATCTTCCTCTCGCTTAGCTATCCGACGCCAGCCCAACCCCACAAGTCCGAGACTTCCATTTTTCATGTCACCTTCCCCCCATATGATTTATGTCAAAAAACAGCGTTTCCATATCAACCTACGGGCAACCCCACCAATGTCACCTTTTCCCCTGTTGGAATAATTTTCCCATTAAGCCACTACAAGGCTCTTATACTCCGCGACAAACCGCTCGAAATGATGGAAAAGCACCCGGTAGAGGACGGTCCGCTCCGGATGTCTGGGACGATTAAAGTTATCCCATTCCATTTTCTTTTTGCGCTAACAATGCCCTTAGTCACTGATTGTTCAAGTCCTTCGGCGATGACGTCGGCTATCTTAAAATCCGTTATGCCCCCGGCTATAAGCGCATCCTGGATCGGCTTTCGCTGAAGTAACCGGGGGAGAACGTAACCGGCACTCGTCTCTTTGTATCCCGCCTGAATTGCGGCCTGAGCGTTCGACATCCCCAACTCGAATTTATTCCTGAGTGCTAATTTCTGCTGCGGCTTGAGTTTTTCAATCCCCAGCTCCGCCATCGGCGGCTTGGGCTTCTTCCCCCTGCGATATCGGGCGATCCTCTCCTGACCCACACAGACCGGTATCCCATCAATCTCACGAACCACGGTCAGGGGCCCCCGGGCTGAATATTCTTTCAACACGCCCATGTCTATAAATAAGGCACACAAACCCCCCAGTTGTCAATATTACGAAGATAAAACAGCCCAGGTATCTTGACATTGGGCCTTCCGGGGTTACAATAAAAGTGATGGAAGAACAAAAGTTTGAATCCGAGTACGAAACAAGGGTGCGCCGGGCATTCAATGTCATCTTTCATAAGCTCTTTCGCTACCGCCGCTCACTACTCAATCTCTACCGCATCGTCCGAGAGGACCGACGACGACTCAGGAAACTTGAGAAAATAGTCTCTTCTTTCGTGGAACCGAATTAATGAGCAACATCAACGCCGGGTTCGTAAAAGGCGTAATACGGCCTTGTGCCAGTAGTGTGGGTTCCGTTTTCTACGGCCATAATGCCTGCGCGAACTTGAACTCAATATCAAACGGATGATGAGGAGCCACGCGGAAGGCCCGAGTCGGCAACGACTTAGAGTATTTAGGCACGATAGACTACTCGGTGTGAATCCGGACCCCGGCTCCATATATCGCAGGGCAGACTACCAGTATCAAAAAGCCTATCAAGAGAAAAAATAAAACTTACGGAGTAAGGGATGACCTACAAGACCCAGGGTCACTTGAAAAGTGCCCATGCCCCCCCTCCTTGCCTTGTGTCGCATAACGACCATTGTGTCAACTACATAATCCCCCCAAAGTCAATGATGTCAATGACTTATGATCATCAGCTTGATTATGCACCCAAGAACCCAGGGATGATAGCACCCCTGGCTGCCGTGCCGGCTGATTCATTATAGATTGTTTGATCCTTCTCTCTTAGCAAGTTCCATCTCTTCAACATAGGTTGTATCTTCTCTCTAGATTGTATCTTCTTCTTCCTCTTTCCCCCCTACCCCCCCTTCCCCTTATAGATTGTCTTTCTCTCTCTAGATTGTACTCTCTAGATTGTAAGGATCAAGGGCTGGGGGGATTGACAAGTGAAAAAGCCATGTTACGATCAAGATGGACAGAGGAGACAAAGGGTTTCCATGAAGAAAGAAGAAGAGGTCATGGCAAGATCAAACCATTGGTCGTCGGGCGAGTTCGTAGTCCTGAAGGTCTGCGACTCATCGGGACCGATGGTCGGCTCCTCCGCAGATGTGGCTAATTACTTTCAGGATGATGCGCGGGCAATCCGCGAATGGTTCAGGGTTCTATACCTTAATTCAAAAAACAAGATCATTCTCAATAAGCTGGAGTTCCTTGGCACTGTCGACAGTTCGCCTGTCTATCCGCGGGAGGTTATCGTTACGGCGCTCCAGTGCGGCGCCTCCTGTCTCATCCTGGCGCACAATCATCCTTCAGGAGATCCGGAACCGTCATACTGCGACAAAGAAATCACTAAAGCGATCGTGTTCGCGGCCGCGACGCTTGGGATCAAGGTGCTTGATCATGTCATTGTCGGAGCGAGCAAAGCTGGCGAGAAGGCGCCCTACTATGCCATGTCGGAGAAAGGCGAGATCGAAGGCTACTCAATGGCCGCGGCGTCATATATGAACGTGAAATAAGGGAGGAAAGAAACAATGAATAAAGCACAATTAAACGGCATGAGAATGATGGCGGATGCGCTCCACGGTCAGCCGGTGAAGCGATGGAAGATCGTCACAGCCGGCGGACGGGTGATGATGATGGGCCTGGACGAAGCGCAAGCCGAAGACATAAGGGAGGCCTACTTCCCGGATTGTGACGTCGTAGAAATGTAAAGAAATAAGGGAGGAAAGAATAACATGACACACGAAGAGCTCTTGCGGCTGACAAGAGAGCGGGAAGGGATTGTCAATGGCTACTTCGTCATGCTCGACGAGTCCTTGAAGACTTTCCCGCTGCCGACTTCGGACGGATCGACGCGCTATGCTACGGCGGACGAGTTCATGCTTATGGATGTCTCGGGTGATATCGTCTATTTCAAGCATAGAGACACCCGGAACTACATCTACATGAAAAAGCGAACCGGTGAGCTTCATGTTCCTGTCGGCGGGTATTTTCATCGGGGCACGTTCGACGCCTTTAAAGGAATAAAAAATGTATGACTATGAAGACGAACCTATTGACGGCGTTGGCTTCGCGGACCCAGGCGGACGCTCGGCGCTCCGTGCAGCCACTAGGCGGAACCCCCGGAACCTGCCCTGCCCGACTTGCGGGAAGCCGAATCGGTTGACCCCGCTTGACCGTGCCCGGCACTATCAATGCGACGAGTGCGCCGATCGGGCGGAAGGCGGAGGCTATTAACGAGGAAAGAATAACATGATTGAGCGAAAATGTGTGACGGGTGAAAATTGCATCTCATGCGGCCATAGTCGGATCTTCATCCTAGAGGAGCGAACCGAGTATAGGCCGGACGGACGGGAACACTTTGAGGACTTGATCTGTGCGGCGTGCGGGGCCAGCCAGATGCAAGGGAATCTTGATGTCCAGGTCCCGGACGTAGCGCCGGAGCTCGGGCCGCTCTTTGGGGGCGGAGCTCAAGACCCGCCAGATCGGGCGGTCAGGGGTCAATTGGCGCTTGACTTGGGACCTGAGGATGGTGGGAAAATCTATTAATTAAAGGAGGAACGGAAAAATGTGGAACAAACCGACCAAAAAGCAATTGGAAAGGTTGCCGGCGATGTACTCGACCGAGAATATCGACGTGAAGGACAAGGTTATCCGGATGCACTTTTTTCTTGGCGGGTGTGACTGGTACGCGACGGAATACTTACCGGAAAAGGAACTCTTTTTCGGGTTTGCGATTCTGAATGGCG
>Ga0315293_10004086_pt1 | contig 13942 bp, 12 predicted proteins | sample YL17G13_20_MG_FD_203071 | JGI IMG/M metagenome (GOLD analysis project Ga0315293, IMG submission 203071) | Sediment microbial communities from Yellowstone Lake, YNP, Wyoming, USA - YL17G13_20 | ecosystem: Environmental > Aquatic > Freshwater > Lake > Sediment | place: USA: Wyoming | collected... | reverse complement strand
ATGGGCAACGCACCGCAGCCGCAGCCCGGCGCTCAACCGATGCCGATGGCGGCATAACCGATCACCCACGGAGAACCAAATGGCTACCACGAGACTTTTCGCCCCGCGAAGCTACCCCGTCCGCACGCCCGACATGACGGGCCGGCGCAACGGTGCCGTCATCAACCCGCCGCGCCTGCCCGAGATCGGCGGCATGACGAAATCCAACGCCGAGAAGAAGGAACCGGAACTGGCTCTGCGCAAGCCGGGCGGAACTCGCTGAGTCGGTACGCTGATCTTCAACGACACAAGGGGCTGATACCATGAGTGGACTAGAGGGAATGTCGGTCGAGCAGATACAGGCACTCGCGGAACTCGCGCAGGGCCTGTCATCGAACCCGAAAACCCGTCACGGTTTCCTGAACCTGACGAAGATGGCGAACCCGGAAACGTCGATCCCCGAGATCGACATCCCGGCGAACATCAGCCGTGCCCTCGAAGCGCCGCTCAAGCAGCTCGACGCCCTGACTGCCGCGCAGCAGAAGCGCGACATGGAAGACCAGATCGAAGGCAAGCGGCGCGCGATGATTCGCAGCGGTGTGCCGGCTGACGATGTGGATCGCCTCGAAAAGCTCATGGTCGAGAAGGGCATCGCCAATCACGAAACCGCGCTGGAACACATGCGGATGCAGGAGCGTGCGGCTGTGCCGACGCCGGCATCTTCTCTCGGTGGCATTCGCAAGTTCGAGACGCCGAAGCTGCCCGACCTCAAGGCGTTCAACGGCGACCAGAAGGCGTATTCGTACTCGGTTGCGAATCAGGTCATTGACGAATTCAGGGGCCGCAAGGCTGCTGCGTAGGGGCGAAAGCCAAAGATCACTTTTCCATCAACCAGGGCTGGTTGAAAGACTGAAATGCCAATTCTCGGCCAGGGTATCGTCCCAAGCGGCGCCGCCGCAACAGAACTGACTGCCATCACCCGCCGGGCATTTCTCCCGACGCTGACGGTGCAGATTTACAACTCGTCGCCGTACCTCGCTTCGCTGATTGCGAACGCGCAGGTCGCCAGCGGCGGTATCAGCCCGATCACGGCGCCGATCCAAGGCGCACGCATGACGACCTTTGCGTGGGGCGGCTACGATGCCTCGTTCGGCATCCCGGCGCAGCAGAATGGCATAATCAACTTGGAGTACAACCTCAAGCTCGGCATGGTGCCGGTCCCGTTCCTCGGGATGGAGGCTGCGGTCCAAGTGGACTACGCCGTCGTCCCGCGCATCGAAGCCGTGATGAACGACGCCGGCAACGTGATGACCGACGCGTTCGCCACTTCATGCTACACGAACACGCCGAGTCTGAACACGCAAGCGTTCTGGGGTCTGGCCGGCCTGATCGACGATGGCACGAACGCCGACATCGTGGGCGGGCAGTCGCGCACGTCCCACACCTACCTCAAGTCGAAGGTGTATGCAGCAGGCTCGGTCAACCCGACCCGGCAACTCGTCAGCCAGTACATCAACGGCGCGGCCAAGGCGTGCGGCGAGGCGCCGACCTACGGCCTGATGGGCTTCGGAACGTGGTCGCTGCTTCAGCAGGACTTCATCGGCCAGGAGCAGTACAACATCACGCCGGGGTCATCGTTCGACCAGTCCACGGACGGGCCGCGCTCGGGCTTCCGCGCCCTGATGGTGTCGGGTGTGCCGATCTTCCCGGACTTCTACTGCCCGGAAGGCTCGCTGTACCTGCCCAACAGCCGCTACCTGAACCTGTACCTGCACGAACAGGGCTCGTTCGCGTTCACCGGGTTCGAGAGCACGCTGGCGAACGGGCAACTCGGCTACATCGGCCTGCTGCTGACGCTCGGCGAACTCATCACCACGAAGCCGTCTGCGATGGTTCGGGTGTCCGGGTTCAACCACGCCACGCTCTGAGCTGACCCTGATTCAACGGAGAATTCACTATGTCAATGCAAAAACTCCCGGTTCAGGGCCTGTTCGTCAAGCCACAAGTCGAAGTGCCGGGTCAGACCGGGGCGAACTACAGCACGGGCGCAATTACGCTTCCGACTGCGAATCGAGTTTCGATTGCTCGGTTCAAGTCGGGCACGGTCGATTCTGTTGCCGTCGCAAGCGGCATCGCAACTGTCACGATTGCGGCCGGTCATCTGCACACGAAGATCGGCCAGCAGGTCACGTTCTCAGGCGGTACAGGAACTGGCAGTGGGTTGCTACTGAACAACCAAACGTGGACGATCAGCGCGATCACTTCGGCGACCGTCTATGCGTTCCCGTGCAACATCCCTGATTTCGCTGCTATTGCCGGAACCATCGTTCAGGAACCCGTGTTCACGCTGCCGCAGGGCTTCTCGTATTGCCTGATGTACGCCAACGCCAACGTCGAAGTCAACGTGGACAACACGAACGGCAACCCGAATGGCTATCAAGTGCTCGGCATCCCGACCGCAATCCCTATCGGATCGACGCCATCGAACGGCGGCTGGAACCACCAGTTGACCGGCAATTCGTCCCCGGTGTTCGGATTGGTTGCCAGCGACGGTTTCTCGGCGCGGATTCGCTGCATGGGCACCACGGCGACTTCGTACTTCAGCGTGATCGGCTGATCCACTGAACGGAAGGGGCTGGCATGTTCAAGGTCACGAACAACAACACGTTCGACTTCGAGGCAAAGTTCAACGGCGTGAGCTACTACTTCCCGAAGGGGAAGCCGGTTTACCTCGAAGACGTGCCTGCGGTCCACATCTTCGCCATCGGCCAAGAGAACAAGGTGTCGGTTCTCGCCCGCCACGGATGGGCGACGCCGACGAGTACCGTCGAAGACGGACTGAAAATCCTCAACAACTTCACGTTCGTCCATCGGGAACACAAGCTCGATGCGAATCTCGCCAGCGAGGCGTCGTTCGGGCCTGACGAACCAAAGAGCTACGGACCAGCCCCCGTGGTCCAAGGCGCCCCGGACGGGGAGGGGGCATCTCCCGTTCCCGACTCGTCCGGGGTTGTCGCGGAATCCAAGCGTCCGCCGAAACTCGGGTTCGCTCGCGTGTTCACGGCACCGCAAACGCCCCAGGTCGAACTGCCAGCAGCATAGAAATAGCGAGCGACCGATGTGGCAACCCTACAGGATTACCTGAACCAGACGCAAAGGCTGCTTCACGACGCCAACGCGAAATACTGGACTGTTCAGACGCTGAAAGATGCGATCAATGGCGCGCAGAAGCGCGTAGTTGGCGACAGTGCCTGCAATCGTATCCTTCAAACGGTCTTCCTGAGCGGCGGACTCGAACTCTACGGCTACGGCATGGTCAGTGGCGGGCTCGTCACCTCTGGCGGCACGCTCTACCTGACAGCCCCTGCCGTCACGATTAACCCCCCCCCCACTGGCGGATCACAAGCCTACGCGATCGCTGTGCTGCTGAACGGCTCCGTGAGCCAGATTCAGGTCACGAACGGCGGCAGCGGGTACGTCACGACGCCAAACATGCTCATCGCTGCACCAGGCGGCGGCGGTGCCACTGCGAAGGCAACGGCGAGCATCATTCGAGCAGACACACTCGACACGCTGAACATCACGGTTATGTGGGGCTCGCAGCGAGTCATCCTGAACCGAATGGCGTTCACGCAGTTTCAGGCAACAGTGCGCTCGTGGACGGGCTTCACGCAACGCCCGTGCTACTGCGCGAACTACGGCCAGAATCAGTGGTACATCGGGCCGATCCCGGATCAGTTCTACGTCAGCGAGTGGGACACGATCATGATCCCGCACGATCTGGTGAATCCAACGGACGTGAGCGTCATTCAGTACCCGTTCAGCGAGTGCGTTGCGTACTATGCTGCGCACACGGCGAAGTATCAGGAGCAGTCGTACTCAGAGGCTGAAAAGTTCCTGCAAATTTACACTGCGAAAATGCTCTACAGCCGCCGTTCAGTCATGCTGCGGATGCTGCCTAGCGCATACAACTAGGGCCGCATCATGGCAGCCCCTGATCGCAAGGACACGCCGAAACGCAATCAATCCCTGAGAGACTTTCAGGGAGTCAACACGCAGTCTGCGCGTCAGGTCATCGGCGACAACCAGTTCGCATGGCTTGAGAACGTCATGCCCATCGGGTTCGGGAACATGATCGTTCCGCCCGGCCCGAGCGGAGTCCTTGCATCGTGGGTAGGCACCGCATACCACATGCGCTCTGTGAACATCTCAGGCACCGACTACGAGATCGTTTTCACGACCAACGGAGCGGTCTACGCGGTGAACCTGGGAACCAATGCAGCATCCACGATAGCCATTGCCGGGAAACTGAGCGGAAGCGACAGCGAAATCTGCCAGTGGGAGAACACGCAGGCGATCATCGTTGACACGAAAGGGTATTTCTCGTGGGACGGCGTGACGCTCACGAACTGGGTTGGAACTGTTGGCAACCTGTCAATCACTACGATCGGAACAGGCTATACGTCATCTCCGGCGATAGGATTCTCTGGTGGTGGCGGCGCGAGCGCGGCGGCGACGTGTGACATCAACGTGGCAACAGCGACCATCGTAGCCGCTGGGCTGCTCTACAACGTCAATGACCTTGTGGTGGTAGCCGGAGGAACTTTCGTTCGCGCCGCAGTCCTTCAGGTAGCCACTATCGGCGCTGGCGGGACGATCACCGGGTTCAACCTGTACGACTCCGGGGACTACACGGTTTCGGTCGGCGTTCTGCCTGCTGCGGCGGCTGCGACAACGAGCCTGTACGGTTCGGGCGCGACGTTCAATCTGACGTTCGGCATCGGGCCGATCACGCTCACGAACGTAGGCGTCGGGTATACCTCAGCCCCTGCGGTGGCAGTCACTGGCGGCGGCGCGGGCGGCGCGGGCGGCGCGGTCACGGCGAACCTGACAGTCGTTCCGGGCGGCGGCACGTCCTGCGCGACCTATGCGGGGCGGGTGTGGGTGTCATCGAATCGAACCGTCGCGTTCTCTGCGCCTGGCAGTTTCAACGACTTCAGCAGCACGGCGTCGGGCGGATCGTTCATCATGTCCGACGAAACACTTATCGGCACGATCACTGCGGTACGGTCGGCGAACAACTTCCTCTACATCCTCGGGCCTAGCAGCGTGAACGTGGTTGCTGACGTGAACGTGGTTGCCGGGAACACTGTGTTCTCGAACACGAACATCAGCGCGAGCATCGGGACAAACAACGAAAGCTCTATCCTTCCGTACTATCGGGCGCTGTGGTTCGCAAATCCATATGGAATCTACGCGCTCTACGGATCGACTACGCAGAAAATGAGCGACGACCTAGACGGGATATTCCCGCTGGTGACTAACTCCGAAGCCAATGAAATAGAGATCACAGCGGGCACTGTTGTCATTCAGGAGATTCTGTGTGTCGCGTTCCTAGTTCAGTACAACGATCCTGTCAATGGATTGCGTGCTCTGATATTGATCTACTTCAACAAGAAGTGGTGGCTTTCGTCGCAAGGTGACACGCTTTCTTGCATCGACACAGCGATCATAGATGGACACCAAGTCCTGTACGCGACAGACGGATCGAACCTATACAAGCTGTTCAGCGATGCGACGGCTGTCATTTCGCAGACCATCGTTACGAAGCTGTGGGACATGGGAGACTGCCTGTCGAACAAGCAGATTCTCAAGTTCGGCATGGAAATCATAAACCCGCTGACGATCAACAACATCACAGGAACGATAGACACAGAATTGTATACAGGATCGGTTCCGTTCTCAGCATCTAATGCAGTCGCATCGTGGACGAACAATCTTGGTCAAGTAATCACATGGACGAACAATCTAGGGAACACAATATCCTGGCTCTCGTCCGGGTACGGTTTCTTCCCGATGGACATTCAGACTGTTGGCAGATACCTCGGCGCAACGATCACGAGCAGCGGAATAGGCACCGTGTATAGCGGATTTCACATGCAGTACGAGATTCGTACACCGTGGCCTGAAGACGGGCCGATGTAAGGACGAATCCGTGAACCTAGGACCATCCGCTGACGCGCCGTTCGGAGACGAGCTTGCGTTCCTCGACTTCCTCGGGCAGAACGAGATCGCTCACATCAACTACGGGGATGTCATCGCAAGGCAGCAGGGAAGGGCAATTTCGGCCATCCTGCCGATAGGAAACCCGATGGAGTCGCCTGACTGGCTCAACGACCATTGGCAGCGCCACAGCGAGGAATGCGCCCTGCTAGGAATCAGTGTGCCAGACCTGTCAGGTGTTGACCTCAGCAACGAAACGCAGTACCTTGACTGGATGCTTACGCACAGTCAACTGCACAAGCAGCAGAACCTATCATTGGGGATCACGACATGACAGTCCCGTATATTTTCCAGAACAGGACGAGCCCGATTCCGTTAGCTGAATTGGATGCAGACCTATTAGCAGCATCGGGAATTCTTACAGGTTGGACGTTCGTTCGCTCTACGCAAACCGCATTGCCTAGTCAGACCATTTTTGTTGGGATACCTCTGTACATTACAGGAACAAACTCTCTCATCGTTTACGTTAATGGTCTTCTTGCTCAGAATTCCGACTATACAGAAACAAACACAACGACGGTCACATTCGCTGCCCCGTTCGTCGGGGGCGAGCAGGTTGCTTTCTTCAGTGGTTCTTTGGTATCTTCATACGCTGTCTCGGCTAATGGTGTTACTTTCACTCAAGTTGGGTCAGGTGCTGTATCGCGCATGGTTCAAGGTAAGTTAGAGGAAAGCGTGAGCATTTTCGACTTTATGACATCGGCTCAGATTTCGGACGCGAAGGCTGGAACGGCTTCGATAGACATTCGAGCTGCATTTGCAGCGGCGGTGTTAGCTGCGCGAGGAAAGAAGCTGTTTTTCCCTGAAGGTCAATATCTTTTGAACACAGACGGCGGCACGATCACGCTAGAGGAAATCTGTATAGATGGTGAAATGGTGCTCGACGGATCGGCAGGAGCCATAGATCAGGGATCGGTGATTCGAGTCGTAGGGACTACGAATTCGCCATTCAAGGTACGTCGAGGGACGACTTTCAATGGGCTAGGTATCTACTACCCTAATCAGACCGATAGCGCGGCACCTACGGCCTATCCTGTGACGTTCGACTTCGACTACAGCAATGGCGCCGTGCAGTTCGTTTACATCACGAATAACGTGATCTACAACGCCTATAAGTTCATTGACATGAGCGACACAGGGGGCAATGTAGGTCATATCTGGATCGAAAACAATTCTATTTGTGTGCTCAATCGTGGCATCTGGATTCGGCGCAACCTTGAGCACATTCGTATCTACGCGAACGATTTTACATTCGGGATTTGGCAGGATGCAACAGACGAAGCAAAGGCGCGGAAATACATCCGGGATAACTGCACCTACATCAAGATTGACGAAAGCGACGGTTTAGACGTATTCGACAACCTAATGTTCGGATCTCTCAACGGAGTCCTTGCGGCTGCGTCGGCTCTTACTCAGTTGCAGATTTACAGCCGAAACTCGTTCGATAACGTGCGATATCCGATCAAAGCCACCGGGGCGGGAAATTGGGATGGCACGATATTGGAAAACGTCTTCAACTCGATCAACGGGAATCACACAACGCTACAGGCAAGGTCTATCGAAATCTCAACGACAGGCGTTGGTCGGGAGAATATCACCATAGGGCCTAATGCCTGGAAGCAATCGACCGAAGATCATATCTATGTCACTGGCAACAATCCAACGAGGGAGATAACAGTTACGGGAGGCAACTTTTTGAGTTGGGCCGCTTTCAAGGCTGGCGGAACGTATGGCGCTCTGAACATAAATGGCAGTCTTACGAGTCTGATGATAACCGGCTCGAAAGTCAACGGGATCAACAATACTGCACACTCTAACGGGTTGATCGGCACGTTCAATGTCTTGACATGCAATGGCGTCAATTTTGAGGGTTGCACGGCTGCGCTTAGTGTTACTGTCGGCTATGCGAATGGCGCAGGGAATGTTTCGTATGCAACCGGCGGGGCTACTAGCGATATAGTCGGTGCAACAGTGCTTCAATGGGGACCGAACGCTTTTGACAAGCCAAATGCAAAGACTGTCATTCAGTACAACATGACCGCGCTATCCAACAATGCCAGTTATGTGAATGACGGTGCTGCACAAGCTGGCGGAATCCCTGTCGGCGGCATGTACCGTAATGGTTCAGCGCTGATGGTCAGGGTCGCCTGAAAAATATCTTGGGGATGATATGAGCAAAGCACTAAACAACGTAGTAAAGCTCAACAACATCCGCAACGTCTCCGAGTTTGGGGCGAAGCTGGATGGGACGACGGACGATCTTACGGCCTTCAACCTTGCTATCGCGTCGATTACGTCGGGCGCCGCTGGTGAGATAGTTGTCGATGGGGTAGCATATTTATCTGGCGTGACAACGCTTAACGGCAGGCTCCCGACATTCATATTCAAGCCGGGCGCCGGTATCTGTACTACTTCCGGTGGTGCTGTTGGAGGGGAAGAGGCGCGGCTTACCTGGCCGACGCGCTTTATTAGGCAACTCACCAATGGGCCGCTTTATAACTACAGCGCAAACCCGCCGGATGCGCAGAGTAACGCAACGCGACTACGCTACGACAGGATCACAGGCGACGCAGCCATAGTTGGCAAGACGCAAGGCGTAGGTGTCAGGACTGACTACTATTCATGGTCGCATGGCAGTGCCTTCGATATAGCCGAACTAACTATCGGCATCTGGACTCGTTTAGCTACCGAAGACGGTGGCCAGAATCTGACCTCGTGGAAGGTTGCCGTAAGCCCCGATGTACAAGGGGCGACTACGCGATGGGGGCAGTTTGTTGCTGAATACAACGTCACGAATAGAGGATCGGACCACGGCTGGTCGGCCCGCAGATCGACACTACAGAACTGGTGCGGAATACTCCAACTCGTCCCCTCGGCGAGTGTGTTTGGCGCAAGTGGGGGAGCGACAAGTTACAACTCTCTGTACCACGTAATGCTCGGGCACTCGTCCGGCAACAAAGCCGATGGGATACCTGCGCAAACGTGGAACGGGTTGTTGTACGAACCTAACGCAATATGCGGCGATGGATATGGTATCTATGCCAGCGGCAATGATACAGGGGTAGCGGCGCGAAACCCGAAGGCGTTTCTAGGGTTGGCTCAAACATGGAAGTCTGGCCTTGATACGCAAGCCGCCACACTCACGACGACCAGGGCGGTAGAGTTAGCCCTCGCGCACAAAGTTTCTTGGCTGAGTGGCGGAGTTGAGAAGGCGGCTATTTATGGCAGCGCCGTCGGCCATGTGCTATCCCCCACTCCCCCGGAGCACGCCGACGATGCTGCGGCAGCGATAGGCAATGTGCCTGTGGGCGGCGTTTACCGCACGCTGTCAGTCCTAAAGGTGCGGGTGGCCTAGCAATGACGCTCAACAACGACTGAAAGACAATCATGGGCGCATACAGCGATTTCAAAACACAGTTCGACACTTACAACAAGTCGAACCCGCCCCCTGCGTTTGAGGATAACGTGTCTGCGCCTGGGGTGAACGCAGGAGCGAACGCACTTCAACAGTTGGGTAGATGGAAAGGCACGCTCGCTCCGAATCAGGTTCAGGAATACGACGCGCTTGCCGCACAGCAGGCCGCGCAGACAGAGGCCGGATGGGCCAAGAAAGACAGGACGGGCGCAATGGTTGCGGCGCTGCTGATAGGCGGCGGACTCGCCGGGCCTGAGTTGGCGGCTGGAGAGGCTGTTACGGCTGGTGCTGTTGGGGCCGGCGACGCAACGGCTGGCATGGGTTGGATGGGCGGCGCAGAGATGGGTACTGGCGCAGGTGCCTATGGTGCCAGCGCGGCGCCCGGACTCTGGGGCGCATCGGAAGCTGCTACGGCTGGCGGTACTGCGCTCACTGAACTCGCTGGCGGTGCGCCGGCGTTGACTCCGGGGATCGAGACATTGCCACCAGTGTCAGTTTCGGCCCCGCCAATGGCAGTATCGGATTCCTCGATCATCCCGGCTCTGGCGGTTGCTCCAGGCGCCGCATCAGCTCCATCTGGCGCCACACCGGAAGCAGCGCCTCAAGGCGTCGATCCGAACCCGACGCCAGATACGTCTTTCGGACCCCCGATGTACGGCGAGTCGCTTGGGTACTCACCAGGCGCAGACATCACCACGACAGGGGTTCCTTCGGGCGGATCTTCTGGCGGAACGGTAGACCCGTACTGGAACTGGGAGGGCGGGCCGCAGGGCGACATGAGTCAGACCTTCGTTCCTGACGCGACGACCGAGCCATCCGCCGTTGACAAGGCTCTGAAAGCGCTCGGCGTCAAGGACATCGGCAGCGCGGTATCGAAGTACGGCCCGGCAGTCGGAACTCTGGCTTCGATGCTCAAGGGAAGGAACGCAGGCAACGACGCGCAAAGCCAGTTCAACGCCATCGCCAAGCCAGTCTCCGACACGTCGAACGCGCTGCTCGCTCAATTTAACAAGGGACAGATCACTGGGGCGGATCAGTACAAGATCGGCCAGTACACTCAGCAGCAGACGGCGGCGGTGAACTCGTACTACGCGAAGGCTGGCCTGTCCAACAGCTCGATGCACTTGCAGGCGCTCGACAAGGTACAGCAGGACGCACAGGGCATGAGGCAGCAGGCATTGCAGAACATGCTGAACGAAGGGTTGCAGGCGGCGGGGATTGCCGATCCGTACCTAGCGCAAGGCATCAGGGCGAGTCTCGCGCAGGATCAGCAGGCGCAGACGAACATGGCCGCGTTCTTGCAGCAACTTGCGAGGATGAATACGCCGGCTCCGACGCACACGGGAACACCGGGGTAAGCCATGCCAAACACCGCAGTCGCAACGCCGCCAGTCGCGCAGCCGCCGATGGCTGACCCGTCAATCGAGCGGGATCAGATTCAATCCGAGCAGGCGGCAGCAGCGGCCAAGTTCGAGCAGCAGCGCGAGACTGCGCAGGCACCGATGCGTCAGGGCGTCACGCAGGCGTCGCAGGGACTCAGCGCCGAGGTCGCCAAGCCGCTCGAACAGGTCGATCTGCCGAAGAACACCGCGCAGCATCTGGACCCGAAGCAGATGACCGAGACTGCCGGCCTGATGATGACGCTCGGCGCGTTCATGGGCCTTGCGTCGCGCCAGCCGTTCACCGCCGCGCTCGGCAACATGACCGCCGCGATGAAGGGCGTTCAGGAGGGCGACGACGATCAGTACAACCGCTCGTTCGAGGAATTCAAGACGAACTTCGACGCGGGGATGAAGCAGAACAAGGCGCTGATCGACAAGCGCAAGACCATCATTGACGACAAGAGCCTTGACCTGACCGCGAAGATTCAGGCGCTGCACATGGCCGATCTGGAATATGACGCGCAGTTCAAGAAAATGGAACTTCCGTTTGTCCAGCGCATGAAGCAGAACGACGCGCACCAGAAGACCTATGACAAGGTTGCCGAGAACGGTCAGAAGCACATCGACAAGCTGGAAGAAATCAAGGCGCGTGCGGCGGAAGCGCGGGCGTTGAAGGCTGCTGTCGCAGGGGGAACAGGAACTGGCGGGGCACTGAAGCCTTCGACAGTTGACTTTTACGCGGCTCAGTCTCTGTCTGGTGACAACTCTTGGCAGGTTGGACTTGCACGCGGAAAGGTCGGTCAGCAACTCATCGCGGCGGTAAAGGACAGAATCCCAAGCATGGCGGCAGAACGCGGCGTGACACCGCAAGAGGTCAGCGCCATGAAGCCTCAACGCGATGCACTGGCAAGCACTCTCAAGCAGAGGCAGCAGGCACTCGGCGCGGCGCAACAGTTCATCGGGCAGTTCAAGAACCAGACGAAGCTCGTCGAGAAGTACCTTGAGCCCGGTCTTGCGGGTAGCGTCCCGGTGTTTAACAAGTGGATTCAGGCGGGTCGCAAATCCATTGCCGGCGATACTGACGTGACGAACCTTGACACGCTGATTCGCGGCATGGCGCGGGAGCATCAGCGCATCGTTACTGGCGTCACATCGAACGCTCAGTTACACGTCTCGGCGCAAGAGACTGCCGACTCGCTAGTGAACAACGCATTCACTGCGGATCAGGTTCGAGGTCAGATCAAGATGATGACCGAGGAAGCGGACGCAGCGGTGGACGCCGGGAAATCGGAAGTTGGTTTTCTCACCGAACAACTCAAGGTTCTTGGTTCAGGCGCAGCGCCAGCGGCGGGGTCTGCGCCAGCGGCGAAGCCAGCGGAAGTCAAACGGCCCGAAGGTGTGCCGCCCGGCGCGAAGTACAGCCCGAGTCGCAATGAATGGTGGCTCGACGGGAAGAAGGTCGGATGATGGACACGCCGCCCGACGATCTGGTTGACGTTGGACCGCCGCATGACCTGATGGACGTTGCGGGGCCGACTGAGCCTGCGCAGGCGCCAGCGGCAAAGCCAGAAGCGCCGTCGAACATAGACGTAGCTAGGAACGCAGCCTATGGAGGCGCTGCGGCGATTCCTGACATGCTGCTGAACGCGCCGAATCAGGTGATGAATCTCGGCAGAGCGGCTATCGGGACAGGGGCAACTGCGCTCGGTCGTCCTGACCTTGCGCCTGACCTCAAGGATGACCCGAACTACACCCGCACGCTGCTGGAAAAGCTCGGGCTTATCAAGCAGGGCGTGAATCCACAAGGCGGACAGAAGGTTGCCGATGTACTCATTCGAGGTGGCGTCGGCGGCGCACTGACTGGCGGCGCGTCTATCCCCCGCACGGTGGCTGGCGCAGGGATGGGAGCGCTCTCATCTGGCGCAGGGGCAGGAACGGAAGCACTCGCCAGCAAGGCGGGATTGAGCGACTCGGCATCTGCCATGCTTGGTGGCACTGCTGGCCTGTTGGCACCGAAGGGAGTAGCCGGTGCCGCAGCACTGCCGAGGGTTGCAACGGATCGCGGGCCTGCCATCCCGCCCGAACGTCTCGACGCCTACAGGGCGATGACGAAGGAGGGCGCACGTCCTAGCGCAGCATCGTTGATATACGGTGAGCAGAACAAGAACGTCGCCGGGCAACAGAAGGTCGCAAACAATCTGTGGAACGAGTCGGTAGGACTGCCTGCAAAACAGGACTTCGGGATCGCTGAAATCAGTCAAGCGAAGAATAACCTATCGAACGACTACAACCGACTGTTCGAGGGGCGTCAGGTCACGTTCGACAAACCTTTCTTCGACACGTTCAAATCACTGTTCGACAAGCAGCGGCTTCTGTCCGAAACGGGTGTCACGTTCGCCGAGGCAAGGCCGATCATCGCAACTTTGGAACGCATCGCAAACCTGCCAGAACCGCTGAAGCAGCGCATCAACCAACTCAAGGACGTTCCGGCAGACAACACCAGTCCTGGAGTGACGAAGCGTGCCCTACAGGTCATTGACGATGCGCTCAAAGCAGGCGCTTCCGGCGAGTGGAAGATGGACGCGAAGGACTACAACGAAGTCCGCTCCATCTTGGGCAAGGACGCTCAACGCTCGCGCAGGGACACGAACCGATCCGGTCTGCTGTGGAAGATGCAACAGGCGTTCGATGATGCGGCTGACCGCTCGATGCCTGACATCAAGCACGAACTCGGAACGACTCGCGGCAGGTACGAGAACCTGATGATCCTGTCCGACGCGATGGAGGGGCGCGGGCCTGGATTCGTGACGCCTGCACAGATCGGCAAGGAAGTCGCTCAACGCGCAGGGCATCGCTCGCTGTACCCGAATCAGACACCCCTCAAGGAACTCGGTCGGTACGGTCTATCGCTCAGTGGTGACGCGGCAATCGACGGAGGTGTGAACCTGTCTGGCGTCGCGGCGCACATCCCCAAGAATGGCATCAGCATGACGGCTGTGGAGCGTGCTCTTGCAACGCCTGTGACCGCTTTGCGTGCGAAGGGTATGGGCAAGGAAGGATTCAACGAAGGCGCTCGCAACGTAGAGGAAAACCTGAAAGAAGT
>Ga0315293_10004083_pt1 | contig 13954 bp, 11 predicted proteins | sample YL17G13_20_MG_FD_203071 | JGI IMG/M metagenome (GOLD analysis project Ga0315293, IMG submission 203071) | Sediment microbial communities from Yellowstone Lake, YNP, Wyoming, USA - YL17G13_20 | ecosystem: Environmental > Aquatic > Freshwater > Lake > Sediment | place: USA: Wyoming | collected... | reverse complement strand
TGGACCGAGAGGTCCAGGCGCCCGCGCGTCTCGAGGTCGAACCCGGCGATCCTGGCCGCCTCCCGGGAAGCCGCCATCTGCTGGTCGTGGGGGAACCTCTGACGCAGGGGGCGGTCGTCCACCGCGTCGACCTTGGCGAAGATGGCCTGGCCGAGGGGGACGAGCGTCTCCCGGAGTTCGGCGAAGAGGGTCTCGACCTCCGCGACCTTCATGCCCGGTTCCGAGTGGTCGAGCAGCGGGTCCATGGGGTGGTCCTTGTAGCCGAGGACGTCCGCGACCTCCCGCATCAGGCCGTAGGTGCGCTCGAGGGCCGGGCGGAAGACCTGGTAGTCCCGGGCCTCGCGGGCCTGGAGCCAGACGCCAAAGCCGTCGTTGGCGGCCCGCGAGAGACGCTCGACCAGGTCGGGCGGTAGCTTGGTCGCCTTCTCGTACTCGCGCCGGGTCACGCGGATGGCGCTGGCCTCGTCGGAGTCGTGGGGCAGGGAGGTCTCGTGGGAACGGAGGTCCTCCAGGAGCTGCCCGATCTCGGGACGGGTGAACTTCTCGTGGGCCAGCTTGTCCAGGGTGGCCATCTGGTTGCCGCGGGCTTCGGCCCCGGCTTTGGGCATCATCGTCTGCTGGTCCCAGTACAGGACGCCGGACGCCTGCCGCAGGTTGACGACCTCCGCGACGAGCGCGGCCAGGCGTTCGAACTTCTCGCTTCCGGAGGCCAAGGGCTCTCCCTCGCTTTCCGGGCGCCTACAGCCCGTAGATGTCGGTGAACTTGCGCTTGATGTACCCGAGATACGGCGCGGCCGTGAGCGGCTTGCCGGTGACCCGCTCCAGGGTCTCCCGCGGCGTGAACTTGGCGGCGTGGACGTGGAGGTTGTCCTTCATCCAGCCGAAGAGGGCGGTGAAGTCGCCCCGCGCGATGCGCTCGGTCATGTCCGGGTACTGCTTCACGGCCTCTTCGTAGAGTTGGATGGAGGCCACGTTGCCGATGGTGTAGCTGGTGAAGTTGGCCCCGAAAGACATCGACCAGTGGATGTCCTGCAGGATGCCCGTCAGGTCGTCGGGTGGGGCGATGCCCAAGTACTCCTTGAATTTCGCGTTCCAGGCCTCGGCGAGGTCCTTGACCTCGAGCTTCCCGTCGAAGACGGCCTTCTCGAGCTCGAAGCGGACCATGATGTGGAGGTTGTAGGTCACCTCGTCGGCCTCGACCCGGATGAGCGACGGCCGGACGCGGTTTACGGCCCGGTAGATGCTTTCCGGTGTGGCGGAGGCGAGCTGGGCCGGGAAATGAGCCTTGAGGCGCGGGAAGAAGGACTGCCAGAACGCCCGCGACCGTCCCACGACGTTCTCCCAGAGGCGTGATTGCGACTCATGGAGGCCCGAGGACGCCCCGTCGCCCAGGATGGACCGGCCGAACTTGCCCGGCAGGCCCTGGCCGTAGATGCCGTGCCCGGCTTCGTGCAGGCAGGCGAAGAACGACTGGCCGACATAGTTCTCGTTCACGCGCGTGGTGATGCGAACATCGTCGAGGGCGACGTCGATGGTGTAAGGATGGACGGAGATGTCCATCCGGCCGCGGATTTCGGGGTCGTAGCCGATGGCCTTGACCGCCTCCAGACCCACGGCGAGCTGCTGGGCCCGCTCGAAGGGCTGCTGGAGGAAGGCGCTGTCGACTATGTCGCCCTTGGCGGCGATGGCCTTGACCAGCGGGACGAGGGCGGTCCGCAGTTCGGCGAAGAGGGTTTCGACGTCGGCGACTTTCATCCCCGGCTCGTGCTGGTCGAGGAGGGCGTCCATGGGGTGGTCCTCGTAGCCGAGGGTCTCGGCGATCTCCCGCGTGACCGCGACCGTCTTCTCCAGGGCCGGCCGGAAGATCCCATAGTTCCGGGCCTCGCGGGCGGCCATCCAGACCGTGTACCCCTCGGTCGCGGCGCGTGACCGCCGGACGACCAGCTCGGGCGGTAGCTTGGTCGCCTTCTCATACTCGCGCCGAGTCACCCGGATGGTGCTCGCCTCGTCGGAGTCGTAAGGCAGGGACTCTTCGTAGCTCCGCAGTTCCTCGAGCAGCCGGCCGATCTCGGGGCTGGTGAAGCGCTCGTGCCGCAGCTTGTTGACCAGGGCCAGATGGTTCCCGCGCGAGGCGTCCCCGCCGCGCGGCATGATGACCTGCTGGTCCCAGAAGAGCAGGGCCCCGATGCCCTGGATGTCCCGAACCTCGGAAATAAGTTCGAGCAGACGGGCGTATTTGGGGTTCTCCGGCGCCTGGGTCGCGACTGGCCTGGACATGGCCTAGCCCCCTTCAGTCCTGACTCGGTGCGCCTGGCGATTCGTCGGCCCGGCCCAAGCTCCTGCGGACCGGGTGGACCAGGGAGGAACTCCTCCGGGTGCCCCGAACCCCAAAGCCAACTCTCCACATCGGGGGTGTCTTCCACCAAATGGCTTCCACTCCATCCACCAGCGGCGCGGCGCCGGTCGCCGTCGTCTTCGGCGGCGCCGGAGACATGGGGTATCGCGTGGTCAGGGAACTCGTGGCCCGGGGCAACACCAAGGTCGTCATCGCCGACTTCCGCTACGACCGGGCCCGGAAGTTCGCCGCGCAGCAGGGCAAGGGCACCGAGGCCGTCTTCGTGGACGCCAACGTTCCCGGCTCACTGACGGGCGTGCTCCGGGGCGCGGCCGTGGCCGTCAACTGCATCGGTCCCTTCTTCCGCTACGCCGAGAAGGTGGGCCTGGCCGCCATCCGGGCCGGCGTGCCTCTCGTGGACATCTGCGACGACGACGACGCCACCGTGAAGATGCTCGCCCTCGACGGCCTGGCCCGGCAGGCCGGGGTCATGCTCATCGTCGGCGTCGGCTGGACCCCCGGCCTCTCGAACCTCCTGGCCGTCAAGGCCGCCTCGGAACTCGACGAGCCCCAGGACTGCGACATCACCTGGGTTGGCAGCACGTCCGACAGCGAGGGCCAGGCCGTCATCCTCCATGTCCTTCACGCCATCACCCGGTCCACGCCCTCGTTCATCGGGGGCGGCTGGGTCGACCTGCCGGCTCTCACCCACCACCGCTGGGTCGACTTCCCCGAGCCCATCGGCCGCGTGAACGCCTACGTCTGCGGCCATCCGGAACCGCTGACCTTGCCGCGCTACTTGCCCAAGCTCCGCAGCGTGGTCCTGCGCGGCTATCTTCTGCCCCACGAGATGCAGCAGATCGCCAAGGGCATGATCGACCTCGACCTTCTCAACACCGACAAGAAGAAAGAGGCCATGGCCGCCCTGCTCCAGCCGGTCCTACCCCTGTTCGCGCACCTCGGCGAGGGCGTGGCCCCGGCGCTCTCGGGCATCCGGTCGGATGTCTCCGGGCTCAAGGATGGCCGGCTCAAGACCATCAGCTATTACTCGGTGGACACCATGGACCGCCTGACCGGCGTCCCGCCGGCCATCGCGGCGGACATGCTGGCCACCGGTTTTCTGAAGCAGCAGCCGGGCGTGTTCGCGCCCGAGGGGTGCCTGCCGGTCGAGCCCTTCCTGGAGCGCGTGGCCGAGCGGGAGATCGAGATCGAGCGCGAGGAGTGCGACGGGACCATCGAGGACCTGGCCCGGCGGACGGCCGGCGAGGCCACGGGTGTCCCGGCGACCGACGCCGCGGGGAGCGGCGGCGGCCGATGACCCCGGAGGAACTCACGGCCATCCTCGAGGATTTCCGCCTGCGGGCGCACGAGAACAAGATCGTGCTCAAGATGCTCAAGGACTGGACCCGGAACATCCACGTGACGGCCACCGATCTTGACGCCCGCACCTGGACCATGGTCATCGACAACGGGCGGATCGTCCGCGTCGCCCTCGAGGCCGTCGAGCCACGCGACATCCACATCCAGGCTCTGGTCGTCGCCCTGGCGGGCATCTTCCGCGGCGAGCTCAACCCGGCCAAGGAGTTCGCCAAGGGCAACCTCAAGTTCATCGGGTCGAACAAGGACGAGATGCGGCTCGACGCCATCATTCAGTACCTCTGGGAGTAGGGCGCCGCCGCTAGGAGGTCTTGCCGGTGGGTCTGCGTCGTTCGCTCCGGCTCCGCACCCTTGTCGCCGCCAGCGCCGGTCTGGCCCTGGCCTCGAGTGTCTATCCGGCCTCGATCTCGGCCGCCCAGGCCGCCGGGGGGCGGCTGGTCTGGCTGGCCATCGCCGTGGCCGGCCTTCTCTGCGTGATGGCCTCGGCTAACTTCGCCGAACTCTCGTCCATGTACCCCACGGCCGGGGGCGTCCAGGTCTACGTCCGCCAGGCCTTCGGCGAGCGGCTGGCCGTCACGGTCTCGCTCCTCTACGTGTTCCTGGCTTGGGCCGCGGGCGCGGCCGAGGCCTACGTCTTCGCCAGCGTGCTGGAGCGCGTCTTCGCCGCGACGGGCATCCCCCTTCTCTCGTCCATTCCTGTCGCCGTCTGGGTGCTCCTGGTCATCAGCTTCTTCTTTTTCATCAACCTCCGCGGCGTCGAGACGGCCGGCCGGACCCAGGACGTCCTGACCTACTTCATGTTCTTCCTCATCTTCGCTGTCTCGGCCTACGCCCTGTTCGCGGCGGCCACGAGGGGGCTACCCCTGGGGGGTGGGGGGGGCGGTCTGGGGACCGGAGGCGTGGCGGCCCCCAGCGGCGGGGTCGCCGGCTTCGTCCAGGGGGTCGCCTACTCCATCTACCTCTTCATCGGCTTCGAGTGGGTCACCCCGCTGGCCGAGGAGACGACCGACATCAAGGTCCTTCCCCGCGCCATGCCCATCGCCGTCGTGCTCTTGGCCGTGACCTACGCCGCCTGGACGACAATCATGGTGACCTTCGCCCCCGTAAGCGTCCTGGCCGCCAGCCCCACGCCCCACCTCATCTTCGCCGAGGCCCTGGCCGGGCCGGCCGGGCTCCTGATTGTCGGGGTCGTTTCGGCCTTGGCCACCTTCACGTCCTTCAACGCCGGCATGATGGGGAATTCGCGGCTTGTCTATGGGATGGCCCGCGAGGGAACGCTCCCCAAGGCCCTGAGCCGAATCCACCTCACCTACTTCTCGCCCTGGGCGGCCCTGACGTTCATGTTCATCATCGAGCTGGTCCTGGCCCTGCTGCTCACCCTGACGCGCTCCTTCACCGTCGCCATCCTCATGGCGGCGGCCATCGAGTGCGTCATCTACTTCCTGGTGGCCCTCGTGGTCCTTAGGCTGCGCCGAACCAAGCCCGACGCCGAGCGGCCCTACCGGGCGCCGGGTGGCGCCGTCCTGCCGGCGGTCACGGCCGGGGTTTTCGCCCTCCTGTCCGTGGCCGTGTTCTTCCCGCCCTCGCCGCTCCTAGTCGGCCCGTTCTTCGCCGTGGCCCTCGGGCTGAGCTACGTCTATGCCCGGTTCGCCGTGCCCTGGATTCGGGCCCGGGCGGGGAAGAAGTAGACGAGACGACGATCCATGGGGCATGATACTCTGTCGTGCGGGGTGACGCCAATGGCGGGCGAGGGTCCGTGGAAGAAGCTCAAGAAGGACCTGGAGAAGGAAGGTCCGGACAGCCCGAAAGTAGCGGACCTCCAGCGTCAGGTGGTCGAGGGGAGCCCGGCGGATATCGGCCTGCCCGGCGCTCCGGCGACCTCGGCCCCCGACGAGGACAAAGCTAAGGGCCGATGAGTCCAGGGCGGCTGGCAGCGGAATGGCTTGAGGTGAGGGTGACCGTGGCGGTCGAGGCCGCCGAGGCGGTCGGCGAGGAATTGCTGCGCCTGGGAGCCCGAGGGTTCGCGTGGGAGGACCTTGGTCCGGACGCGGGCGCTCTCCGGGCTCTTGTCGCGTACTTCCCGGCCGGAGGTGAGGCCGGGAGGTCTCCGGCGGCAAGGCTACCAGACGACCTCCGGGCCTTCCTGGCCGCCCTGCCGGGCTGGGGCCTGGACCCGGGGCCGGCCGAGGTAGCGACCCGCCTCGCCCGCGAGACCGAATGGCAAGACCAGTGGAAGGCGTTCTTCCGGCCCACCAGGGTCGGGCGCCGTCTGGTCGTCCACCCGCCGTGGGAGCCGCCTGCCGCGACAAGCCCGGACGACGTCCCTATCGTCATCGACCCCGGTCAGGCCTTCGGCACCGGAAACCACGCCACCACCCGCGGGGCGCTGGAACTGCTCGAGGAGTTCCTGGATAGTCGCCGTGTGGATGTGGCGGCGCCGGCCGGCGCCGGTCCGCCCCCCGTCCCATTCGCCCTCGACCTCGGCACGGGCAGCGGCATCCTGGCCATTGCCGCCGCCAAGCTGGGGACCGCGAGAGTCCTCGCCGTAGACAATGACCCGGTTGCGGTCGAGGCGGCCGGCTGGAACGTGACGGCCAATGGCCTGGCCGGGCGGGTCGAGGTCGCCCTTGGCGACCTGGGCGCGGTCCTGGCTTCCGGAGGGCCGGCCAGCCTCATCTTGGCCAATTTGACCACCGACCTCATCGTTTCGGCCCTGCCGGCCGTGTCGGCCGCGCTCGAGCCGGGCGGCGTCTTTGTGGCGGCCGGCATCGCGACCGGTGAAGCGGCCGAGCGTGTGGCCGAGGCGGCCCGTGCGGCGGGGCTGTCCGAGATCGACCACCGGTCCGCGGAGAACTGGACGGCGTTCGCCTTCAGGAAGGGGCCGCGGCCGCCCCGGGCCGACTCACCTCGCGCTGTCTTCTACACCTTGGGCTGCAAGGCCAACCTGTACGACACATCCGGGCTGATGGACCAGTTCCGGCAGGAAGGCTGGCACGTGGACGCCGGGCACGAGGAGGAGCGGGAGGGGGCCGGTTCGGACGCCGACCTCTACGTCGTCAACTCCTGCGCGGTCACGACCCGGGCCGAGGGCAAGTCGAGGCAGCTTGTCCGGCGTCTCAAGCGGGAGCATCCCATGGCTTTGGTGGCTTTGGTCGGGTGCTACCCCGAGGTATACCGGGCGAAGGGTGGCCGCGCCACGCCAAAGGCTGCCCCCAACGCCGCTCCCAAGGACGAAGCCGACCTCATCCTCGGTACGAGCGACCGCCTGCTCCTACTCCAACGGCTGCGGGAGCGTGGGCTCGGCCCATCGCCCGCGCCCGCGACCCTCGTGCCCGCGCCCCTCACGGCATCGGACCGTACCGGGCTGGCCCACGGCGCTTTCGCCGGCGAGCGGACCAGGGCCACCCTCAAGGTCCAGGACGGGTGCGAGCAGTTCTGCACGTATTGCATCATCCCCTACGCCCGCGGACCCAGCCGGAGCCGTCCGGCGCCCGAGGTCCTGGAGGAGGCGGCCGGGCTCGCGCGGGCCGGCTTCAAGGAGATTGTCGTCACCGGCATCCATCTGGGGGTCTGGGGAGTCGACCTCGGTCCGGCGCCCAGCGGCCCGACGCCGAGGAGCCCGGCGCCCAGCGGTCTACGCCTAGCCGACCTCGTCCGCGACCTCGCCGCCATCCCCGGGTTGGCCCGCGTGCGTCTTAGCTCCATCGAGCCCCTGGAGGTCACCGACGACCTCATCGAACTCCTGGCCGCCAACCCGCGCGTCTGCCGCCACCTGCACGTCCCCCTACAGAGCGGCTCGGATACCGTCCTCGCCCGCATGAACCGCCACTACGTGGCCGCCGACTACCTGGCCCTGGTCGCTCGGGTCCGGTCCAGGGTTCCCCGGCTCGGGCTCACCACCGATGTGATGGTCGGATTCCCGGGGGAGACGGACGAGGAGTTCCAGGCCACCCTGGACACGGTCAGGCAAGCCCGGTTTTCCCGGCTCCACGTCTTCCGCTTCTCCCGTCGCCCGGGGACGCCGGCCGCCGACATGCCCGGGCAGGTGGCCGCCGCGGTCAAGAAGGCCAGGAGCGAGGAACTCATCGGGCTCGGACGCCGGCTCGGGCGGGAGTTTCACGAGAGCCTGGTCGGGCAGACGCTCGAGGTCCTGGTGGAGCGGGCGGGGCCGGACAGACCCGAGGGGCAGGTCGGGTGTGACGGCGGGGCTGAAGGTCTGACGGACAACTATGTGCGGGTGACGATTCGGGGGCCGGCCGGCGAGCCGAACGACTTGGTCCCGGTCCGCGTCGAGGAAGCGACCAGCCACGGGGTGGCGGGTCGCGTGGTGAGGGCCCCCGGTTCCTGGCCTTAGACCTGATTGACGCCTGAATCAAACCCCAGCGCCGCCAAACCCCGCCGCGGCGCCTCCTCTTGGGCGGCGATGAGGACCCCCGGGAACTCGCCGAGCCGGTAGAAGCCGGCCTCGAGTATCTCGGTATCTCGTGGGCGGAGCCGCCCGGCCAAGCCCCGGATGGTCCACAGGGCGGCACAGCAGGGTGAGGTCTGTTCGAGGCAGGGTCCGGTCGATCCGGGCGTCCAACACCGAGACCACCCGGACGCGCAGGCCGACCTCCTCTTGCAGTTCGCGGACGATGGTCTCCTCGGGTTGCTCACCCCGGCGCGCCCACCCGGCCGGCAGTCCCCAAGGGAACTCGTTGCGGTAGGAGTGCTTGAGGAGAAGGACCCGGCCCGCGTCGTCCACGACGACGCCGATGACGCCCAGGTTCAGCCGCCAGAGGGCGGCGAACCGCGTCCCCCGGGTCATCGGCAGCACCCGCCAGAGCCAGAGCAGGAAGCGCTTCAAGGCGGCCCCTCCTCAAGATAGCCGGCGAGGTGATTGGTGAGGTCCTGACCCGTGACTGTCCGGCCCGCATAGCGCGCCACGAAGCCGGCCAGGAGTTCCGCCATCAGTCTATCCCGTTCCTCCTTCCATGGCGTTTTCGCCAGGTCGGGATTCCTGCTTCTCGGCGGTCTGCCCGCTGGGCGGGTCTTACGTCCGCTCCACGGGCGTCTTGTGTCTCCGGGGAACCCCCGGCGACAAGCCGCTCAAGGTTCAGCGCGGTTCAGAGTCAAGCCGCACGCCTCGCACCCGAAGACCCGCTCGGCCAGGGACAGGCTTGGCTTCACGAAACCGCACACCGAACAGGTCTTGGACGAAGGATGAAAGCGCGGCCCGACGACCAACGTGGAACCGTACCAGGTGGTCCTGTAGGCCAGCGTCCGGCGAAACTCCGACCATCCGGCGTCCGGACCCAGGGGGCGACGTGATAGCGGGTCGGGTAGAGGACGCCGTGGTCCGTGAGGCGCTCCTCGGAAACGCCTTGGCCGAGAAGGTCGAGGATGCGCCGGTCGCGCTTGTCGATGATAGCCAGATAGCCCTCCAGCCGCTCCGCGAACTCAGACCGCCGGAGGAGGCCCTCCTCGTGACCGGTGACGTACCATTCGGCGTCCAGAGCCAGCAGGGCCCGGGACGAGCGGACAAAAGCGTCGATGTCGCAGTCCGTGGCGAAGTACCAGGGGCCGAACCGAGTCAGGTCGATGTCGGCTGTGTAGACGAGGCCCTCCTCGGGGAAGAAGGGACAGGCCATCCCGGCTGTATGCCCCGGGCTGTGGACCATGACCGTCCGCACCGAACCGATCGCGAACTCGCCGTAGGGGTAGGCCTCAGCCGGAACCCGGGTGGAGAACCACCACTCCGGCCGAAACGCCGGGCTGAACGGAGCCGGAGGAGACGTCCCCGCGGCCACCGCCCGGATCCATTCCGCAACGCCCGCGTCTCCGTAGAGCTCCTGGATGCCCAGCTTGCCGGCGATGGACTCCAGCCGCGGGAAGCACTCCTGTTCCACCTGGTTCAACATCACGGTCGCGTTGGGGAAGAGACGGTTCCCATGGATGTGGTCGAAATGGTAGTGGGTGTTCAGGATGCGCGTGACCACCCGGGCCAAGCGCCGCAACGCCTCGGCGTCCCGCCCCGGGGTCGATGACGGCTTTCTCCGTGCCGCCGTCGACCAGCAGGCTCGCGCAGTGCGGGAAGACACCGGCCGAAGCCCCGAGGATGACCGTGACGGGGCCGAGGCGCCGGCCATCAAGACCCACTTGTCTTGTCATAGCCTCCAGTCTTCCCGCCGCCTACCGGCCCGCCGCCTTGCCCTTGCCGCGAGTCTCCCGCTTGCCCGGCGCCGGTTTCAGCTTGCGCTCGAACCACTCCACGATGCTCTTCAGACGGTGTACCCGGTGCCAGGGCTTGCCGCCGCGCGACAGGCCGTGGCTCTCGCCGGGGTAGCGCACGAACTCGGTCTCCACGCCGAGCTTCTTCAGGGCGACGAAGAGCTGCTCGCCCTGCTCGATGAGGCAGCGATGGTCTTCCTCGTTGTGAACGACCAGAGTGGGGGTCTTGATGTTGGCCGCGTAGGTGATGGGCGACTGCTTGATGAGTTTCTCCCAGTCCTTCCACGGCGTGCCGTGCCAGGTGTCCTCCGAATGGAACCCGGTGTCGCTCGTCCCGAAGAAGCTGTGGCAGTTGTTGACTGCCCGCATCGAGCAGGCCGCCTTGAAACGGTCGGTGTGCCCGATGATCCAGGTGGTCATGTAGCCGCCGTAGGAGCCGCCGGCCACGCCGAGCCGGCTCTCGTCGACCCAGGGGAACAGGGCCAGAGCCTGGTCCACGCAGGCCATGATGTCGGCGTAGTCGTTCTTGCCCCACTCCTCCTTGATGCCCGCGCAGAACTCCTCGCCGTACCCCTGGCTGCCGCGCGGGTTGCAGAAGATGACCCCGATGCCCGAGGCCGCGAGGAGCTGGAACTCAAAGAGGAAGGACCCGGCGTACATGGCCATCGGACCGCCGTGGATTTCGAGCACGGCCGGGTAGCGCTCGCCCTCGCTGTAGCCGACGGGCTTGATGGCCCACCCGTCGATCAGCGGGCCGCCCTGGGCGTTGAAGGTGAACCTCTCCGGGCGGCTCACGAAGTGACCCTTGAGAAACTCCACGTTGGTCCGGGTCACCGGCTGGCGGGCGATGATGTCCAGGTCGGCCAGTCCGGCCGGGGCGAGAGGCCACTTGGCCGGGGCCGAGGTCTCCGGAATGCGGCCGACGTAGATGTCGTTCGGGTTCTCCGGGCGGGCCAGGGAGAAGGCGAAGTTACGCCGGCTGGCGTCAGCCGACCACCCGAAGATGACCCAGTCCCCCGTCGTCAGCTGGCTCACCCGGCCGTTCGCCACCTCCACGGCGTGAAGGTGCGTCGTTCCGCGGTCGGAGGCGAGGAGGAAGACAACCTTACCGTCGGGCGACCAAGCCGGACGAGTGTCCCCACCGCCCACGCGCATGTCGGAGATGGACTGGTCGCCAAAGCTCCGGCCGAACTCCTTGGTCAGACAGCGGGGCTTGTCCTTGGCCTGGCCATCCTTACCGATCTCGACCAGCCACAGCTTGTCGTCGGTGTACCACTTGAGTTCATTCTCGTGGCCGAGGAAGGCGACATGCTTGCCATCCGGCGACCAGGAAGGCGAATGGAACGGGCCGGTGCGCGCGGTCAGACGCTTGGGGTTGGCGTCGAGCTCGGCCGGTTTCGCCTCCCCGCCTTCCGCCGGCGCCTCGACCACCAGAGGCAAGCAGAAAACCCAGATGTCGGCGTACTTCTGCAGGTCGGGGTTGTCGTCGCGACAGGCCCCGACGGCGAGGGACTTCCCGTCCGGGGAGAACGCCGGGCTGGTGTGGTCGAAGTCGCCACTGGTTACCTGGACGGGCTTTACCGCCGGGCCCGCGCCCGGAAAGCCGGCCAGAGCGGCCTGGACGTCGATGACGAAGACCTGGCTCCTACGGTTCTCGAGGTAGCCCGCCCCGTCGAAGCGGTAGAGGACGCGCGTGATGTGCTTCACGCCCTCGGTGTGCTTCTTGAAGAGGGCCTCGAAGTCGTCGGGGTCGGGAGCCTTGTCGGGCTTGGCCTCCGGGGAGGCGCCGTCGCCGGGTGTCTCGGTCGCGGCCTCGCCCGCCATCTCGCCGGACTTGACGGCCGAGTCTTCGTCCGCCTTGTCCTTCGGCTTCTCGTCCAGCCATTCCGGCCCCTCCGGCTTGATGCCGGCCGCAAAGGCGATGAACCGGCTGTCGGGGGACCAGACGTAGTCCGTGACCCCGCCCTTGATGGCCGTGATGGGCCTGGCCTCGCCGCCCCCGGTGGGGGCGACCCAGAGCTGGGCGCCGGCCTTCTTCTTGGCCTCGTCGTCGCCGACGCCGGCATCGCGGCCGGAGAGAAAGGCCAGGTAGGCGCCGTCCGGGGACCAGCGGGGTGAACTGTCGGGAGTGACGCCGCTGGTGAAGGGAGTGGAGATGGGCGCGCCGGAGCCGCTGGGGGCGGTCAAGACGGCGGGAACCGTCATGATGGCGGACCGGTACTTGTTGTTCTTGGGGTCGACGACCGTCCGCACGTAGGCCACCCGGCTCGCGTCAGGCGAGATCTGGGGGTCCCCCACGAACTCGAACCTCATGAAGTCGGTCGGGACCAAGCGCTTCTTACCGGAATCGGCCAAGGTTGGCTCGCTCCTTCCTGCCTCAAGCTAAGTCTGGATGATTTCTGCCTCTACTGGAGGAACTCCTCCGCGCGGGCCGACACTATGGCCCATTGTCCGACAAGGTTCTCCGGTCCTACGGCCGACGCCACAGGCGGTTGATGGCGTCTCGGATGGGAAGACCGACCTGGCGGAGGGCGCTGCCCCCGGCGTAGATGCGGGCCACGGTCGGGTCGGCGAAGTCGTAGTCGTATCTCACATAGTCCCCTTTGAGACGGCCCTGCTCCCGCAAGGTCGCCTCGAGCGGGGTGCCGGCGTAGACCTCCAGGCGGTTCCAGGGCCTGGCGACCCTGCTCTTTACCGCCCCCCAGGCGCCGAAGGACTCCTTGAGAAAGGCCAGGTTGGTGTTGAGTTCCTCGACGGTCGTCCCCGGGTCGAACATGATCATGCCGATGACGACCTCGAGGCCGAGTTCCCGCAGGGTCACCAGAGCCCGGCGGTTGTCGGCGACGGTGACCTTCTTGTCGAAGTAGTCGAGCTGGCGCTGGGTCATGGCCTCGACCCCGAGGAACACGCGGCCGAGGCCGGCCTCCTTCAGGAGGCGAAAGAGGTCGGCGTCCACGTCGGTCACGCGGCACTCGAAGGAGAAGCGCACCACGGGCAACCCGTGGGCGCGGCGCCGGATGAGTTCACGGGCCAACTCCTCGGCCGCTTCGCGCCCGCGCTGGACTGGACCCATGAAGTTGTCGTCCCAGAAGCGGATGGCCTGGACACCGTGGTCGCGGACCAAGGCCTCGATCTCGTCGGTCACGCTCGTGGCGCTCCGGACACGCCAGGCCGAGCCCGGCGAGGCGGCGTAGAAGGCCCGGGTGTCACAGAAGGAGCAGCTTCCGTAGCAGCCCCGACTCCGCAAGACCGAGGCCACGCAGACCCCGGGCGAACGGGCGATGAAGGCGGGGAGCGTGTCGCGGGCCGGGAAGGGCAGGGTGTCGAGATCGGCGACCAGGGGACGGAGGGTGAGGCCCGCGGCGGCCGCGGCCGAAGCCTCGCCTGAGGCGGCCTGCCGCGCCGCCGCCGCGTCAACGAGCCCGAGGATGCCGGTCCGGTCGCGCCCGGCGTCGAGGGCCGCCAGGAGTTCGGTGAAAGTCTCCTCGGCCTCGCCGACGGCCACCGAGTCGAAGCCGGCGTGTTCCCGGCAGAGCTCGCGCCAGAGGAAAGTCGGCGGGTGGCCGCCGACGACGATGTGACCCTCGAACCCGCCCCGGCGCAGCTCGGCGATGAGCGACATCGCCGCCGGGATGGACTCCTGAAAGATGACCGAGACCCCGATGAGGGCGGCCGGACCGCCGGACCCAGCGCCTTCCAGGCACAACCGGGCCAGGCGTGGCGGGGGTAGCCGCACGAGAGTGCCGTCGATGATCTCCGCGTCGTGGCCGGCGCGACGCGCCACGGCGGCCAAGTACCCCAGACCGAGGTGTTCCTCCTCGTCCTCCGGGCGGATGCCGGGGTGGGACAGATTGACCAGAACGACCTTCAAGGATGGGCCTCCTCTGAGCGTTTCCGGCTGACCGATGGACCTAGCCGGATTCACCCGGGCCGGCCTCAATCCTGCGGGACGCGGAGGCCTAGCTCCGGAAGTGCCCGTAGGGGTCGAAGAGGCGCAGCCGGCGGACGAGTTCGGGGCGGGAAGGGGGGAGG
>Ga0315293_10004079_pt1 | contig 13958 bp, 9 predicted proteins | sample YL17G13_20_MG_FD_203071 | JGI IMG/M metagenome (GOLD analysis project Ga0315293, IMG submission 203071) | Sediment microbial communities from Yellowstone Lake, YNP, Wyoming, USA - YL17G13_20 | ecosystem: Environmental > Aquatic > Freshwater > Lake > Sediment | place: USA: Wyoming | collected... | reverse complement strand
CCCCAGGATGTCGTCAACTGCCCGATCACCGAGATCAAGAAAGAGGACAATCATCTGTTGGTGACCACCCCCGGGCGGGTCATTTTCAACGAACTCCTGCCCAAGGGCATCCCCTTCATCAACGGCTTGATGAAGAGGAAAGGCATACAGAACCTGATCTATTACATCTACCTCAATAATGGTTTCGGCCCCACGGTGGAGACCCTGGACAAGATGAAGGAAGCCGGCTTTGATTATGCCACCCGGGCCGGCTTCACCATCAGCATATCCGACCTGCTGGTTCCACCGGAGAAGCAGGAAATTATCGCCCTGACCGAAAAGGAATTGGAGAAGATCGAGCGCAATTACAAGGCCGGCCATTTGACGGCCGGCGAACGGCACAACAAGATCATCGAGATCTGGAGCAAGGCGACCGATGAAATCCGTGAGAAAATGTTCGCTCAGATGCGCACGATGAGTTATGAAGGCGAAGGGATGAATCCCATCTTCGTCATGTCCGATTCGGGGGCGCGCGGCAGCAAGGACCAGTTGAAACAGCTGGCGGGGATGCGCGGCCTCATGGCCAAGCCTTCGGGCGAGATATTGGAAACCCCGATCACGGCCAACTTCAAGGAAGGCTTGTCGGTGCTGCAGTATTTCATTTCGACCCACGGGGCGCGCAAGGGATTGGCCGATACGGCGTTGAAAACCGCCGATGCCGGCTATCTGACCCGCAAGCTGGTCGACGCCGCCAACGAGGTGATCGTCAAGGAAGAGGATTGCCATACCCTGAACGGCATCGAAGTTTCGGCCATCATCGAGAACGGCAAGGAGATCGAGCCGTTGATCGACCGCTTGATCGGCCGCATCGCCCTGGAGGACATCTATTCGCCGGACAACCCGGAGAAGGTCATCGTCAAGGCCGGCGAAGAGATCGATGAATACAAGGGCAAGGAGATCGTCGACTCCGGCATCATGAAAACCAAGATCCGCTCCGCCCTGACCTGCGAAACCCGTAGCGGGGTCTGCTGCAAATGTTATGGCCGCAACCTCTCCACCGGCAAGCTGATCGAGTTGGGCGAAGCCGTGGGCATCATCGCCGCCCAGTCCATCGGCGAGCCGGGCACCCAGTTGACCATGCGCACGTTCCACATCGGCGGCATCGGCCGCCACGAGGGCCAGACTCACCTGCAGGCCGGTTATGAAGGCATCATCAAGTACAACAATCTGGAAATCACCCTGAATAAAAACGGCGACTTCATCGCCATGAACCGCATCGGCTCCGTGCAGATCCTGGATTCCAAGAAAAGGGAAAAGGCCATGTACCCCGTCGCCTATGGCTCCAAGATCCTGGTCAAGGACAGTCAGGCGGTAAAGAAGGGTGACCTGCTGCTGGAATGGGACCCCTTCGCCAATTCGCTTTTGACCAATGATGAAGGCATCGTGGAGCTGAAGGACCTGGAGGAAAATATTTCCTTCGTCAACGCCCGCGACGAGGAAACCGGCAAGATCACCCAGCTGGTCATCGACATCAAGAATGAAAAACTGCGCGATGAGCTGCTGCCCAATATTTCCATTCGCGACAAGGAGACCAATAAGATCAAAAGGAAGTATTATTTGCCGGTCAACGCCCACATCTCGGTCAAGGACGGCGACGAAGTCAAGGCCGGCGACGTCCTGTTCAAGATACCTTCCGAATTTGCCAAAACCAAGGATATCACCGGCGGTTTGCCCAGGGTCACCGAATTGTTCGAAGCGCGCAAGCCGAAATTCCCGGCCAAGATGGCCCAGATCGACGGCGTCATCGAATACGGCAAAGTGCAGAAAGGCGCCCGGAAAATCACCATCCGTTCACTGGATAAGAATGTCAAGCCCGATGAGCACAGCATCCCGCGCGGAGCCCATATCATCATCGAGGATGGCAGCAAGATCACGGCCGGCACGCCTTTGATGGACGGCCCGCTGAACCCGGTCGACATCCTCACCGTCCTGGGCGAGCAGAAGCTGGCCGAATACCTGTTGAAGGAGATCCAGGACGTCTACCGGCTGCAGGGCGTAGAAATCAACGACAAGCACATCGAGATCATTATCCGCCAGATGATCAAGTGGCGGCGCGTGGAAGAAGTCGGCGACACCGTTTTCATTCCGGATCAGATCATCGAGAAATGGAAATTTGAGGAGGAAAACGCCCGGGTCCAGGCCGCGGGGGGCAAGACGGCCCAGGCCAAACCGGCGCTGCTGCCCATTTCCCGCGCGGCACTGGCCAACGACAGCTTCCTTTCCGCCGCCGCCTTCCAGGAAACGACTCGCATACTGACCGATGCCGCCATAGCGGGCAAGGAAGACCACTTGCTGGGCATCAAGGAGAACGTGACCATGGGCCGGCTGATCCCCGCCGGCACCGGCTACTCCTACTACCAGCAGGTGGAGATGGATCACGTCGAAGGCAAGTTCAAGATAGCGAAATAGAATTCGTAACACGTGACGCGTAACGCGTGACGAGATAAGAACTATATAAATGTGACCGGAGTTGCGCAATGATGGGTTTGCCTATCTAGACGAGGGAAGGAGACAGAATCATGCAGAGGATGCTCAGTGTCCCAGCAGCCGTAGCACTCGTTGTGCTGCTGGTCGCCGCCTGCGGCTCCACCGCTAGCAGCGAGCAGGCGACATCTCCGCGAGATGCCACTCTCCGCATCCGATCCGCGAAGCGGACCGAGAGGTTCGACGATGGGTTCACCAAACTGACCGTGCTCGACTTTGCCAAGGACGTTATCTTGCTACTCGATCTCGTCGGCATCAGTGTCAAGGACTTCAACGCCACCGCGGCCTCAGAAGTCTTTCTTATGGCCGGCGATCGTCGTTTTGAGCCGAGCTTTCGAACAGCTGGAGATTGGCAGCAACCAAATGCGGCCGGCGTAAAAGAAGATCGCTGGGTCGTGGTGATCATCCCTCGGGACACCCTTACCTTCTCTCTTCACTTCGGCAAGCATGCGTCCATGGTAGTCAAAGCTGAGACTGCCATTGCGTCAACCCTCCCGTAGAAGGTGCCGCCCAACAAGCGCTTGCAGCCGACGGTGCTCCGTTGCGCTCCGCAGCGCCGCTGACGTGTCCCGTTAGACCTTTGATTTGAATAGAATAACAATAATAATTTTGGTTCAATTTCAACATATCAATCATTAAAAATTCCCCCTTACGAAAGGGGGATTCAAGGGGGATCGAAGTATGAACGAAAAATATTTAATCCCTAATAAAAGCCATTTTTAAATATAATCCCCCCGCCTGCGGCACCCCCTTGGTAAGGGGGGATGAAGGGGGATCAATGGCTCATATGTCGCTACAACCAGATTACCCACCCGCTGCCCCCGGTCATTCCGGAAAGCGATATTGTTTTTTGAAAGCGGCGATTTCGTAATCCTTTAATTCCCGCCATTCACCCAGGGGCAGGTTCTTCAATTTGATGTTGCCGATGGCAACGCGCCGGAGCTTTTCCACCGGGTGGCCCGAATATTTGAAGGCGTCGCGCAGGATGTGCTTCTTGCCTTCGGTGATGGTCACCTTCAGCCAGGAATTCCCGGAACTGGTCATTTTCACCGGCTCGATCACGAAGGGGTTGAGCCGCTCGCCTTCTAGGAACACTCCCTTTTCCAATTTTACTTGCGTGGCCGGGCTTAACTCACCCTTGATCTTCAGCAGGTAGGTCTTGGGCACCTGGTTCTTGGCCGAGATGATGAAATTGGCCAGGTCGCCGTCGTTGGTCAGCAGGATGAGGCCGTCGGAATTGTAGTCGAGCCGGCCGACCGGGTATACCCGCTCGCGGATGCGGCTGATGAACGTGCGGATGGTGGGGCGCCCCTGCGGATCGGCCAGGGTGGAGACGATGCCCACCGGTTTGTTGAAGATGAAATAGCTCTTGGGCTGCATGTTGAGCTTCAGCAATTTGTTTCCAAGCTGAATCTGGTCGCCCGGAACCCGGATGATGAAGTTGGGATCGGTCACGGATCGGTGATTGACCTTGAATTTCCCTACGTGGATCCACTGGCGGATCTCGCGGCGGCTGGCCAAGCCGCAATCTTGCAGGTATTTTTGCAGTTTCATCTCTTTCATTTTTGGATCCCCAGTCTCTTGATCAGTTCGTAGAGCGTGGACGGTTTCAGTTGCAGCTCTTCGGCGGCTTTCTTCTGGATCCAGCTGTTCTCTTCGAGGGTCTCGATGATCACCTGCCGTTTAAAGGCGTCCACCCGGGCGTTGAAGCCGCCCTTTTCTAGGCGCTGCTGCTGATTCTTGTAGCCGATGATCTCCTGCGGCAGAACGTCCGGAGTCAGCGTGTCGCTGTTGACGAGCAGAACGGCCCGCAGCATCGTGTTTTGCAGCTCGCGGATATTGCCGGGCCAATTGTATTCCATCAGCAGCTTTAAAAATTTCTCATTCATGCCCTTGATGGTCCTCTTGTTTTCGCGGCAGAACCTTTTCAGGAAGGAGTCGGCCAAGATGGGGATATCTTCTTTGCGTTCACGCAGGGGGGGCAGGTGGATGTCGATGATATTCAACCGGTAATATAGGTCCTCGCGGAATTCCCCGCTTTTCACCTTGCTCATCAGATCGATATTGGTGGCGGCCAGGATGCGCACGTCCACCTTTTTTATCTGGTTGCCGCCCAGGGGCTGGATCTCCTTCTCCTGGAGGACGCGCAGGATCTTGGCCTGGGTTTCCGGGGTCAGGTTGGCAATCTCGTCGAAAAAAATAGTGCCGCCGTCCGCCTCTTCGAAGATCCCTTTTTTGTCGCTATTCGCTCCGGTATAGGCACCTTTTTTGTATCCGAAGAGCAGGCTTTCAAACAAGGTAGCCGGGATGTTGCTCGAATTGAACGGCGAAAAGGGCATGTTTTTGCGGTTGGAGTTGGTGTGGATGGCTTTGGCGATCAACTCTTTGCCCGTTCCGCTTTCCCCGGTGATCAAGACGGTGGAATTGGAATCGGCCACGCTTTCCACGATGCCGAGCGTCTTTTTCAGGAGCGGGCTGCGGCCAATGATGTTGTCGAAGGAAAACCGGTCGCCGAGCGTTTTTCTCAGTTGGATATTTTCCTGGTTCAGCTTCTTTTCCTTGATGACGCGGTCCACCTTGTGCTTCAGCTCGATGTTGTTGAACGGTTTTTGCAGATAGTCCACCGCGCCGTGCTTGATGGCTTCGATCGCCGCCTCGATGGTTCCGAAGGCGGTCAAAAAGATAGCCTGGATCCCGGGGTCGTCTTTTTTCAATTCCTTGAATATCTCCAATCCCGAGCTGCCAGGGATCATCTGGTCCATGATGACCACGTCCACGCCCGCGCTATGGTTGGTCTTGGCCTGGGACTTGTTCTCGGAAATGCGCAATTCGTATTCCGTTTCGGTGAATATTTTTTTAAAAATATCGTGGATGATGTTCTCGTCGTCGACCAGATGGATGGTTTTCCTTTTCATAGGCTCATGCTCCTTAAGGGACTCGGCAGGGGAAAGGTGATGACGAAGGTGGTGCCCCGGTCGACCTTGCTGCGGGCTTCGATATTCCCATAGTGTTCCTTGACGATGCTGTAGACAATGGCAAGACCCAAACCGGTGCCCTGGCCGATATCCTTGGTTGTGAAGAACGGGTCGAATATCTTTTCCAGCAATTTTTCCTTGATGCCGCGGCCGTTGTCCTTGAACCAGATCGTGGTCCCCTCGCTGGTTTCTTTGCCCTGAATCGATATCAGGCCCTGGCCGTTCGTCGCGTCAATGGCATCGATGGAGTTGATGAAGAGGTTGATGAACAACTGCTGCAAACGGGTCGAAAAGCCGACAAAACTATTTTGAAAATGATATTCTTTTTTGAAGGCTATGTTTTTCTTTTTCATTTTGTGCTCGACCAAGGCCAGGCTTTCCTCGATCACCTTGTTCAGATTGACGGGCAGCGGCTGCTGGCCTTTCTGGCGCGAGAAGTCCAGCAAGGTACGGATGATCTTGTTGGCCCGCAGGACCTGGTCGTTCATTTTCGTGATCAGCTCGTGGTTGTCCTTGTCGGCCGGATTGTCGAGCAGGAATTGGCAGTAGGAGGAAATACCGGTCAAGGGGGTGTTGATCTCGTGGGCGATGCCCGCCGCCAGCACGCCCACGGAAGCCATTTTTTCCGACGTGATCAATTGGTTCTGGATGTTGATCTTCTCGGTGACATCCTCGAAGACGAATATCCGGCCTGCGATGTGGCCGCTCTCGTTCTTCAACGGAGAGATGTACACATCGTAAATGGAATCGCCACCCTGGGCGGTTACCTTGATATTACGCAGGGTGTGGGTCCCGCTCCATCCGGTGTAAATCTGTTTCCACAGCTCTTCGCCCAGGACCTGGGCAGCTCTTTTATGGAGGGCTTTTTGCCTCTTGATCCCCAGGCGGTCTTCCATGAATGAATTCCATGTCTGCACCTGGTTCAGTCGCGAGACGACCATGATGCCGAGGTTGATGTTTTCAATGATGTTCTCGTTGAATTCCTTCAACAGGTTCAATTCGGTCAGCTGGGTTTCCAGGCGGTTATACAAAAAAGCGTTCTCCAGCGACAGGGCCAAGGGGGCGGAGATGCTGGACATCAGTTCCAGGTCCTCGACGGTCAGGTAGGTGCCGTTGGTTTTTCTGCCCATGGCCACGATGCCGATCAGCCTGTCGCTGATCTTCAATGGCAGGAACTGGAAGAACTTGTTCTGCTGCAGCGCCGCCTGGTCGTGCGGGAATTTGGTCCGGAATTCCTGCTCGGAAAGAAAAACGACGCTTTCCTGGTTGTTCACGGCGTCACGGAAAGGACGGGTCAACAAAAGGCGCGTTCGTCCGGGCAGTGAATAAAACATGTTGTTCTTGAAGTGGATCAGCAGGGCGCAATTCTGCAGCTGAAAGCCGCGGGTGATGATCTCCAGGAAACTGACCGACAGGGATCCCAGGTCTCTTTGGGTGCTGATCGAGGATTCAAGCTCCTTCAGCTTGCGCTTGAAGTTGAATGTTTCCCGGTAAAAAAGTTTTTCGAAAAATTTTTGAATAGTGCTTTCCAGAGGTTTGAACAGAAGCCCGGCCATCAGGATGGCGGCAATGGACCAGAAGATCCCCAGCAGCTTGTTCTGCTCGATGTTCAAGCCCAGGAAAAGGTATACGCCGAAGATGAAAATAAACAGCGAAGATATGGAGAGGGTCTTCTTGATGATATTTTCAATGTCGGTTACTCGTCTTTGGGTCAAAAAGTAGACCAGGCTCAAGGGCAGGAATGGCAGAAAAATCATGCTCAGGTATGTGATCGGAGCGATCTGGAATGGGGACTGCTGCGGTAAAAAAGTGAGCAGCAGCAGGGAGATGAAGCTCAGCGATATGCCGATCAGCGGGAACAGGTAGCGTTTCTGCCTTTTCTTGACGATCAGGTTCAACGAGGAGGTGGTCATCGCCCCCCAGGCCAGGAGCAGGTACAGGGCGAAATACTTCTGGGAAATGCCGCGGAAATGGTTGATGACCGTCGTCAGGATTTCCGGGTCGGGGGGAAAGACATTTTGCAGGACGTAGTAAAAATTCAAGAGCAGGATGCTTAGCGGCGGGAGGTAGATGATCACGAAACGAAAGCGGGAACTGAATTTTTTAAAGATCTTATTCCGGGTCGGGTACTGCAGCGCGTAGTGGAGCAGGACGGCCGGGAAGGTGAAATAACAGAGCCTATCGAGGATCAGGAAAAAAAAATCGCTGATCCCGTAGTCGCCGCTGGGAGAAAATATCAGGAACCCTGACAGGGTCAGGCTGAGCGTGAAAAATAGCTGCGGCGGCGGAAAAAGCGTCACCTGTTTGATGTGGACATTGAGTATGCCCAAGGTCAGCAGGATGCAAAGAATGCCGACAAAAACCAGAATGTAGTAGGAAAACGGGGTGAAAACGGGATGGATATCGATACCGACGTTTTTCAGGATGCCCTCGCTTTCGATCTCGTAGCGGCAGTAATTTTTTTGTTCCAGCGAGCGCAGCAAATCGATTTTGTTGTTGATGGTGTATTTATTGACGGCCAGCAGGATATCGCCCGGTTTGACCGGGCTGTTCGCTGCGGCGGAGACGCAGACCAATCCTTTTTCCGAGTTCTCCCAGACGATATTGTCGGAAGTGGAACTCCACTTGAGCTTTTGAAAGATATTGGTCAGGCTGATCAGGATGAATACGGCAAAGACGAAATGCCAGGGATACTTTTTGATCATAAAAAAGTATTGGCCTTGGCGGTCCTGAAAGACCAGCTGATTTTTTCCCTTCTGGACAGCGGCGGCAGGGACTTCTTGAAGATCCGGCGTGAAAGCAATTCCCGTTCATAGGTGGTGGAAAAAATATCATCTTCGCTGTCGGTGAAACGATCCGGTCCTTCGGAGGCCGCGGCCCCTGGGAGGTTTTGCTGGGCGGTGTTTTGCCCGTAGGCGGAGCCTTTGGCTGCATGCGGCGCGTACAGCCACAGCACCAGGAATGCAATAAACAGGAACTTTCTCATGGAGTTTATTATAGCAATATCTGCCGTTGCTGGCAAACGGGTGGCGTTTCGCCCCATCGCGACGTCAGGAGCGATGCCCCGTCTGGAACGCCGCTCTGGCGCGATGTCTGCGTTACTTAGGTTTTCCCGCTATGACTTTCATGGTCTGTTCGGCGATTTCCAGCTCCTCGTTGGTGGGAACGACCTGCACGCAGATCTTGGATTTCGGGGAGGAGATGATCCCGAATTTCCCGAAGGCTTTCTGGTTCGCCTTACGGTCGAAAATGATGCCGAGATATTCCATGTTTTCCAGGATCATTTTCCTTTCTATGCAGCCCCGTTCGCCGATACCGGCGGTGAAAATGATCAGATCCACCCCGTTCATGGCGGCGATGTAGGCTCCGATATACTTTTTTATGCGGTAGGCGAAAATTTCCAGGGCCAGTTGCGATTGGTGATGGCCTTCACCGGCCTTTTGATTGATGTCACGCATGTCCGAGGAAACCTCGGAAATGCCCAGCATGCCGCTTTTGCGGTTGAGCAAGGCGTCCACCTGCTCGAAGGTCATGCCGGCGCTGCGCTGCAGGTACATCGGGATGGCCGGGTCGATATCACCGCAGCGGGTGCCCATCACCAGCCCCTCCAGCGGGGTGAAGCCCATGGTCGTGTCGATGGAAATGCCGTTCTGGATCGCCGCCATGGAAGAACCGTTCCCCAGGTGGCAGGTGATGATCTTCAGGTCCGACAGCTTCTTGCCCAGGGCCTTAGCGCCCTGTTTGGCCACGTAAAAATGCGAGGTGCCGTGAAAGCCGTAACGTCTGATTTTGTATTTGCGGTAGTATTCGTAGGGGATTGGATATATATAGGCTTTTTCCGGCATGGTCTGGTGATAGGCGGTATCGAAGGTGCCGGCCATGGGGATGCCGGGCAGGATTTTCTGGCAGGCCTCGATGCCGATGATATTGGGCGGGTTGTGCAAGGGGGCCAGGGGAATGCATTCCTTCAAGGCGTCCAATACTGCCGCGGTGATCGGCACGGTGCCGTTGAATTTCTCCCCGGCATGGACTACCCGGTGGCCGACGGCGAATATTTCTTTTTTGTCCTTGATGACCCCGGTTTCGGGACCGGTAAGATAGCTGACGATGAAGTTAATGCCCTCTTCATGGTTGGCGATGTCGTGCTCGACGACCGTTTTTTGCTCACCCCGGTAATAGTTCAGGATCGAGCCCTTGATGCCGATCCTTTCCAGCAGGCCCTTGGCCAGGACCTGCTGTCTTCCCATGCTGATCAGCTGGAATTTGATCGAAGAACTGCCGCTGTTGATAACCAGAATTTTCATTTCGCCCTCATGTGCCGCCGAAATTATTAATTTTAATTATAACGCTTTTACGGCAAAAATCAATAGAAAAAATTACATTCTTAACTTTATAGTCACACTATAGGTTTCGTGTTGCCCGGAGGGCAACGAAACCTATCTAGTGTGACTATCCCCGAAGGGGATATATACAGCGATCCCTCACCTGATGGTTCGTGATGGTTTGAAGTATGCCAACCCTCGTACTAACACCCCGGACTTTGTGGCGCCGGTGAACTATGGTAAAATTGCCTATGAAAAAATCGCGGCATTTCCTCCTTTTCATCATCCTGTCGTCCTTGCCCCTGTTCGGCTACGTCGGCCCCGGGGCGGGCTTCGCTTTCGTCGGTTCGTTTTTTTTCATTTTCGCGGCCTTCATCCTGGCCATCTTCAATTTCCTCACCTTTCCGTTCCGGGCCCTGCTGCGTTTTTTCAAGCGGATGCGGAATCTGAAAAAGGCCAAATTCAAGCGGGTCCTGGTGATCGGCTTCGACGGCATGGACCATGGCCTTTTCAACCGTTTTCGCAAGCAGGGGCAGAAATTCCCCGCTTTCGAGAAACTGAGCCGCGAAGGAACCTTTGCCCCGCTGTGGAGCACCGAGCCGCCCATTTCGCCGGTAGCCTGGTCCACTTTCACCACCGGCGTCAATCCCGGCAAACATAATATTTTTGATTTTCTCACCAACGACCGCAACACCTACATGCCCAAAATGGCCGGCTCCGACATTATTCCCCCGCGCCGCAATTTGCGGATCGGCCGCTGGCTGATCCCGCTCTCCAGCCCCAGGATCGAGCTGAAAAGGAAGAGTCAGAGTTTCTGGAAGATCGTCAGCAGCAAAGGCATCTATGCGTCGGTGCTGCGCATGCCTTTCACTTTCCCGCCCGAGAAGTTCTACGGCTCCATGCTGTCGGGGCTGGGCACGCCAGATCTGCGCGGCACCCAGGGCAGTTTCAGCTTCTATGCCGAAAACAAGGGCGCGGACTTCGATATTTCCGATGGCGTTTTTGAAGCCCTCGTGCCGTTGGGAGAAAACCGCTTCAGCGGCCGGATCCAGGGGCCGGGCCACCCTTTTCTCAAGGGTAACCCGCCCTTGGAAATTCCCTTCTCCCTGACCCTGGACCGCGAAAACCGCAGTGTCGAGATCGCGGTCGGCAAGGAAAAAATCCAACTGCGGCAGAACGAGTTGTCGCCGTGGGTCAAGCTGGAATTCAGGGCCGGCCTGGTCGGCGTAGCCGGTATCGCCCAGTGGGTGCTGGAAGAGGTACAGCCGTTGAAGCTGTACCTGTCTCCCATCAATATCGACCCCGAAAAACCGTCCATGCCCGTTTCTCATCCTAAAATGTTCTCGGTATACCTGGCCAAGCTGCTGGGCTCTTTCGCCACCCTGGGCATGGCCGAGGATACCTGGTCGCTGAACGAGCGCGTCCTATCCGAGGAGAATTTCATCGCCCAGGTCTACCGCACACAGGAGGAGAGGGAAAAGATATTTTTCAGCGCCCTGGACAAGATTAAGGACGGCCTGATCATCCAGGTCTTTGAGACCACGGACCGCATCCAGCACATGTTCTGGCGCTACCTGCCCGATTCCGGTTCGCCGGCCCCGCAGCCGAGCCAGGATGAAAAAGTGCGCGGCGCCATATTGGAAAGCTACCGGCGCATGGATGAGCTGCTGGCGCGGCTTTTTCAAAAGATGGGCAAGGACGACCTGCTGATGGTCGTTTCCGACCACGGCTTCAACGCCTTCAATCGCGGCTTCAATTTGAACACCTGGCTGCACCGGGAAGGCTACCTGGTGCTCAAAGACGGCAAGAAGACCAGCGGCAAGTGGTATGCCGATGTCGACTGGAGCCGGTCGCGCGCCTTCGGCCAGGGATTGAACGGTATTTTCCTCAACCTCAAGGGCCGCGAGGTCAGCGGCATCGTCAATCCCGGGGCCGAAGCCGAGGCCTTGAAAAGGGAAATCAAGGAGAAACTGGTTAAGGTGGTCGACGAAAAGTTCAAAAAGAACGCCGTGAAAAAGGCGTTCGTCCGCGAGGAGATCTATCGCGGGCCGTACACCGTCAACGCCCCGGACGTTGTGGTCGGTTATGCCGTGGGTTACCGTGTTTCCTGGGAATCGGCGGTGAATTATGTCGGCGAGGAGCTGTTCTCCGATAATACCCGCATGTGGAGCGGCGACCATGCCTTTACCCGCGACCAGATCCCCGGTGTTTTTTTCTGCAACCGCAGGATCGCTGAAAAAGATCCGGGGCTGATCGATATTTCCCCAACTGTGCTCGCCGCTTTCGGCATCGCCCAGCCCGCTTTCATCGAGGGCCGCGACCTGAAAATAGACGAAAAACCCTGAGCCGGTTGATTTTTTCCGATTTTTGAATATAGTATTGGATAGAGATGGGGGGATGGCCATGATCAAAAAAAGAGATGAAAAGCGCATTCCGTTCCGCAAGCTGGTGATCTGCAAATGCGGCGGAGAGGTTCATCCCGGCTTCGTCCAGGATGTCTCGCAGCACGGCATCAGCATTCAGACCATGCAGCGCCCGTCAGTCTATCGCAAGGTCCGCATAGCGCTGGCGGACGGCCAGGAATCCATCTCTTTGGACGGAGAGGTGCGCTGGTCCCACGAGTATTCCGGCGAGTTCGCAACCAAGCCGCGCGAGATCGGCATCCACATTCCGCGTCCACCCGCCGGTTACCTGCGCCTGGTGGCCGATTGCAGTGACCGCGGGCAATCCCGCCCGGCGCCTTTCTTTGAACCGCTGAAGTAACCGCTTTCCTTTTTTTCGCTCCGGTTTCTTCAGATGAAATAACCCAGGATCCCGTTCAGCAGCAGGATCTTGTTCGGCGGCACAGTGATGTTTTCCCCGCGGCAAACGAGCAAACCTTCCTGAAGCAAAAAATCGATTTCGCCGGGAAACCCGGCAAATGCCGAAGCGGGAATGCCTTCAAGCAGGCGGAGGCCGGTGATGATCCGCCGCTTGGCCGGGTCCAGCTGCCTGGTTTTAACCTGGGGGAGTTTTCCCCGCTGCAAATCGGAATAATACTTTTTTATGTCGGAACGGTTGCGGTAGTCGATGCCGTCCAGGAAGCCGGCGGCGGAGGGGCCGAGGCCGATATAGGGCTCCATGCGCCAGTATTTGAGGTTGTGGCGCGAGGAACGGCCGGGCCGACAGAAATTGGAGACCTCGTAGTGCTCGAAGCCGAGATCGATTAGGGCTCTCCGGGCTTGGAAATAAAGCCGCGCATCCCGTTCATCGGTAACCGGGCGTGATACTCCCCCACGGGGAGGCCGCTCCAACGGCACCCCCTCCAGGATATAAACCGAGACATGGGTGGGGCTTAGCGCTTGGATGAAGCGGAAATTCAATTCCATGCTTTTCGCTGTTTGCGTGGGCAGGCCGATGATCTGGTCGAGGCTCAAGTTAGCGAAGCCGGCATCGCGGGCCATGGCCGCCGCCCGCAGCGCCTGGGCCGCGTCGTGGGTCCGCCTTAGGAAGCGCAGGTCACGCTCTTGGAACGATTGGACGCCGATGCTCAGGCGGTTGATCCCTGAGGAATGGAGCCCCTTCAGCAGCTGGGGGGAAAGATCCTCGGGATTGGCCTCCAGCGTGACTTCGGCGCGGTCGGAAAGGCTGAAGTGCTTCGCCGCGGCCTCCAGGAGCTCCGCGACCTGGCCCGGGCCCAGCAGCGACGGCGAGCCGCCTCCGAAATAGACCGTGTCCACGAGCCAGTGCGGGTCGCGCCGCAAGCGGATCTCCCGGCCAAAGTGCTGCAGCCAGGAATCTGTATCTTCCGCTTGGAACTTCTTTTTAAAAAAGTGGCAATAGAAGCAGGCGCGGCGGCAAAAGGGGAAATGGATGTACAGCCCGGTTTTTTTCAAATCAGGGTCAGGCGCTTCAGCTCGATCCAGCCGGCGACCTGGGAGGACGCGGAAACCTGGACCCAGTCCCGGCTATGGTCGAGAATTTTCACTTCCAGCCCGGGATTGATCTTGAACAGTTCGGTGTTGCCCTCGCCCGGGCCGCTGCGCAAGACGGAATCCGCCTCGCTGACCACGGCGATCGATGTCTGCTGCTGGCTGGAGGCGCGGCTATAAAAATAAATGCCCAGGGCCAGGCTCAGGAACAATGAAAACGCCAGGCC
>Ga0315293_10004078_pt1 | contig 13959 bp, 8 predicted proteins | sample YL17G13_20_MG_FD_203071 | JGI IMG/M metagenome (GOLD analysis project Ga0315293, IMG submission 203071) | Sediment microbial communities from Yellowstone Lake, YNP, Wyoming, USA - YL17G13_20 | ecosystem: Environmental > Aquatic > Freshwater > Lake > Sediment | place: USA: Wyoming | collected... | reverse complement strand
TCAGGACACGGGAGTTTCCTTAGGGAAGTTGAGGGGCAGGCAAATTCGCCAAAATATTTCTTCGCGGCGAGGCGTCAACGCCAATTATTTAAGTTTTACCTGCGAGTATTTCATAGACACGGACAGGCACTGAGGTTGAACAGGAAATACGGCCATCGGTTGTATCCAGGAAACCCCAGTGGACCTCTTTTATGAATTGCTTTACCTGTTCGATGTTCATAGTTATCGCCGTAATACAAAACGTTCTCTGCCATATCGCACCTATGTTTTATTCAAAGTGGAATCGTCTGTAATGTTACTGTAAGGAAGCATTATACCGCAGGTTAGGACGATTACAAGGGAAATAAGAGCCCCCGTCGCAAGCAACGGGGCTAACCAGACCCGCCAATAAATTGGCGGGCTAAACATTTTTGAAGGAAAACCCCGTAATAAATTGCAGGGATAAACAATAAGGAATTGGTGGGGCAGGCCCCACCCTACATTTTTTGCGTCGCCGTCCGCCTTCGCGTGCGCTACGGCGGATAAATGCCGGTGACGGCTAAACAACCTAAACATAAGATTACTTCGCTGGGCTCGTAATGACGGCGGGAACGTGCAGCTTTTCCGTCAAAACACGTTCCCTGGCGGCCTCGACAAAGGCCTCGAGGCGAGTGGTCAGGGTCGAGTCTTCCTGGCCATCAAAGCTCAGACTCAAAATAGGCATATCGCCGCAGTCGGCACTTATAGTCGGAGACAGGCCGCTGACTATCGTTGAAGGCATACAGGTAAATGGCATCGCATTCACAACTCCGCCGAATCCATCGTGATAATACTCAACGGCTTTGCCTACGGTCAGGATTGCCTCGCCTTCAAACGAATGGTGCAAATAAGGCTCCGCGGCCGCGATTGTTTGCTCTATATGACCTTCGGCCAATCTGCCGAATCTTTTTTCAAGAGGCGCTGCAATTTTTCTTTCAATCTTATGCTGCAGGCGGTTAAAGATTATGTTTGTAAGCAAGTTCCCTAACTGGCCTCTTCGCCGCGCCATTTTTCGCCTGATATAGTTTGTGTAATAAATCCACTCTGCCAGCGAAGCCAAATCACAAATTGCACCAAGCTGCTCGAGTCGAGCGACAATGTTGTCGTTAGCAAATGGGTGACTTCGGACGTAGATTTCACCAACGATTCCTATCCTGGGTTTTCGAATCGTCCGGTCTAATTCGATGGTTGAAAATTCGCGGGCGATACTCTCCATAAGCCGACACATCCCGGCTAAGTTTGTGCGTCCTTCAACCGCTCTGACCCACTGATTAAGTGCATAATCATAAACCCTCTGGGCCTTCTGGGGGTCTTTTGCAATAGGCCGCAGACGAAGAACAACTTTATGCAGCAAATCTATTCCAATGATGGCAATCCACATAGCTGTCATAAAGCTGGTCGAGCTGGTCCGCTTTTCGCCACCAGGCGGATTAAGGCTGTCCTGAAACTCCTGGTAGAAGCTGCTATCCTGATTAGGGGCAATGACAGGGACATTCTCTATCCCGGCATACTCCAATACAAGCCGCTGCAGGCAGTTATACAATCCGAACCTGCAAGGGCCCGAAGCCGCCGGCATAAAGAAGGCCGCTTTTGCAGGGTCAAAGTCCCGGGCTTTTATAAGTTTTATCATATCGCCTATTGTTACAGCACAGGGCAGGCACTCTTTGCCGTTGGTGAACTGCCTTCCCCGTAAGAGGGCTGTTTCATCCGCCAGAGGGAGAACCTCAGAGGGCTGCCCGTGTGCTCTAAAGCACGCAGCCATACCGTAAGCGGCATCGCCCATATACGGGACATAGAGGGTCCTCTGCCTGTTGAGGGAACAGCGGGCAGGGGGTTTCTTTATTGCGGAGGCCTGTTCCGCCGAACCGCTCTGGTAATTCTTCAGGCTTTCAATAAATGCCTCCAGCCTGGTAAGGACGCCGGCATCGGCGGAATGCTCATCAATCTCCAGCTGCAGGCAGGGTTTTTGACCCATAATGTCCTTGAAGAAGGTCGAAATAAAAGAGTCGGGGCCGCAACTGAAATTTGAAAGATAAATGGCAAAAAGCCGCGGGTCTCTTCGTATTATTTCAGCAGCTCTTAAAATTCTCTGGCCATACGACCAATAGATATTTTCGTGCAGTGATTGGTCGGTCAGCTCGGCTGAATTAACATCAAGCATATCCATCGGGATAATCTGAACACCAAGCTCTGAAAGTTTTCTGGGCAACTGCAGATTCATACCATCATCACAGCCGTTATATGGACGAGAGACAAGCACAAAAACTTTCTGGACGGGGCCAATTCGCCTGAGAATTTCCCTCCCCTTATCCTTCAGTGCCTGCTCAAAACCCTCCTGCGCTGCCAGGGCTTCCTTGAGCGCCTTGCGGGATTCTTTTGCAGACACGTTCAGCTCCTGGCCAAGTGTTATAAAACTTTTCTCCACCAGTTTATAGCCTTCACCAAGGCGGATGGGGGCGGTCACGATTTTTGCTTTGCCAAGCTTGCCTGCAAAAGCCGCCTTCGCCTGGTATGGAAAGGATTGAACGTAAGGACAAACCTGGTTGTGCTTATTGATGGGAAAGCTGGCCGGCGCTGAAACCATGCTGGGCAGGAAGAGATAGTCAACTTTCTTTTCGAGCAATTGTGTAATGTGGCCAAAAGCAACCTTCACGGGGAAGCAGGGCTGGGCAGTAACAGACTCGATGCCGATTCGTATTATGCGCTTGTCCGTCTGGCCGGATAGAACTACCTCGAAGCCCAGCGATTTGAGAAACCGCGAATACAGCGGCAGAAATTGCCAGGAAATCAGAGATAGAGGAATACCTACTCTGGCATTAGACTTGCCCTCAAATGTTTTTGTCGAGGGTTGTTTTTGTGGAACTGCTTTATCGGCAAAGCCGGCGTATTCAAACAAAATCTTCCTGCGATATTCGAACGCACCAAGCTCATCGGTTTTCCTCGTTTTCTTTTTCAGGTTGTATCTATCGCAGCGCGAGCCATAGTATAGCGGGTCCGCCTCGGGCAATTGCACCTTCTTTACCTCACAATGGTTCGGGCAATGCTCGCAGGTGAAAGACTCCACGCTATATTTAAGTGAAACAAGATTTTCAAATCCTCTAAAGTTGCTTTTCGGGACACTTCCCTCATTAGCGGCTCTCTTTTGCATATATTCTGCTGCGATGGCGGCGGCTCCTAATGCCCCTGTTACCTCGTGATGGTCAGGGACCATAACGGGCTTGCCGACAACCTGCTCAAAGGCCGCCCAGACGGCCTTGTTATAAGCCGTGCCGCCCTGGAAGCAGATATTGTTTCCCACTTTGCGGCGACCGACAACACGGTTAAGATAATTGGCGACAATCGAATAGCTCAATCCCGCCACAAGGTCAGGTGTCTGTGCGCCCTGCTGCATATAACTGAGCAGGTCCGACTCCATAAATACCGTGCACCTTTCGCCAAGTTTTATGGGGGCCTGGCTCTTGTAAGCAAGCTCTGCAAACTCGTCTTTAATACTTATCCCCAGCCGCTGCGCCTGCTCCTCGAGGAACGAGCCGGTGCCGGCAGCGCAGGCGTGGTTCATCTCAAAATCAACGACAACGCCGTTTTCGAGCGATATGTATTTACTGTCCTGGCCGCCAATTTCAAAAATGGTATCGACCTGCGGATTGATTATTGCTGCGCCGGCGGCCTGGGCGGTGATTTCGTTAATCACTATATCTGCCCCGATGAAGTCACCTGTAAGATACCTGCCTGAGCCGGTGCTGGCTGCGCCCAAAATTCTTACCTTTCCGGCGACCTTTTTGCCGACAATATCGAGTCCCTGTCGGATGGCCTCCAAAGGTCTGCCTGCCGTCATTAGATACACCTTGGCGAGGATTCGCTTTTGCCGATCCATAACCAAAACCTTTGTGCTCAAGGAGCCGACATCAAGGCCGACATAAGCATCTATCGGCTCGGTTGCGCTCTGGAGTAAATGTTCATAAACAGGACTTTGCGGAGGAGGCAGCTTCGGTATCGGCAGACGTTCGCGGCGAGGTGCGTGCTGAAGAGTTGAACCCTGCTGCTGCAAATGGCTATTGAGTTTTTCAAGCTGAATTATCCCTGTTTTTCGTGAGGTATCGCCTCGGCCGGCCCTCTGCTTAGCAACAAGGACCGCACCGATTGCGCCCGTAAAGTAATGCAGTTGCGGGACAATCAACTCGCCATCAGCCGTTTCAAAGACCTGCTCGATGGCCTTTACAACACCGATATTGGCTGCAACGCCGCCCGTAAAAATAATCGGCTTTACAAATTCTCGTCCGCAACCGAGGTTGCCCTTAAGATTTGTAGCCAATGCAAGGCACAAGCCAGCCAGTATATCATACATAGGCGTGGCCTGCTGCTGAAGGTGAATCATATCGCTCTTGGCAAAGACCGAGCAGCGGCCTGCCATTCGCGGCACGCTTTTACTCTCCAGTGCCAGGCGACCAAATTCACCTTCGATGGATATGCCCAGCCGCTGTGCCTGCTGGTCGAGAAAAGAGCCTGTGCCTGCTGCACAGACCGTATTGAGCGTAAAATCGCGAATCCTTGGAGCGCCTTGCCGGGCAGATAGGAAAATCAGCTTGCTGTCCTGACCGCCCATATCAATTATGGTCGCCTGCTTTAGCTGTGGATACAAATGGTAGATTCCCGCAGCCTGCGCAGGAACCTCATTGACGAAAGGTATATCGACCAGCTTAGCAAAAAAGCGGCCTGCATTACCAGTCGCCGCTGCGAGAGCGACTTGCGAGATAGGTATGTGTTGAAAGACCGCCTCGAATTGTGAACGCACGGTCTCCAAGGGTTTGCCGAGGTGACGTTTGTAGTCACAGAAGAGAACTTTTCCTGCCTGGTCGAGGACGACCATGTCGCTGCTGGTGGAGCCGATGTCAACGCCCACATAAACGCTGTCGCCGGCTCTGAGTAGCTCGGCCTTGTATTGCTGTGCCCTTCCTTGTTCCGTTACATCCTGTTGCATCCTGTCGTCCATAAACTGCCTCCATCAAAATCCGTGTTGGGTAAATATATTCCTGCTATTCACTTTTTAATAATCCGAAACGCGCAGCCTGCTCCTCTCTTCTATTATTGGCGATTCTGGTCCGAATCTTCTCCAGCATTCCTACCAGTTGGGTTTGTTCCTTTTCGCTCAGGTCGTTCATTATGCTTTTGACCTCCTCAAAATAAAGCGGCTCGATTTGAGCCAGCAAGTATTTGCCCCTGCTTGTTAGCTTAATAATATTGCATCGTCGGTCGGCTGGTATCGCGGTTCGATTGACCAGCTTTGCCTTCTCCATCCGGTCTATAACTGAAGTGATATCCGCTCGATTTACAAGCATCATCCTGCTTAGCTGTGCCTGGCTTAATCCGCCACCTGGCCCACTCTGGTGCTGCAACAGCATCAGGACGTTAAAATGCACGTCTGTCAACCCAAACGGCCGCAGGAACTCCGCTGCCCTTTTCTTTAGCCGGGCCGATGTATAGTATGCACTAAGCAGTGCCTTATGCGGCAATAGCACTACCGCATTTCGAAAACCAAGTTCTGTTTCTAACAACATTTGACGCTCTTATCAAACCCTTAAAGATTATTAAGATGTATATTGTTAAGTGATAAACAACTTTGTCAAGAAAATTTTGCAAAATTGTCGGGACAGCCGCTATCAGAACAGCTTGCGCTTTGCGGCATGCAGACGCGAGGGACAGTATCGGCTGTTAGGTAAGCTGTTGGGAATCCTGTGAGAATTTGGCAGAAAATAACATTATTAGGCGATATCCCTCGACTCTTCGTTTTCCTAACAATATTCTCGTTATAAACTTCACAAGTTATCCACAATAACTCTACGCTTTCCTACGGCCATAACCTTCGCTACGACAAAACTTTAATGTCAGGCTGACCTTAAACCTAACAACCTCACAGCTTATATGAATACTACTAATAACTATTTATTAAATAATTAGTATAATTAACAAGTTTCTGCCTCTGTGAGATACGGGGCGGAGAAACCGCTTGATTGTGAATAATAAAATAAAAAGCGGGCGAAATCTTGATAAAAACGCACTAAAACAGACAAGTTTTTAAGTAAAAAAGATTGCAAAACTTTCTGAACATAAGTAAACTACGATTGTTTGTTACACGAGCATATTCAAGTTTAGAGTAGTTAAGATTTAAGACAAAGAGGATGATATGAAGATCAATTTTAACAGAAACGCGCTTGTTGAGGCGTTAGGATTAGTAACCGCAGTTGTGCCAAGCCGGACACCCAAGCCGATACTTCGCTGTGTTCGAGTTACTGCACAGAATAAGGAAGTACGCATCTATGGAACCGACTTAGAAGTTGGAATTAGCCAGTTGATTCCTGAAGTAGAGATACAAAAGGAAGGCGAAGTAGTTGTTCCAGCAGACCGGCTGGCGGCCGTTGTGCGAGAAAGCACAGATGACGTGTTGGCAATGGATGTTACCGAAGGCACCTGTCATGTTAAAGGAGCAGACAGCCGGTTTACGATTTATGGTCAAGAGGCCTCTCAGTATCCAATAGTGCCCGGCTTTGAAGGCACGGCTGACCTTGAGGTTGGCTTAGGAAATCTCAAAGTGGGAATAGAACAGTGCTTGTTTGCCACGGCCAGAGAAAGTAGTCGTTATGCTATTAACGGGGTGCTATGGGAGATTCGGGACAAGAAATTATTGTTGGTTGCGACTGACGGCAGGAGATTGGCGCGCAGCAGGGTCAATCTTTCCACCGCTCCTTCCAAGCACAAAGGCGGCCCAAACATAATAGTGCCGGCCAAAACAATGTCTTTATTAGAAAAAGTTGGGGCAAGTGAGAAGGACAACGTCGCAGTTAAGCTGCTTGAGAACCAGATACTGATTAGCTGTGGAAATGTAGTTATAAGCTCGAATCTTGTTGAAGGCAACTTCCCCAAGTATGAGGACATCATCCCCGCCGATCACCAGAATAAGATGACGCTTCCGACCGAGGCGGTGCTAAGCGCAGTTCGCCGGGCGGCGCTGCTGACCAGTGAAGAATCGAGGGGCATTAAGCTATCGATAGGAAAGGATAAAATCATGTTTTCCTGTCGAGCGCCAGAGACGGGAGATGCCCAGGTAGATATGGTGGTTGATTATAAGGGCGAGCCGATAGAAATAGGCTTTAATCCGCAATTTTTGGTTGATGCTCTGCGGGTTATCAAGACGCCGGAGTTTGAGTTAGAGTTAGGTCAGCCTGACAGGCCCGGCGTGATTAAAAGCGGGGCAAATTTCCTCTATGTTCTGATGCCGATTAACTTAGGTTAAAGGCCACGATCTTGGCCCACCGCAAGTCCGGCGGGTCAACCTAAGCGTGTTAGTGGTGTCCATAAAGTGCAGAATCTGAAACGCTATTTACGGGACAATGTCAGGCCTGGTGAGCAAGGGCGAAGCGAGGCGAACAGGCAGGCTCGTAAATATCCAGGAGCGGTCAGGTTAGGCGATTGTGTACAAGAGTTTATGGACAACCAGGTTTTGAATCGGCAAGGTTATACGGAGGCAGCAGCACAGGTTTGCAGCCAGGTTCTGCCGTCCGGGCTTGTCGATCACTGTCAGATTGCCGGCCTTTTCGGCGGGCAGCTTAAGATAGTAGTAGATTCGGCGGCATATATGTATGAGCTGCAGTTGTGCAGCTCACAGCTTCTGGAAGAGCTGCGTCGCCGGCACCCACGTATTCCAGTAGAGAAAATCAAAGTTAGTCTCGTCTGAGCGGGCTTTTTAGGGGCGAGGGTGGGAAATTTGCGATAGTTTGTCGCGGGACAAGTCCGATATACATATAGTAGAATACTATGAAAGACTATAAATACGATGCCAGCAAGATAAAGATACTGGGGGGCATAGAAGCAGTGCGCAAACACCCGGAGATGTATATTGGCGACCGTGGAAGCGGCGGATTACATCATCTGGTGCACGAGATATTGGATAACTCAGTGGATGAAGCGTTGGCTGGGTTCTGTACCGAGATAGCCGCGCGTATCCACGCCGATGGCAGCTGCGCAGTTGAGGACGATGGGCGGGGTATCCCGGTCGAAGAGCATAAAGAAGCGAAGGTAAGCGCCCTGGAGGTAGCGCTGACAAAGCTGCATGCCGGAGGGAAGTTCGATACCGACAGCTATAAGGTGGCGGGCGGACTGCATGGAGTCGGGGTCAGTGCGGTGAATGCTCTTAGTGAATGGCTCGAAGCAGATGTGTATCGTGACGGGAGGCACTATCATTTCGAATGTGCCAGGGGAGTGAGGCGTGCGCCTGTCAAGGAGATAGGGCCGACCACCAAGCAGGGCACAAAGATATCGTTTATGCCGGACAGTCAAATATTCGGCGACATCGAGTTCGACTATGATACCCTTTTACAGCGAGTGAGGGAGCTGGCATATTTGAATGCCGGCCTGCGGATTAGCTTGCGAGACGACAGGGTCAACAAGAGGGAGACGTTTAAGTTTGAAGAAGGAATAAGGGCCTTTGTCCGACATCTTAATGAGGGCAAAGAAACGCTGCACTCGGATATTATTTATCTGGCCAAGGAGGATGCGGCAGCGAGAGTGAGCTGTGAAGTGGCGCTGCAGTATAATGACGGCTACACGGAGAACGTGCTGGCCTTCGCCAATAACATACGCAATATTGACGGCGGCACGCATCTGTCGGGGTTAAAAACGGCTTTAACCAGGACGATGAATTATTATGCCAAGACCAATGACCTGATAAAGAATGGGCAGGCGCCTGTCGGCGATGATTTAAGGGAGGGACTGACCGCTGTGGTTGCGGTGAAGGTTGCCGAGCCGCATTTTGAGGCGCAGACGAAGGTGCGGCTGACCAACCCGGAGGTCGGCAGCTTTGTCGAGACGGTGGTCAATGAACAGCTTGGGCATTATCTGGAGGAGCATCCGGCGGAGGCAAAGAGAATCATCCTGAAGGCGGTTCAGGCGGCCGCCGCCAGGGAGGCTGCCAGAAAGGCGCGTGAATTGACCAGGCGCAAAGGAGCTCTTTCTGCGGCGAACCTGCCGGGGAAATTGTGGGACTGTGCCTCCAAAGAAAAGCATTCGACTGAAATCTTTATTGTAGAGGGCGACTCGGCTGGCGGGTCAGCCAAGGCCGGGCGCGATAGAAATATACAAGCTATCCTGCCGCTCAAAGGTAAAATCCTTAATGTCGAAAAGGCCAGGCTGGAAAAAATGCTTGCTCACGAGGAAATTCAGACCATCATCAGTGCTCTGGGGACCGGAATCGGGACGGATGAATTCGATATAAGCAAATGCAGGTATGGCAAGATTATCCTGATGACCGATGCCGATGTGGATGGGGCACATATACGGACGCTGCTTTTAACATTTTTCTTTCGACAGATGCAGCAGCTATTTCTTGAGCGAATGATTTATATTGCACAGCCGCCCCTGTATGAAGTTACCTTCAAGGGGCAGAAGAAATCTGAATATATCCTTAGTGAATCTGAGATGCGCAGGCGAATGATTACTCGCGGACTTGAAGGGACGCAGCTTATTATAAGAGACGGCCAGAAGGGCAAAAATGCTAAAAAGCCCCAGATATTTTCAGAACAAGAGCTTTCCGAGTTAGTGAAAATGCTGGCCGAGGTCGAGCGTAATATTGCAGTTCTGACGAGGCGTGGGATTAATATCGCCGAGTTTGTCGGTGCTTATTACAGTGCACGTAAAGGGGGCCTGCCGCGGTTTCGGATTTACATTGAAGACCGTGAGGAAGTCTATTACGAGCTTGATGATTACGAAAAGAGAGTTGACCAGCTCAAGGAGCGGATTAAAGGTAAAGGTATAGAAGAGGAATCCGTTGTTGCCGAAGAGCTTCACGAGGTTACGCGCATCAACCGTTTAAATGAAAAACTGAAGAAGGAGTTTGGTCTGGATTTGCAGGATTTCCTTTTGAAGCCCCAGAAGGCCGTTTCCGGAGAGGCACTGCCCACCAAATTTCAGATAACAAATGGGCAGGAAAAGATTGAGATTGCCGCGCTGGGCGAGGTCTGCTCGGCCATCAGGCAGATAGGCGGCAAGGGCGTTGAGATAAAGCGGTTCAAGGGCTTGGGCGAGATGAACGCCGATCAGCTCTGGGATACGACAATGAATCCTGTGACCAGAACCCTGCTGAGCGTCAAGCTCGATGATGCCGGTGAGGCAGACAGGCTTTTTAGTATATTGATGGGCGAAGATGTGGAGGCGCGGCGGAACTTCATCCGTGACCACGCGCTGGAAGTTCAGAACCTTGATGTGTAGTTGTCCCGCACTAATTGAACTGTTGCGAGTGTTTCTTTCTGAAGATATGGATGTTGCTGACTTTGAGCAAACAATCACTCGACTCCACTCGGGATGGTGAGCTTGTCGAACCAATGGTTCGACATGAAGACCGCGAAATACAATGCGGGAGGCGCAGCTCAGGCACCGAAGGTTTCGCGCTGGACATCGCCGAGGTAGAATCGGCCATCATTACGCATAAAAGTGATGATGGCATCAAGCTGCTGGTTGATGAAACGAGAGTCGTTAGAAACTATTGCGATGGCGATGACGGCGCTTGTTTTGCTGTCCTGATGCTCAACCTCGGCAACTGAGATATTGAATCTGCTCTTCAGCCGCCCGGTAAGACCTTTGATGATGCTGCGCTTTTCCTTCAGCGAACCAATCCCCTGAAAATATAGATGAGCAGTTAAAAGGCCGACAATCATTGTCGAAATCAAAAACTCAAAACTATCGGGCTATTCCCAGTCGGTATCTTCGAACATAACCATCTGGTGGCGTTCGAGAGCGAATTTGCTGACGGCAACGTCTATGGGTATTTTGTATTTGCCGGTCCAGCAGGCGGTGCAGTAATGGTCCTGTGGAAGTGTTCCGCAGGAAAGCAGCCCTTCCAGCGGCATATAACCGACCGTATCTACCTCAAGGAACATTCGGATTTCTTCTAAGGTGCGGTTATTCGCAAGCAGCTCTTCTTTGGTTGGAAAAGCTACACCGTAGAAACAAGGAAACCTTAGCGGCGGACAGCTTACCCGCATATGGATTTCTTTTGCGCCGGCCTGGCGAATTGCTCTTATTTTGCCTCTTGTAGTTGTGCCTCGAACGATTGAATCATCGACCACCACAACTCGTTTTCCATCGACAACTTCTTTCACCACGGCCAGTTTGAGTTTAACCTCAAGCTCTCTTGTTTTTTGGTCAGGCGAGATAAACGTCCTGCCGACATAGTGACTCCTGACCATTCCCATATCGAACGGTATTCCGCTTTGCTCTGCGTATCCTATCGCAGCCGATGTCCCTGAGTCCGGGATTGGTATCACCACATCCGCATCGACAGGATGTTCGATTGCCAGTCGCCTGCCGAGTTTTTTTCTGAACTCATGCACATTTTCGCCGAAAAAGAAGCTGTTTTGCTTGGCAAAATAGATATGCTCGAATGTGCAGTGGGCGCAGGTAACGGTGCCGGGCGTAACAAAGAACCTGCTGTGCAGGCCGTTTTGGTCCAGCCGGACAATTTCTCCCGGTTCAACTTCTCGGATGAATTTTGCCCCTATCGCATCGAAGGCGCAGGTCTCGCTGGCAACAACGTAAGAGCCTTTTTCGGTTTGGCCGATGCACAAAGGCCTGATGCCGTAAGGGTCACGGGCAGCTTCGATATGGTCGGAGAATAGAAATAGCAAACAATACGCACCCTGAAGGTGGTTTAGCACGTGTCCGAGAGGGTCGGCCTTGCTGACGTGGGTGGGCTTGGCAAGCAGGTGCGCAATTATCTCGGTATCGCTGGTGGACTTAAAGATGTTGCCGTATGCTTCATATTCATCGCGAAGAAGCCCGGCGTTTATCAGGTTGCCGTTGTGTGCCAGCGCCACCTGGCCTTGCGAATATTCACTTAGAAGCGGCTGGCAGTTAATAGACCTGCTGGCGCCTGTGGTCGAGTAGCGGACGTGGCCGATTGCAATTGGATTGGCCAGCTTCTCAAGGATGTCTCTGCCGCTGCGAAATACCCTGCGCACCGTGCCCATACCCGTGTAACACTGGATGGATTCGCCGTCGCTTGAGGCGATTCCTGCGGATTCCTGGCCTCGGTGCTGAAGGCTGTGCAGACCAAAATATGTTTTCTGGACGGCCTCCGGGTCGCCAAAAATTCCGAAAAGACCACAACTTTCCTTCTTCTCAATAGTTACTTCAGACATAATTCTCCACTAAAATTGCAGCTTTACAGTTACCTTACCCCTCGCCCCATCGAATGAACAATCTAAATAATTCTACGCCCAGTGTCAAACATTTGTTTCTTTGAGATACATAAATTCTGGGATTCTGCGGACCTTTCCTTCGCCGTCAACGCAGGCAAGGATACTATTGCCCTCGGCTAAAAGAATTCCGTCGCTGCAGCGCGTAAGTTTATAGGTATGCTCGACTTTGCCGGCGGAAACGGCGGTGCAGGTAGTTTCCAGTTCGAGCTTCTCGTCGTAGAGGGCCGGTCGGCGGTATTTTGTATGCATTTCGGCAACTACAAAACATATACCTGCCTCTTCGAGGTCTTTGTATGCGATGCCATTGGCGCGTAAAAGCTCCGTTCGGCCCATCTCAAACCACACAGGATATACGCTGTGATGCACCACGCCGCCTTTGTCGGTCTCGGCGTATCGCGGCACAATCGTTATCCTATGCTGCTGGATAGTTATGCGTTGCGGAAAATCCATTTCACACCTTCAGCTAAAATACCATAAAGCTTGCAAATTTTCGAGCATTTTTTGCTTGACTCCCGCAGGGGAAATAGGCTATGATTATAGTAACAGTTTAACCGGTTAACCAATCCTTCGACTTTGCTCAGGATGGTGAGCAGGGTCGAACCATTAACCAATTAACCAGTTAACCAGAACTCATTTACTAAGGAGGCAGAATATGAAAATTTATTCAATCCCTCGAAAGGCTCGGGATGGTGAGCAGACCTGTCTTGAGCGGCCTGTGGTGAGCAAGGTCGAACCAAGTCGAAAGAGTCGAACCATTCTCGTATCGCTAATAATTGCCTTATTGGCAGGGACCGTTGCAGAGGCCAAATATGGCGGCGGCAGCGGAACAGAACAAGACCCGTACCTGATTTATACATCAGAGCAAATGAATACAATTGGAGCTAATCAGGATGACTGGGGCAAGCACTTCAGACTTATGGCCGATATCGACCTTTCCGCATACACCGGCACACAGTTCAAAATCATCGGAAACATCTCAACAAAGTTCTCCGGTGTTTTTGATGGTAACGACCACAAGGTGCGGAGTTTTACGTGGGATTCTACAAGCGGCTCTTTTATCGGCCTTTTTGGGCATGTTGGCGGAGGTGGCCAGATAAAAAATCTCGGGATGGAAGATGTTGATGTCAACGCCGTAAATGGAAGTTATCTCGGCGGCCTGTGCGGGCTTAACCAAGGTGGCACAATTATCAACTGCTACGCTACCGGCAACGTAAACATCGTGGATACTTCAAAACATATCGGCGGCCTGTGCGGATTTAATAATCATGGCACAATTAGGGGTTGCTACTACACGGGTAATGTAACCTGCGGGTATGCTCCATCCTTCCTTGGTGGACTGTGTGGGGAGAATGCAGGAACAATCAGCGCCTCTTACACCACGGGCACAATAACTGGCGGAGTCAATTCACGGTTTCTCGGCGGCCTGTGCGGGTATAATTATTATAGCACGATTAGCGACTGTTTCGCCACTGGCGCAGTAACCGGCGGGGATTATTCATCTAATATCGGCGGTCTGTGCGGGAATAATTATCATGGCACGATTAGCGACTGTTTCGCCACTGGTAATGTAACTGGCGGAGATAATTCAAGGGATTGCGGCGGGCTGTGCGGGCAGAACATGGTTGGCGGAACAATTAAAAGATGTTTCGCCACAGGCCATGTAAACGGAAGCGGTTACCTCGGCGGCCTGTGCGGG
>Ga0315293_10004075_pt1 | contig 13964 bp, 15 predicted proteins | sample YL17G13_20_MG_FD_203071 | JGI IMG/M metagenome (GOLD analysis project Ga0315293, IMG submission 203071) | Sediment microbial communities from Yellowstone Lake, YNP, Wyoming, USA - YL17G13_20 | ecosystem: Environmental > Aquatic > Freshwater > Lake > Sediment | place: USA: Wyoming | collected... | reverse complement strand
GTTGGGCTTGCCGAGTTTCACCCAGTCATCGTATGTTGGATAATACATGGGGAAACAAGGATGACGATACATGCAGGTGATGTTTACATTCGGCTTCAAATTTGGATTGGTCAGCACAACACCGCCTCGGACTGTGTTCTCTTGAATGGTAACAAAACAAGCCTTGTCCACTCTGAACTTCAGCAAAACACTGCTGCTCGGTAGATAAGCATCTCCTGGTGGGTCGTGTAACGCACCCATCTCAATGGTGATGCCGTTTGTGTCAAGTCCGCCCAGCGCCCCGGGGGAATTAGGGTCGCAAACCGGCGAGCCGACATCGTTCACCTCACCGTTGACAATTTTAATAGAGCCGGGATAAACCCAGTAATCTGTGCTCAGGTTGCTGATTGATTTAATCTTAGCTCCGTTATCAACGGTGATGTCCAGGGCAAATGCACTTACCTTATTCGGCTCACCGACTACCCGGTAATTGACGGTGACCTGGTCGCCCTCGAAAGTACACCAAATATCCACTCTTGCCCATGCTCTGGTAGTGAACATCAGAATTATTAGAATCAAAATAATCTTTTTCATAATTAACCTCTGCTTCGGCGGCGCAAAAACAGACCGCCGAGGCAAAACAATATCGCTGTCACTGGCTCTGGAATGGCGCTCTGATGAATAAGCTGGCTGTCATAAACCTCAAATGTTGTAGGATTAAGCAGCCAGATAGTCGCCGGCCATAAATCTGTGCACTGGAAATAGACCCAATCAACCACCTGCCCTGCTTGCAGTGGTAATGGCTGTGGGGCAGCATCTACAAATTCCGCCGCTATCACACTGGTTATGTCGCGATAACCTTGGGATTCGAGTATGGCAATAGTGTTCTGCAGGTTCGGGCCAGTTATGTCATATATCCCGGCAAGACTGCCGGCATAATAAATTGTACCGCCAGTAATTGTGCCGTCTCCGGCGGCAAAGAGCATAGCTGTAAAATTTGGCTGGGGCCAGCCGCCATCGCTCCAGAGACCGATGACAAGATAGTCGCCTGGCATTGAGCAAATCTGTGTATCAGGCGGGTCAACTACGCCATTCACCATAATTTTCAACGCTGCGTCCGTGGCAGCATTTATTGTTAAAATAACTAATATGAAAAGTAGTTTCTTCACCGTCCTTTTTTCCCTTTAAGTCTTTGTAAGTAATCCTGCCTTTATAAATATATTCTCGTCTGCTTGATAAAATCATTTTACCAGATGACAGGGAGGAATTTCAAGCAAATTCAGGTTAAAATTCTCATCAATATATGGAAGAATTAAATCCTTGACCTACATCACTGATTTTGGTAGTCTTTTCCTCAGTTTATTATTGTTTTTAGTCAAAAACAGTGAACCTATAATGGAAGAAGGAATAGCATTATGGAAAAGGAAATGATTACCAAACGCGAATTCTTAAAACTGGGCGTTGCCGGCGCACTTGCGACGTTCGCAGGCTGCAAGACCGCTGGCGAGATTACCAAAAAGTCAGGCAAAAAACGGATTCCTGTCGGTGTGCAGCTTTATTCCGTCCGCACCGAGTGTGAGAAAGACCTGCCCCGCACCATCAATGCGGTGGCAAAGATGGGCTACAAAGGGGTTGAGTTTGCAGGCTATTACGCAAGGGATGCAAAGACGCTGCGAAAACTTCTCGATGATGTGGGTCTTGTCTGCTGCGGCACACACACAGGCCTCAACACACTGCTGGACGATGAGCTGCCGAAGACAATTGAGTTCAACCAAATTCTCGGCAATGAATTTCTCATCGTGCCGTCTCTTCCAGAAGAGTATCGAAAGACCCGCGAGGACTGGCAAAAAACAGCGCAGCTTTTTAATGAGCTTTCCAATAAGGTGAAGCCGTTTGATATGTGGGTCGGCTACCACAATCACGGCGTTGAATTCAAACCTGTGGATGGTGAAATTCCGTGGGACATATTCTTTGGCAGAACGAAAAAAGACGTGGTAATGCAGTTGGATACCGGCAACGCAATGTCAGGCGGCGGCGACCCCGTGGTGTTCTTGAAGCGTTACCCGGGCAGGGCCAAAACCGTTCATATCAAGCCTTTCTCAAAAGCCAAACCCAACGCCGTAATCGGCGACGATGAGCTGCCGTGGAAGGAAATCTTTAATCTCTGCGAAACAATCGGCGGGACCAGGTGGTACATTGTTGAATACGAAAGCGATGCCTATCCTCCGCTCGTCAGCATAGAGAAGTGCTTAGAGGCGATTCGCCGCTGGGGCAAGGCGTAACTCGTCGCTCGTCATTAGTATTTCACTGCTCGTTTATAATCTAGATAACTACCGACATTAAGAGGCAGTAAATGGCCAAATACATAAGCTATGCACAATCGGGCGTAAGCATCGATGCCAACGATGAAATGACCGAGCGAATTTACGCCAGCGTTGCCGGCACTTTCAGCCCGCGGGTTATGGAGAATAGAGATGGTTTCGCAGGCTTGTTTCGGCTGGATTACGATGAGCGGCTCTTTAAGAAAAACTACAAAAACCCCGTGCTGGTGGCCTGCACCGATGGCGTGGGCAGCAAGGTGCAGTTGGCCTCGATGATAAAAAAATACTTGAACAATAGCCCTCTAGTAGGGTATATTATAGAAGGATTTTTGTGGCAAAATTAGCGTTTTCTGATATTCTTGAGGAAATTACATAATCAGAAAAAGGATGAATTGCCGATAATGTTCGGAGGAATAAGTCCTTTTTCTGTTATTTGGAGGACCAAAGTTATGCGAAAAAAGAATTCTATAAAACAGGTGTTTAAGATGTTAAAAATAAAACACGCCGATTATCCACCATACTCGGACCCCGAACAATTCGGATCGAACATCAAGAAGTATTCTTTACTCAAGTCGCACGAAGTAACTTACTCTAATACGACAGTACCGCAGAAAATAGAGAACAGATAATAATGCCAAACTGGAACGATGTACTCAAGGAAATTGAGGCAATCCAAAGGCCTGATGCTCTTGATGTTATAAGGCGCAAATATCTCAAGGCATTGCACGATTACACCCAGCGTAACGTTATTGCTTACTATTCCGGCTGGCTTCAGAGGCCGCATTACGAAGGTACAGTTATAAGTGACGATGACAAGAACGGTTTTATGACGACCATACATCGGCTGGATCGGAGTAAGGGGCTCGACCTAATTCTTCATACTCCTGGCGGAACACTCGCGGCAACAGATTCATTAGTCAACTACTTGCATGCTATGTTCGGCAGCAACATTCGGGCAATTATCCCCCAGATAGCAATGTCCGGAGGCACTATGATTGCCTGTGCCTGCAAGGAGGTTCTCATGGGTCAACAATCTAACCTCGGACCGATAGACCCTCAGTTTGGCGGCATTCCGGCCGAGGGTGTTTTAGAGGAGTTTGAGAAAGCTAAGATAGAAATAAGAAGGGACCCATCGACGATACCATTGTGGCAGGTAATATTTAGCAAGTATCACCCTACGTTTATTGGTGAGTGCAAAAATGCTACAGACTGGTCAAAAAAAGTAGTCGCTAAGTGGTTGGCGACAGCTATGTTTGGTGGGAAAAGAGGAGCCGACAAAAAATCACAACAGATCGTTAAAAAACTGTCAAGCCACAGAAAACATAAAAGCCACGACCGGCACATACATATGCAGGAGTGTAGAGACATAGGATTGAACATTACCCCGATGGAAGATGATGACAAGCTCCAGGATTTAGTGCTTACCGTACATCACTCCTATATGCATACATTTTCTAGGACTACTGCTATCAAGATTATTGAGAACCACAATGGTATCGCAATGGTTCACCAGATTGCTCCCGTTCCATCTCGATAGTATCCTAAGCGAGGTTACACCACCTTGACTAAATCTGGGGTTCTTTTGCTTACCGACGTTAATCTTCTCGTGCCACCCATATCGTGTCGTAATTCAAGCCTACCATCGTCGGGTAAAGCTTCCACGGTTTTGAGTTTCATCGCTTGACCGGTGCCGCTGGTTATGGTAGTCTTTGTCAATAGTCGTTAATGAACGACTATTGAAGGATTGACAAAATGAGTAAATACGTAAGCTATGCACAGTCGGGCGTCAGCATCGATGCCAATGATGAGATGACCGAGCGAATTTACGCCAGCGTTGCAGGCACGTTCAGCCCGCGAGTTATGGAAAACAGAGATGGTTTCGCAGGATTGTTTCGGCTGGACTACGATGAGCGGCTATTTAAGAAAAACTACAAAAACCCGGTGCTGGTGGCCTGCACCGATGGCGTCGGCAGCAAGGTGCAGTTGGCCTCGATGATAAAAAAATACGACACCGTCGGAATCGATTGCGTGGCGATGAACGTCAACGATATGTTAGTGCAGGGTGCTGAGCCGCTTTTTTTTCTGGATTATCTTGGCGTGCACAATATCGAGCCGGCTGTTATAGTCGAGATGGTCAAGGGCATTGCCGCCGGCTGCAAAATCGCCGACTGCGCACTAATCGGCGGCGAAACGGCAGAAATGCCCGACACTTACGCTAAAGGCGACTTCGATATGGCTGGCTTCGCGGTCGGCGTGGTCGAAAGAAAAAAAATCATCTCTGGCAAAAATGTCAAAGTCGGCGACGTCATTTTGGGCTTGGCCTCAAGCGGGCTGCACAGTAATGGCTTCTCGCTCGTGCGAAATATATGCTTCAAGAGATTAGGATTGAAGATGTCCGATACTATTGATGAGCTTGATGGTGCGGCGCTGGGAGATGTGCTGCTGGAGCCGACACGGATTTACGTTAGGCCAGTCGTGAAGCTATTATCGCAATATAAGGTCAAGCAGGTTGTCCACGCAATGGCGCACATCACAGGCGGGGGCCTGCCCGGCAATATACCGCGGGTTATCCCAAAAGACTGCGATGCTGTCATAAACAAATCGAGCTGGCCTGTGCCGAAGATTTTTACATTCCTGCAGAAAAAAGGCCCCATCAAAGAGGAAGAGATGTATCGGGTCTTCAATATGGGGATAGGGTTTCTCTTGATTGTTGCAGAGGATTTCGCCGACTCGATACAAAAAAAGCTCACACGGCTTGGCGAAAAGGTCTATCGTATAGGCAGAATCACAACCGGCACAAATAAAGTCGTCATCAAAAATTAACCAGTAAGTCTAATCGACCTTATGGATAATTCAAACAAAAGCGATGGCTGCCCCTAATTATCGCTAATTATCCTAAAGTTTTCCTTATGTTATGGGCACACAGGAGCCGTGCATGTTAACCATTCATCGGCGAAGAGTGCGAAGTCGTATAGGTCCACAATGCAGTTCTTATTCAGATCGGCCAGCGGAATCGGATGTTGTGCATCGCCACAGACCGCAGGTATAATTGGTCCTAATCCCTTGGGGTCGTGCACTATCAAACTGTTGTCTTTGATGTCAGGGCTAATCGCAAAGGTATTTTCCTCATCTGGCTTTGGTAAACCAGATTCGTCAGAGACAAGCAGTACTAGGGTCATCAGACCATCGGCATCCCCGGCCGTATCGTCCCCTTCACCGTCAATGAAACCCGGCACACGATACCCACCGTATTTACCAAGACTCGGGTCAAAGGGACAGCCATTTTCACCACAGAGTGAGTGAAATCTGAAGGGTACGTTTTTCAGGTCAGACTGAATAAATACTTCACTTAAATTCTGGGGCAATACGCTCATAGGAGGGCCGGGAGGGTCGAGGTATTCTTCACCTCTAACCGGTTTAAGCGACTCGACGATTCTCGGGCTGATTTTCTGAGTCGGTTGGAATCGGGCATATCCAAGTCCGGACCGCAAAGGCGTGTCATTATCAAAATCAAAACCTGCTCGAAGGGCTAACGTTACGTTTGGAGGCCACGGGATGATTTCCGGTGGTGGTGGCGGTGGAAACTTCTCGAACTTACCCTCAAAGGGAGGTATGTAAGGCAGTTTGTAGGGATTGAACCACCCGATTAAGACATATCTAACAACATAAAACCCAAAAAAGAATTTTTGATTCCAGCCAATATAATCCAGAGCATGAATATCATCTGACTTGACGGTCTGTATTACGCCTGTGGCAATACTTGGATCCAGCAGATTTTCCTGGTCATCATCCCAATGACTGGCCTGACAGCAACCAGACCAAGTGTGACAGTGCGGGTCGGTACACTCCATAGACCCGTGGGAAAGTGGGACATTATTAAGAGAGCTGTCATAATATTCAGCACCACCGTGAGTGACATTACGGATGTCCGTGGTTATGTTGTGAGAGCCGCCAGTCTCTGCGAATCGAAAGAAGTCTAATGTATGCGGATGAAGCGAGAAAGTCGGATTGTTATCCTGAACGTCTGTAACAGTAAGAAAGCCCAGCGCGTGACCGATTTCATGGGTGGCAATCCCGACAAAATCATATTTGTCGGAGGGGACACCATCATCAGGATTATAATCGAATTCGCTGGAGTAAGAGGTGCTAAATTTAATAGTAGCATCTACTCCGGACGGTGGATTTGTATATGAAGTATCCAATCCTGTTCCCAATCCGAGGGCTTTGGCATTGGCGGTGCTAATAGTAACATCATCATCAAAACGTGACCCGCTAATATCAGTGATTTGGACTGAGGTTAGGGGAAGAGAATTAACGGCTGCCTGCTCCTGTGAAGTAACCGCATCAGCTACCATCGCGGCTCTGACACTGGCATAAGAATGTGTTGTCCGTGCGGAACGGGTGGAGCCAAGTACTCCCCCCGAGAGGGATTCAAAGGCGATGTCTATCTGGATGGTGACCGGGTCTCTGAACAGAGCTTCCCATTTGTCGGCTGCTTCCTGGAAGGCGTTAAGCTGTGTGGCAGTCATGGGGGTCGCTCCGATATCGGTCATATTGATTGTGAGCCCTGTCACGGGTTGCGCTAAGAGCAGAATCTCAAAGGCCGTCAGTAATAGATATGGCACAGCACCGGAAAATGTAGAGACAGAGCGATTTCTTCGGTAAACGATGTTAGTTTGCTTTTTCATGATATTCTCCTTTCTGGTATTCGAGATAAGCATTTTGGTTGGAGACCTAAATAATTGTGATGTGAAGTTTCCAAATTAAACCCTCAAAAACTCCTGTTTCTGAACCCAAATCCTTCCTAAATCGGATTTTCTCATTTGTTCCGTTTATGAAACACTTTTACGATTTTCAATTCTATATAATAGCAAACACTTCTCTTAATTTCAACAACAATTTGCTCAAAATTCCCGATTGTTAAAAAATTTCAAGTGATGAATTTTGCCGTAAGGCATCTTGACGATTAAGAAGAGAACTCCCTATGTCTGACGATGAAAAATGGGGCATAGAATTCCTTTTAACTCGTTTCGACATAATGAGATATGTTATGGTCAAGCAGGAAGGCGCTGTTGCCCTAACCTTAACCGGCAAACCCGCCGTAATCGCCGCCCAACCCTCGCTCAGCAAAGAAACCCACAGCCGGAAAAGCAACCTCTCAGAACCCTCTAACATGAATAATGGTGACAGCCAACAGTTTTACCCAGCTTGGCGAAAAGGTCTATCGTATAGGCAGAATCACAACCGGCACAAATAAAGTTGTCATAAAAGGTTAACCAGTAAGAATAATTCAAACAAAAGCACCGGCTGTCCATAATTATTCCTGATTATCAATTATCCCATGCCGCACCTGTCTAATCTTCCCGCTTTAATCTACCTCACTAACTGTGGTCAGTTAAACTGCTTTTTAGATTGCTTCTCAAGTATCCGAACACACATCTCGAATTGCGATTTCTTCTTGGCAAATGGTGAGCTGTCTTCTTGCAAAGTCTTAGGATCAAGTGGTACTTTGACACCAAACTATGGTTTTTTAGGCATTAAATAGGTTACGAGCCGCATTCCAATAAGAATTATAAATATGCCTATCGCGGACGTAAACCACATCTTGCTACTACCGAAGAACAGGTAACTCAGTATATAGCCAATTATCCCGCCAGCAATACCAAATGGCATACAAAGAATAACAAAAACTATTCCCATTTTAAATCCCCGAATCTTGCCCATAATTTTTCCTTATAAGTAATTGGCTCTAAACAACCACATCCTAATCTGAGAACATCATTTAAACTACGGCAGCGAAATTACATCCTCTCCGGTGCCAGCCATTCAAACAATTCGGCGTCAGATACGCCACGCTAAATTCGCAATACTGTTGTAGCCGGTTATTTTTGCTGACATATCAGACGATAGAGCGGTGTTTAGCCGGTTTTTTCTTTGTTCTATCTACTATCGGATTGCGAATTGTGCGTTCGACCCTTCGAATCGCTCTGACCATCAGGTCAAGGTTATGGTTGCAGCGCCTGGCAAATTTATCTCTATTGTCCCGCACTTCACGCAGAATTTCATTTTTCATATTTGTCAATCTCCATAATTTCAAAAGGAGTACATATCTCCGGACAGGTGTAACCCTGAGAAGCACAGACCTTTCGAACGAGGGGTTTTGTCGCCGGATTATCGATATGACGACAATTCCACGTGAGCAAGTAATCGACACTGTGTGTAACTGCGATTGCAATGTGCAATGCATCGGCTCTCGCTCTCCACGGCAACACTGCTCTCTGGCCGGTCAAAAATCTCGCAAGTTCCGCGGCCTCGCTGGTAATCCTTAAAGCCGGTATACCTTTGAGAAAATCGAGACGCTTTTTCGCCGTTAACGGGTTTCCTTCTGCGGATTCCGTAATCACAAGGGCCGAAGTAACCACACTGTAAAGACCGCGGTATCTTTCCCACCATTCGGCTGTAACCTGCTGGCACGCGGCGGTCGTTAAGTCCGGGCTCGGCTTGGCGGCAAGGTAACTAATGATGGACGTTTCGATATAAATAGTCGGCTTCTTCATATAAGATAGTATATCTTATATTCCCACCCAGAACAAAGGAAATCCCTCGAGTTCTTTTTCGTCCGGCTCCGGATGGACCAAACCAGTCAAAATGCTCTCCGCAGATTTTCGAACCCACCGCCCCCGTATCTCTCGACAAGTCAGGTCTGCCTTCTCCGCTAACTCTGCGGTAGAAATACCAATTAACCTTTCAGCGACTTCGCAAAGTCCTCTACGAATTTTACGCACTTGGCGACATCTTCGACCAGTTGAGGCGACTGATGCTCATACTCTATAGTCATCACTCCGCGGAACTTTTGAGCATACAGCTCCTTCAACACCGCTGTGTAGTTTGCCTTGCCTTCGCCGAGAGGAACATCGCGCGAGTCACGTTTGCCCAACTCGGCTGCGTCTTTTAAGTGCATTGAAACAATACGCCCTTTAAGTTTCTTTAGGCACTCCACAGGGTCCAATCCTGAGCGGACATAATGGCCGGTATCAGGACAGCCGCCGATGCGTTTACTTGTGCCTTCGCAGACCTTCAGAACGTTCTCAGGACGCCAGTATTTCGATTCCGCCGATTCAGGATGGTTATGAACCGCAAGGTTGATTTTGTATTCTTTGCAAAGCTCATCAAGCTTGCCGAACACCTCGGCAGGCGGCTCGGCAACGAGCGTTTCCACGCCCATTTCCTTGGCAAAGTCAAATATCTTGCGGAAAACACCTGTATCGGCGTTAATAGGGGCGTAGTAGTTAATCATTTTCATCCCGCGGTCGGCCAATCTTTGTTTTAGCTCGCGGCGAAGGTCCGCTGAGAGCGACTCATTCGTTTGCAAATCCGGCTTTTCTTTGCTTAACGGCAGAAAGTAAGCTGGCTCAACATTTCGGATTCCCAGTCCTGCGATTACATCCAGCGCCTCGTAAAAGCTGCGGTCTCGAAATGTATAAAGCTGGCAGGCCAATCGCCAGCCCATTTTCTGTGTAGCAGGCGTGCTCAGTTTAATCTTCGGCTTGTCTGCCTTAGGTTCGGCGGACTTCTCCTTATCTTCAGCACCCGCGGCTATAGCAAATGCTGCGCCTGCTCCCCACACACCACTTCTTGCAAGAAACTCGCGACGACCAAATCTATCCGACTTCATAATAGTCCCTTTCTCACAATTCTAATATGATGGACGAAGACCTCATAACCTTCACAGTTTATTCACGTAAATGTTTCTGGTGATAATCTTACAGGGTGCGACAGGCGTGTCAATAGGGTAAAAAATCGCCCCTGTGCCGCTGTATGTCTGCCGCAGCCGCTATCGCCTGGAGTGCCGAGGAGGTGACTGTAGTCTGCTCTTTTGTGGCGAGGTTAATTCGCCTAATTATGTTATCAATTCCGCAATAGAGTGAATTTTGCTTGATAGCGCACATTGCTGTGCTATTCTTGTAATGGCAGTCTGCGTTAGGAAATATAGATGTCTATAAATGAGAAAACAAGTCGGCTCCTCGGCAAACGTGATATTGTCAATATAGGAATTCTGTTGGCGATTGCTATCGCAATAGGCATATATTTGATTGCCACCACGGTTGTTATCGCTGAGGACGGCGTCTATTACATCAAGACTGCTCAAAGGTTTTCGAGCAATGCGGTTGATGTTATCAAGAAAGACCATCCTTTCGGATACCCATTTCTGGTCTTTATAGCCCATAAACTTGTCTCCGCCTGCAACAACAGCCTGTCTTTATCCACCTGGATATACTCCGCGCAGAGCGTAAGTTTATTGTGCAGACTGCTTGCAATAGTGTTTTTATACTTTATAGGGAAACTGCTGACCGGCAGTAACAACAGTTTCTGGGCAATTCTTATCTTTGTGATACTGCCATATCCTGCTAAAGCCGGCAGTGATGTGCTAAGGGATTGGCCGCACCTGCTGTTTTTGGCAGCCGGGTTTCTATTTTTGCTCTGGGGTGCAAAACAAGGCAAATGGTGGATGTTCGGAGCAGCAGGCCTGGTTGCTGGGTTAGGATATATGATTCGAGATGAGTGTGCACAACTGGTTATTTATGGAATTCTATGGTTACTAATTAGCTTTTTCTTTCCAGCCAATCGTATGAGCAGAACCAAACTTGTTTTGGCGCTGCTGGTTCTTTTGACCGGCTTTGCGATTTCCACAATTCCATATATGAAATTACGTGGGAGTTTTTTGCCTCTGAAGTTGAAAAACCTGCTTGCTCTGTCGTGCCAGTTAGATGCCTGCAGGTTGCAAGAGCGGAAGATTGATGACACTATGTATTCGGCATCGGGCTTACCTGTGCGTATAACACAAGCAGTACGCCATATACTCCAGGGGGTAAGTGAGAATCTGATGTACTTTTTTTTGCCTGCGTGGGTAATCGGCATCTGGTGGCATTGGGGCGGTAGAAATTCTCATTTAACAGCGATAGAAAAATTTTTTATTCCAGCTTTTACAGCATTTAATTTTGTGATGCTAACTCTTTTATTCTACAACTATGGCTACGTTAGCCGAAGGCACGTCTTGCCGTTGGTGGCATTTACGATTTCTTATGTGCCTATCGGCCTGCAGGTAATGTCCAATTGGATAGCAGCAAAATTTTCCCGGCAAAATCCGCAACTATGGTTTTTTGTCTTGCTTGGCACCGGTATATGTATTAGTCTGCTCAATCTATTCAAGCCAATTCACGCAGAAAAACAAATCTACAGAACCGTTGCGAAGTGGTTGGCGCAGAATACCGGTTCAGAGGATGCTATCGCTGTGGCCGATGAGCGGATAAGTTTCTATGCAGAACGCAAGGAGCTTGAATATTCCGGTGGAAAAATTCCTAAAGGTGCCAGATACCTTTTGAAAGTTGTGAGCAGTGAGGAGCAGCAACCGGACTTAGGCCAGGCTGTGCAAGAGGAGCAGTCGTGGTGGATTGATAAGCAGAATGGGAAAAAACTCGTAGCTTACAGAGTAATGCAACCCAAAAAGTGAGTATTTACGAAACCGTCTTTCAGGCTGCATAGAGGCATAGTTGTCGAATGTTCACCGGCCTTTTTTCGACAACATAACGGGGATAGTCTTTGCAAGGATATAAAGATTCAATGGTAAAGAACGTCGCTGAATATACAGATAGTCGTATTTTATCTTGTGTTTGGGATGTAAATCGTAGGCATTTCTTACCTGCGCCAGTCCGGTCAATCCGGGCCTGACAGCCAATCTTATTTCCATCAGAGCTTTATGGCGTTTGACGAAGTATGGCCGTTCAGGTCTTGGCCCAACCAAGCTCATCTGGCCGAGTATGACATTCAGTAATTGCGGAATTTCATCGAGGCGCGTATCCCTCAGAAATCGGCCGACTTTTGTAACCCGTGGGTCATTCTCTGCCGCCCAAACAGGCCCAAGCTGTTGCTCGGCATCCTTTATCATAGTTCTGAATTTATACAGTGTAAAGAGTTTGCCATCTTTGCCAACTCGCTGCTGTTTGTATAGGATAGTTCCTTTGGAAGTGAGCTTGACCAGTATGGCAGCGAGGATGATTACCGGCAGAGAAAAGACCAAAATGACCAGACTGCCTATAACGTCCAGACTTCTTATCAGGAATTCTTCGGTATCCTGTTTCCTACCGACAAAGGTGGCCAAAGAGTGGATTGAACCATTGCCGTTGACTATTTCGGGTAAAAGCTGCACATAGCAGGATGGACTAAAAATCACATCTATATTCAACTTTTGTGCAAGATAGGTTATAAAGCTCAATTCTTTCTCATTTGGGATTTTGCCGCAGATAACTATCTCGTCAGCGTCTATGTGCTTAGTCAGGTCTCTAATCTCATCTATCCTGACTCTTTCCACGTCGGCCTTTTTTATAACCACCTCATCTATATCGCCTTCGCCGATTATCAGAACTTTCTTTTTGATTCTCCTGCCGGATTTCAGGACAACCTGGTTGAGCTTAAATATCAGAAGAATATTAACAAAAAATGAAATAACGAAGACCGTTGTCGGAAAGGCGCCCCATCGAATTCTAAAAACGTAAACAAAAGCTACGCTGAGCAGCGTCCCGAGGACCAGGCCTGAGAAAATCCGTTTGAAGAGGTCCCAGGATGATTTGAACCTCCTTTTATAAACGCCGAAAATAGCCAATACCGATATATATATCAGCGTCAGAAAAACAAGGCTCTTTTTGTATGGCAGGAAATTATACTTGGGAAGCGGCAGGCCGTATCTAAGCAGAAAGGAAGCAAGGAAACCAATATTGATCAGAATGATATCAATCAAAAATAAAATAACTTGTATTACCATTCCCGCGCGGATTTTCCCAACGCTATATCTTTATCATTTAACTTGCTTGGTCTTCTGAAAAGTTGTAATATTTTTGTTATTGGTTTGAGTATGAAAAACCACGGAGATAAACGAAGACCGTTCAGGCGAAAAGACCTCATGATCTCCCAATTGCCACGAAGGATGCCTCGCAAAATATTTGCTTTGCCTCTCGTCCGCATTTTTACGATTACCTTCGGAAGATAGCCAACCTTGATTTGATACCTTTCAATAAAACGAAGCATTAACTCAAAGTCGGCCGCAATTTGGAAATTCTCATTGAAATATCCATGTTTTTCAAAAACTTGTTTCCGGCAGAAAAATGTCGGATGTGGTATAACCCAGCCGCGGCTAAAGGCTCCGGCTTTGTATTCGCCGACCTTCCAGTACCTTGTAACTCGGGAGGTATTATCGTGATCCACATACACCAAATCCCCGTATGCGGCATCCAAGTCATTGTTTTTTATAAACTCTGCCATCTGACCGACAATGGTTTCGTCGGCATACACATCATCGCTGTTCAAAGTTGCTGCAATATCGCCGGTCGACAATCTGATTCCCTTGTTCATCGCATCGTAAATACCTTTATCCGGTTCAGATATGCATCTGGCAATTCGGTTTCGATATTTTGCCAGGATCTCAAGTGTGCCGTCAGTAGAACCACCATCAACAAGAATATATTCAAAATCTTTATAGTCCTGTGTCAGGATGCTTTTTATGGTATCTTCAATAGTCGCAACACTATTGAAACAAACTGTTATAATGGAAAGCTTCATTGTATCTCAGAAAATTATCTGTTCAGACATTTTTGATTTCATCTATTGCTT
>Ga0315293_10004074_pt1 | contig 13966 bp, 19 predicted proteins | sample YL17G13_20_MG_FD_203071 | JGI IMG/M metagenome (GOLD analysis project Ga0315293, IMG submission 203071) | Sediment microbial communities from Yellowstone Lake, YNP, Wyoming, USA - YL17G13_20 | ecosystem: Environmental > Aquatic > Freshwater > Lake > Sediment | place: USA: Wyoming | collected... | reverse complement strand
CCTCGCCATATTCATACTCTCTCTCAAACTCCCAAGTCTGATCCCAAAGGGGCTTTTTTGGTCGAGTCTTCCCGGTCGCCTCAAGTCCCCGGCACGCCCTCTCAAAATCCTCCGGCAACACCAACAAGTCAATGTCAGCCATCGTGCGACTCGCGAGCTTCGCCGCCAACCCCGTGCAGATCAGATACGCCCCCTTAATGGGCATATACCGTATCCCCATCCGCGAGAACTCGCGATCGAGATCCTCCAGCACTTCCGCCCAAAGGATCTGCTGGTGGATCCATTCCTTCGGCGTTGGTTTCCTTCTCACCGCGTTGTGGCTTTGGGGCATTGACTGCTCCGATGCTTTGCGATCATCCTGTCGCGATCAAAATACCAGATACGCAGCAATTGCATCCGACAAATCATCCGCGACATATCTTCACTACTGATCCCACCCAGAAACGCAAACCGGAGCACGCCATGGCGACTGACCTGAAAGTTTGTGAGAAGATGGCTCTTGGTTTGCCGCTACGCCAGAGAGCCCGGCTTGCCCAGCATCTTCTTGCCAGCCTCGATGAGCCGAGCGAGACGGAGAACGAACGTCTCTGGGCAGATGAGGCCTATCGTCGCTACGAGGGATACAAAAAAGGCCGCATTTCCGCGCGCCCTGCTGCGGACGTGATCCTGGACGTTCGTCAGAACAAGATTGGCCCATTGAAATGAGGAACCCTGTGAACCCACGTGTCAAGAGCGTTGCCGTGAGTGCGGAATACCTGCTCGAACTCACTTTCAGCAATGGAGAACAAGGGGTGTATGATTGCTCGCCACTTCTTGACTTTGGGGTCTTCAAAGAGCTGAGGGATCCGGCCTATTTCAGGCAAGTGCGTGCAGTCGAGGGGACGGTAGTCTGGCCGCACGAGCAGGACATCTGTCCCGACACCCTCTACATCGACTCGCGCAAGGTTGCTGAGGCAACCACGCGTTGAGCTCGGGCGTCGGGTGACCTCCTGTCTAAAGAGCCATGAAACCAGCGCCCCACATCGGTTGACGTGCCCCCTTCAATATATTTTCCTCTTGTTGCCCGAATTCAGTGTCTGAGTACGAAACCGGGGAGAAGGGACCTTCACATGCGTCAAGTAAAGATCATCGTGGAGAAGCATTCAGACGGTTACGTCTCGTATCCTATTGGTATGCGCGGGGTGGTTGTTGGCGAGGGAGATACGTATGAAGAGGCCGTAGACAATCTGAAATCGGCCATTAAGTTTCACATCGAAACGTTCGGCAAGGATGCATTCTCCGACGATGATTCCCCGGTGCTGGAGGCGTTTGTGGCAGAAACAGGAGTGGCCGCCTGATGGGCAAGTTCCCGGTCGACGCGCCCATTGCTCGTGTCATGCGCGCCTTGGGACTCCTTGGTTTCTCTCTGGTGCGCGAGGGCAACCATATCGCAATGCAGCGGCTCAATGCCGATGGTTCGCGGACCCCCTTGACCATCCCCAACCACCGCACCATCAAATCGGCGACTCTTCGTTCGATTTGCACCCAGTCCGGCATAGCGAGAGACGAATTCCTTCGGGCATTCGACAGATCCTAACCTCGGCGGATCCACGCGTTGCCACGTGCACGCCGCTGTTTCGTCGGACCACCCGGATCCTGTCAAGGCACTTCCTCCGAAACTCCGCACTCCCCACTCCGCATTCCGCACTTCTCCCTGCCTCGCTCCAGCACCACCACCCGCGAACACACCTGTTTCACCATCTCGGGATTGTGGCTGACGAAGATCACGCCGCTGCTTTGCCCGACCTCCCGGATCCGCTCAAGGCATTTCTTCCGAAACTCCGCATCTCCGGCGCTCAGCACTTCGTCGATGAGGAGGATGTCGGGCGGGCAGGAGAGCGCAATGGAGACGCCCAGGCGCACGAGCATGCCGCTGGACAGCGAGGAGACCGGTGAGCCCGCAAACTCACCCAGCCCCGAGAACTCGACTATGCCCTGCAATCGCTCGTCAAGTTGCGCACGGGAAATGCCGAGGATTGCGCCATTGAGGTAGATGTTCTCGGTGACGGAGAGGTGCGGATGGAACCCGGCGCCCATCAGCAGCAGCGGCGCCACGCGACCGTGGATGGTGATGGTGCCGGTGTCGGGCGGGAAGACGCCGGTGAGGAGGCGGAGCAGCGTGGTTTTGCCTGAGCCGTTGCGTCCGACGATGCCGAGGACCTCACCGCGCCGCAGCTCAAGCGAGACATCGCGCAGAGCCCAGAACTCCTGGGGCCGGAGGCGGTCGGAGGGCTGTCGGATGTCGAGGAGGCCGCGCGCGGTGTCGGTGAGTCCGTAGAGCATGCCGCGCCGAAGGTTCTTGCAGAACTTCTTGGACACGCCCTGTACGGAGCAGAGTATGTCGGGGGAGGTGCGGGCGGTGGATGTGTCGGGGGTCTCGGTCATGGTCGTCTTCCCGCCAATTCGGAGCATCGGTATTTCAGGGCAGCCCTGAGTCGACCAGTCGTAGCTCGTCACTTCCCGAATCCTCCGCCAACAGAGACGTTGCGCGCAACGTCTCTACATGTTCGTCGCCAACATCCACAACTCCGCACTCCACAACTCCGCAACTCCGCACTCCGCACTCCGCAACTCCGCACTCCGCACTCCGCACTCCGCACTCCCCCTCATCCGAGCCTCTCAATCAGCCTCTCTTCGGTGAGATGGAAGAACCGCCACGCCAGTCCCAGTGCCAGGACGGAGCCGACAGTGCTCATCAGAAACGCGGTGCCGGTGATCCCCGGGGTTCCCACGACCGCATCGCGGGCGGCGCCGAGAAGGTATGTCAGTGGATTGACAGACACGATGGTTCCCAGCATGCCGTGCATTGCGGTGGGCGCGTAGACTACCGGAGTCACGAAGAGTGCCAGGCCAATGGCGCCCATCACGGCGCGGTTGAGGTCGTAGGAGATGGCGCCGATCACTGCACCCACCAGACCGATGGCGGTGGCGCACAGGAGCAGCGGCAGGACGATCACCGGCAGCGCCCCGATCCACGGTGACACGTGCACGCCGAATGCGAGGAGCAGCACGAGTGCCAGCACCAGTGAGATGGCGAAATTTGCCAGCGCGACGAGGATCTGCACGGCAATCAGCACACCCCGCGGCATGTTGGTGTTGACGATGATGTATCGCGAGTTGACAAGCATACCTGCCACCGACGAAGTGGTGCGCACAAAGAGCGACCAGATGGTGGTGCCGACCAGCACGTACGCGGGGTAGGGCACATCCATGGGGCCGGGCTGCAGCACGTGCGTAAGGTTGAGAAAGACCCAGGAGAGCGCTGCGGTGAGAGGGCCCAGAAGCACCCACGAGGCGCCGAGAAAGGATCGTTTGTAGTACGACAGAAAGTCGCGTTTGAAAAGCTGCCCGATGAGAAACGGTTGCGTCCGGATCTCGCGGACAGCATGGGTGAAGCAGGCGAGAAATCCGAGAGAGTAGCGCTGGTTGGGGCTGTATGTGGTCATTCGGGAAGTGAGCGGTGAACAGTGAATAGTCGCGCAGGAGAGAATCGGGAATTCGGCGTATCGGCGACCCGGGTACTCAGCGAAATCGCAGACCGGTTCGTAACACTACGACAGGCTCAGTGCGACACTCGTCACTCTTGCCCTCCTGCATTGGGAGACGTTGCGCGCAACGTCTCTACATGTTCGTCGTCTCCATCCACAACTCCGCACTCCGCATTCCGAACTCCACACTTGCCCCTCACTTCTTCCTGCAATACACTCCGACTATCTCCCCCTGCGCCACCACGTGTCCGGCCATCGCCTTCTCCACGTCTTTCTTGCTCTTGCCGGCAGGGAGGCCGAGCATCACGTCAAGCGCATACAGCTTGAAGAAGTATCGGTGTGTTCCGCTGGGCGGGCAGGGGCCGCCGTAGCCCACGCACTTGAAATCGGTGATGCCCTGCCGTGCACCGCAGGGGAGTGTGTCTGTCTTCGGCTGGCTCTGTTCGAGGCCGGTGACGGTTGGCGGAATGTCGTACACCACCCAGTGCACCCATGTGCCCACGGGGGCATCGGGGTCGTCGCTCATCAGCACCAGGCTCTTCGCGCTTTGCGGGATGCCTTTCCACGAGAGGGGCGGAGAGATGCCCTGCCCGTCGCAGGTGTAGAGCGCCGGGATCGGTTGCTTGTGCGCAAACGCCGAGCTCTCGATGGTGAGTGTGGTCATCGACGCGCCTCCCTTCGGCGGTGCGGCGGCCCCTGCCACGGCAGCGACGAGAACCACCACTTGACACAATGCGCTGACTCCGAGTTCGTTGCGGTTCATACTGCGCCCCTGTGCCGCAGTCAACTCATTCCCTGGCACGCGTCCTCTGACGGTTGATCGCCCCGCATTCGGGGATGGCCTCGGCTCCGACGGATGAGACGTTGCGCGCAACGTCTCTACATGCTCGTCGCCAACATCCACGATTCCGCATTCCGCACTCTACACTCCGCACTTCCCCTACTTCTTCTTCTTTGGCATTGCAGCCTGAATGATCCGGTAGGTCTGCGATACGGAGATGTCGAGCTTCTCGGCGATTTTGGTGCCCGACAAACCCTTCTTGTAAAGGGCGATGATCCCGTCGTCGCGCACCTTGTTTCTGTCGGCAACAGGCTCAATGCCGTACTTGAGACGGAGTTGGTGAATGGCCTGGCGGGTGACATCGAACTGCTTGCCGATCGCATCGTTGGTCTTGTACTTCTGCTGCAGCTTGACAAGCTGTGCCTTGGAGATGAGTGCCATGGAGGAACTCCTTTCGTTGAGAGAGTGGCGTGGACCATGCATCTGTCACTGCTGTACAAATTACTGTGCGGCTTGATCCATAGGCAAACGGTTCTCGCACTTGCCGTCCCTCAGGTCCGATCTGGGCGCCCCGCCTATGGGCAGCGGCCCTCCTCCGCGCTCTCGCTGCGCGAGCCGGTAGCGTCGGCCCGATGTTGCCGGTGGCTTCGACTCCGCTCAGCCACCGGCAACGGGTCCGCCACTACTGCGCTGCAGCCGAGCGAACGTCGATCTCACCAGTTAAGCGCCCGGGTCTCTCCCGCCGGCAGATGCGAGCCCGCACGTGCCGGTGGGCAGGTACCGGCTCCGGCGCTTGGCCGACAGTCACCGTGCTCCCGGTTGCAGCCGATCCAATGACTATTTTCCATTGGTATGACAAGAGACCGGCTGGAGGGTTACAGTGGCGCCCGAGGAACTCTTCCTTCTGGAGAACGACTCACGACAACAGAATCTGTGGGGGCATCAACCTCTACCCCGATGTCGACCCCGATGGCGCCGACTTCATCGAGTACGACTCGATGATCAATCTGCGTCGATCGCGAAAGAACCGATCGTGCGGCATTGAGGATGAGGCGACGCGTGCCGAGATTGTCTCTATTGTGAAGGAATGGATCGCATGACCGCAGCAATGACCCGAACACTCCCCGCGATCCTCGTCTTTCTCTGCGCAACCGCACATGCCGTCAATCTCAACAACTGGCGCTTCCCCTACTATCAACTGGCAACCGAGCTGGACATGGTGCGCACCTCGCCCAGCGGCATGTTCTACGACGACTTGCAGGGGTGCGCCCCCTTCGGGACGCGACTCTGGCCCGACAGTGCCGGGTACAGTGCCAATCACTGGGCGTTGGAGCCGGCCGGCGGGGTTGACCTGTCCACCGACAAGGGCATTGACGGCAAGACCTATCGCGCGGGTGGGCAGGTCCTCAGCGACATTACATATCGCCATCTCTCCACGCGTCAAGTCCTCAACTTCGACACGCGGTCGGCCGGCGACTCCACCTACCCCTGGACCAACGACCGGGCAATTGCCGGTCGCATTGACGAGGCGTACCTCCAGGCAACGTGGAAGTACGGCATGCTGCGCATCGGACGGCTCAACCGGAACTGGGGTCCCTTTGCCGATCGGAGCCTGCTCCTCTCAGCCAACCCCTACTCGTATGATGGGTTGGAGTGGCAGGTATTCTGCACGGTATTCGAGTACCGGCACCTCTTTGCCGCGTTTCCCCGGCAGACATCGAACCTTGACACCGACGGAGCCACACACACCGGTCGCTACCTTACCGCCCATTCGCTCAACGTCATTCTCGGGCGCTGGGCAGCTCTGGGCATCACCGAGACCGTGCTCTTCGCGCGTAGCGAGGGACTGCCCGATCTGCAGTACGTCAATCCCATGTCCATCTACTTTGCCACCAACACCAACGGCGAGGGCGGCGGCAATCTCATGTTGGGCCTCGCCGGGTGGGTGCACCCATGTACCGAACGCGTGAAGCTGTCGGGCCAGCTCATCATCGACGACTTCCAGTTCGACAACAAGACCGCCGGAGATCAGGAGCCCAACCACTGGGGTGTTGACGTGGGGGGAACGCTCAAAGATCCGCTGCCGGTGAAGGGCGTGCGGTCGCTGGTGAGCCTGGAGTACCGATATCTGTCGCGCCGGCTCTACACCGTGAATGTGGACAACGCCGACATTGGCGAGAACTACGTGTACATGCAGCGGAGCCTGGGAGCCGAGACCACCGACGGCGACCGCGTGCGCGGCGCCTTCACTGTGCTGGGTCGCGACTTCTGGCTCGCGCGCATCGGCCTCGGACTGACTCGCGCCGGCGGAAACACAGCAACCACCCGATGGTCCACAGAGCCACGGTGGACGGGTCCGGGGCTGGGCTACCGGAAGGAGACGTCGCTATCCAAACGCGACAACGTTGAGCGGACCATCGAGCTGTCGCTGGAGGGGCGCGGATACTTCCGTGATTTCGCCGATGGGTATGTGCGGCTCAGTAACCGGTGGATCGAGAACAAGGGGAATGGTGCTTCGGCGTACCGGTACGACCCGGCCTTTGGGTTCGGCTTGACGGTGCACTACTGCCGTCTCTTTCTGCGGCTGCCCAAGTAGGCCCGTTCGGGACCATTGGTGCCCTGTACTACTAACGGGCAATTTGTTGTTTTCCTGCGCAAATTCTGAGCAGAGCGCCCGTCGTATCAGGGACTTGTCGGTGCTCGCTGACCGCTTGCCGATTGGGGCAATGCAGCCTCGTGGTCCCACGCTGTCTGACGGGTTGTCGGCTCCGCCGCGCCAAGTGCTCAGGGACGGAGCGCCATTTGAACTTCAGCGAAATCCGGGCTACCCCGCAACTGCTCCCCCTGCCTGACAACCAGCGACATTGGTGAGTGAGTATGCCCGAGGTACTGCGCCACCACCTCAACGATAGTGAATCCGTACTCTCGGCAGCAGACATACGCAAACACTTTGCGCGCCGCCGCTCAATAATTGCCGCGTGCACGACGGAGGAGATCCTCTGGTGTGATCTTCGCAGCGGCAGCGAACTTCGCTGTCAGATCCTCAATCGATGGCCGCTCAAGTTGGTGGCGTGCAATTCGAATGCGGTTCTCGCGTTTCTTCGCGTTTACACTCCGAACAAATTCCGGATCGCCCATCGCGATCGGCGTTCCCTTTGCGCAAGACCGACAGACTCTGCGTGTCAACGGGTATTGCGTACGGAATTGTTGGCGGGTGGCGGGGTGGGCCTCCGGGATATGGCAGATAGACCGATCCAGCCGGACGTGATGCCGGAGCCCGATGGCGTTGACAAGTCGCAACTCGATCGTCCTCTTACGCGCTACGACAGCGCCATCCGCACGAATGCCGCGGGAGTGACGATCATTGCGTGGCCGAAGTGACCCAAGTCAAGCAGATGGGAGTCGCCGGTCACGAGGTAATCGGCCTTGGCGCTCAGCGCGCATTCGAGGAACTTGTTGTCTTTGGGATCGACGCCTGCCGTCACAGTGACCCTGGGGGTGACGATGCGGCAAATCCCCTCGTACGCCTGGTAGAAGTCGGCAAAGACCTCGGGAGAGAACCTCTTGCTGAACTTCCCTCGGTGACCAACTTCCCAGAACTCGCGAAGGGTTTCGCGGGTCGCCGCACACTCGATCACACCGTCCGACAGTGCGTCAACTACCCTGGAGATAGTCTCGCCGCCCCAGAAGTGGCTGAGTAGAACGTTCGTGTCGAGCACTACGACGAGCGGTCTTTCAGGTCGCTTTTCCACGGACCTCCGCTAGTGCGGACTCGACATCCTTGCGAGTGAGTCCGCTGCGACGAAACTCTCGACGGGCCGAGGCTGTCGCGGCTCTGAAACGCGCGCGCGCCTTTGTTTCAATGAGACCCTTCATCTTCACAAACTCCCTCGCCGGGAGCTGATCGACCAGTTCTGCTATCTTCTTCGCGCTCAGGTCTACGTGTAGAGTCATTTCCATTGCGGATCGCTCCGTTTTGACATGGGTGGTTCCCGGATTTCCTCACGACGTCGACGCCCGGTGTGACCTGTGACGAAAATAGTATGGCGCGAATGCGAGGGGTGCGGCCTGCGCGCTTCGTGCGTTCAGGGACGGAGCGCCATTTGAACTTCAGCGAAATCCGGGCTACCCCACAACAGCTCCCCCTGCCCAACAGCCTGCCGGCATTGGCGAGTGAGTATGCCCGAGGTACTGCGCCACCTCAACGATAGTGAATCCGTCCGCAAGTCTCGCAAACCGCGAAACCGATGAGTCCCTGGGAAGGCGCTCCGACACGCTGCACTGCGGTCGCCATTCCCTGCTGAAACTCTTACCCGCGCCGTTCCCAACCAGTATGCTCAATATTAAACATATCTGTCACTACTTTATGATAGAACAATTATATTTATCATTACTATGAAGACCAGAACCGTCCTCCTCCCAAGGGTTGCTCGGCATCTCCGCGAGCTCGGCGGAAATATTCGTCTGGCGCGATTGCGGCGGAGGTTGCGCGCCGAGTTGGTTGCGGAGCGAGCCGGCATCAGTCGTCCGACTCTCGTCTCCATAGAGAAAGGGCTGCCGACCGTCAGCATGGGCGCGTATGTGCAGGTGCTGCTCGTTCTGGGGCTTGTGGACGACATCCTGCTCGTTGCTCGGGATGATGTGCTCGGAAGGAAGCTGCAGGACGCGCAGTTGTCAACCGGAGCCAGGGCGCCGAAACAAAGGGCATAGAGCGCTATGGCACAGACTTCGCCGAAGAGAGCCATCCTTGTGTACGCGCATTGGGAGGGAATTGCGTCCCCTGCGCCCATGGGCGTCCTGCGCGCGGAACTGCTTCGGGGCAAGGAGGTCTTCTCCTTCGAATACGACGCCGACTGGCTGCGCTCCGCGCATTGTCGGGAGATCGATCCGGCGCTGCAACTGTACAGCGGCGTTCAGTACCACTCCGACCAGAAGCAGGCCAACTTCGGGCTCTTTCTGGATTCCTCACCCGACCGATGGGGAAGAGTGCTCATGAGACGGCGCGAAGCTGCCGCTGCCAGAAGTGAAGGCCGGGCAGAGAGAGTCCTTCGCGAAACCGACTACCTTCTGGGAGTCTACGATGAGTTGCGGATCGGTGGTTTACGGTTCAAGACTGCGGAAGACGAGGATTTCCTGAGCAATGACGAGACCATGTCGGTTCCGCCCTGGTCGACAATCCGCACTCTCGAGGAGATCAGCCTGAAGCTCGAAAGCGAGGGCGCGGTCGACGATCCCGAGTACCTGCAGTGGCTGAACATGCTGCTCGCCCCTGGCTCATCCCTTGGCGGCGCTCGACCGAAAGCTGGTGTTGTTGACCCCGAGGGAAACATGTGGATCGCAAAGTTTCCCAGCGGATACGACCAATCCGATGTTGGCGGTTGGGAAATGGTTGCGCACCAACTCGCGCAGCAGGCCGGCATCGAAGTGCCCGATGCCATGGCACGAAGATTTACAAGCAGGCATCACACCTTCCTCGTCGGAAGGTTCGATCGAAGGGCAGACCGCGCTCGTCTGCACTTCGCGTCGGCCATGACTCTTCTGGGGTACAACGATGGAGCGGATCACGATGACAATGTCAGCTACCTTGAGCTCGCAGAGTTTATCACGGGCAATTGTTCCCACGTTGACCACGATTTGGAAGAGCTTTGGCGGAGGATCGTTTTCAGCATCTGCATCTCCAATACCGATGACCACCTCAGGAATCATGGATTCATTCTCGACCGACATGGGTGGCGTCTGTCGCCCGCATTTGACGTCAACCCGAATGAATTGGGCCGAGGGCTGAAACTGAACATCTCGGAAACAGACAATAGTCTGGATCTGGGCCTGGCCATGGAGGTCCATGAGTACTTCCGCCTGAGAGCGGATCGGGCGAAGAGTGTGATGGTACAGGTGCAAGCTGCGGTCAAGCTGTGGAGAAAGGTCGCGGAGGACTGCGGCATCTCCAGAAGCGATCAGGAGCTGAAGGCGTCGGCATTCAGGGCCTGATTCCCCCCCCCCGCACGCCTTCCTCTTCGCCCTTTCACAGAGCGTCGATCCCGCGAACCCCCCAGAAACAAAAAAGGCGAGTAACCTTTGGGATTACTCGCCCTTCTATGGTGCGGCGGACTGGACTTGAACCAGCACAGACTTGCGTCCACTAGCCCCTCAAACTAGCGTGTCTACCATTCCACCACCGCCGCACATCAGACACCGTTCTTGCGAACGTAACCCGAACTCCAAAAAAATACATTCGCTTCCGGAAAAGCGGAAGCTTCGAAAGTTACTTTGCCGCAGGCGCCGGGGCCGGAGCAGCAGGCGCCGCGGGAGCCACTGGCATTGCCTCGCCCGGAAGCGTGGGAATGCCCGCATCCTGCGCAGGAGCTGCCTGATCGGGATTGAGCCCCTGCAGTCCACCCAATGCCGATGCCGGCGAGAAGTTGTTCTGCTGAGCTGACTCTGCGCGCTTTTTGAGCAACGACTTCTCCTGAGGACCCATGATCATGCCCTTGGAGAGGCCGAGGGACAGGAGCATGCAGATGCCCATGTAGGCGATCGCAAAGATCGTGGTGCCGCGCGTGAGGATGTTTGCCGTATCCTGCGTGCCCAACATGGCACTTGCATTGGCCAGACCTCCGCTGATGGCGCCTGAGATTCCACCGCCCTTGTCCGACTGGATGAGTACCAGAAAGACCAGCACAATGCACACCAGCACGTACAACACAACGCCCAAACCGAATAGAAGTGCCATAATATCAACCTCTCACGTTACTTGGGATTCACTACACCGTCAAAGTCATCTGCCTTGAGTGCTGCGCCGCCAATAAGACCACCGTCAACATCGCTCTGGGCAAGCAAGCCCTTGGCGTTTTTGGGGTTCATGCTTCCACCGTACTGAATGCGGAGCTTCTGAGCAAGGTCCGCGTCGAAGATACTCGTGAGCACTTTGCGAATGTAGATGTGCGCTTCGTTGGCCTGTTGGTCGGAGGCAGTCACGCCCGTGCCAATGGCCCACACCGGTTCGTATGCGATGGTGCAGAGGAGAGCCTCGTCTTTGGTGAGACCGGCAAACGCGCCGCAGGTCTGCGTGTCAACAACCTTCTCCATAGCGCCGCCATTGCGTTCGTCAAGAGTCTCGCCCACGCAGATGATGGGCAGCAGCCCGGCAGCCAGTGCCGCCTTGACCTTCTTGTTGACGGTCTCGTCGGTTTCGTGAAAGTACTGGCGCTGCTCGGAGTGGCCGATGATGACGTAGGTCACGCCAATGGCCTTGAGCATGGAGCAACTCACCTTGCCGGTGAATGCGCCTTTGGCTTCCCAGTGCACATCCTGCGCCCCGAGCTTGATGTTGGAGCCCTCGAGCACGTCGGCAACAGCGCTGAGGTTGACAAACGGCGGGCACACTGCCACGTCTACGTTGGTAACCGTGCCCATCTTGTCCACCACTGCTTTGGCCAGGGCAACCGCCTCGGGCAGTGTGGTGTTCATCTTCCAGTTGCCGGCTATGAATTTTTTGCGTGCCATGAGTGCAGAATCCCTGGCTTGAGAGTCGTCGGGAACGCGTTTGCGGGCTTTCCCCGAAAACGACAGGCCCATTAATATAATTGACTGGATACCTTGATGTCACGACTGCTGAAGTCGAAGTGTCGTTGTGGCGGTCGCAGAGCGGAGCCGAAGCGGGCGCCCCCGCTCTGCGGTCGGCCCTCCGCCGCGCTCTCGCTGTGCGAGCCGGTGGTGTCGGTCCCGCCATGCGCATGCGCGTCAAGTTCAGCGCCTACGCCATGCGGGACCACCCGGCTTACCTCACTTTCCTGCAGAACGTTTGCGCCTGCACGGCACCCCCGGCTATATTTGGATCCGTCGCGACGTCGCTTCCACGAGGAGTCCGATGAACAAGACCGACCTTGTCAACGCAGTGGCCAAGGACACCGGACTTTCCAAAGCAGCAGTCGAAGGAGCCATCAACTCCATGCTCGGAGCCATGCGTCAGGGCATCCGCAAGGGCGGAGTCCAGCTCTCGGGGTTCGGCTCGTTCACAGTGGGAAAGCGCAAGGCCCGCAAAGGCCGCAATCCACAGACCGGCAAAGCACTCACCATCCCGGCGTCCAAAGTGGTGAAGTTTCGGGCTGCTGAGTCGTTCAGGTCGGTGCTGTAGCCGGAGAGGTCCTCGCCATCGCGTGTCGGCGCCTGTCTCAGACACCGCTCGTCGAGTAGTGCACCTGCGCTTGCCTCAGACGCCGCTCGTCGAGTAGTGCTCCAGCGCCTGCCTCAGACGCCGCTCGTCGAGTAGTGCACCTGCGCTTGCCTCAGACACCGCTCGTCGAGTAGTGCTCCTGCACGTATCGAGACGCGCGGCACCCCGCAAACGGGGAGCATCTCGCACTGTGGCAGATGCCCACTGAAACACCCCTCCTCCGCGATTGGGTATATCATATACAAATACCTCTTGTCCGATCATCGTCCACATCGCTATACTCATATAGCGCACTCAAGGAATGGGCGTGCGGAGTTGTCGTCAGGACGTCACCATGGACAAATCGCGCAAACGTCTCATACGCGCAGCAGTCAAGAAGCACGGTCGCATTCTGCCGTGCACGAATTGCCTGACCCTTTCCGACAGCTTCACACAGTGGGAAGGCCGGCTCGTGCTCTGGTTCAACACGCGCGACAACACCACACACGCCTTGGCATATCCTCAATCCCGGTGAGCCCACATCCATGATCAACGCGTCGCCTACGCTTCTGGCCTCCGGCCGCACGCCGCACATTCTTGTTGCCGACGATGAGCCGGCCATTCGCGAGATCGTGGCCGATGTGCTCACCTCCGATGGCTACGCGGTCACGCATTACGATCCCGTCTCCTCGTCGCCCGAGATCCTGCAGCGGCGCTACGATGTGGTCATCACCGATGTGATCATGCCAATGCTCGATGGCTTTGCCCTGCGCGCAGAGGTTGCCGGCCGCTTCCCGCTCACCCAATTCATAATGATGACCGGGCACCCCGACAACGACAATGTCATGCGCGCCACCGACGATGGGGTCTACACGTTTCTCATCAAGCCGGTGGGCGTTGAGCACATACGCTGCGCCGTACTTGGTGCGCTGCGTCGACGCGAGAAGCTGGGCGCTACCTCCGAATGCGATGCCCATGCGGTGCACGAAATCGCCGGACTCACTGGCAACTCGCCGCACCTGCAGCATGTGCGCAAGCAGATCAAGGACCTGGGCGCCATGCGAGTGCCTGTTCTTATCACCGGCGAATCGGGCACCGGCAAAGAAATCGTTGCGCACGGCATCCACCGCGCCGGGCCCCGCGCAGCCAAAACCTTCGTTGCAGTCAATTGCGCGGCACTCTCTCCCTCGCTCATCGAGTCGGAGCTCTTCGGACACGTACAAGGCGCGTTCACCGGTGCAGCCAAAACAAAGCACGGGTTCTTCGAGGTGGCTCACGGTGGTACACTCTTTCTCGACGAGGTGGGCGAGCTTCCCCTGGACCTGCAAAGCAAGCTCCTGCGCGTTCTGGACAATGGCGAATTTGTGCGGGTAGGCGAAACCAGCCCCCGCAAGACCGACGTGCGCATCGTGAGCGCCACCAACCGCGATCTCGAAGCCATGATCAAGGGAGGAAGGTTTCGCGGCGACCTGTACTACCGACTCAAGGGCGGCAGCATCATACTGG
>Ga0315293_10004073_pt1 | contig 13966 bp, 9 predicted proteins | sample YL17G13_20_MG_FD_203071 | JGI IMG/M metagenome (GOLD analysis project Ga0315293, IMG submission 203071) | Sediment microbial communities from Yellowstone Lake, YNP, Wyoming, USA - YL17G13_20 | ecosystem: Environmental > Aquatic > Freshwater > Lake > Sediment | place: USA: Wyoming | collected... | reverse complement strand
CGGCATCGTTGGCGTCGGCCTGATCGGCATCGCCGTCTACGCCTCCATGAATATGTCGGACGGCAAGGGCATGGTGAGCTCGATCAAGCGGGCCAGCGTTGCCGCGCTCCGGCCGATGCGCACCGCCGCCCTCGCCCACGATGGGCAAAGCGCCACGGTAGAGAAGGAGGACCGCATCCAGCTGACGGCCGCGGGCTTCACCAGCCGCGACGTCATCCACGATACGGTGATCGAACACCAAGGCGCGCGCGAATACATCACCATCAAGCCTTACGTCCGCATCGTCGCGGGCTTTGCCACCGCCCAGCCGGACGACGCCGACCAGGTGCCCCCCTTCAATCCCTTCAAGCTCTATTCCGACTCAACGCCGATCGGCGACGCGGACTCCGCCTCCCCCGATGCCCCGCAAGCCATCAGCCTCACCGTCGCCGATCTCGCCAACGGCAAGATGCCGGAGGACGACGGCGTCGAGCTCAAACCGGACGAGATCAACGCGCTCATTGCCGAAGCCGCCGATAACTTCGCCTATGCCGAGGCGACGCCAAGCTCGGGCGAGGTGACCGGCGCCATCCTGATGCCGGCCGCCTTTAGCTCCGATGGCGGCCTCGGGGTGTCCCCGCTCGCTCCCAATATCACGGTGATCCACAAGACCGCCGAGGGCCAGGACGACGACGGCGACAGCGACGACGATCTGCTTGACGGCAGCGAGAGCAAAGTAATGAAGGTCGGCCGCGGCGACACGTTGGCCGGCATCATCACCAAGGCCGGCATCGAGCCCATGCAGGCCAAAGCCGTCATGGCGGCCATGGACCCGGTGTTCCCCACGCAGAATCTGAAGCCCGGTCAGGAGGTGCGCTTCAACCTCGTGCCGGCGCCGAGCGACACCGACGCAATGGAGCCCGTCAGGGTTAGCGTCTATGGCCAGGGCGGCACCTATCTCGCCGGCGTCTCCCGCAACCGGCACGGCGATTATGTCGTCACCAATCAAGCCGACATCGCCGCCATCGGCGCGGCCCATACCCAGCGCGCCACGCTATATACGAGCTTCTACCACGCGGCCATGAGCCAGCACATTCCGACCGAGACCATCATCAAGCTGTTGCGCGTCCACTCTTATGACGTCGACTTCAAGCGGAAGGCATCGCCGGGCGACAGCATGGACGTGTTCTTCGATGTCCCGAACGGCTCCGACGACCGCGAGGGCCTGGGCGAAGTGCTGTACACCGCGATAACGGTGGATGCGCACACCCACAGCTTCTATCGCTTCCGCACCCAGGACGGCCTCGTCGACTACTATGATTTGCAGGGCAACAGCGCCAAGAAGTTCCTGATGCGCAACCCCGTCAAGGGCGGCCGCTACACCTCGGGCTTCGGCCCGCGCACGCACCCGCTGTTCGGCACCGTCCGCATGCATACCGGCGTCGATTGGGCGGCGCCGATCGGCACGCCGATCCTGGCCGGCGGCGACGGCACGGTGGAGACCGTGGGCCGCGAAGGCGGCTATGGCAACTACATCCGCATCCGCCACGCCAACGGCTTCACCACCGCCTACGGCCATCTGTCGCGCTATGCCGACGGTCTCGAGCCTGGCGTCAGCGTCAAGCAGGGGCAGGTGATCGGCTATGTCGGCTCGAGCGGCTACTCCACCGGTCCGCATTGCCATTACGAGATCCTGGTCAACGCCAAATTCGTTAACCCGATGACCATCCAAGTGCCGCGCGGCCTCCAGCTCGCCGGCCGCCAGCTCGCCGAGTTCCAGAAAGAGCGCAGGCGCATCGACGGCCTCCGCGAGATGGATCCGGTCACGAGCCGCGTCGCCCAAGCGACCCCGTAACTTCCGCAAACTCCTTCCTCGGCTTCCTCACCTTCCTTTCTCTCCCCTTCCTTTTTTCCTCCTCGTCGTTCACCCCGTTCTCCGTCACTCGCTTGTCTTCATCCCTCCCCTTGACGGGGAGGGTGGCGAGGATGACACCGGGCCCGCTCCGCATTCGATCGCTTGTGCCAACCGAGGTCTCGAAACTCGCGCTTCAATGTCACTCAAACGCAGCGCTGCGCTACAATATATCCAATCAGCGGTTCGTCAGCGCATCCTCGACCTTTGCCCGCCGGGACGAGGGCCGAATCTGTCCAACAAATTGAAGGAGTGGTGGACGCTCGACTTTCCTGCGTTTCGTGCCGAGATCAAGAAGCAGTTCAAAACCGAAATTCCCATCGTGGAGCGAACCGAATGGGAAACCTATCTAAAGACCGAGCGCGAAAAAGTGGAGGCGCTGGGAGATCGCCGATTTCGAATCCAAAATTGACCATCGCGTCTATGAATTATTCGAATTGACCCCCGATGAAATTAGCCTCCCGGAGGAATCGCTTCAGGGTCAGTACTAGGCGAATTCCCTCGGTTCCCCCTAGGGACACCGGCTGAAGGCCGCCCCACAGCCGCTTGCTTCGCGGCTTGGCCATTGGTCATCAGGCCATCGGGCGCGGCGCCAATCGTCACTGGCGGGGAGAAGCCCCGGCTGAAGTCACCGGGTGATGCGGGTGATCTTCGAGCCTTCGAGGCTCAGGCTGTACATCAGGCCTTCGGGATCGAGCACGAAGGCGAGGATCGGGCTGGTCAGCGTATCGGTATCGATGGTGCCGGCGGCTCCGAGATTCACCACCACGATCGACCCGTCGATGCCGACCTTGAAGCCATAGGCCTTCTGGAAGGAGGCCAGCGCCTCCTCGGTCATGAACATGATGATGACGGTTTGCGCTTGCGCGCCGAGCTGAAACCCGAACGACGCCGCGACGATGTTGTAATAGCCGGCGGGTTCTCCTTTCACGATGAGCACGCCCTCGCCATAGGACCCGCCAATGAAGATGCCGGCTTTGTACACGGCGGGAAACACCAGGAGGCCTGCCGCCTTACGGGCAAGCTCGCGCCCCGTGCCGGGATATTGCGCGTCGAAGCTGCGCAAGGTCGCATTGGTGGCGGCGTTGATCTCGGCCGCTGTGCCGGCGGCGCTCGGACTTGGCGAAACGATGATCGAAACCAAGGCGACGATCAGCGCCAGTACCGGCAATGGTTTCATACCGCACCCTCCCTCGAGGTCTCGCCGCATCATGCAGGCGTCGGCGGCGACACTAGGCTAAGCCGCTTGTTTCGCCGCCCGGCCGTTGATGATGAGGCCGTCGGGCCCGGCGCTGATCTTCACCGTCTCGCCGTCATGCAGCCTGCCTTGCAGGATCAGCTCGGCCAGCGGGTCTTGCACATATTTCTGGATGACGCGCTTCAGCGGCCGCGCGCCATAGGCCGCATCGTAGCCCTTGGCCCCGAGCCATTCCTTCGCCTTGTCGTCGAGCTCGACGGTTAGCTTGCGGTCGGCCAGCAGCTTGGCCAGCCGCTGCATCTGGATGTCCACGATCGCCGTCATCTGATCGCGCTTCAGGCGGTGGAACAGGATGATCTCGTCGACGCGGTTCAGGAACTCTGGCCGGAAATGAGCGCGCACGATCGCCATCACCTGCTCGCGCACGGCCTCTGAATCCTCACCTTCGGGCTGGTTGACGAGATATTCGGAGCCGAGATTGGAGGTCATGACGATCAGCGTGTTGCGGAAGTCGACGGTGCGGCCCTGGCCGTCGGTCAGCCTGCCGTCGTCCAGCACCTGCAACAGCACGTTGAACACGTCCGGATGCGCCTTCTCGATCTCGTCGAACAGGATCACCTGGTAGGGCCTGCGCCGCACGGCCTCGGTGAGTGCGCCGCCCTCTTCATAGCCGACATAGCCGGGGGGCGCGCCGATCAGCCGGGCCACCGAGTGCTTCTCCATATATTCCGACATATCGATGCGGATCATGGCGTGCTCGTCGTCGAAGAGGAACATGGCGAGCGCACGGGCAAGCTCGGTCTTGCCGACGCCGGTCGGGCCCAAGAACATAAAGGAGCCGATCGGCCGGTTGGGATCCTGCAGCCCCGCGCGGGAGCGGCGCACGGCGGTCGAGACCGCGGTGACGGCCTCAGACTGGCCGACCACGCGCTGCATGATCGCTTCTTCCATGCGCAGCAGCTTGTCGCGCTCGCCTTCGAGCATCTTGTCGACGGGGATGCCGGTCCAGCGCGACACCACCTGCGCGATCAAATCGGCCGTCACCACCTCTTGCGCCATGGCGCCGCCTTGGTCCTCGGCCTCTTCGAGTGCTTTGAGCGTGGTTTCGAGCTCGGGGATGACGCCGTAAGCGAGTTCGCCGGCCCTAGCCAGATCGCCGCGGCGCTGCGCCTGCTCGAGTTCGAGGCGGGCGGCATCGAGCCGCTCCTTCAGCTTCTGCGCGCCGGCGAGCTTGGCCTTCTCCTCATGCCAGCGCCGCGTCAGCACGCTCGCCTCTTCCTCGATGTTGACGAGCTCCTTTTCGAGCTTGGTAAGCCGGTCCTTCGAGGCAGAATCGGTTTCCTTCTTCAGCGCCTCGCGCTCGATCTTGAGCTGCATGATACGGCGGTCGAGCTCATCCAGCGCTTCGGGCTTCGAGTCGATCTGCATGCGCAAGCGCGACGCCGCCTCATCGACCAGATCGATCGCCTTGTCGGGCAGGAAGCGGTCGGCGATATAGCGGTTGGACAGCACGGCGGCGGCGACCAGCGCGGCATCGGCGATGCGCACGCCGTGGTGCAACTCGTATTTCTCCTTGAGCCCGCGCAAGATCGAGATGGTGTCCTCGACGGTGGGCTCCGAAACGTAGATCGACTGGAAGCGCCTGGCGAGTGCCGCGTCCTTCTCCACATGCTTGCGGTATTCGTCGAGCGTGGTGGCGCCGACGCAATGCAGCTCGCCGCGGGCGAGCGCGGGCTTCAACAAATTCGAGGCGTCCATGGCGCCGTCGGCCTTGCCGGCGCCGACCAGGGTGTGCATCTCGTCGATGAACAGGATGATCTGGCCGCTCGAGGACTGAATCTCGGACAGCACCGCCTTCAGCCGCTCCTCGAACTCGCCGCGATATTTGGCGCCGGCGATCAGTGCGCCGAGATCGAGAGACAGCACCTTCTTGTCCTTCAGGCTCTCCGGCACGTCGCCCTTGACGATGCGATGCGCGAGCCCCTCCACGATCGCGGTCTTGCCGACGCCCGGCTCGCCGATCAGCACGGGGTTGTTCTTGGTGCGGCGCGACAGCACCTGGATGGTGCGCCTGATCTCCTCGTCGCGCCCGATCACGGGATCGAGCTCACCTTTGGCGGCCGCCTCGGTGAAATCGCGGGTATAGCGCTTCAGCGCGTCATAGGCCTGCTCGGCGGAAGCCGAATCCGCGGTGCGGCCCTTGCGCAGCTCGTTGATGGCGGCATTGAGCGAGACAGGCGTGATACCGGCATCGGCGAGAATGCGGGAGGCTTCCGTCTCCTTGGCGAGGCTGAGCGCCTGCAGCACGCGCTCCACGGTGACGAAGCTGTCGCCGGCCTTGGTGGACATCTGCTCCGCCTGGTCGAGCACGCGGGCGAGGGCTGGCGCCATATGCACCTGGGCCCCGCCGCCCGAAACCTTGGGCAGCTTGGCGAGTGCCGCCTCGTCGTGCTCCAGCGCCTCCTTGGGACGGCCGCCGGCCTTGGCGATGAGCCCCGCCGCCAAACCTTCTGGATCGTCGAGCAACACCTTCAACAGGTGCTCCGGAGTGATCTGCGGGTTGCCTTCGCGGATGGCGACGGTCTGCGCCGACTGCACGAAGCCTTTCAGGCGGTCGGAAAATTTCTCGAAATCCATGGGGACGCTTCCCTCTTTAGCACGCGTTAGGGGCGCAACATCAGGGCAGCAGAGTCTGAAACGCTCGGCCGAACAGCCAAACCCAATACCGCCCACTTAACGGAGATATAGCGTCAGCTCCATCCAACAAAAAGGGACGGCGTGCATTGGCCAGCGGCCCGCGCGAAAAATTCGCGCCGGACAGCCGCCCTTCCGGAGATCATGGACCAGGAGCTATTCGGTGTACGAGGCGGGCGTTAGCCCACCGGGTCCGAGGCGCTCTCATCGGATGGGGAGACATCGGCGGACTCGCCGCCATTTGCGTTACCGTTCCCGTCCCGCGCGGGCGCCTCGCTGCCATTCGGGCCACGACGTCCATAATGCTCCCGCCCGCCGCTCTGCTCACGCCCGCCGCTTCCGCGCATCTCGTCACTACCGCCGCCGCTCCCGGGGCCGCCCTCCTCGGAGCCATCGTCGTCGAAGGCATCGGCGTTCCAGCTCGGCCGGTATCCGCCATTCCCCCCTTCGCCCGGCTGGCCACCGTGTTGTGGACCGAGCTGCGATTGCGCGGCCATGATGATGCGGTTGTAATGCTCCGCATGCTGGAAATAGCTCTCCGCCGCCACCAAATCGCCCGAAGCTAAAGCGTCGCGCGCAAGCGTCGTGTACTTCTCGGCGATATGAGCCGCGGTCCCGCGGATCTTGACGTCGGGGCCGTTTGATTCGTAGCTCCGCGCCAATGAATTCTGGGGCTTGCGGCCAGTGCGGCCGCGGCCCCTGCGATTCTGTTGTTGTGGTTGCCTCATAGGCTTCTGTTCAATCCTGATAGGCGGCCAAGGCCGCGACCTGCTCCTTGCTCGTCAGTTTCTTGTCTGCTCGGATCTCGGGTCCGAGTTTGCTATTGGCTTTCGCTCCGTCCGCATGCGGCCGGCGCACGCCATGATCGGTAAACGCATTCTCGCTGCCGCCTTGTGCTAACCCCCGGCGCCGAGCCGACATACCTCGATGGCGCCAGCCAGCCTAAAGATAGATGGTCGGTTGAGCGTCACCTGAACGTCCCGAGAGGCACGGCGCCCTTCAATCGAGGTTCAAGAGATGTCCGCTCTGTTGCCGTCTGCAACCGGCCCGCGTTATCAACGCCATGGCCGAAACTAATCGTTCGCTGGCCATGAACCTAGCCTGATCCCCGCTATTTTCCAAGTCCCTTTTTTGCGCTTGCGCGACTTGTCTCTGTTGGACCGGCGCGTGTCATGCGGTCGCGGCGACCACCCGCGGCCGCTGGCCGAGATCGTGCCACAGGCAATGACCGGCTTCGATGCCAAGGCCCGCCTCAACCAGCAGGTGAAGCACGGCCTCGGCCTGATCCGCTCCAGTCTCAAGCAGAATGGTGCCCCCTTGCCGCAATATTTCGCGCGTCCTTGGCGCGATGCGGCGATAGGCTGCGAGCCCGTCGGCGCCACCGTCGAGCGCCGCCCAGGGATCATGGGCGCTCACCTCCCGGGACAGTCCGGCAATATCACCCGAGGCGATATAAGGCGGATTGGCGACCACCAGATCGAAGGCGCCACCGATGCCCTCGAGCCAATCGCCAGCAACAAAGCTCGCCCGCGCCCCGATCCCAAGGGCCTGCGCATTGGTCTTGGCCAGCGCAAGCGCCGGCATGCTCGCATCGATGCCGATGCCGCTTGCCTTCGGCAGTTCGGCCAAGAGGGTGGTCAGGATGCAGCCGCTGCCAGTGCCGAGATCGAGCAGCTTGAGCGGGCTCTCCCGCAAACCCCTCCGATCGACCATTGCGAGCGCCGCTTCGATCAGCGTCTCCGTATCGGCCCGGGGGTCCAGCGTGCATGCATCGATGCGGAACGGCCGCCCATAGAACTCCCTGACGCCGACGATGCGCGAAACCGGCTCGCCGTCAAGGCGCCGCTCGACAAAGCTGGCGAAGCGCGCCGCGGCCCGGGCGTCTAGCTCGCCGTCGCGCCCGGCGACATAGGCTTCGTGGCCAAGCCCGGTCGCGTGACAGAGCAGGAGCCGCGCATCGAGTTCCGGCGTCTCGATCTTGGCCTGCCGCAACATTCGCACCGCCGCGGCGAACGCCGTCCGCAGGGTAACCCGGCTCTTTGGCATCGCCAACTCACCCACGACCGTCGTTCTGCATCGCGGCGAGCTGGCTCGTCTGATGTTCGGAAATCAGCGCATCGATAAGCTCATCGAGCGCTTCTCCCTCCAGCACCAGATAGAGCTGGTGCAGCGTCAGCCCGATGCGGTGGTCAGTCACGCGCCCTTGCGGGAAATTATAGGTGCGAATTCGCTGCGACCGGTCGCCGGTGCCGATCTGGCTGCGGCGGTTCTCCGAGCGCTCGGCGTCGAGCTTTGATCGCTCGAGTTCGTAAAGGCGAGAACGCAGCACCTTCATCCCCTTCGCCTTGTTCTTGTGCTGCGATTTCTCGTCCTGCTGGCTGACCACGACACCGGTTGGCAAATGGGTGATTCTGACCGCACTGTCAGTGGTGTTGACCGATTGTCCCCCCGGACCGCTCGCCCGGAACACGTCGATGCGCAGATCCTTCTCATCGATCTTGACGTCGACCTCCTCGGCCTCCGGCAGCACGGCAACGGTGGCCGCCGACGTGTGGATGCGCCCTTGCGCCTCGGTATCCGGCACCCGCTGCACCCGGTGCACGCCCGATTCGAATTTGAGCCGGGCAAACACGCCCTTGCCGGTGATATTGGCGATGATCTCCTTGTACCCGCCGGTAGCCGACTCGCTCGCCGACAGAATGTTGACCTTCCAGCCCCGCTTCTCGGCGTAGCGCTGATACATGCGGAAGAGATCGCCGGCGAACAGCGCCGCTTCCTCGCCGCCGGTGCCGGCGCGCAGCTCCAGGATCGCGCTCTTGTCATCCGCGACATCCTTTGGCAGCAATTGCAACTTGAGCTGCTGCTCGAGGTCATCGATTCTCGCTTCGAGCGTGCCAAGCTCCTCCTCCGCAAGCGCCGTCATGTCCTTTTCGGACGACGGGTCGTCGATCAGCTGCTTCAGGTCTTCCTGTTCCCGCATCGCCGAACGGAGCGCAGTGATGGTCGCCACGATCGGATCGAGCTCGGCAAACTCGCGCGACAGGCGCACGAAGCTTTCCAGGTCGCCGCCGGAGGCGAGCGCCTTTTGCACGGTCCCCCAGCGGGAGACGAGCATGTCCAGTTTCTCGGCGGGAATCGTGGTCATGTTCGGAACAGAAGCTGGATCGGAACTGGACGGCAAATAGACTGGCTACGAGGGACCGGGAAGCCGGTCCGTTTTGCGACTACGCGGGTCGTTCGGGTCGGCGTTAGGGGCCGGCGGCGCGGCATTCGGCGGCTTGGCCCCCGATTGCGCCGTGTTTGGACCGGAGAAGCCAAGCAGGCTGGGCTTGGCGAGCCATAGCCCGATTGCCACACCGAAGACAAGCAGCGGGATCAGACCCCATTTCAGCAAGGCCACCCATCGCTGCTTTTTCTGCTCCGGCTTCGCCTCGGCCGGTGCCGATCGAGGCGCCGCTTTGGGCTGTGTCTGTGGGGGCGGTGGTGGCACCGCAGGCCGTTGTGGCTGAGGCGCGGCTCGGGGCTGCTGTGGCGGCGGCAATTGCTGTGGCGGTGGCTGCCACTGCGGCTGCTGCCGTGTCTGCTCTTGTGGCGGTGGCTGCCACTGTGGCGGCTGTGGCTGTGGCTGCGTTCTGGGCTGCGGCGCCTGAACCTGGCGGGGTTGTGGGGGCTGAATTCCCCAATCCGGCACCGCTTGGTTCGGCCTTGGCGGCGGGACGCCAACCTGGCGAGGTGGTGCGGGAAGCGGCTCGGCAGCCGGAAGTGCGGAGGGTCGCGACGGCGGCTGGAATTCACGATTTTGGAAGTCCCGATTCATGTCCTCCGGCGGCGCCATGAAGGGCACGTCTGGCATCGGTTTCGGGGCAAGCTCAACAATTCCGGCCTCGACCTGGGCATAGATGCGCCGCAGCAAGGGACGCACGTCTAGGTTGAGCAACGTCCCATAGGTCGACACGACGCGGCAGGTTTCCGGCCATGGCGGCAAGGCGTATATCGCGCCCTGCTCAAGCGCCTGGACCACCTCCAGGCGCGTGGCGAGCTGGGCGACGAGATCCGCCTCCGTTAAGCCGCTCGCGGCACGCAGGTCTCGAAACAGCTCCGCCACCTCAGCGTCATAGCCGGCTGGCATTTCCTTAATCCCGTGAATGTGCAGGCGGCCTCCGGATCGAACGTCCAAAGACAAGCTTCTCGGCGCTGAGCGCGGCGAAGTGGCCATCGCAAGGCCGATCCCAGGTTCTGCGAATCTCGTCCCACACAAGCCTATCGGCTGGCAGTTTGCAAGTCTCAGCGCAACCGCCGAACGGTCGCCTGTTGGCGCTCCAGCTCATACTTGCACGCCCTTCTCGGCTGCGTAGCTCTTCAGCTCCTCGCGCACCGATGTGGACTTGCAGGCGAGAAGCTCTTGCAGGCGCACCCACAGATCGCCCGCATCGAGCGACAGGACCATGGCCTTGACCGGGCCCACGGAGGCCGGCGCCATGGAGATCGACCGGAAACCGATGCCGATGAGCGCCATCGCCTCGAGCGGCTTGCCGGCCATCTCGCCGCATAGATTGAGCGGCACGTTGTGCTTCGTCGCGGCCTCGACGATCGTGCGAAGCGCCAACAGCCCCGCTGGATTGAGCGCATCGAAGCGGTCGGCGACCAGCATGTTGCTGCGGTCGGTGGCGAACAAGAACTGCATCAAATCGTTCGAGCCCACGGAAGCAAAATCGGCAAGCGGCAGGAGACTATCGAGCTGCCACAACAGCGCTGGCACCTCGATCATGGCCCCAATCAGGAGTCGCTTTGGTTCGGGGCGGCCGTGGCGCTTCAGGATCTGCAGCTCGCGGTCGATGAGGGACTTCGCCGCCTTAAGCTCGGCCACATCGGCGATCATCGGCAGCATGATGCGAAGCTCGCGCCCTTGTGCCGCTCGGAGCAATGCGCGGATCTGGGTACGGAACAGCGCCGGCCGATCGAGCGCCATGCGGATCGCCCGCCAGCCGAGAGCGGGGTTCTCCTCCTTGCGCACGCGGAAATAGGGCAGCACCTTATCGCCGCCGACATCGAGGGAACGGAACACCACGGGGCGATCGCCGGCGGCATCGAGGATCGCCTTGTAGATGCGCGTCTGCTGCTCGAGCCGCGGAAAGGTCGAGGCGATCATGAATTGGAGCTCGGTGCGGAACAGCCCGATGCCGTCGGCGCCGGACTGGTCGAGATGCGGTAGGTCGAACAGCAGCCCGGCGTTGATATTCAGCGACACCCGCTCCCCGTCGAGCGTGACCGGCGGCACGGTGCGCAAGGCCGCATATTGGGCTTGGCGCCTGGCCCGAAATCGAACCTTATCGGCATAGGCCGCCACCACCTCAGGCGTCGGTCGCACATGCAGCTCACCGCCTTCAGCGTCGACGATGGCCGCGTCGCCTGCCTCCACCGCCTCGAGCACACCCTTAGCTTGGCTGATCGCCGCCAAGCCAAGCGCCCGCGCCACGATGGCGACATGACTCGTCGCGCCGCCCTCCTCGAGCACAAGCCCGCGCAAGCGCTGGCGGTCGTAGTCGAGCAGCTCTGCCGGACCCATGGTGCGAGCGACCAGAATGGTGTCTTGCGGCAGGTTTCCGGCCGCCGCCGTCCCCGCCCCGCCCGCGAGCAGGCGCAACAGCCGGTTGGAGAGGTCGTCGATGTCGTGCAGCCGTTCCCGCGCATAAGGATCGGTCTGCCGCATCATGCGCGCCCGCGTGTCGTTGCGCACCCGCTGCACTGCGGCCTCGGCCGTCAACCCGGTGAGCAGCGCCTCATCGAGGCGCCGGCGCCAGCCGCGGTCGTGAGCGAACATGCGGAAGGCTTCCAGCACCTCGCGATGCTCGCCGGCGCGCTCCAAATCGCCCCGACCCAACATGCCGTCGATCATGCCGGTCAAGTCCTCGACGGCTTGCGCGAGCCGCCGGCGCTCAAGCTCGGCATCCTCGGCGATCAGCGTGGTGACGACGATGCGCGGCTCATGCAGCACCACATGGCCGAGCGCCACGCCCTCGGAGATCGAAAGACCGGTGAAGCGGGCGCTCTGGTCGCGGCGCGCATCTTGCGCTGCTTCGTCGCTCACGATTAGCCCGCCGGAGGCAATCATCTCGGCGATCACCATGGCGGTCGTTTGCAGCGCCTCCACCTCCTCGTCGCTGTAGTGACGCTGCGTGCGGTTCTGCACCGTCAAGACGCCGATGGTATGACCGCCCCGGAGGACCGGCACGCCGAGGAAGGCATGGTAGATCTCCTCGCCGGTTTCCGGCCGGTAGGAGAAGGCCGGGTGGACTTGCGCGTCGGCAAACTGCATCGGTTCGGCCTGCTCGGCGATCAACCCGACGAGACCTTCGCCGCGTTTCAGATGCGTGCTGTGCACGGCCTCGCGATTGAGGCCTTCGGTCGCGAACAGCTCGAGCGAAGAGTCGCGGCGGCGCAAATAGAGCGAGCACACCTCGGCGACCATGTTGGAGGCGATCAGCACCACGACCTTGTCGAGGCGCGCCTGTGCGCTCTCGCGCTCGGCCATCACCTCGCGCAAGCGGCGGAGCAGCAGTCTAGGGGCGCCAACAGTGATTGGCATGGATACCAGTCCTCGCCGGCCTTGGGCGGCGAACCAAGCTTACGAAAGGCTTGAGGGTGCCGCCTAAGAGGCCTTAGCGGCTGTCCAATCCGAACAAGGAATGCAAGGTTCGCACCGCAAGCTCGGCGTAGGCCGCATCGATCAATACGCTGATTTTGATCTCGGAAGTCGAGATCGCCTCGATATTGATGCCCTTTTCGGCAAGCGCGCTGAACATTTGGGCAGCAACGCCCGCATGGCTGCGCATGCCGACGCCTATGGCAGATACCTTGGCGACGTCGGTCGAACCGCGCAAGTCGAAATAGCCGACGCTTTCCCTGGCCTTCTTCAGCACCTCGACCGCGCGGTCGTAATCGGCGCTTTGCACGGTGAAGGTGAGATCGGTAAAGCCGTCCTCGGAGACGTTCTGCACGATCATGTCGACGTTGATGTTGGCGGCCGCGAGCGGGCAGAACACCTGCGCCGCCACGCCGGGCTTGTCGGCGATCTTAAGCAACGTCACTTTGGCCTCGTCCCTCGCATAGGCGATCCCGCTGACGACATGTTGCTCCACGATCTCATCCTCATGACAAACGAGTGTCCCACACGTCTCGGCAGCCCCCGCGCCAGGCATGTCGGGCGGATCGAAGCTCGAGCGCACCAGCACCCGCACTCCCTTTTGCATGGCAAGCTCGACGGAGCGAGTCTGCAGCACCTTGGCGCCTTGCGAGGCCATCTCCAACATCTCTTCGTAGGAAATTCTGTCAAGCCGGTGGGCACGCGGCACGACCCTGGGGTCGGTGGTGTAGACGCCGTCGACATCGGTATAGATGTCGCAACGGTCGGCGTTGAGCGCCGCGGCAAGCGCCACCGCGCTCGTGTCGGAGCCTCCGCGCCCCAAGGTGCTGATGCGGTTGTCGGGGCCAAGCCCTTGAAACCCGGCCACCACCGCGACCTCGCCTTGCAGCAGCCGCGCCCTTAGACCCTCCACCGCGACGCTGGTGATGCGGGCCGCCCGGTGGGCGTCATTCGTGGCGATCGGGATTTGCCAGCCCTGCCACGACCGCGCCGCTATGCCGATCGACTGGAGCACGAGGGCGAGGAGCCCGGAGGTGACCTGCTCGCCCGAGGCCACCACGGTGTCATATTCGCGCGCGTCATAGGCGGCCGTGGCCGGCACATTATTCCGCTGAGCGCGTTGCTTGAAGCCCCAGGCGTCCTCGACCAGGGCCACGAGCTGATTGGTCTGGCCCGCCATGGCCGAGACCACGACGGCACAAGCGTAACCTTGATCCACCTCGCGCTTCACATGCGCCGCGACGTTGCGGATACGATCCACATCGGCGACGGACGTCCCACCGAATTTGAGCACCAATAGGGACACTTGCAACTCCCGGCCGGGCGCCTCGCTTCAAAACGCCCACCTGCCTCAGCAACAATATGGCCGGCCCCACCGGGACCGGCCAGAAAAGCGGTTCTTCATACTGACTACGGGCGCGTGCCGCAACCTGGCTTGGACTTGACCTCAGCCCTGCTTGACAGGCGGTTAAGGGCCGCGGCCAATGGCCCTCATGGCGCAAGGCCCCGATAGCTCACTGACGCTCGACCGCGAGGAGGT
>Ga0315293_10004072_pt1 | contig 13971 bp, 11 predicted proteins | sample YL17G13_20_MG_FD_203071 | JGI IMG/M metagenome (GOLD analysis project Ga0315293, IMG submission 203071) | Sediment microbial communities from Yellowstone Lake, YNP, Wyoming, USA - YL17G13_20 | ecosystem: Environmental > Aquatic > Freshwater > Lake > Sediment | place: USA: Wyoming | collected... | reverse complement strand
ACGGCGAGCATTCGGTGGCACCGACATCGTCGTGCGACGGCTGCGAAAGACCGGCTTGCGCCATGAAACAAACCATCACACTCACCATGAAATCACTGCTCGTCACCGCCCTGCTGCTGGCTCAGCTGGCCACGCTGCAAGCCGCCGAATCTAACGTTGCCGCAGCACCGGTTCCTACTGGCATTGCGACGCGATGGCCGGCGGAACGCGTCTTTCAATGGATGGAAGGCCGCAGTGTGCGCGGTTTCAACTACAATCCGCGAACTGCCGTGAATGACATCGAGCAATGGCAGGAGACGACGTTCGATCCGAAGACGATTGACGAGGAGTTCGGTTGGGCCGAGAAGGCCGGATTCAATAGCGTGCGCGTGTTCCTCTCGTTCACGGTCTGGCAGAGCGATGCGCCGGGTTTTCGCTGGCGTTTCGGCCAATTCCTGGATATGGCACAGCGGCACCATCTTTCCGTCATGCCGGTTTTGTTTTCGGACGGCGACTATAGCGGCCGCGTCGGCCCACAGAAGGACCCGGTGCCAGGCGTGCACAACAGCCGCGCCGTGGTCGATCCCGGGGCGCGTGTTGCGGTGGATCCGACGCTTTGGCCACCGTTGCGGCCCTACGTTCTCGACCTGGTAGGCCGCTTCTCACAGGACGAACGCATTCTCGCGTGGGATATCTACAATGAACCCGGCAACTCCAGCGTCGGCGAGAAGGTGCTTCCCCTCGTGGAGGCGGTTTTTGGCTGGGCGCGCGAGGGGCGTCCCATCCAGCCGCTGACCGCAGGACCTTGGGTGTTCTATGACGGGGCGTTTTCCCAGCGGCTCATCGCACTTTCCGATCTGGTCACCTTCCACAATTACGAGCCGCCGGAAAAAATGGCGGAAGCCATTCGGATTTGCGCACGGGCTGGCCGGCCGATCCTTTGCACCGAGTGGCTCTGCCGGCAGCGCGGAAACACCTTTCAAGCCATCCTCCCGGTATTCAGCCAATACAAGATCGGCTGGTATCAGTGGGGCATGGTTGCCGGAAGGACGCAGACGTATCTGCCTTGGGGCTCCAAGCCAGGCTCGCCGCCACCTGCCGTGTGGCAGCACGATCTGCTGCATCCCGATGGCACGCCCTACGACCTTCAGGAACTTCAGTTCATTCGCAGTTGGCGCTGAGAACGAGACAGAACTCCAGCCATTGGAGAAAGCCGGAAGTGAAGCTTCCACTCGCTGGAAATCACGGAGGTCCTCGAATGAAACGAGCGGTATTCCTGCCTCTCATCGCCCTGCTGCTAGCGCCGCTGGCCGCGCTGCAAGCGGCCGAGGCGCCGAATCCGGCCAAGCCGATGTTGTTTGCGGCCTACTACGTCTGGTACCACACGGGAGATCATCTGCGTCAGCCCTGGCTGCATTGGACCTATCCTGCGGCAGAGACGAACGCCCTGGCACAGAAGGCCCGTCTTCCCGGTGAGCCGGCCATCGCCAGTGCCGCGCGCCCCTTGGCGGGATTTTACGACAGTGCCGACCCGGCGGTTGCCGAGTGGCATGTGCAATTGGCCAAAGCCGCCGGCATCGATGCGTTCCTGGTCAGTTGGTGGGATACCGTCAACGGGCTCGATAAGGCGTTTGAAAGTGGCATTCTGGCGGCCGCGGTGAAACAGGGCTTCAAGATCGCGCTGCTCGACGAGCGAGCCCAGTTCCATAACAAGATGGAAGATTACCAGGTGATGCTCACCCGCGCCTTGCGCAAATACAAGGACAGCCCCGCCTACCTGCGGCTCGACGGAAAACCCGTGGTGTACCTGTACCAAGTGGCAGCCAAGCCCGGCCTGACGCCGGAGGATTTCGCGGCGCTCAAGAAACATGTCGAGGCCGAGGTCGGCCCGGTGTATTGGATCATGGATAAGATCGCCCATGACGCGGGCGCGCAACGCTCGGGCGACGAGGACCGGGTCAAATGCATTCCCAAGGAATGGCTGGCCGCGCCGGGCATCGACAGCTTCGCCTTCTACGGCACTTTCTCGAACTTTCGCGCCCACCGGTATGAGGAATTGGCGGGCAAGTACCGGTACATGGCGAAGCTCGCCCACGATGCCGGAAAGAAAATGCTTCTGCCGGTGCATCCCGGGCATGACAACTCGCACTTCCGCGACGATCCGTACGTTATGCCGCGGCGCGACGGACAGACGCTCCGCGATTACCTGCGCGCGGCAACCGACGCGGGCGCGGATTTCATCATGGTCACGAGTTGGAACGAGTGGCCGGAGACGACCGTGGTCGAACCTTCGTCCACCTGGCCGGACCCGTATCTTTACCTGAAGATTCTGGCCGAATGGAAAAGCGTCGTCTTCACCGCTCCGCCGTTGCCGGAGAAGAGGAAATGAAACACCCTATCCTTGCTCTCGCCCTCCTGCTGCTGGCGCCGCCGGCTGCGCTGCACGTTTGTCCGGGACGGTCGCTTGCCGCGGACGCGAAGGACATTGACCGCACGCCGCCCATTGTCGGGGCGATCCGCTGGGATGGGTGGTATGGCGATGGTACGGTGGTGAAGCAGACAGAGATCTCGCTCGGTCCGCCGAAGTATCATTTCCGGCTGCCGTGGTTTGCTCGCGTGATCGGCGAGAGCCAGGTCCGCATCGACGGCGACTCGCAGGAGATCATGGAAAAGGAAATCGCCTATGCGGCGAAGGCCGGGCTGAATTACTGGGCGTTCGTCGATTATTGGGGCGACGCCGGCCTGGGCATCGCGCTACGGCGCTACCAGGCGGCAACGGACAAACGCGGTGTGCGGTATTGTTTCGTCGAGGAAGGAGCCCGGATTGACGGCGTCGGCGTCCTGGGCTGGGCGCGGCTTGTCGAACATTTCAAAGACGCCAGCTACCAGACCGTGCTCGAGGGGCGTCCGTTGCTCTTCGTTTTCGGAAAGCCTGAGCGTCTCGGAAGAACTGAGTGGCAGAGACTCGGCGATGCGGCCGCGACGGCCGGGCTCAAGCGGCCTTACCTCGTGCTCATGGGCTGGCAACCGGAGAAGGATGCAAAGGAGATGGAATCGCTGGGCTTCGACGCGGTCTCGGCCTATGCAGGCGGCGAGGGCTACAGCATGAAGCCGCCGTCTTACGCGCAGCAATGCGCGGCCATCCGGCGCGACCGCTGGGAAAAGTGCCGCGCGCTGCGGATTCCGAGCGTCACCTTCGCCAGCGCGGGCTGGGACACGCGCCCGCGCAACGAGCGTCCGCCGCCATGGATCACCGGGGTGACGGCGACGCCGGACAACACGCCGCCGGCGCAACAACAACCGCTCATCGATGCCGTTACCGCCACGCCCGACGAACTTGCCGCGCACCTCCGCGAGGCCGTGGACTGGACGCGGCGCCATCGCGACCTCAACCCGAGCAACGCGATCATTATCTACGCGTGGAACGAGAATGACGAAGGCGGCTGGCTCATCCCCACGCTCGGCGCAAATGGCGCCCCGAATGAAGAGCGCATCCAGGCCCTCGACAAGGTGCTGCGAGCCTCCCCGTCACCGGAACCGCCTCCAACGCCAAAGGCCCTGCCAAGACCATGAAACGAACGCTCCTTACCCTCGTTGCCCTTCTGCTAGCGCCGCTGGCCGCGCATTCCGCAGATAACACCCGCCCTGAGGTGCTCGATCGCCAGTGGGTCGCCTTGGGCGGGACGGGAAAGTTGGAATACAAGACGACACCCAAGGGTGACCGCATTGTCGACTTTTCACACGCGGGTTACATGGGCGGTGGGGTCGCTATCGCCGCGACGGGGTGGGTTTCCTCTTCGCCCCGGTGGGAGAGCCGATCGCTTATCTGAAATCATCCGTGACGTATGCGGAAAAAGGTAGGGCATCACTCGACATTATTGAACTTCGCGTAAGTAATGTAAGTGCCGGCTGCCGTTTGAACCGCGAAAATGGGGCTATTCAGCCCCGCCCGCCATTACATTACTTTTGCGAGTCGCTATAAATCGGAGATGAGCGGCGTGCAGGTCGATCCCGGCGAGACGCGCTGGAGCCAGCAGGCGATCCTGCTTATGGAGAAACCCCTAGCCGCCCTGACGCGGCAGGCGGAATGGGTGGCCAAAACTCATCACGCCCGCACGGACAAGGGCGCTATGCACGGTTGGTGCAGTTGGTATCTGAAAACCTCCAAGATCACCGGCGAGGACGTCCTCGGCATCGTGGATGCGGTCAAGAAGATGCCCGACCGCCTGCGGCCCAGCGTGATCCAGATCGATGACGGTTACCAGAACCTGGATGGCGTCTGGGATGCGAATGCGAAGTTCCCCGAGGGCCTGCCGTTCTATGCCAAGAAGATTGCCGAGACGGGCGCCCGGCCGGGACTCTGGATGGCCTTGACCGGCATCAGCCGCAGCGCCCCGTGGCTCAAGGACCCGGCCAACATGGAAGCCGTCTGGGGACAGCGGTTCAAAAGGGAAAACCAGACCCGTCCCGATGAAACTGGCTGGATCGACCCGACCCATCCGCGAGCCAGGGAGCACATCGCCGATGAGGTCCGCTACGCCGTGGAGAGAGGTTTCACCTACCTGAAGACCGACTTCAATAACATCGGCGGCGGCAACTGGTATGAAAAGAAGCGCACCCAATTCGAGATCCTGCGCGACCATTACACCAACATCCGGAAGGCCGCCGGTGAGGGAACCTACATTCTCTACTGTGGGACGCCCAGCCGGGCAACCATCGGCCTGGTGGATGCAAGCCGCGTCAGCCAGGACGCCTTTCGGGGCGGTATTCCCGGCGCCATGAGAGAGGCCCTCCGCCACTTCGACCTCAACGGCCGCTGGTATGCCATAGACCTGGACTGCTACTATCTGGCAACCGATCTGAATGTGAAGGGAATCGGCAATATCACCGGCGGCTGGCCGATCGTCAGGACCTATGCCAGCATGACAGGACTTTCCTCCGGCGCGGCCTTTACCTCCGACATGTGGCATTGGGATGCCTTCCAGCCCCACCTGCGCATGACCGAAATCATGACGCCGCCCGCGAAAGAACGCACCGAAGTCCTCGACCTGTGCACCGGCGAGGAATGGCCCCGGCTGCTCAGCAAGGTTCATCGCCCGTGGGGCGACTGGTCCGTGGCCCTGCTCTGGAATCCGGGCAACTGGTCCATTGACACGCCCTGGAATCCGGCCAAAGAGGAGGCGGCCATTACGCTGGATTTCGCCAAGGCCGGACTTGATCCGGCGCACCGTTATGCCGTGTGGTCATTCTGGGACGACAAGTTCCTCGGCATCGCCAAGGGGCGGTGGACCACGCCACAATTGCCCGGGGGCGGCTGCCAGCACCTCGTTCTCACCGATCTCGACAGCCATCCCGGCCAGCCGCTGGTCATCGGCTCCAACCTGCACATCTTCTGCGGCGCGGCCGAGATCAAGAATGTCAACGCCACCCCGAACGGTATCGACATCGAACTGACCGATGCCGGCGCCCGCGAGGGCGATCTGTTCCTCTACAGCCAGAAGCCGCTCACTGCCAGCACTGCCACCGGCTGCACCGTGAAATCGGTCGAAGCCGTTGGCGAGAACGTCTGGAAGGTTCACGTGGAAGGCCGCCAGAGCGGCAAGCCGCAGAGAGTTAACTTGAAAGGTAGAACATGAAAACACTCCGTTTTACGGTCGCGTTGTCGCTGGCGGGGCTGGCGTGCTTGACCTTCGTTGGTTCCGGTCTTGGCCAGGCGACCAATACCAGCAAGACCTTCATTGACTATTTCCTGCCGACGCCCATCACGGGTTCCCTTTCCAGAGACGTGTGGGGTGCTCCGGCAGTGGGGCCGCGCGACCCGAAGAACGGCCTCGAAGACGAAACCCTGAAGCAGTGGTGCTATTGGGACGGCCAGATCATCAAGGCGCCGGATGGCAAGTATCACATGTTCGCCAGCCGCTGGGATCAGGCGCTGGGGCACAACGGATGGAAAGTGTCGAAGGCCGTCCACGCCGTCAGCGATAAAGTCACCGGGCCTTACCTGGACAAAGGTCTGTGCTGGCCGGACAACCAGGATGGCAAAGGCCACAACGTGACGGCGCTGGTGCTGCCGGACGGCCGTTATGCGGTGGTGGTCAGCGACACCAGGCCCGGGGACGTGTTTGTGTCCAAGTCGCTGGATGGGCCGTGGGAACAGTTGGGGAAGATCAAAGGGCAAGGGCTTGCAGCAACCAACATCAGCATCCTGGTGCGGCCGGATGGCGACTATATGATTGTGCCGCGTTCGGGGAAGGTCTTTATCAGCAAGGCTGCCGACGGCATCCTGGGGCCGTACACGGCGCAGGGACCGTCGGTCTTCCCCGAAGGCATCCCCAATCTCGAAGACCCCGTGATCTTCTATTCCGGCGGCCTCTATCATATCGTCGTCAATTCCTGGAGTACCCGGAATGCCTATCACCTCACCTCCCAGGATGGCAAGAGCAACTGGATCAACCGCGGCCTGGCCTACGACCCGACGAAGGACATCGTCCGCTACACCGATGGCACCGTCAACCATTGGGAAAAACTGGAGCGTCCCGGCGTACTCATTGAAAACGGCCACGTGACGGCCGTCACCCTCGCGGCGCTGGATGTTCCCAAGAATCAGGAAAAGGGCAACGACAACCACGGCAGCAAGATCATCGTCATCCCGTTCGATGGAGCGGCCCTGGATCGCGATCTTCAAAACGCTGCCGGCACATATTCCAACGCCACGGCCTCCCCGTCGCCCTCCGCCACACCTCCCCAGACGGCCCCCCTGATGCCGCCTGCCGCGGCCTCCCCATCGCGCTCTGCCGCGCCTCCCCGGCCTGCCCCCCTGACGCCGCCAGCCCCGGCCACACCCCGGATCAATGGCCCCTCGGTTTTCGGCGTCCGGCCCGGTTCCCCCTTTCTCTATTCCATCCCCGCCACGGGCGAGAGGCCCATGACCTTTGCGGTCGAGGGACTGCCCGCGGGATTGACACTTGATTCAGCCACCGGACGAATCACGGGATCTCTTGCGAAAGCCGGCGAGTATCCTGTGACGCTTGTTGCCCGCAATGCGCGAGGTGAGAACAAGCGCCCTTTTCGCATCGTGGTCGGTGAACAGATCGCCCTCACCCCTCCCATGGGGTGGAACAGTTGGAACTGCTGGCATGGTGACGTTACCCAGGATGCGGTTCTCCGTGCGGCCAAGGCCATGGTCGCCGCCGGGCTCGACCGGCACGGCTGGACCTATGTGAACATCGATGACGCCTGGCAGGGCGTCCGAGGAGGCCCGTTCAATGGCATCCAGCCCAACAAGAAGTTTCCGGACATGAAGTCCCTGGCCGATCAAATCCATGCCCTGGGGCTGAAATTCGGCATCTACTCCGGACCGTGGCTCACGTCCTACGCCGGTTACATCGGCTCTTCCTGCGATAATGAAGACGGCACCTACGATTGGATCGTTGCCGGAAATCACAATGAGTTTATGCGGATCGGCAAGGATAAAGGCATGTCTGGCTCCGAGAAGAAATCGCTTTTGAGGCATGGCAAGTTTCCGTTTTTCAAACAGGATGCCCGGCAGTGGGCGAGTCGGGGGGCCTGCCGCCCTCGGCCGCCTCCACGCGGCGCTTCGCGGGCGGTTCGGCCGCGCCCGGCGCAAACTCTTTGATGAAGATGTTGCGGTACTCGATCGGGCAGGGGTTCTCCGCGCCGAGGTTGTCACCATGCACCACGATGTGCTTCTGGAGCCTGATCGGCGCCGGCTCAATGTTCATCATCCAGTCGTGGAACTGGAAGTTGTCATAGAGGACCTCTCCGTCATACTCGGCCGAGAAGGTCCGACCCTTCATGGTCAGCTTGACCTTGTGCCAGACGCCGACCTCGGGATCAATATACCTGACATTGGGCTTCTCGCTCTCCTTGAGCCCGACCTTCCTGGCGGTTTCTTTCGGCAGAAAGTAATAACTTTCCAGGTGCCCCATTCCGACCTTGGATCTCAGGTTGAACTGTTCCTGGTCTCCGAAACCCGGAATCTCCGGAATCAGCTTGCGGAAGTTGATGCCGCTGTCGGAGATCGTGGGCATCCGAAACTCCAGCATCAGGACAAAATCCCGGTATTGCTTCTCAGTCGCCAGGTCCGCGCCCCATTCCTTGAGCAGGCCGGGCGCCTTGAGCACGCCGTCCTCAATCGACCAATACTCTTTGGCCTTCGGCGACATTCTCCAGCCAGTGAAGTCCTTGCCGTTGAAGAGCGCGGTAAACCCCTCCGGCGGCACGTTCAACGCTTCCGCACCGGGCTTCCATGGCCGCACGCGCACGTTGCGGAACGCCACCGGGCCGTAGTCGCCCTGAAGGATGACGGGCCCCTGGGGAAACTGTTTGCGATCCCAGTTCGTGCCGCTGGCATACGGCACTTCCACGTTCTCCTGGATCACCTGGCCGTTGTGCACCACCTTGATAAACCTGGCGTTGGCCGTCTTCTTGCCGGTGTCGTCGAATCTGGCGGCCTGGAAGATGATGTCCAGGGTCTGCCACTCGCCGGGCGGTTTGGACGCGTTGACTCTGGGAGGCGAGCCCCCGTCGATGTGATGGTAGGATGATGTGCCTGGTTGGCCTTCGGCCCGGGGATAGATTCCGCCACAGTCGCCGGCCTTGGGCTGCTTCACGCCGTAGCTGTCGAGGATTTGGATTTCATGGTTGCCATGGAATATCACGCCGGAGTTGGAGCCCTTGGCCACCATGAACTCCACGTGGACTTCGACGTCGCGATAATCGTTTCGCTTCGTGACAAGGCTGGGGCATTTGCCGAGTTTGCCGTTGACGAGGACGCCGGTGCCCGGCTTGCCGATCAGGAGCTTGCTGTTGTCCGGATTGAGCGCGGCATCGCCGGCCGCCTCCCATTTGTCGCTGTTATGCCAGTCAGCAAAACCATCGCCCATGGCGGTACGACCGGACAGCAATAGCAGCAGCATTATTGGCGCAAAACCTGGCATTCTCAATTTCATCTCATATCTCCCATCCCTTGCGGTAAGATTCGCGATGGGTGAACTCGTTGGCTTTCGCGCAGTTGGTGACCTTCATATTTTCAGCGTCCCACTGGATTTTTTCCCCGGTTCGGAACGCGACGGTTCCCAGCAGGACCGTCTCCGTCAACGGCCCGGAATAGTCGAACTGGCAGCCGGACTCGGCCGGATTGCCCGTCTTGCAGGCCGCTATCCAATTCTCGTGGTGAGTTCGTCCACGCGGAAGCGCTGGTCGCTGGACCCCCTTATACTGCTCTTCGGGGTACAACTTGAAATGGCCGTAATCGGCTATCAGCATCCCCTTGGAACCCACGAAGAGCGTGGCCTCGGGCCAATCGGGCATGTTGTGCTCTTTTTGCAGCGGGGGGCGATTATTGCCATCGTACCAGGTCAGATGCACAGGCGGCAGGTCGCCTCTTGCGGGGAAAGTCCACTTGGCGATCAGCCAGGGAGGGCCGCTTTCCTTGTGGGCGGGCTTGGCGCTTTCCGCCTCTGCCGTAAGGGGGTACTTCAGGTCGAGCGCCGAAAACGGAAGGTCGATCATGTGGCAGCCCATGTCGCCAAGCCTCGCGTTGCCGAAATCCCACCACTGCCGCCAGCCCAGCGGGTGGTAGGTGGGATGGTAAGGGCGAACGGGCGCCGGACCCAGCCAGAGGTCCCAGTTCAGAGACTCCGGAACAGGAGGCGTCGCTTTCGGCCGATCGCCGGGGGACCACGCCTGATCACATCAGCAGTGGACTTCTTTCATCTCGCCTATCGTTGCGGCCTTGATCAGCGCGGCCACACTGCGATAGCTGTAGCCGGAATGCGCTCCATTCCCCATCTGCGTGGCCACCTTGCTCTTGCGGGCCACTTCGGTTGCCGCGCGGACTTCGTAGATGTTCTGGCCCAGCGGCTTCTCGCAGTAGACGTGCTTGCCCCGCTTCATGGCCATCACGCTGGCGGGGATATGGACGTGGTCGGGCGTGGCGACCACGACCGCGTCGATATTCTTCTCTTCCTTGTCGAACATCTCGCGGAAGTCGCCGTATCTCCTGGCCTTGGGAAACATCTCGAAGGCCTCGGCCGCGCGCTTCGTGTCGACATCGCAAAGCGCGACGATGTTCTCGGTGCCGACGTTCCTGACATCGTCGAACCCCTTGCCCCCGACGCCGATGCAGGCGATGTTGAGTTTCTCGCTCGGCGGCGTAGCGGGGCCGCCCAGCAAGTGCCGCGGTATAATCGTAAGCGCGGCCGCCGACGCAGCGGCGCCGACAAACTCGCGTCTTGTGATTCTGGAGATGATGTCTGTCTTGCTCGTCTTCATATACGGGCTCCTGCTCAAGTGAAACCGCTCTCGGCGGACTCCCCTTTATGGACTCCCGCCGCCCCCAAAAAGTCCGTCAACGTGAGCTAACTCGGCGCCGCTTCCCCGTGCGGATACCGGTAGTCGCCCGTCGCGTTCGTTGACACGCGTTTCGTTGACCCGTCCTGCAATCTGTATACGTAGAGTTGGCCCTTCCCGGTCTCGTAGGAGTGGTACACCACGGCGGCCTCGCCTCCGATCCAGCGCGGGTAGGCATACCAGATCGGCCTGCCTTCCTCGTTGGCAATCGCCTTCACGTTTGTGATCGTGCGATTCTTCGCATCGAAGTCCGCGATGTAGAGCGTTCGCCCCGGGTCTTTGTACTCGAATCCCGTCTGGAACTCGAAGCAGACCTTCGTCTCGCCGGGCGATACGCTGATGCGGTCCAACAGGCCCTTCTTCGCCAATGCGCAGTCAATACGTTCATACAGGGGCTTGGCGCCGGCCTGGCGCGTCATCAGGTAATAACCCCAGCCCTGTGTCGGGTGCGCACACGACACAAGAATTCGGCCGTCCATCAAGCACGAGAATACCCAGGTGTGATAGCTCTCATCGGTCAGGGCCACCTCCTCGCCGGGCTTGCCGCCCACCTTGCCCTGCATCACGAAGAATGAGCCCTTCTCCGGATTTTTCCGGTTCCAGAGGGGTGTGTTGAGCCCGTCGCGCGTCCAAGTGGGATTGAAGTCCGTGTGTGTGCCGTCGGTCAGTTGATGAAATCCCGTGCCGTCAGTGCCGATAATACAAATCGCGGTTATCCACTTCACGGTGACGGGGTCGTTCTTCAATCTGCGAAAGAAGACGAGCCTGTTGTCGGTCTTCGACCAGGACGGCTTGAAGTCCCAGTGGCCCGTGGTGAGCGGCTTTCCTTCCGGGGCGCCAAGTTCATTGACATGGATCTCGCCGTTGAAGTAATACGAGGCCCTGTGGCCGCCGCCCGCGTTCGGGGCAAGAGGATTCGCGGCCGCCTTCTCTTCCTGCGTCGTCGCGGCACGCGACATCAACGCGCCCCAAAGAATCGCCGCAACGGCAAGCAGGCCCGCCACGCACATCCAACTCGAATTCCCCGGCGCCTTCATGTCGGCTCTCCCTTCAACCGAGGCCCCTGATATTCATTCAACCTTCATCGCCTTGATCGCGTTACTGTCGAATGCCTTGGCCGCGAATTCCGCAAGCAGCGCCCGGTCGTCCGAGGTGAACTTCACGTCACCGGTAAGCGTCCGGATGTTGGCGTCGACCTCTTCCTTCAGGCGCATGCCGATGATTAGGAGTTGAATCCGATCGTCGCCCAGCACGTAGCGGATGGCCGCGGCGGGCAGTTGCGAGAGACGCATCTTGTCGAATTCCGGAACGACGTAACCGGCCCAGGCCCCAAGCACGCCCGCGCCCACGACCTTCATCGCGGCGATACCCATGCCGAGTTCGTGCGCCTTCGCCACGCACGCATTACGCAATTCGATCATCCTGGCGGAGAACACCTGGTTATGCCCCCTGGGAAGGTAGCCGTACGCCAGCATGCATTGATCGAACCCGCCAGAGGAGATCAGGGCCAGCGCCTTGTCAAAATAGGCGTGTGCCGAGAGCCCGATGAACCGGACGATGCGTTCGTCGCGCAGTTTGACGAGTTCCCCGTGGACCTTCATCGCCTGTTCGACGCTCATCTGCTCGATTCCCGGCGTGCCGTGGATCAGAATGGCGTCGAGATAGTCCGCCTGAAGTTCCCGGAGGGATTTTTCAACGGCGCCGCGGACATGGGCGGGGTCCGTCGTCTCAACCTTGGTGACCAGGTAAACCTTGTCGCGGATGCCCTTCAGTCCTTCGCCGAGAATCGACTGGCTCTCCATGTAATTGCCTGCCGTGTCGAAATACCGCAGGCCGCGGTCATAGGCGTAGCGGACCAGTTTCACACGCTCCTCAAGCGAAAGGGGATTGGCCCAGGCCTTGGGCAGTGAGGCGCCGCCGTAGCCCAGGATCGGCAGCCGGCGCCCCGTCTTGCCGAACGGCCGCGCGGGGATCGGTTGGGCCTCGGCAGACAGCTCGCCGGCCGCCACAATGCCGGAGGCTGCCACCGCAGACCCGATGGCCGCCGCCACGCCCGCTTTGAGGAAACCGCGTCGGTCAAGCGTTGCAGCCGTCCGGGTCTTGGAATGAGGCATGTCGGGATTCTCCCCATCACTTGATGCGGAAAACGTGGGACTCGGTGCGGATGATCAGGCCATCGCGGACGATCGCCGGCGTGGCCATGCACAGTTCGCCCAGGCTGTTCTTGCCGAGAACCACGAACTCGGGCCCCGCCCGGATCACGAAGGTGTCGCCATCTTCGCTGAGGCAGAAGATCTTGCCGTCATAGGCCCACGGCGATGCGGTGAAGGCCCGCGCTTTGGTCTCGATGCGGCGCTTGCCGTACACTTCCTCGCCGGTCTTGGCGTTGTAACAGGCCAGCAGGCCCACGTCGTACAAGACGTACAGGTAATCGCCGCAGACGACCGGCGACGGATTGTAGGGGCCCGCCTCCTTCTGGCACCAGGCAACGTACTCGTTGCCGGTCTGGTCCGCCGTCAATGAAATATCGCCGACGGCGCCGGGGCGGATGGCGAACAGCGGCTTGCGGCGATCCCCCACATAGCCCGAGGTCACGTAGAGGAGCCCGTGCGCGGCCAGGGGCGTGGGGATCGTGATCGGCGACATTCCACCCAGTTCCCACAGCCGTTGGCCGTCCAGCCCGTAGGAACGGACCCGGCCGGTGCCGGGCGTGACGATTTCGGTCCGCTTCGCGTTCTCCCATACAAACGGCGTGGCCCAGTTCGATTTCTCGTCGCGCTCGACGCGCCAGACTTGCTCGCCGGTCCTGGCGTCCAGCGCGACCAGGAAGGACTGCTTGTCGTTGTCGTTGAGCACATAGATTCGGTTGCCATGCAAGACCGGCGAGGCGGCGGTCCCCCAGCCGAAGCGCGTCGGGACGCTTTCCCATCTCTTCGACCACAACTGCTTTCCCTCGAAGTCGAAGCAGAAGAGGCCCACGTTGCCGAAGTAGGCGTACACACGCTCACCATCCGTCAACGGGGTCTCCGAAGCCGGCGAGTTCTTCAGATGGTAACCGTGTTGGGGAACGCCGCGATGGACTTCCTTCTCCCAGACGACCTTGCCGGTATCGAGATCAAGGCAATAGACCATCCAACGGTGGACGTCACTTGGCGCCGGTCGGTCGCCGCCGAGATAGAGTCCTTTCTTAACCGGTTCGGGTTCTCCCCCTTCCTTGATCGCGGTGGTAACGAAAATCCGATTGCCCCAGACGATTGGCGAGGACCAGCCGCGCCCCGGGATCGGCGTTTTCCACGCCACGTGGTCTGTCGTGCTCCAGGTGTCGGGCAGCCCGGAGTTGGCACCAACCCCTGACGCTGCGGGTCCACGGAATTGCGGCCAGTTGTCTTGTCCCGGCGCCGCCGATGACAGGAGCAACACGGACAATGCGCAGAAGATAAGCCTTCGCATAGGGATTAAGCCTCCGCTTGACTCGTTTGCTTCGCCCATCGTAAGCATCCTGTCCGTTACCGGGCCTCAGGGGTCCGAGATGCGTTCCCATCGACCGCAGTATACATCGGGCGGCGTGACGCTGCCATTTCCTTCGTGATTCGCAGGGTCCTGCGGAGAACCTTGCCC
>Ga0315293_10004071_pt1 | contig 13972 bp, 9 predicted proteins | sample YL17G13_20_MG_FD_203071 | JGI IMG/M metagenome (GOLD analysis project Ga0315293, IMG submission 203071) | Sediment microbial communities from Yellowstone Lake, YNP, Wyoming, USA - YL17G13_20 | ecosystem: Environmental > Aquatic > Freshwater > Lake > Sediment | place: USA: Wyoming | collected... | reverse complement strand
CAGCGGTCGCCGGTTGCAATCAGCACCGCATCAATGTCAGTGCGTTCGGCAAGGAACACGCGGATGTCACTGAACATAGCGCAATCTTTGTTACCATATCGCGTGTCCACCGCTTTCTTGACGGCCTCCCGGCTGGCTTTCTGGGCATCGCAGACGGCAACGAACTGGACGTCCGGCTCCGGCATCATCCATTGCAGGTCGTGCATGCCGCGGTTACGGATGCCTATACCACCCAGCACGATTCTCTCACTGGCAGGAACTTTTCCGTCACGGCCCAACGCCGTTGATTTCACAATTACCGGTACAGCCACCAGACTACCTGCTACCGCAGCGGCGCTTCGTAGAAACTGGCGTCTGCTCAAACGGTTCATTTTTGCTTGACTCATTAATCGTCTCCTTATCGACAAAGCCACAATTTTAAGACGCACAAATATATAACTACAACTGAAATTCCTTGTGACGGATTACTGCACCGTCAGATTCGTATGCCAGAATTCTACCATCTCCAGAGACTAACAACAAGAAATTTGAGCATAATTTTAACAGAAAATTAGCCAGAAACACCAGTGCAAAAGTGGCCTCGGTTACGCTGGCGCCTCATATTTGGTGTGGATTAGAAACAAATCTTAGAAATTCTTAGATGATTCTTGCTGCCAGAATTTCTCACATAAGGGTCGTTCAGAAAACAAGTTTTGTGTTCTCGGCATAAAAAGAGAAAAAAACTGCTTGCAGAATCCCTGCATTCGATATATCGTGCAAACAACAAGATGCAGAATTGAGAATTCAAAACTACGAAATACGAACAACAAACGACGAAAAATGAGGTTACAGTTATGTCTGTGAAAATGAATCGACGCCAGATATTGATGCGCGGCCTTGGGACAGCGGCGGCATTAGCCGGCGGCAGACCCTTCTTGGTCTGGGGCAGCGAGCAGAAGCCGACAATCCCGCCACTACCTGAACTTTCGAAGGTCGCCCCCAGTATGCCGGTGGCCATTCAGCGATGCGAGTCATACGAGCCGGGTCTTGTTCGTCGCAAGCTTGATGCCGCGATAGAGCTGATAGGCGGTATCGACAAACTCGTCCGCGGCAAGACGGTTACGGTCAAGATGAATCTCACCGGTAATATTCAGCAGTTAGCCGGATTACCTGCCGGCCGAACGTATCAGATACATCAGAACATCGCAGCGGCATTGTGCGCCGCACTTAACGATGCCGGGGCAAAACGTATAGCTCTTGTAGAGGCCCTTTATTACCGCGAGCCGATTGAGCAGGTTTTAACGGACGCCGGCTGGGACCTGGCAGCAATCAAGTCCGCAGGAGGCAACAAGGTTATTTTTGAGAACACAAAGAACCGCGGAAGCTGGGCAGGATACAGCCGGCTTAAAGTTCCCTGGGGCGGATACCTTTTCCCTGCATTTGACGTCAACCAGTGGTATGAAAAGACGGATGTTTTTATCTCTTTATCAAAGCTGAAAGAGCACGCCGCTGCCGGTGTAACGATGGCCTCAAAGAATTTATTCGGCGTCCTGCCAACCGCCCTGTATGGTGACGATGCCCCCAATGAAGATAGTGTTCAGGCCCGTGTCCAGCAGCTTCATAACGGCAAGCGCACTTTATCTGCCGGTGTCCCTCAAGAGGTTGACCGAGGGATTCCGCGCGACTCGCGTTACCGCTTACCACGCATTATCGCTGACGTGGTGTGCGCGAGACCAGTGGACCTTGCTGTAATTGACGGCATCGACACAATCAGAGGAGGAGAAGGTTTTTGGAACGAGGGCGTTGAGCCGATTCAGCCCAAGCTTTTGCTTGTCGGGCGCAATGCAGTATGCACCGATGCCGTGTGCACGACGGTAATAGGACACAACCCGATGGCCGCTCACATGCAAGCTCCATTCCCGGGCGAGAACTATCTGCAATTGCTGGCCCAAGCCGGTATAGGGACACACGACATCAAGCAAATCGAGGTCAGTGGTGTATCGCTGAAGGAAGCAATACATCCATTTACACGCAAGCCCGCTTCAGCGGTGAGAAATATGGAATAACCTTCCAGCCCTTTTACTCTAACTGAATTTCGTTGACCCCTAAGGGGAAGTATCCTCGAGCCAATATTCAGCTAAGATTCCAAGATCGAAAATGTCCACCTCTCCACTCTGGTCAATGTCAGCAGTGTCACACCAATCGGGTTCTGTGCAATTTTGTTCCATCCAGTGGTCAGCGAAGACGGCATAGGCATTAAAGTCTATATTCCCATGAATAATCGAGCCAACCATAGCTGTTAGAGAGGAGGCCCTTTCATATTGTTCCCCTGTTATCTCGCCAATAGCTGATAAAGCAATTTCATACGAACCCCTTACGGAAGTGTTGTTATAGGCATTTGTGTAGAATCCATCATTAGGTTCTTGGTCTCCATGGGTACCATCATCGTATAAAGTAAAATTATCAATAGACCCATCCGGGCTTTGGACTTTTGCCATAACTAATGCACCAGTGACTGAGTTTCCATCATTTGCCAATTGCGCCTTTATATTAACCTGCTCGGTTAATCCATACTCCGGTTTGTCGGTAAACGCAGAGAGTATCAGATTGGTATCGGCCTCGACTCTTATAGTGTATTTTTCTCCCTCCGGCGGAACATTTACACCTGAAACCTCCATTACCCATTCTCCTGGGTTCGGGTCTGAAACGGTATAATACTCATACATGTCTCTCTCGGCATACTTGATGTTGGGGTCAACCAGAGCACTGTTAGAGTCTATCTTTGTGCCATCCGGCTTATAGAGAACCAGGTCCAGGTCGCTTCCCTCCCAGGATACGTTAAAAGTGGAGATACTAACTGTTGAGTCCAGAGATACGGTATGAGTAACAGTCTCGGATTGATGTATCGTATTTGTGGCGTGATGGACAACCGAATTTGGCTTTTTAGGTAATCTTTGTGGATCGAAATGAACCAGAGTAAAACCTTTCTTCTTCACAAGGTACTCAACTATCTCTGTGATATTCAATGCCGCAGACGTACGGTCATGGAAAACTAATACACAAGGGTAATCTCTATGCCAACTTTCTATTAGGTTGCTCGCCTTTTGCTTAACAAGTTTTACGGACCGCCACCAATCTTCCGTAGTCTCATTCTCATTCTTCCCAGCCCCCATGATTATTTGGAAATCCAGATTATCTGCGGCCTCAATAACATTCTGGTTGACCGAAAGAAAGGGAGGCCTGAATATCTTTCGAAGATTTACGTTGTTAGGTTCATTAGGATCGAGTGCTTTTTTTATCTCATAGTAGCATTGAGATATCTCGAGCATTATCTTCTCAACGGACCAGTCCGCAAACCAACCATTGAAATCAGGATGATGCTGGGTGTGGTCTCCAATGAAATGCTTCGCGTCAGCAACAGCCTTTACAACATTTGGATTGTCTCTTACTCGTTCGCCAACCATAAAAAATCCAGCTCTTACCGGCTCACCATTAGCGACCTTGATATTTTTAAGCGCATCAACGATCTTCTTCGTATTTCCTAGCACAGGGCCATCGTCAAAAGTAACCATGAACTCTTTCGCTCTTACGGCGAATTTGCCAAAGGTGTGAGCCTTGGCACTGACAGTGCCATACGCGACATCGACCATTGTATCATCCAACCGCTCGTACGTTCTTGGGCCGGTTTCGTGCAATATTACAAGGCTCGTTTCGTCCACACCCAGAGCATCAAACTCGAACCAATCATAGGGTATTGTAACTGTGAATTCTCCGCAGAATGAGCCATCAAAACTTACATCGAAAACAGATGATTCGAGGAGATTAGAAACATCACCGCCCGCAAAGTCAGCAGGTGTTAGTTGCGTAATGCTGTACGCCCCGCCTTCCGTCAGACAATTCGGCAAAAAACTAATAGCAACAGCCTCGTCTCCATATTTGCCGTAAATCTCGTCTGATTCATAAACAACATTGATATTGAAAGTCCCCGGTCCTGTTAAACTTGCTTTGCTGCCATAAACCCATAGTGTAGCATCCTCCGTGATACCATTTATGATTCCTTCATTCATCACAAACGTAGCTCCTTCAGATTCCACATCCCCAACCACTTCAATGCATCGCACATTAAGAGTTCCACCGAGCAGTTCGTATGTCCCCTTGTCGAAAAGACTAATATCTTCACTGATAGTTACATTTCCACCGGTTTGGACAAAATTTCCCGCGTCACAGACGAAGTCTGTATTGAAGACGCCCTGGTGCAATTCGTATGTTCCCTGTGTAGCCAAGAGCAAGAAAAAAAATACGCTGCTTCCACTAGTTTGAATCAACGTTCCTGGATCCAGTTGTACATTCTCCGCCTGGGCGCTGCCGGTTATTATCGCCGTGCCCCCATTATCGATAATTACTGTGTCGTCAACCTTTGGAACGCCAGGTATAGGTACGCAGCCTAACTTTGGGTCCCATACCCAATGTTCCCAATTTTCCGGTATAGACCAGTCGCTGATGCCTGCCACCCAGACATAGATATGCTCCGAACATTGACCAAAGACCGAAAGTGGAAACGGATCTATTGCTGCCAAAATTATTGGAATCGCAAACAAAATTTTTAGATTTGTTTTGTGCACGAGTTTTGTCTCCTCTATCAAATTGCGGATCTCGGATTGCGGATTTCAGATTGTCATTCCGTCGGGACAGCGTTGCTGGACAAGTTTAAAATCCACAACTCAAATACCGATAACGAAAGCAATTATACCAAATCAGCCGATAAATGCAAGAAAAAATTCTTTATTAGGGGCCAGGGTTCGGGGTTCAGGGAATTAGTTTATCAGGAAATATGGGTGTAGAACATCAGATTATCGGGGGGCAGGGGGCAGGGACGGAAGGAAGAAGACGGAGGACATTATCATTTTCAAATTACGATTCCGCCAAACTGTTGACGGACGGATTGTGGAGAAGAGAGATTGATTTTGTTTGGAGAGGCGGATAGCATTGTTGAACATAGATGTATAAAGAATTGAGATGGCCGGTGAGTGAACGTAAAGATATCCGAAGGTTTGATGTAACGGCGACGGTGGAGTGCGTGGGGACGCTGGCGTTCTGGTCATCCGGGCCGATTTTTATAACATATCTGACAGGGTATCTGGATTCGTGGACACAAAACGTCCTGCGATATTCGGTGGCGTGTCTATTCTGGCTGCCATTTCTTTTATTTTCCATCAGGACAAAACGTTTTGACACAAGGACCTGGCGGCGGGCGATTGTGCCGGCTGTGGCAAACGTGATAATGCAGAGTTTGTATGCGGCGGCTTTTTATTACATCGGCCCGGCTTTTATGGTTTTATTGTCGAAGAGTTCTATTGTCTGGGTGGCGAGCTTTTCCATTATTTTTTTTGCCGAAGAGAGGGGACTTGTGAAAAGCAAGTGTTTCTGGCTGGGGCTGGTGCTTTCGCTGTTTGGAGTGTTTGGCGTGCTGTATTTTAAGTCCCGGCCTGTAGGGATTACAGCGGCCGGCACGATAACAGGCATAGTTCTTACACTTGCTCAGGCATTTATGTGGGCGGTTTATACGCTTTCTGTAAGAGCTGCATTTCGAGATATTGACTCGCGGAGCGGCTTTTCGGTGATAAGTATTTACACAGTTGCGGGGCTTGCTGTCTTTGCAGTATTGTTTGGCAAGCCCGGTGACATTGCGCAGATGAATTCAGGAGCGTGGTTGTCGATTGTAATTTCAGGGGTGCTGTGCATAGCGTTGGCACACACATTATACTATGCTGCGATGAGGCGGATTGGAGCGACGATACCGGCAATTGTTGTTCTGGCGCAGCCGTTTATTGTCTTTGCGATTTCGCACGTGGTTTTTGGCGAGTCGCTGAATATTTTTCAGGTGCTTTTCGGGCTGGTTTTGCTGGCAGGTGCGGCCCTTGCTATATGGGCGCAGCAGCATTTACAGATGGACTCTTCGCTGGTGACAAGTGAATCGTGAATGAGAGGTAATTGGTGGGCATAGCCCACCCTACCGACTGGTCGTCCGTGACGAGTGAATGCGTGGATACGTAAGCTTGAAAAATTTTATCTGGAGTAAAAAGATGAAAAACAGTAACAATTTTATCGACCGCCGTTCTTTTTTGAAAGGCGGTCTGTTAGCAGCGTCCGCTATGACAATCTCTGGCCGTGCGATTTCGGGGGCGGAGGAATCAAAAGCGGAGCAGGATAAGTCGGGACCGGTAAGCTTGCGTGATAAGTTTTTCGGCTGCGTCGCCGGCTGCCACATCGGCTCGTCAATGGGAGCAGCGGTTGAAGGATGGCCCTGGGAAAAAATCGAAAGCGAATACGGCACGCTCGACAAACTCTTGCCTTATCAACACTACCGGGGGACAAGCAACTGGGTCCGCGAGCCGGGCACAACCGAAGACGGTGTCGAACGCCAGAAGCTGATGATTACAGCAATCATCGAGAAGCAGGACCGTATCAACGCCGAGGACCTGCGCGCAGCCTGGGTGAAGCATATGAATCCCAACGCCGCGGGCCTGGTATCCGAACCGTTTGAAGGAGCGCTTTTAGCGATGGCCAAAACGCCGATAGCTGCAGCGGATATAGGCAAGTATTGCGATTACTCCGGGCTGGTGTCTCTGTCAAGGTCGTGTCACCCGATTGGACTGATAAACGCCGGGGACATTCAGGGAGCTATCGACGATGTTCGTGAAGTTGGGCAGCTCTACAACACAGCCAACAGCCGAGGGATTCTCTGGGCGGAAGTTACGGCTATCGCTATTGCGGCTGCTACTAAACCGGACGCCGGCGTTGAGAGCGTGCTGGGGGCAATTTTTGACAACTGTGACAAGGCCGACAGGCGCTTTGTCAAGGAGGCGGGTATCCGCTCGGAGCTGGAAAGGGCCCTTAAGCTCACAGAAGATTGCAAAGACTTTCGGGATATGCGCAAAAAGTTCGACACGGTCTATAGCGGCAAAGGTATTCCTTACGCCAGCAGCTACGCCAATGAAGTTGTCAGCAAGGCGGTGTGCGTATTCAAAATGACTAAAGCCAATACGTGGGAGGCGATGAAGGCGGCTGTGAATATGGGAAGAGACACCGATTGCCTTGCATCTATAGCCGCCGGCATCAGCGGAGCTTTGAGCGGGGCAGCGTCCGTACCCGAGGAGCTGATAAAGCAGGTAGATTATGCCACCTCAATCAATCCGCACACTAACTCGCAGAGGACCCTACGCGAAAGTTCGGATGGCCTCTATAGTGCTTTCAAGGCACGCCTGAGGAAACTTGAGTCATACGTAGAAGAAATGCTCGATACTTGATGCTGGATACTCGATACTCGATTCTCGTCGAGCATCGAGAAACGAGAATCGAGAAACAAAAGAAGTTTGGGTGTATGTTTTTTTCTTGATTTGTTGGTAAAGCGAGATATAGTTGTATGCTCTGATGAAATAGAATGCCTGATATAATTTGATTGGATTGAGTATGCCAAAACGTCAGGATGATAACGATTTTTGAAAGGAAATGAAAAATGAAGATTGCAAGAAGTGTTACTTTTGGGTGTCTGTTGGTTGTGTGGCTACTGGCAATTACGGGCTGCAGTAAAAAGGAAACAAGGGCCGATGAAAACAAGCCTATTGATGAGGTCAAGGCTGAAGCTCTAAAAATGAATGCCACGGAGCTAAATGAGATGGTGTTGAAGTATAAAGAGGCCCTGACGGCTAAACAGGCGGAGCTGGATAAAATTGCTGCCAAGCTCGACAACCTTTCGGTTGCTGAGGTGGTGGAAGTGACTAAAAAGATACAGCCTGAGATGGAAAAACTTGCTGGTTCCATAGCAGCCTTGAAAGAGCGGTTTCAGATTTATTTTCAGAAGCTGAAAGAAAAAGGCGGCGATGTGTCGGGGCTGGAAATATAGCGGTTTGTTACCCTCAAGTGATGGGCTGTTATTGTAAGCCCATCAAAAGCAGACGAAGCAATCTCAACTTTTTCAACAGCCCCACAGTCACGAATGGTGCCTCCTTAAGGTGGTTTCGCCCTAATTTTGGGCTAATGCTGCGGTTTTTCATGCTTAAGGAAATTCCATTAGCTCCTGACCCCTTTTTATTCGCGTAACCAGTCGGTTATATGTGGGTTTTGAGCGGCAAAGAGGATTCTTAGGTGCGGGTGAGTTCTTTTATGATTTTGCCCAGATTTCTCGTGATGACCCATTTTTTATATGTTTGTGCTTGACAAGCTAAATAAGCGGCAATATAATATTTATTGATTAAGAGTGCCTGAAGAATTGCATCACCGCATCCCTATTTTTTTTGAATAATAGTGTTTTTCGCCACGGATGGCTTCACCGAGGATGGGTGATTCTTTGTTGCGCAGTAAATTACGGTGCGTGCACGCCGGTTGATACTCCGCTATTAACCTGCGGGTTTTTGTGGAGTAGCATAAATAAAAAAGGCTGAAAACACAGTTTTACTTTTGGAGGATGAAAAATGAACCGTCCTGAGCTTTGTCGAAGGGCCTGTTCTGACTCTTGTCGAAGGAAAGAAACACTTCTAATCGCAATTGTTTCTGTCGTTGTTGTTATATCTGCCGCTTCCGACCTTTTCGCCGCTTCTATCAAGGGCTGGGGAGATCGGGTCGTCGGCGTCGACCTGTCCGGCGGCTTTGTTAAGGTCGCTGCTGGCGATGCGCATTCGCTCGGGTTAAAGCAGGATGGCTCCATCGTCGCCTGGGGAGACAACTACTATGGCGAGTGCAATGTCCCTTCGCCCAACTCCGGCTTTGTCGCCGTCGCGGGGGGCCATCTTCACAGTTTAGGTCTCAAGAATGACGGCTCGATTGTCGCCTGGGGATGGAACAACTACGGCCAGTGCAATGTCCCTTCGCCCAACTCCGGCTTTATCGCCGTTGTGGCGGGCTATGAACACAGTGTAGGTCTCAAGGCCGACGGCTCGATTGTCGCCTGGGGACGGAACAATTACGGCCAGCGCAATGTCCCTGAGCATAACTCCGGTTTTATCGCCATCGCGGCAGGCAATAATCACAGTTTAGGTCTCAAGAATGACGGCTCGATTGTTGCCTGGGGAGACAACGGCTATGGCCAGTGTAATGTCCCTTTGCCCAATTCCGGCTTTGTCGCCATCGCGGCGGGCGAGGCTCACAGTGTAGGTCTCAAGCATGACGGCTCGATTGTCGCCTGGGGAAGCAACTGGGCCGGCCAGTGCACTGTCCCTGAGCCCAACTCCGGCTTTGTCGCAGTCGCGGCTGGTTATACACACAGTTTAGGCCTAAAGGCCGACGGGTCGATTGTCGCCTGGGGATACAACCACAGGGGCCAGTGCAATGTCCCTTCGCCCAACTCCGGCTTTGTCGACGTCGCGGCGGGCTACAGTCACAGTTTAGGTCTCAAGGCCGACGGCTCGATTGTCGCCTGGGGAGACAACTATTATGGCCAGTGCGATGTCCCTTTGCCCAATTCCGGCTTTGTAACCATAGCCGGCGGAGGGTACCACAATCTTGGCATCAAAAAAGGTGGCTTCTTATTCTCTAACTACATCGTCGCCTGGGGAGCAAACTTTGAGGGCCAGCGCGATGTCCCTGAGCCCAATACCGGCTTTGTCGCCGTCGCGGGGGGCGGGGCTCACAGTTTAGGTCTCAAGGCCGACGGCTCCATCGTCGCCTGGGGACGTAACGACTACGGCCAGTGCAATGTCCCTTCGCCCAACTCCGGCTTTATCGCCGTCGAGGGGGGCGCGTATCACAGTTTAGGTATCAAGGCCGACGGCTCGATTGTCGCATGGGGAGAGAACTCTAGAGGCCAGTGCAATGTCCCTTCGCCCAACTCCGGCTTTGTCGCCGTCGCGGCGGGCAGTGAACACAGTTTAGGTCTCAAGCATGACGGCTCGATTGTCGCCTGGGGAGGCAACGCCTATGGCCAGTGCAGTGTCCCTTCGCCCAACTCAGGCTTTATCGCCGTCGCGTCGGGCGGGGAACACAGTTTAGGTCTCAAGGCCGACGGCTCGATTGTCGCCTGGGGACGCAACGACTACGGCCAGTGCAATGTCCCTTCGCCCAACTCCGGCTTTGTCGCCGTCTCGGCGTTCGGTGATTACAGTTTAGGTCTTTTTGGAGTCAACTTTTTTGATTTAAGCGTCTTCGCAAATCAATGGGCGCAAACCTGTGCCCCTCCCGGCTGGTGCCGCGGCTACGACTACGACAAGAGCGGCCTCATCGACGTTTACGACCTCGCCCATCTCGCCGACCTCTGGCTCGCGGGCATAAACTGACCACACCCGCCCTTGGAGGGGTTATTGGGGACAGTGGGGGCGTTGAAAAACACCAAATGCAAGGTTCATAGATTGCCGCGCCCCCGCACCAATTGTTCGGCCAAAGTCGGAAATGTCCGGTCTTCTGAAAGAAACGCTCGCAGCAGTTCAATTGGTGCGGGGCTCGCAATGACGGTCTTTTTGTTAGAAGCTATTAGTCATTTGGATTTTTAATTTCGAATTCCTGCCTGCCGGGAGGGAGATTTCGGATTTAGGATTTAGTGCTTTGAATTTTTGTTATACCATTATTAAAAAAAGTGTTTGCGCTGTAGTATTAGAATGTAGAATTTAGAACTATGGACCATCAGCCAGAGCCTTTAAGTCATAGTATGGCGAAAGGTCTGGATGGTCAAACGGCTTTCTGAACCCTGACTACAACGATATACGAACTACGAAATACGATATGCGAAATACAAAACGATGCGACGGATAAAGAATCAAAATCTTGCGGAATTGTTGATGCAGCTTCGCTTTACGCCCCTCAAAAAACGACGCAAGCAGCTCGAAGCTGCCGAAAAACTTTGCGCAATCATCGATAAAAACAAAGATTACCCTTTTGAGTTCGTGTGCTTTCGCATAACAGGCTTCCTTCCGAAGAAAGTCGATGCCGGCCAGCTCATAAAAGGCAGCGAGCTTCTCGAAGACCTGCAGATTTTCATTTCCAAGCTAAGCGGCCAGGTTGCAGATGCCGCCTCCGAGCAACCTCAAAAGGTCTATTCCATCGAGGAGCTTGCCGCATCTCTGGGCGTCTCAAGCAAAACAATTAACCGCTGGAGAAAGCGAGGCCTGATTGCCCGAAAGTTTGTTTTCAACGATGGGGTAAAACGCTTAGGTTTCCTGCGCTCTGTGGTTGACCAATTCCTGGCAGCAAATCCAGAGCTTGCCGACAAAGCAAAAAGGTTAGCGCACTTAACCAACAGAGAAAAACGCCAGATTATACAGTTGGCTGCCAGGCTCGCCGCCACTACAAACCTGTCACGTCACCAAATCATAAGCAATATAGCCGCCAAAATTGGCAGGTCTCACGAAACCGTCAGATATACAATCCTAAACTACCAAAAGACCAACCCTGATAAGGGCATTTTCCACAGGCCGCCTGGTGTAATCGACCCCGCTCAAGCTGCCGAAATATATAAACTTTTCAAAGAAGCTGCCAGTGTCAAAGATTTAATGAAACGCTTCCATCGAAATAAAAGCTCGATATATCGAATTATAAACCAACGAAGGGCAAGGGACATTCTCGCCAAGAAAATCGAATTTGTCCCCAGCGACGAATTTCTCCAGGAAAACGCTAAAGAAAAGATTCTTGCGCAGCTGCTCAGCATTATAGTTCCGGCCCTGCCCCGGACAGCCCAAAACGCCGAGCCATTCGAGATAGCAGGCACATCTTTGCTGCCGGAGTATTTGCAGATATTAAAAAATACCCCTGTGCTTAACAGAGACAGCGAAATTGAACTATTCCGCAGATACAATTTTCTCAAATACCTGGCTTGCGCGGCCCGTGGCAAGATAAATTTAAAGCGCGTCTCAAGTGCCTTGCTAAATCAAATCGAAAGGTATTTAGCCGAGGCCGAGATGATTAAAAAAATGATAACCGAAGCAAACCTGCGGCTTGTCGTCGGCATCGCAATCAAGCACACCACCACAGGCGCAAATCTGACGGACCTTATTAGCAGGGGAAATCTTTCCCTTGTAGAGGAGGTCGAGAAATTTGATTACACCAAAGGCTACCGATTCGCCATTCGTCTCGCCTGGGCCATAACTTATGACTACGCCCGCAAAATACCTGCCGCGGCACCACCACCCCATAAGGCGATAGCAGCCTCCCTGGCACGACTTGGCCAGCTCGAACGCAACCTGCAAACCGCCGCAGATATTGCTGCTGTCGAAAAGGCGCGTCAGAACCTTGCACAGGTCATCGCTAACAATCTCAACCAGCGTGAGCAATACATAATCACAAATCATTTCGGCCTGCTCGGCCCAACAGTAAAAAAAACCAGAAGGACCCTCAAGCAAATCGGCGAAGACCTCGGCCTCAGCAAAGAAAGAGTCCGACAAATAGAATTGATTGCCCTGCAGAAATTAAGACAATCCCTCAGTCCCGAAGAATTCGAGCTGCTGACCGGCTAATTTTACCCCGCACCAATGGTTCGCCCAAAATCGAGGCCATCCAGTTTCTTACAAAAAACGCTCGCTACCGTTCAATTGGTGCGGGGCTAAGTTATAGCATGCTCAATATAACTTCAATTGCCTCGTAAATTGCTGCTATCGCAAGGACAATTGCCACAAGCACATTACCTCTAAGATTCATTAGCAGTGCTTTGCCATATCGACCTGGTATGCTTGGGCCTTCGGCCTTGCGAAAAAGATAAACCAAAACAAGCAGGCCAAAGAACGAAGCTACAACATATCCTTCGCCTTCGAGCAATATAGTTAAACTGTGCGGCAGCATCGCTCCGGACAGCGTATCAAAAGTTGGAGCCAGCAGCAGCCCCCACGCCATAGCCCTGAAAGTTGCGGCCAAAACACCCACACCCGGAATGATTACTGATGGGATAGTAATATACGCCATAGACCCGAGGAAAAAATTAATTACAAATGTAGTTACAGCAGCTCTCAGGATATTTTTGCTCATATAAGCCCTGCCCGCTACAGCAAGAGGGCCTGAACCACCCGTTACCTGGGACTTTATCCCTGCCAATAAGCAGACCTGAAGCTCCGGCAGACAATAAGCCACAAGGACAAACAAAATAGCGACTCCAAAGTAAATAAAATGCAAAGCAAGGAAAAGACGCTTGTATTTGCTAATCTCCAGCAAAGGCAAACGAAGCCAATTATTGACAATCCTTTCAGACAGAAAACAATAGACCTTAAAAAGAAAAACAGAACCGCCCATAAAAAGAATCGCCATTCCCAGAATATAGAGGAAAAATGGAATTCTCTCTGTCCGAATGAGCGGTGCATACGCGACAAACTGCGACTTTGGAAATGCCTTTTCAAGTTGTTCTTGAACTTTTGAATCACTCAATTTCTCTTTTGGCAATTGAAGGATATAGGCATTCTGGACACCTTCATTTTGGGGATTAAACAATTCACCCTCTGCGCTGCTACCGCTAAAAAGATAGCTGTCTATAAAGAGACGAACATCCTTCTTAAATTGCCCAACCACGCCAAATTTGTGGCCATTAACGGTAACATTACCTTTATTCTTTATGCAGTAGCCGGCGAGTGCCTCGTTGGCATCGGGCGAAGGAAAACGCCCCCATTCAAGCATACCAGTTGTAAATTCCGAAGCAATGTCAGGATAAAGAATGAGTCTGTCCTGATACATAACACGATAAGATTGCTCAATATGCGGACCGAAACTGCGAGCCAGCGCCATAAAATTCTGCGCCCGGCCCGACATCGGCAAAAGACGGATTGGCCTTTTGACGTATTCAAACCCCTCGGCTTCCAAATTCGGGTCGGCCTTTCCTATATACATAAAAGCATATTTCCACGGATTAGAGTCTGGCTGGTGCTGATAATTAAAATAAGAAAAAGCCATCAGAACAAAGCCTACAGCTACTACAATTAACCAGTTAATCAGTCCCTTCATTGGGCATCTCCTTATCATTTTTATGAAACTGGGCCTAATTTGTGACCTGAAGCAACCGTATAGAGCCGCTTTTTCGGCTTGGTGTTAA
>Ga0315293_10004070_pt1 | contig 13973 bp, 10 predicted proteins | sample YL17G13_20_MG_FD_203071 | JGI IMG/M metagenome (GOLD analysis project Ga0315293, IMG submission 203071) | Sediment microbial communities from Yellowstone Lake, YNP, Wyoming, USA - YL17G13_20 | ecosystem: Environmental > Aquatic > Freshwater > Lake > Sediment | place: USA: Wyoming | collected... | reverse complement strand
GCTATATTCTGGCGCGTCCAGAACGTATCTGGTCCAGGCTTGCCGTTGAGAGGATTATGCGGTCACATGTGCTAGCAACGATAGCGGCGGATTTTGCTCACTCAGAACATGGGCTTTACGAGTTTTTTGGCAGAACATTCTATGCTCACCAGTACGATACGGATGCAATTAAGGGTTTGATTGCGAAGATTCTGAAGTATCTTTATGATGAGGACATGATTGAGGTTTTCGGCAACGACGTGAACGCCACAAGGTTCGGCAAGAGAGTGAGCGATCTGTACATTGATCCTGTTTCAGCAGTGATCATCCGCGACTCTCTTACTAAACGTAAGCCTGTCTGCTTTACTGATCTGAGTTTTCTGCACGTGATTGCTCACACGCCTGATATGGGTCCAGTTTTGAGACCTTACGCACAGGAGATTGATGAAGTTGCTCTTTTCATGGAGCAGCATAAAGACGAGTTTCTGGCAGACCTTCCAGACGAGTGGGAAGATAGAATCGCCTATGAAGGATTTCTGGGCGAGGTCAAGACAGCGATGACTTTACAAGCCTGGGTTGAAGAAATGAGTGAAGATCAGCTTATTGAGAAATTCAGAGTTCAGCCAGGCGACCTGTACAGGACGATTGAGAATGCGAAGTGGCTTCTTCATGCGACACATGAGCTGGCGATGCTCTTTGGAGAAAAAGAGACGTTGCCATTAATCCATGAGCTTGAAACCCGCGTGGAGAAAGGCGTCAAGAAAGAATTATTGCCACTGGTGAAGCTGGAAGGAGTAGGCAGAGTTCGAGGGCGCATCATTTTCAACGCAGGATACAAGGCAATAGAAGACATCAAACATGCACCACTTGAGAACTTGACTAATCTTCCAGCCATAGGGCCCAAACTGGCGAAAAAGATTAAGGAACAAGTCGGCGGCTTCGTAAAAAAAGACGAATGGGAGAAACTAGACGAAGAAGAGTGGAAACAGAAAGCACTAACAGAATATTAAGACTGACTGTTCACTCAATCTCTAACTGACCGAACAGTAACACAGTTCCGTGATGTATGATGCTAGATGAATATTCTAAAGGGGAATATTTGCGCTGTTCTTTTCCGTGTTCTCAGTGCAAATGAAATATCGAGCTTTATAATACTAACTTACCTATCAAAAGGACAGCTTTCCCATTTGGGTTGATAACCTTATGACGGCGTATGAATGTTGGAAGGAAGTCTGGCGTCCTTGGTACCCTCTCGTTGAAGGTGTCTTCTATTTTTGTCAAGGCTTCTACAGCATTGGCTCATTGCTTTATGTCGCTGTTTTTGCAGTTGACGCCTTCAATCTTTCTGTTGACACAGTTGCGCTTCTACAAGTTGCCGTAGTAGCTCCTGTCTACCTGAAGATGATTCCTCTGGCCTTTTGCGACAGATACCCCCATAGGTAAATACGGGCGCAGAAGACCCTACATAGCCATCGCGGCTATAGTCTACGCCATATCATACGCCGTGTTATCGCAGATCGTCACTTTTGGCCTTCTTTGGATAGCGACGGTGATGGTTGGAATGCTTGCTTGGATAGTTGCTGACGGATGACTTGATGGCTTAACTGTTGATGTCACGCCGCCTGAAAAGGCTGGATTGATGCAAGGCGTTGCGTGGGGAGGCAGAGGTTTGGGATCTGCTTTCGGCGCAATAATCATTGGTTTGATGTCAATCAGTACCGATTGGTCGGTAATTGTCTTGATAATAGGGCTTTTTGCTGTTGTTCAATGCCTTGCAGGCATGCTAATAAAGGAGCCAAAAGTGACAACGGAAAGAATAGCGAGCTTTGGCGCTTACAAGAAAGTAGCCAAGAGACGCGAGACATGGACAGGATTAGCGTACATTTTGCTGGCTTCCACCGCATTACTAGTCTCAGAAGTATTCGGTACAACATACTTGAAAGAACAAGCTCAAGCAGACACAACAACGCTGGGAATCGCGCTGGCAGTCATGAGTGCCGGCATCTTCCTAGGAAGCCTTCCCATGGGGCATTATTTCAGACAAAGTAGGCACAAAAAAGGCTCTATTAACTGGTAATGTTCTTGGCGTAGTTGGATGCGGTCTACTCGCAACTATCGGCCCAAACAACGTAACATGGATGTTAAGCGCGGCATTTATAACCGGAGCTTTTCAAGGAGCGCAGATGACAGCGATGTTGCGTATGTACATGGAGCTGTCTCCGCCAGAAATAGGCGGATCGATGTTTGCATTATACTCCTCAGTAAGCAATGCAGGCATATCAGTTCTGGCTTCGCTGACTTTCTATTTTGTCGCGCCAAGATTGGGAAATGCCTCAGGCGTATTGTCTGCCATTCCATATGTGGCAGTTGCGACGCTCATGATTTCGTTTATGACGCTCTATAAGCCTGTAAAAAAGGAGCCCACACAACGCCAAGTGATTAGAAATGTGCTATGGAACGGTCATAGTCCACGGATTCCACGTTCTTTCTTTACTGTTTTGACCATCAGCTCAACTTGCTTCTTCGCTGTGCCCAGATAGTTTCTTGGATTCAAGGCTTCATCAACTTCTCTTTCAGACAGTATTTTTCTGACCGTGGTATCATCGAGAAGCGTTTCTTTGAAAGACTGCTTTGCAGATTCGCTTTTCAGGGTAAGCTTTCTCAACAGTTCGTGAGCCTCTTGTCGATTCATGCCTTTTCGTATCAACGCGGTCATGACTGCTTCCGACATGCCTCGGCCTTTGGTTAGCTCGATGTTTTCAAGCATTTTTTGATCATCTACCTTTAGATTGACAATTATGCCTTTGAATAATGTAAGAATGTAATCCGTCAGAATGCATGTCTCCGGAATAATGAAACGTTCTGTTGATGATTGGGTCAAATCTCTTTCATGCCAAGTCACAATGTCCTCCAGAGCAGGAATCACTAGGCTTCTGACAATTCTAGCCAGACCGCAGATTCTTTCACAGAGTTCAGGGTTCCGCTTGTGTGGCATAGTGGAGCTGCCCACCTGTTTCTCAGGTTCAAAGGCTTCGAAAAGCTCGCCGATTTCGGGTCTTTGCAGTTCTCTGATTTCACATGCAAAATTGTCAAGGGAAGAAGCTACAATTGCGAGCAAGCATGCAAGTTCAGCGAATCGATCTCTCTGCACGATCTGTGTGGAAATGTCGGCGGCTTTGAGTCCAAGTCTTTGCATGACAAGTTCCTGAATGCGCATAGCGTGAGGTCCTAAACCTGCTTGAGTGCCCACGGCTCCGCTCATTTTCCCAACTAGCATGCGCTCTTTGCACTGTCTGAGTCGTTGGATATGTCTCGAGACTTCTCGCAGCCAAACAGAAAACTTGAAACCTAAAGTAATTGGCAATGCATGTTGTCCATGTGTTCTGCCGATCATCAGAGTGTCTTTATGCTTCAAGGCCGTATCCATTAAAATGCCTTCAAGATCATCCAGTTTCTTTTCGATAATTCCTAAGGCGTCTTTCAATTGAAGAGCAGTCGCCGTATCGACGATATCATAGCTTGTTGCTCCAAGATGAACGCACGCGCCGCTCGGTCCGCACGATTCAGACAGAGCTCTAACCAAAGAAGCAATATCATGTTTTATATCACGCTCAATCTCCTTTATCCGACTCAGTTTCACATGCTTCAAAGATGCGGTTGCCATGATTTTTTCTGCATCCTTTTTTGAAATGTCTCCGACTTCAGCATGCGCCCAAGCGAGAGCTGCTTCGACATCCAGCATTTTTTGAACGCGGGTTTCCTCTTCAAAAATCTGCCTCATTTCAGCTGTGCCATATCGGCCAGTGTCGATAGGAAGAATCGGCAAATCTCTAACCTCGCCTTCAAAAGATAGGTGATTAAGGATTAATGCTTTTACCCAGTGTTCAGGCGAGTGCCAATAGTCAAATCAACATAATTCGATACTCATTTCAATATGTCATGGAAGGCAGATACTGCAAAGAATGTGATCTCAGTGCGGTCTACTTCTAGCATCCAGTGAGAAAAAGATGTATCATGACGCCTCAGATAAGATAGATCCATAGTTTTAGTAGCCTTCGATCGTGCAGTGTTTTTTGAGATATTCGGGCAACTTGTCGCCCAGTGCTTTCTTCATTAGGTCCATGCGAATCTTCAAGTACTCTTCCTTAAGAATGTCGAAGTGATATCGATCCCATTTTCGACCGTTCACGAAAGCGCTCTGTCTTGTCACCCCGACTTTTTTGAAGCCACAAGCTTCCAAGGATTTGCGGGCACGCGGATTATATTCGACGCTTGATGCTTCACATCGATCCATGTTCATCTGGTTAAAACACATTTCCAGCAAGCCTACCGTGATCTGCTTGCCCAAACCCTTCCCCCACAGCTCTTTTTTGCCAATATATGTTCCAACGTCAGCGGTTCTCACACTAGCCCAGTCCCAAAGCTCAATGCGAGCGATTCCTATTGATTCCTTTGTGTCTGCAAGCTCAACAATGAAGCGCGTCTCCCTCTGCTCTTTCAACATTTCCTCGTACTGCTTCTCAAGCTGAGGCATATTCACAAAGTTCATCGGCCGGTTCCTCGAATACATAATTGTCTCAAAATCGTTCTCCCACTGGTGCAGAACCTTCAAATCTTCTCTTTCCATAGGTCTGAATCTTATGTCACCAAACTCGAACACGCGCAATCACCACACAAACCCACAACCTTAAACAAGCCAACAATATTAAGTTTAATCAAACAAAAGAAATAGAATCACTGATCTCCCATTCTTATCCTTCAAACACTCTTCGAACTGAAAGGTGAGACGTCAATGAGCTCATTGGTCGCGGTCATAAACAGAAATGGCGAAGACGCATTAGAAACAGCGGCGACAATGCTTGAAACACTGAAAACAGACAAAACTGAAACATTCGGAATAGCCTCATCCTCCAAAGCAATCATAAAAAACGACCTTCAAGCAGTCCTGAAAGCGAAAACCAAATCAGCTCTACTAATCGGATATCTCTTTTCAAAAATTCTCGACACAGATAAGCCTCAACTCCTAAAGCTGGAAGGAGGAACAATAGCCTTCGATGGAAGAATCTACTCATCAAAAAACTTTGCAGACGCCCTAGCAACCACCACTACGCCAAACCATGATAGCAAAAGGAAACTCGCAGACCTCTTGAAAAAAACCGACGGGGACTTTGTCCTAGTTCTAGTCGAACCGGAAAGAATCCTCGCATGTAGAAGCCCAATCGGCTGCCGTCCATTATATCAAGGCCAGAACGCTACTTATGTTGCTCTTGCATCTGAACGCAAAGCGCTATGGAAGATCGGTATAAAGGAAACATGTTCTTTCCCGCCGGGACACATTACAATCACTGACAAGCACGGCTTCAAGTCAACTCCCATAAAGACCCTGAAATACGCAAAATCAAAACAAATGATAATGAAAACCGCAGCAAGAAAACTACAAACGCTTCTGGAGGATTCGGTCAGAAAAAGAGTATCCGGTTTGAAAGAGGTAGCAGTCGCGTTTTCAGGCGGCCTAGATAGCAGCATAATCGCATATTTAGCTAAAAAATCAAACATTGATGTACAGTTAATCCATGTAAGCTTGCGAAACCAGCCTGAAACCGAATACGCCAAGAAAGCGGCAGAAGAACTCAAGTTACCCATAAACATCCACATTTACGAAGAAGAAGATTTGGAGACAGTAGTTCCGAAAGTTCTTTGGCGGATCGAGGAGCCAGATCCAGTAAAAACGAGCATCGGGATCCCACTCTACTGGGCGGCCGAAAATGCTGCAAGGAAAGATTTCAGAGTGCTGCTCGCGGGGCAAGGCGCTGACGAAATGTTCGGCGGCTACAAAAGATACGTCGACGAATACCTTCAACACGGAGACGCAGCGGCACAGAGGCAAATGTTCGAAGACATAACTAAAATACATGAGAACAACATTGAGAGAGACTTCAAAATCTGCACTTGCCACAGCGTGGAACTCCGCTTGCCTTTTGCAACATACAAAATAGCCAAGTTTGCCATCAGCCTACCGATTGAACTAAAACTCGAGCGCTCGCAGAACACGCTCCGGAAGCTTGTTCTTAGAAATGCTGCGAAAAACCTCGGCATCCCAGAAAACATTGTGGAAAAACGCAAAAAAGCAATACAGTACACAACAGGTGTAAGCAGAGTTCTCGAGAAAATCTGCAAGAAGAAAAAAATAACGCTCAAAGAATACCTGCAAATGGCTTTCCAGAACGCGACGAAGAGGATGGCTTGAAGTGAACAAAACAGCAGCCGTTTTCTCTCCTATCTACTATGAGCATGACACGGGAAAGGGGCATCCTGAATCATCACAACGTCTCCGCGTTATTACAGAGGAATTGAGAACGGGCGAACTCTCAAAGAGAGAGGGTTGGTGTTTTGTCTCCCCGGAAAAGGCAAACATTGAAAGCATAGCAACAGTTCACATGCCAGAGTACATCAAGCTCATCGAAGCTGTATGCAGATGTGGAGGAGGTTTACTTGACCTGCAGGACACCATTGTCTCACCGCAAAGCTTCAATACGGCGCTCTATGCGGCAGGAGGAACATTGAAATCTGTTGACATTGTCATGAAACGGCAATTTGAGAACGCCTTTGCACTAGTTCGGCCGCCGGGTCACCATGCGGGAAGGTTTCGGGCACTCGGTTTTTGCGTATTCAACAATGTTGCCATAGCTGCTGAATACTTACTGCGAGCATTCAAACTTGAACGAGTGGCAATTCTAGATGTTGACGCTCACCATGGAAATGGCACACAAGAAATCTTCTACAGAACCAGCAAAGTGCTGTACACAAGTTTGCATGAAGACCCTCACGAGTTTCCAGGAACAGGCTTCATAAATGAAACTGGACAGAGAAAAGGCACAGGCTTCAACGTCAATATCCCATTGCCCTTCAGAACAACTGACCAAACATATTTGAGAGCACTGGATGAGGTTGTGGTACCAATCATACGCCAATACAAACCACAATTTCTTCTAGTGTCAGCAGGGTTTGACGCACACTTCGCAGATCCTGTAGCGAACCTCTCACTCTCAGACCAAGGCATTAAACAAATCTTTGTAACCGCCATGCGTCTAGCCTCAGAACTGTGCAACAGAAGACTTGTATGTGTTCTTGAAGGAGGCTACAATCTGAATACTCTCGGAAGACTAGTTGCCTCAACAATTGCCACAATGAGCGGAAACGGTTTCAAAGTCAAGAACAAACCGCTTGTTGCAGACAGAAAGATCAAGCAACAAGGAAACAATGCTATAAAAGAAGCAAAAAAGGTTCAGAAAGCCTTTTGGAACATAAATTAGCAACGCAACAAGCGTGCAACATGAAATCTGGAGTGAGCTTTTACTCAATTACTTGGATAGCGCCTTCAGGACATTGAACCTCGCATGCCCTGCACACGAGGCATTCTTCAGGCTTCACTGGAACAGATTTCTTGTCCTTGACCTCATAGACGCCCACGGGACACGTGTCAACGCATGTGCCGCAGCCAGTGCATTCGTTGTTGTCAACTACTATTTTTACCATGCCATTTTCCCTCTATAAATCAGAGTTTCATTGCAAATCTAGGCAGTGGAATAAAAGCGTTTAGGTTCAATTATCTGGTTTCTTCACGTAGTCTAAGCAGGATTCCGTTAATCTTCATTTCCGCAGTCTCTTTCCTGTGCTGATAGTCTGTCAGACGCTTCCGATAAGCTTCAAGCGAGAGCTCGCCACGGTTATGAAGCATTTCTGCGTTCTTGATGTTAGCTGCCACTTCGCCAAGTTCTGATTCGGCTACTTCCAGCTGCAACATAAACTCCACGTATTGACCACCAGCAGCACGTAGTTTCTCCTTGTATTCCGCTAGGTTTCTGGACAATGCGTTGAGGCGGATTTCCAGAGTTTTCATCCGAACCTTGTACCTGCGTCTTGGAATCTTTCCTTTCTCAACACGTGCTTCTAGAGATTCTGATTCCAAGGCTATCTTTTGTTTCTCTTCGTAAGCATCGACAAATGCCTTAAGAGTCTCTGGACCGAGCCTCATAGTTGCAGCAGATACAGAAACCCGACCCGATCCTTTGGGTTTCTTCCAAGCTACAATGACAACCACGCTACCGACGATAGAGAAGACCCAAAGCCATAGAGCAGGGCGGAATGAGATCCACAGAGGGTTATACTCGTATACTATTCCGACACCAAGGCTGTCTGAAGCTATAACGCCAGACTTGCTCACTGTCACCGTTTCGCTAAAGATGCTTCTTTCAATCGAAAAAACGGCCTCTGCCAGATTGTTCTCAAGGTTCAGTACTTTTGCTCCTTCAGGCAACATGAAGGTGACTGCCACTTGGCTGATGTAGTAGTTCTCATTTTGGAACAATGGCAGATTAAGACCTAAAGTGTTCGTTCCTCTACTTGTGAGATGGCTACTGGGCAATCGATATCGTATTGTGAATCTGGTCAATTGGTCTTTTTCAGTTTCCAGTGTGAAATTAACTAAGTAGCGGTTTGTGTTCTGATCAGTGGATATCATATTCTTGGGCCTGCTGAACTGATCCTCTGCATGTGGGTCCGAAGCGTTCATGGGTATGAATACTTCAAAATAACCCAGTTTCTTCTGGGCTCTGTTAACTATCTCATACGTGTCCGCGCCTACTGCTTCGCCGAACTCGTTCACGCTTATCTCACGTTTCAGCTGAACCACGTCAGCAATTTGTATCAGATTATCAGGCAACAAAAAGGTAACATTCGCCGGAGAGTGAGCAAACTCGGCGAGATTTTCCTTCGCATAAGTAGAACCATTAACTGACCCGCCAAGGTAAGTCGCAATCAGAGGCAGATTTATCGAACCGTTGCAACGGCCAACAGTTTTCGTCAAAGCTGGGTACTGTGGAAAATCTAGAGTATATTGACTGGCGCTCTGAGAGTCTTGTGAAAGAAGATTGTTCGAGAGCACAAACTCCACATTATAGGTTTGTGGGGCTCCATGCGGAAAATCTATTTTTACGCCGTAGAAGCCTAGACGGTTTTCGAGTGGAACACCGAGAGTAACAGTGTAGGTTTCGGTTTCGCTGTGGGCAATACATCTAACAACATGTGAACCGTATTTGTCAGGAAAGCCCATGAGAAAGCTGCTGGGTCCTGTCTGCCCAGTTATGTTCAGCGTGATGGTGTCGTTAATGAGGACGTAACCGTTGTACAAAACATCGATCTTATGATTCACTTGTTCTATGGTGTACCCATCATCAGCCCTAACCATCATCACATTGAACGAGATTGAGACAAGAAGAATCATGACAAATAACAGAACGGTTCCTATCGCAGTTGCCTTTTTCACACGATTTTCCTCCACGCGATTCCCAAATTGTTAAGCTTCCCTATCTATTGATAAGCCCATTTATTTACTTTTATAATCACACTGATTCAGTCACGTATATACTTAACCATTTGCGCAAAGAAAAGGAAGCGACGGCAGACGCGTGTTTCCTAAAAGGTCATCAACAAAGCAACAGTTGGCTTAGGCTGTGTTTTTCACGTTTCACCGTGTTTGAGATAGTAATCGTCTTCTTTCTTAGATCCAAAGCTTCTGATGCCTTTCGTTTCAAGCTGCTTTCGAAGCCTTGAAGCATATTGTCTGTCTATCTCCCCTCGCTTCTCCATGTAAACAAGTATTTCTTCCGCCTGTTTTTCTGTATCACAGCGTCTGATGAAGTCTATCACGTCTGGATTGTAATGAGCAAATGCTCTAGAGGACACTTTCTCACCTGAAGGCGCATCTGTTCGCACGGAGTTTATCGCCACTTTATTTTCATCATCCTCTAACTCCTTCGCGAGGTTTGAAAACATTTTTCTCACGGTCTCTTTGTCAAATCCCATGGGTGGTTCTCCGTGGAAGCTGCATTTCTTAAATTAATCTAGGTCAGATTGCCATATTTAAACATCTTTTAGAAAACATTTCCGAAAAAGAACGACACGCCAATATTGATGATTGCTCAATCACGCGGCGTATGTATTGATCAATGTTGCTTTGGCAAGCAGACAGAACTAGCGTTGATTATTTTATCATACATCTCTAGCGTTCTTTCCGTCACTTTGTCCCATGTAAATTCGCTTAATACTCTGCGTCTGCCATTTTTTCCGAGCCACTTCATTTTTTCAGGAGTTTCCAAGGCGTTGTTGATTCCCCATGCAATGTCTGAGGGGTCGCTCGGGTTCACGTGGTATCCACATTGCTCTTCGCCGCAACATATGACTATTTCGCGCATTCCACTGACGCCTGCAGCGCCGACGACAACAGGTTTCTCCATGCTCATTGCCTCGAGGGCAACTATTCCAAAGGGTTCGTAAAGGCTGGGAAAAACTGCCACATCACAGGCTGCATAGTGGAGGATGCGTTCTTCTTCTGGGACGAAGTCGAAGCGGAATTTTACATAGCTGTCCATCTTGGTAATTTTAACCAAGTTGACTAAGTATTCTTGGAGGTCGCCCAAACCTACGATGACAAGCCTTGCTTTTGGAGCCTTCTGCAGTATGTGTGGCATTGCCATTATGAGTTTGTCAACACCTTTCACGCCGACTAGTCTGCCAATGAAGAGAATCATGAGTTCATCATCTTTGATTCCGTAGAATTCTCGGATTTTCTTGATTTGTTCTTTGTCTATTTCTTCGGGTTTGTATTTCTGTGGGTCTACTCCGTTATAGCAAACTTGTATCTTGTCCTTCGGAAAGCCCAGTTTTGTTAATTCTTCCTTCATGGCGTATGAAACGGTTACTATGAGATCTGCGGCCATGCCGCAGTGGAGTTCAATGTTGCTCACGACTTCTGAGCCGTTTCCGAAAGTTCGTCCCTTCTCGGTTGAATGAACATGGAAGGCTAGAGGAAGACCAACTTCTCTTTTGACGGTTATTCCGCCGATGGCTGACAGCCAGTCGTGGGCGATCACTATGTCGTATTTGATGTTTTCTTTGCGTATTAGTTCGTTGACTAGTTTTGAGGCGCTGAGATAGTTGTATACGAGAATTTTGGAGAACAGGTTAGAGCCCCTGCCCCATTTTTTGATGTCTTCAGCAACGACGTCTGGCAATGAGTCTGATATGTCAATGTGTAGTGGGCGATGAATTTCTATTCCTCGCCATATTTCACGGGTGGGCAAGTTGCCTGCATCATCATTCATAGTGAAAACTGTCACATCGTTGTCCATCAACACGAACTTGCGGGTTATCTCAGCAGCATAAGTACCTAAACCGCCCACAATTTTCGGGGGATACTCATAAACTAGAACGGCCATCTTCAATAGCTTTCACCGTCTCCGTCACTTGAAAGGTTCTCTATTGCTTACTAAAACATTGCTTATATGGTTTCTTCCTTTTCCGGTGTTAGTTTATAGAAGAATGTTCTAGGAAACATTTGGAGTGTTGTTTAAACTCTTGTGCGCAGGACGTAAGGCTTAAGCGACTTGGCGGCGCATACCATTGTGCTGGAGCCTTGGGCTGCCGGACCCGTTTTCTAAGGCTTGGTCTCCTTGGAAACCGGCGGCCAAAGGCTCCATTTTTGCCATATCCATATTTTTTCACGCTCCTTGGATAAGGCAATTCTGAAGCCAGAATCCAGATTTCGAGTCGAGATTTACGCAATTGTATTTCGCAGTTCTCCCGACATGAGAACTCGATCGATCTGTGCCATATATCATGGGATAATAGTTTCGACTCTGAATTGCAAAGCTTATAAATCAACACAATCAATTCGCAAGCATTAAATCTTTCAAACGCAGACTCAAAAGACAGTATTAGATACTGTCCGTGTATCACGTTTCAGGTTGCGTGAGGAATTGGTGGTTTGAATGGCTGAACCCATCGTTGAGTCTTCTACAGAAGCAGTTTTGAATGTAGCTAGGACGGAGAGAATTAGAGTCTTGCACGTTGATGATGACCAGGCATTTGTGAAAGTTGCGAAACAATGCTTAGAGATGCAAGGACCATTTCAAGTAGATATGGCGTCTTCCGTTGAAGAAGCATGGGAAAAAATGAAGAAAGAAGCGTATGATGTTGTGGTTTCTGACTACCAGATGCCTGGAAAAGACGGTTTACAGTTTCTCGAGGAACTAAGACGGAAAGGTAACAGCATTCCCTTTATTGTCTTCACGGGAAAAGGTCGGGAGGAAGTTGTGATCAAAGCATTGAACATGGGCGCTGACCATTATGAAAACAAGAATGGTGATCCAGAAACGGTATACTCCGAGCTGTCACATGACATAATTGGCGCCGTGAGAACTAGACGCGCTGAACAAGAGCTGCGGATTCAAAGAGAAGAGTTGCAGGTTATTCTCGATTCCATGCCGGCAAAAATCTGGTACAAGGACAGGAACAACCGATTGGTTAGAGTCAATAAGGCATTTGCCGAATATATGGGTGTTTCCAAGGAGAACTTGGAAGGTAAGCCGTTATGTGACCTTTTTCCTCCTGACATTGCGCAGAAATGCTGGGAAGAAGACAAAGAAGTGATCACGACTGGGCAGCCGAAAACCGATATTCTCGATCGCCACGAGTCTGCGCAGGGGGTCAGATGGTTCTCAACTGGCAAAGTGCCCTGCAGAGAGAAGGATGGCAAAATCATTGGCACAATAAACTTCTCTGTCGATATTACAGAACGCAAGAAAGCGGAAGAGGAGTTAAGACGGAGTGAAGCGCGGTTTAGGGCGTTGGTTGAGCCGAATATTATCGGCATCCTCTCTGCTGACATGAACCATATTATTGACGCTAATGATGCTTTCCTCAAGATTGTCGGCTACACACGTGATGATCTTGCTCAAGGAAAGTTGCTGTGGAGGGAGATGACACCTGCAGAATACCATGCTTCAGATGAACGAGGGCTGGAGGAAATGCTTGCGAAGGGCAGCTGTACACCATTCGAGAAAGAGTACTTCCGCAAAGACGGGAGCCGAGTCCCAATCCTAATCGGCGCCGCTCTGTTACAAAGCTCTCCGCTCCAATGGATCTGTTTCGTGATGGACATTACAGAACGCAAGAAAGCGGAAGAGGCGTTAAGAGAATCGGAAATCAAGTTCAGAAGAATCTTTGAAAATGCTGGTGATGGTTTGATATCTCTGGATTTCTCTGGAAGGATTCTTGATGCTAATGGAGAGGCCTTGAGAATTTTTGGTGGGTCTAGGGAAGAGGTTTTGGGAAAGCGTTTCACAAAGGTCGGTGTGTTTTCTCTCAAAGAGATACCAACTATGATGAGGGGGTTTTCAGATGTTCTGCGTGGTAAACACGCTATTCCTAAGGTTACCATCAAGAATAAAAATGGCCAGATGATCTCGTTAGAATGTTCTGCGTCTCTTCTGAAGGTAAATGGCAAATCAACGATAACGGTTGTTGCAAGGGACGTGAGTGAACGCGAGAAAGCAGAAGATAGGCTGAGAGAATCTGAAGAAAGACACAGGACACTATTTCAGGCTATGCGGGACGGTGTTATTGTCAAAAGCCCAGATGGCAAGATATTATCTGCGAACCCTGCAGCTGCAGCCCTTCTCGGTTATGAGCGACCTGAAGAACTAGTGGGCAAGTCTGCAGGCGAATTTTATGCGGACAAAAATCAAAGAAAGGCTGTGCTTGAGGATCTCATGAAAAAGGGGCATGTAGAGGATCTTGAGTTAGCTCTCAAGAAGAAAGATGGTACACACATCTACGTCTCATCCAGTATTGCGAGCCATAGTGACAAGAGTGGCAACATTCTGCAAACAGGTTTCTTTAGAGACATCACAGAACGCAAAAGGATGGAAGAGGAGGTGAAATCGTCTGAGCGGAAATTCCGTGGTCTTGTTGAGGATTCTGCCTCCGCCATAGCAACTATTGATCTGAAGGGGAGATTGACTTATGCGAACGAGGCACTTGCGGATTTGTTTGGTTATTCCGTTCAGGAAATATCTGGTCGTGCGTTCAAAGACTTTGTGCACCCTGACGACAGGGGAAACCTTGTGCGTCTATTTCTCAAGATTATTGTTTTG
>Ga0315293_10004068_pt1 | contig 13976 bp, 13 predicted proteins | sample YL17G13_20_MG_FD_203071 | JGI IMG/M metagenome (GOLD analysis project Ga0315293, IMG submission 203071) | Sediment microbial communities from Yellowstone Lake, YNP, Wyoming, USA - YL17G13_20 | ecosystem: Environmental > Aquatic > Freshwater > Lake > Sediment | place: USA: Wyoming | collected... | reverse complement strand
CCTAGGACCTGGTGGGTCTCGGTTCCCTCAGCGACGGGGCCGTGCCGTGGTGCAACAGCCCCGGGAGCCCGTAACGGGTGGACTCTCCGTCATCGTTCGGGAGTAGTTGGCGCGTCGTGTCGGGGAGCAACAGCGACCTCCCCCGCAGGGTCCTCGCCGGGCAGGCCGTGCGCCCCGCAGGGCTCGTGGTACCGCGTGGTCGTGGCCGTCCTGCTCGATCCTGGGGCGTCATGGATCAACGGGCGTTGATGCGTGGAGCTGAGCACCGTCATCGCGACGTGGTTACGGGACATGGGCGGGCATGGGCGGGCTGCATACTCCCCGGGAGTATGCGTACATGCGGGCTGGGCGTAGCCGGTCGAGCCCTCGTCGTCTCTGCGTTCGTGTGGGTTCACGTGCAGTCGCGCCCCGTGTGGTTGCCACGCGGTATGGTCCCGGCGGGCGCCCGCGTCCTCGCGTCGGAGCGATCCAGGCGGGGCCGGCCTGCTACGCGCCCTTCGCGGCTTTCTGGCTGGCCTTCCAGGCCCGTTTCTGCTCCTGGCACTGGGCGAGCGCCCCGGCCGAATCGACGTCGGCCAGCGTCGGGTAGGACGGGGCGACGGCCTCCCACCCCGGGGGCCGGACGCCGAAGCGCTTCGCGAGCAGCCCGACGAGCGTCTTCGCCTTCATCTCCCCGATCCCCGGCAGCGCCCGGAGGCGCGCCTCGAGGTCCGCTCCGTCACGGGCCTCCGTCCAGACGCGGGAGGCGTCGCCGCCGAACTCGCGAGCGACGAGGGCGCACAGCTCCTGCACCCGCGTCGCCATCGCGCCGGGGAAGCGGTGAAGCGCCGGTCGCTCGCGGAACGCCGCCTGCAGCGTCTCCGGATCCATCGCCGCGATCGCCGCCGGGTCGAGCGTGCCGATCCGGCGGCGCAGCTCGAGCGGGCCGGCAAAGGCCTTCTGGACGGTCACCTGCTGGTCGAGGGTGAACCCGACGAGCAGCGCGAGTGGGTCGACGGCCAGGAGCGCGTCGGCCTCGGGATCGCCGGTGAACGGCAGGTTGGCAGGGGGCGTTGTCGTCGTCATGCGCCGATGGTACCGAGCCGCGGCCGGCCGTCCCGTCGGCCCTCAGACCGGAACGAGGATCCGGACGGCGCCGGGGACCACCTCGGCGACCAGGCGTCCCGCGCCGACGACGTCGCCGTCGACCTCGACCGGCTCCCCAGCGGGCGCGTCGACCTCGACGTGGCGACCGGCCATCCGGGCGGCGTACGGGCCGATCGCGGTGTGGACGCCCCGCCCGATGAGCAGCTCGACGGCCGCCCGCGACCCGCCGACCAGGCCGCGCCCGCGGGCAACGAGGACGTCGAGCAGCCCGTCGTCGGGGACGAGCGGGAGGCGGGGCCGAAGCAGCCCCGGGACGAGCTCGCCGGCATTCGCGACGAGGACGGCGAGGGCGTCGGTCTCGTGGACGACGCCATCCACGACGAGGCGCACCTCGAACGGCCGGATCCGGGCCGCCACGGCCGTCGCCACGGCGAAGTAGGCGCCGATCCCGAGCGATTGCTTCCGCCGCTCCGTCGTCGCCGCCATCACCCGGGCGTCGAAACCGATTCCGGCGGCCACCATGAACGGCGTGGGGATGTCCGCCTGTGTGCCGACCCATGCCCGCCCAAGATCGATCGGCCACTCGCGGGCGGTCGCAAGGGCGACGGCGGCCCGTTCGGGCGAGCGCGGGATGCCAAGCGCCGCCGCCAGGAGGTTGCCGGTTCCGCCCGGCACGATCCCCAGCGCGATGCCGGTCCCCGCCAGGATCGCCGCGACCGGCCGGACGCTCCCGTCGCCACCCGCCACCACCAGGAGCCGCGCGCCCGCAGCGACTGCCTCCCGCGCGGCGGCCCGCCCGGCGGCCGCGGTCGAGGTGATGCGGACCTCGGGGGCGGCGCCGGTTCGGGCCTCGATCGCGGCGCCCGCCGTGGCGACGAGCGCGTCTCGCCGCACCGGGTCGGCGAGGCGGGACGCGCCGGCAGCGACGACAAGGAACGGCGGGGCCGCGGGGCGGGCGGACATCTGACCTCCGCGCCGAAGCCTAGCGTCCCCCGACAACCGGCGGGATGGCCCGCCCCGGCGGGCCGGAGGTCTCTCCCGCGGGAGCCGCTTCCCATGCATCCTTGCGGCGACGAACCAGGAGCAGGAGTCCCGATGCGCCCGCCGCGCGTGCTCGTCGCATACGCCAGCCGCCACGAGGCGACCGCCGAGATCGCGGCCGCGATCGCCCGCGAGCTCGACGCCGCCGGCTGCACCCCGGAGGTGGGCGAGGCCCGCAACGTCGCAAGCCTCGCCGGCGTCGACGCCGCGATCGTGGGCAGCGCCCTCTATCTCGGCCGGTGGGACGAATCCGCCCTCCACCTCCTGCGGCGGGAGCGAGCGGCGTTGGCCCGGATCCCGACCTGGCTCTTCAGCTCCGGCCCCGTGGGCGACGGGAAGGCGACGGCCCGTCCCGAGCGGCTGCCGCAGCCCGAGGAGGTGGCCGCCCTGGCCGGGGAGATCGGGGCGCACGCCACCACCTTCGGCGGGCGGGTGGACCCCGACAACGATGGGTTCGACCTGCAGATCATGGCGAGCGCGGGTCTCGCGGGCGACTGGCGCAACTTCGACCGGATCCGCTTCTGGGCCCGGGGGATCGCCGCCGACGTCCTGGCCCGGGCCGCCGCGGCCGTCGGCGCGGAGGCGCTCGACGAGCTCGCCTGACGCGGGCCGGCGAGCGCGGCGGGCGGAGGATCAGGGGCGGACCGGCTCGCGCGGCCCGCGGAGAAGCAGGATGCCGGCGACCAGGGCCACGATGAGGGAGAGGACGACATGACCGGACGCACATCCCCGCAACGGGGCGGGCTCATCATCGGCCTCGTGCTCATCCTGCTGGGCGGGGCCGCCCTCCTGGTGCAGGTCGGTGGACTCTCGGTCGGCTGGCCGATCTGGATCATCGTCCCCGGGGTCGCGCTCGTCCTGGGCGCCGTCGCGGTCGGGGGCCCGGGGGGGACCGGCATGGCGACCGTCGGCGGGATCGTCACGATGGTCGGCGTCGTCCTCGCCGTCCAGGAGGCCGCGGATCTCTACCAGACCTGGGCGTATGCCTGGGCCCTCGTCGCGCCCGGCGGCGTCGGCGTTGGCCTCACCGTCTACGGCCTCCTCGCCCGGCGCGGGGAGGATCTCCGGGGCGGCCTCGGTGCCCTCTTCGCCGGCGTGGTGATCTTCCTGGTCGGCTTCCTCTTCTTCGAGGGCGTCGTCGGGCTCTCCGGCGACCGGTTCGGGAGCCTGACCGACGTCGCGGTGCCCCTAGCCCTCGTCGGGATCGGTGTGGTTGTCCTCGTCGGGGCCTTCATCCCCGGCCCGTGGCGCCGGCCGGCCATCGTCATCCACGACGCGCAGGATCGGGCGGCCGCCGAGCGCGGTGACGGCGGGACCGGCTGGGCAGCGCCCGTGCCGGATCGGCTGGCGATTCCCCTCGAGGGCGCCGGTGACGCAGAGGTGATGGTGACGTTCGGCGCGGGCCACCTCCGGATCGGCGCGGCAGCAGCGGGGATGCTCGTCGACGGGACGTTCGCCGGCGGGGTCCGCGTGGAACGCGGCGGGGGCCCCGGGCGAGCTCGGCTGGCGCCGCCCACGCCGCCGTCGGGCTGGGCCCTGAACCGCGAGCCGTATACCTGGACGATGGGCGTCAGCGGCGAGGTGCCCCTCCGCCTGCGGGTCGAGTCGGGTGCAGCTGACGCCGAGCTGGACCTTGGCGGGCTGCGCCTCGCGGAGCTCCGGCTGCGCACTGGCGCCAGCGAGACCCGGATCGCTCTCCCGGCCGCGGCGGGCTTCACCCGCGTCGACGCCGAGGGCGGTGCGGCCGCCATCCGCTTCCGCGTGCCCGACGGGGTCGCGGCCCGGATCCGCTCGTCGATCGCCCTCGGCTCCAGCGACGTCGACCCGGTCCGCTTCCCCCGCAACGCGGAGGGGAACGGCTGGGAGTCGGCGGACTTCGCGAGCGCCGCGAACCGCGTCGAGATCGAGGTGCGCGGCGGGATCGGGAGCGTCTCGGTCCGCTGATGCGCGCCCTCGTCCTGGAGCGCCCGGGGCCGCTGGCCGCCGGCGAGCCGCTCCTGCTGCGCGACGTGCCCGACCCGGAGCCCGGCCCGGGCGAGCTGCTCCTCCGGGTCGCCGCCTGCGCCGTCTGCCGCACCGACCTCCAGCTGGTCGAGGGCGACCTCGCCGCCCGCCGCCTGCCCACGATCCCGGGCCACCAGGTCGTGGGACGCGTGGAGACGGTCGGCGCCGGCGTCGACGGCTGGGTTGTCGGCGAGCGGGCCGCGGTCGGCTGGCTGGCCGGGACCTGCGGAACCTGCCGGGCGTGCCGGACCGGCCGCGAGAACCTCTGCGGGGCGGCGCGGTTCACGGGCTGGGACCGTGACGGGGGGTTCGCCACGCGGATCGTCGTCGGGGCGGACGTCGCCCTCCGGCTGCCGGACGGGTTCGACGACCTGTCCGCCGCGCCGCTTCTATGCGGCGGCGTCATCGGCTACCGCTCGTTGGTGGTCTCGGGCATCCGGCCCGGCGGCCGCCTCGGCCTCTACGGCTTCGGCGCCTCGGCGCTCCTCACCATCCAGGTCGCCCGCCACTGGGGCTGCGAGGTCCACGTCGCGACGCGGTCCAGGCGGGAGCGCGCCCGCGCCCTCGAGCTGGGAGCGGCGTCCGTCGGCGGGTACGACGATCCGCCGCCCGCCCCGCTCGACGCGGCCGTCACCTTCGCCCCGGCGGGCAGCGTGGTCGTCGCGGCCCTGCGCGCCCTGGACCGGGGTGGCACCGTGGCCATCAACGCCATCCACCTGGACGGGATCCCCGCGTTCCCCTACGCGGACCTCTGGTGGGAGCGGAGCCTGCGCAGCGTCGCCAACGTCACCCGGGAGGACGCCCGCGCCTTCCTGGAGCTCGCCGCGGCGATCCCGGTCCGCACCGAGATCGAGGTGCTCCCGCTGGACCGCGGCGTGGAGGCCCTGCGCCGCCTCTCCGCCGGCGCCCTGGACGGAACGGCAGTCCTCGTTCCCTGATCGTCCGGCGCGCCTGGGCACCACATGTGTCCAGACGGCGCACGAGGCGGGGGTGGGCAGGCTGGCCGGCCACCGACGATCCCGCTACCCTACCCCTCCCCGGTCCCGAGGTGCGGCACCGGGCGAGCATGGGGGACCAGCACGCATGAAACACTCGGCCGGCCCAGCGGCGGCCCGGGCAACCGAGGCGCTCCGCCGTCCTGCTCGGCGACGGATCACCGCGTGGACGGCGGCCCCCGCTGCCGCCCTTCTCGCAGCCGCCTTCATCGCCGCGACGCCGGCCGCGGCCGCGCCGGTCGTCGGCCGGACCTGGACCGGGTCCTCCGGAACCGAGGTCGGGGTGACGTTCCTCGCGTACACCGACGGCACGGGCAGGTCCACGATCACGCTCACGGGCGCCGAGGCGAACCGCTCATGGACCCCGACGTTCGCGGCCGGCAACTGCAGCAGGGTGGGCACCCCGATCGCGCGCCTTGGCGCCATCCGGACCGACGCCAGCGGCTCCGGGTCGCGTGTCGCGACGTGGACCGCGATCACGACGGGCAAGGCCTGGTCCTCCACCCGGTCCTACGGCACGTTCGCCATGCGCCTCTCGGCCGGCGCCACGACCCGCTGTGTGGTGCTCACGTTCGTCCGGGCCACCCGGGTCCAGGTGTCCGGCCTGGGGATCGACCTGCCGGTGGTCCGTGGCGGCAGCTCGGTCCTGTGCAACGTCGCGATGTACCTCACGATGGCGAAGCAGCCCCCGGAACGCGGCGTCACGTTCCTCTACGCGCACGCGCGGACCGGCATGTTCCTCCCGCTCCTCAGCGCGTCCAAGGTCAGCAACGGGGCCTCGCTGATCGGCAGGACGGTGTATGTCTACGCGTCTGACAGCCGCCGCTACCCGTACCGCATCACGTCGGTCCGGCGCCACCAGACAAGCATCCAGCGCGCCCTGGAGCTGACGTCGCGGCAGCTGTGGCTCCAGACGTCGGAGGGTCCCTACGCCACCTCGACGAAGCTCGTCGTGGTCGCCGTGCCGGCGGGCGAACCGGTGCTCGTCGCCCGCTCCGTTGCGATCCCGACGCCGCGGCCGCTCGCCTGTCGCTGACCGGGCCGCTCAGACCCGGCGCGCGATCGGCGCCACCGTGGCCCAGGTGAGCCGGGCGAGGTCGGCCGGGGAGAGCTCCAGCTGCAGGCCGCGCCGCCCGCCGCTGACGTGGATCGTCGCCAGCGCCTCGGCCGAGGCGTCGAGGACCGTCGCGAGCCGTCGCCGCGTGCCGAGCGGGCTGATCCCGCCGACGACGTAGCCCGTCGCCCGCTCCGCATCCGTCGACGCGGCGAGGGCCGCCCGTCGGGCACCCATGGCCCCCGCCAGGGCCTTGAGGTCGAGCTCGTCGGCGACCGGCACGATCGCGACCACCAGCGCCCCGTCGACCGCGGCGACGAGGGTCTTGAAGACGCGGGCGGGGTCGAGCCCCAGGGCGGCCGCCGCGTCGAGCCCGTACTGCGGCCGCCGATCGCGACCGCGAGGGCCCGCGGGAGCCGGCGCCTGGTACTCGTGCACGGCGTGGGCGACGCCCGCCGCGCGCAGGGCCTCGAGCGCGGGCGTGCCGCGTCCGCTCACTCGAACTCGCGGTGACGGGCGACGGCGAGGACGAGCGTGGTCGCGTAGAGGGCGGTCAGCCCGAGGAACGGCCAGCTGATGCGGAGCCCCAGCGGGAAGAGCGTCACGACCGCGAAGAGGAGGAGGACCGCGACGACAAAGGGCCACAAGCGCCGGGCGAGCACCAGCCCGCCGAGCAGGAAATGGACCGTGGCGAGGGCGAGCCCGGCCGGCACCACGACGAGGAAGAAGCCGAAGACGTTCGTGTTGCCCCCGGACCAGCCCGGGGCGTCGACGAGGCCGAGGTTGGCCGCGACGACGAGGAAGGTCGCGGGCAGGAGTACCACGATGACGAGCAGCCCAATGGTGCCGAGGAGGCGCCCGCAGGTGGTGAGCAGCGCCGAGCGATCCTGCACCGGGACCGCCGGTCCCGCCTCGCGCCCCTGGTCCGTCATGCCGGCCGCTCCTCCCGTGCGCCGCCGCGGCGCTCCGCCGCGAGGATACCGCGCACGCAAGCGGGCGGCCGACGGACAATGGGCCGGGTTCGCCCGCGTCGCGGGCGGCCGGCGAAGAGGACGGAGGGCGGCGGATGGTCGACGGCGGTCCTCGGTTCGGCGCGGCGTTCTGGATCAACCGGACCGGCTGGCCCGAGCTGCGCGACGCCGCGCTCGCCGCCGAGACCGGCGGCTGGGACAGCATCTGGTTCGACGACCATCTGCTCTGCGACGAGGGCGACGACCTGGACCCCAGGCTCGAGAGCTGGACCGCGCTCGCCGCGCTGGCCCCGCTCACGTCGCGGGTCCGTCTGGGCCACCTCGTGACGTCCGTGACGTTCCGGAACCTCGGGGTCATCGCCAAGATGGCGACGACGCTGGATCACGTGTCGGGGGGCCGCTTCGTCCTCGGGCTGGGGGCCGGCTGGCATGGCCGCGAGCACGAGGCGTTCGGGATTGACTTCGGTTCCGGCTTCGGCGAGCGGCTCGACCGCGTCGACGAGGCCGCCGGGCTGCTGCGTCGCCTGCTCGACGGCGAGGTGGTGACGCACCACGGGCGGTTCTACGACCTGGACCGGGCGGTCTGCGCGCCACGCCCGCTGCAGGCGCGCCTGCCAATCCTGATCGGGGGCACCGGCCGGACCAAGACGCTGCGGACGGTGGCCCGCGTCGCCGACGTCTGGAACGCGTATGCGACGCCCGAGCAGCTCCTGGAGCTCACGGACGTCCTCGCGGCGCACGGCGCAGCCGTCGGGCGTGACGTCCGCGGCATCGAGCGCCAGGTCTACCTCAACCTCGTGGTCCGATCATCCGCGACGGCCGCCCACGCGGCATGGGCCGAGGTGCGGGCGACCCACGGCATCCAGCCGGGCGAGGACCCGCTCCACGCCGGCGGCAGCCCGGAGGAGGTCGCGGCGGCGCTGCGGCCGCGGGTCGAGGCGGGCGTCGACGAGATCGTCGCCGTCCTCCGCACGCCCTGGGACCGCGAGACGCTCGACCGCCTCCCCGAGGTGCGCGCGGCCCTCAGTACGGCTCGGGGATGAAGGTCTGATCCTCCATCGGCGGCCGCACGTAGCCGGTGTCCTTCTGGCGCGGCGGTAGCACGATCGGTTCCGGCGTGAGGTCCTCGTAGGGGATCATCGAGAGCAGGTGGTTGATGACGTTGAGGCGGGCCCGCTTCTTGTTGTCGGACCGGACCACCCACCAGGGCGCCTGCTTGATGTCCGTGTGGGCGAACATCTCGTCTTTTGCCTTGCTGTAGTCCATCCAGCGGGCGCGGCTCTCGACGTCCATCGGGGAGAGCTTCCAGCGCTTCGTCGGGTCGTTCAGGCGGTCCTGGAAGCGGCGCTCCTGCTCGGCGTCGGAGACGCTGAACCAGTACTTGATGAGGATGATCCCGCTCCGCACGAGCATCCGCTCGAACTCGGGGCACGACCGCAGGAATTCCTGGTACTCGTCCTCGGAGCAGAACCCCATCACCCGCTCCACGCCGGCCCGGTTGTACCAGCTGCGGTCGAAGAGGGCGACCTCGCCGGCCGCCGGGAGGTGGGCCACGTAGCGCTCGAAATACCACTGGGTCTTCTCGCGCTCCGTCGGAGCCGGGAGGGCCACCACGCGTGCATAGCGCGGGTTGAGCGGCTCCATGATCCGCTTGATCGCGCCGCCCTTCCCCGCAGCGTCGCGGCCCTCGAAGATCACCACGACCTCGAGGCCGCGGGCCTTGATCCACTCCTCCCACTTCACGAGCTCGACATCGAGTCGTTGCAGCTCGGCCTCGTAGGCCTTGGCCGACAGCCTCGAACCGTCCTGGTCGCCGATCGGCGCGCCGCGCCCGCCGTCGAGCGCGGTCGCCGGGATCGCAAGGGCATCCCGCTCCGGACGGCGGTTGCGCCCCTCGCGCACCCGCGGCTTCGCCCCACCGGCGCTCCCGGGGGCCGCGTCCGACCTCTGTTTCGGCATCGCTCTCTCCTTCGCCCGGGGGTCCGCCCGGCCATTTCGATTATGCTGCACAGCGGTGACGTTCGATTCTCTCGGCCTGTCGGCCGAACTCCTCCGCGCGGTGGCCGATGAGGGTTTCACCGTGCCCACGCCCATCCAGTCCCAGGCGATTCCTCTCATCCTCGAGGGTCGTGACCTCATGGGCGCAGCCCAGACCGGGACCGGCAAGACGGCCGCCTTCGTCCTCCCGATCTTCGAGCGCCTCAAGACCCACGCGAACACCTCGTTCTCGCCGGCCCGCCATCCGGTGCGGGCGCTCGTCCTCACGCCCACCCGAGAGCTCGCGATGCAGGTCGCCGAGATGGCCGCAGCCTACGGGCGCCACGTCGCCCTCCGCTCGGCGGTCGTCTTCGGCGGCGTCCCGCTCGACCCCCAGATCAAGGAGCTGCGGAGCGGCGTGGAGCTGCTCGTAGCGACGCCCGGGCGCCTGCTCGACCTCGTCGGCCAGCGCGCGGCGAACCTCGGCCAGGTCGAGATCCTCGTCCTCGACGAGGGGGACCGGATGCTCGACATGGGGTTCATCCCGGACATCCGGCGGATCCTCGCGCTCCTCCCGGCGCGGCGCCAGACGCTCCTCTTCTCGGCCACCTTCTCCGACGAGATCCGGCGCCTCTCGAAGGAGTTCCTCAACGACCCGGTCACCGTCGAGGTGGCGGCCCGCAACGCGACCGTCTCCACGGTGCGCGAGGTCCTCTACCCGGTGGACCGGGAGCGCAAGCTCGAGCTCCTCGAGCATCTCATCCGCACCCACGACCTCCGGCAGGTCCTCGTCTTCACGCGCACGAAGGTCGCCGCCCGGCGGATCGCCTCGGACCTGGACCGGCACGGCTTCGCCGCCACCGCGATCCATTCCGACCGGACCCAGGCCGAGCGGATCCGGGCCCTCGCCGACTTCAAGTCCGGCGAGGTCGAGATTCTCGTCGCAACGGACGTCGCCTCCCGCGGCCTCGACATCGAGGAGCTCCCGGTGGTCGTCAACTTCGAGCTCCCGACGAAAGCCGAGGACTACGTCCACCGGATCGGCCGCACCGCCCGCGCCGGCGCCAGCGGCATCGCGATCAGCCTCGCCTGCCCCGACGAGGTCGACTTCCTGCGGGCGATCCAGCGCCTCCTGCGGCGTGCCATCCCGGTCGAGGTGGTGGAGGAGTTCCTGCCCGACCCGGAGACGCCCGTGCACCCCCTCCACCCCCGCGGCGGGGACCGGATCCCGGCCCACCAGCACAAGGCCAGCCGGGTGCACCACCGCCGCTGACGGCGGCGCGGGCGGAACGGCCCCCGACCTCGCGCCGGACGGCCCACGGCCGCGGGGCCCTCGGCCCGGTACCATGGCGACATTCACCAGACCATTCCCGTCGTGCAGCAGGGACCCCCGAGGGAGCATCGCGAGCATGTCGCAACCGCGGCGAATCGGCATCCTCACCGGGGGCGGCGACGTTCCCGGCCTCAACTCCGTCATCAAAAGCGTCGTCTATCGCTCCACCGAGCTCGGCTTCGAGGTGATCGGGCTCCGCCGTGGCTGGGAGGCCCTGACGCACATGCGGCCGGGCCCCGACCCGGACCCCGACTACGTCCGCCCGCTCGACCGCGTGAACACCCGGACCATCGACCGGACCGGCGGCACGTTCCTCCACTCGAGCCGCACGAACCCCGCGAAGATGCGTGCCGGCAAGCTCCCGTCCGTCGTGCCGGGTGAGCGCCTCGCGTCGCTCGAGACGAGCGAGGGCGTCTACGACTTCACGCCCGTCGTGCTCGAGAACCTGGACCGGCTCGGGATCCACACCCTGATCGCGATCGGCGGCGACGACACCCTCTCGTACGCGAAGGTCCTCGCCGACGCGCGGGTCCAGATCATCGCCATCCCCAAGACGATGGACAACGACGTCCGCGGGACCGAGTACTGCATCGGCTTCTCAACCGCCATCACGCGGGCCAAGGACGCCATCAACCGGCAGCGGACGACGCTCGGGTCGCACGAGCGGATCGGCGTCTTCCGGATCTTCGGGCGCAATGCCGGGTTCACCGCGCTCTACACGGCCTACGTGACGTCTGCGCGGTGCGTCATCCCGGAGTACCGCTTCGACCTCCAGCACCTCGTCGACGTCCTGGTCGAGGATCGCCGCAACAACCCCAGCCGCTATTCATTCGTGATCGCCTCGGAGGGCGCGCTGCCGCAGGGGATGGAGCTCAAGGAGGTCGGCGACGCCGATGCCTACGGCCACCGCCACAAGGCGAGCATCGGCGAGTTCCTGGCCGACGAGATCAAGCGCCGGACCGGCATCGAGACCGTCAACTCGGAGCTGACCTACGACCTCCGCTCCGGCGAACCCGACGCGTTCGACCAGATGGTGGCGATCACCTTCGCGAACGTCGCGATGGAGCTCGTGGTCGATGGGAAGACCGGGCAGATGACGGCGATCCGCGACGGGCTGTACGGGTACTGCCCCATCCCCGAGCCCGGGGCCCGGACCGTGGACGTCGAGCATGCCTACAACGTCGAGCGTTACCGCCCCCACTACGAGAACAAGATCGGCCTGCCGGTCCTCCTGACGCCGTCCGTCGTCTGAGCGCGCGCTCGGAGAAGCCCGACGAGGGCGCCCGCGGGCCTGCGGGGCACTCGCTGCCCGGCAGGCGCCCCCGTCAGCGTGACGCGTCGGGGTCCGCCACCCCGGCAAGGGTGGTGCGGCGCCGCTCGGCGTACATCCGCTCCTCCGCCGTGCGGATGGCGGTGTCCAGCTCGCCGACGGCGCTCGGGCTCGCCCAGCCCACGGAGAGGCGGAGCGCCACCGCGCCGGCGTCGAGCCAGCGGTCGCACTCGCCGCGGATCCGCTCCACGTAGTTGATCGCCTGGATCTCGTCCGTCTCCGGCAGGAGGACGAGGAAGCGGCCGCCCCCGACGTGGGCCACGTGGTCGGTCCGGCGCGCGCTGCGCCGCATGGCCCCGCCCACCGCCGCGAGGATCCGGCGCGAGGCGTCGACGCCGAAGCCGCCCTCGAAGCGGGGGAAGCCGTCCAGCTCCGCCATGACGATGCCGACGGGACGCCGGTAGCGGACGTAGCGGGCGTTCTCCTCGGCCAGGGTCCGCTCCCAGGCGGCCCGCGAGTCGAGGCCCGTGGACTCGTCCACGTAGGGATCGGGCGGGATCGAGCCCGACGCGCCGGGAGCCGCCGCGAGGGTTGCCGTCGCCGTCGGGCCGGCCGGGGCCGCGTAGGCCGCCTCGCGCCGGCGCGGTGCGATCGAGAGGAAGCCCTCGATGACCTCCTGCTCGCGCGGATCGTCGACGCGGCGGGCGGCGGCCGCAAGGTCGGCCGAGGTGACCGCGGCCTCCTCGGGATGCTCCGCTTCGTGGTGCGCGGCGAGCGGCGCGGGGCCCGCTTCGGGTACCGCGGCGACCGGCGTCGGGGCGGTCGGTGCGGGGACGGGAACCGGGGCTGCGGCCGGTGCCGGAGCCGCCGCCCGGACCGGCTCGGCCGCGGGCGTGGCGGGCGCGGCCCGGCGCGCGCCGTTGCGGCCACGCCGGGCGATGAGGGCGCCGGCGAGGAGCAGGAGGATCGCGACCCCCGTCACGATGAGCGCGACGAGGACGTAGGTGATCTGGTCCGACGACACGTGGTTCCTTCGTTCTTCCCCGGTCGTGCGTTCTGCCCGGCGGTGCCCGCGCCGGCGGCTTCGCACGACCGCAACCGCACTCTACACGCGACCGGTGGCCGATTGGGACTGCCGGGAGGTCCGGGGTGACCATCTTCTGGTGCCCCGGGTCACCGAGCGGGCGGTCTGGGGTGGTCGGGGGTGGTCGCCCCGGCCGCGCGCCGACGGCGGGCCGCCGACGGCGGCCGCGGGCGTCGCCCGCTACTCTGTGGACGTAGACCGCCCGCAAGGATCCCCGATGACCGACCCGACCCCGCCCGGCCTCGAGCCTGGAACGCCGGACACCGCGCCGGCCCCGGACGCCGCGCCCGACGTGCCGGCCGCGCCCGAGTTGCCGGCCCCACCCGAGGCCGCACCGGGCGCGCCCCTCGCGACGGCGCGTCCGTGGCCTTCGGACGCGGCCGCGGTGCAGGCAAGCGGGAGCGGTCCCCGTCGCCTCGCCATTCTCGGCTACCTCGGCGCGGTGGTCCTCGGCGCCGCCATCGGGGCGGCGGGCCTCGCCCTCGCGACGGGCGCCGTCGGCGGCGCGGCGCCGTCACCCTCCCCGATCCCGACCGCGGCGCCCAGCGCCGGCCCGACGGAGCCGCCGGTCGGGAACGCGATCGGGCGGCCCGACGCCCCCGTCACGATCGAGGTCTGGGCCGACTACCAGTGCCCGTTCTGCCGGCTGGAGGACCAGCTCTTCGGCGGGGCGATCGACCGCGAGTACGTCACGCCGGGCATCGTCCGCATCGTCTACCGCGATTTCGCCTTCCTGGGCCAGGAATCAACCGACGCGGCGGTCGCGGCCCGCTGCGCCGGCGCCCAGGACCCCGCCGCCCAGCGCCGCTTCCACGATGCCCTCTACACCTTCCAGCAGGGCGAGAACCAGGGCCGCTTTGCCCGGGCGAACCTGCTCCAGGTCGCGGAGATCGCCGGCGTCCTGTCCCAGGTCGCCTTCACGGCCTGCCTCGACGACCCCGTCGTGGCGAAGGCCGTCGCGGACGAGACGGCGGCGGGCCGGAACGTGGGCGTCACCTCCACGCCGACGCTCCGCCTGCGCGGGCCCGGCGGCGAGCGGGTCCTGACCGGCTTCAGCCAGACGTGGCCGCCGCTGCGCGAAGCCCTTGAGGCCGTCCGCGTGGCGGCCCCGGCATCGCCGGCGCCCGCGGGCTCGGCGGCACCGTCCGCCTCGCCGGCGCC
>Ga0315293_10004066_pt1 | contig 13982 bp, 18 predicted proteins | sample YL17G13_20_MG_FD_203071 | JGI IMG/M metagenome (GOLD analysis project Ga0315293, IMG submission 203071) | Sediment microbial communities from Yellowstone Lake, YNP, Wyoming, USA - YL17G13_20 | ecosystem: Environmental > Aquatic > Freshwater > Lake > Sediment | place: USA: Wyoming | collected... | reverse complement strand
AAGCGTTTAATCAAAACACCGTCGGGAGAAAATTTTAGAATTTAACTCCACCGTCGGAAAAAATCGTTCAACAAATGCTTTGAAAATTTGTTATTTTAAAGGGTGGGGAGAAAAGAAACCACCAAAGTTTAAAGGTTTAACGAAAGCGGCTGGGAAAAGAACCTAGGAAGCGCTACTTCGCTAAGAAACGGGGCTAGTTCATTCGAACGGCAATTTTGCGGGCACTGCTTCGGGAAAACAAAAGTCGAATGTCTAGAGAGCTCTCGAGCGAAAATTTCAGAAATGGAGGGAGCTGTTTATGAAACGGCAGGGAATTAGATGTCTGAGTATTGACGAAGTAAAAATGTTGCTTAATTACTTGTCAGACAAGAAGTCTCTTGAGCGTGAGTACTTTTTGATAGATCTCGTTCTTCAGACAGGTCTTAGGATTGCAGAAGTTCATGCGCTAAATGTCGGTGATGTAATGAACAAAAAGAAGCTCGAAATTGTTGGTAAGGGTGACAAATCAAGAAGTGTCCCCCTTAATTCAGAGGGGAGAAAACATACAGAGTATTACTTAAACTGTAAAAGAAAGCGAGGTAAAAGCTTAGAGCTCGATACCCCTCTATTCATAAGTAGAAATGGCAATCGCTTATCGGTCAGGGCGATACAGCGTGCTTTCGACAGGGTTCTGAAAGAATCCGGGATCAACAATCATTACACATTTCACTCTCTAAGGCATACCTTTGCTACTGAAACTCTAAAGGCGGATCGTAATATAAGAACAGTTCAGGAATTATTAGGTCATAGTCGGCTCGATACGACTATGGTCTACACGTATGTTAATGATGAAGATAAACAGAGGGCGGTTGATGCTCTTTCAACGGCGTATAAGGGGCAAAACACGGCGTTAGAAAGGTGAATTCAACGGAAATCACGGCGTTGGTATGTTGAAATTTCGCCGACTGTAAAATTCACCAGAATTTCTGACTCGTATAATCGGTAGGGTTTCCGCAAAAGACGGCGTTCAAAAGGTAAAGAAAGGATTATTTGAGGAAAGGTGGTACAGGTCTTTCAGGTTAATCGGAGAGGAATGGTATGAAAAAGATTTATTTTTTTATCCTGATAATGAGTATAGGCCTTATGGGATATGCTGAAGAACGGCAGAACCCAAAATCAGATCCTGCTCTTTGCCTGTCGTGGTATAACCTCGGATTGAGTAATATGAATAATCCAGAACGCTACTTCAAGAACGCAATAAAGGCGGATCCAGAGTTTTCACCATCATACTACTGGTTGGCTTCTTACTACTGCGAGCATAAAAAGAAAAAGGAATCCATATACTACTTTGAACAGTACTTACAGGTTGCTGATGAAAATGATCCACAGGAAAAAGACAGGATCGAGACGGCAAAGTATTTTATCAAAGAGATGAAAGCAGGGAATGTTGATTATAATTTAATAGTAGAAAAGGCATTTAGTCGATAATTCGGAGAGCAATTGTGGATTATGCCAAAGCACTGTTGAAAAGTTTTGCTGAGATGGAAAGTTGGAAAGGATACCTTACTAGGAACGGCGCTTTCAATAATGTATCACAAGAAGTGTGGCGGCACATTGAGCAGAAATACTTCCGAATTGTTAAGCAGCGGATTGCATACTGTAGAAAACTTTTAACTGAGCATGATGATGCATGCATCTACTATACTTTAGCCGAACTCTATGACAGGGGCAATCTGGATGACTCAGTAGCACATCTTTATAAGAGACCAGTCAGATACTATTGCATTAAAGCGATTAGGAAAAATCCAGCCTATGCACCGACGTGGGCGTTGTTGTCCGAGGCGTACATATGGATTGCAGCGTTAGGCGGAGAAAGTAAAGAAATGCCGAGAATGGACGCTTCGGTTGACGAGCAGGATATTATAGTTGACATCGAAAGCCAGAAGAGTAGTAGACGTCATAACCCGACACTGTTTTTTACCGAGCGGGCGATTAAATGTCTCAAAAAGGCAATTGCAATTGATCCGCAGAGAGAATACCTTTATCGGTTAAAAGAATTTTATGGTCTTAAGGCTGAGGAATTGGAGGAAAAATAATTTGAAAATAAACTTGACAAGAACCAGAGAAGATGATATAGTTTCTAATAAATAGAACTATAAACGAGAGCAGAGAATGGAGACTTTAAAGACAATATCGCATGGAGCATTAAGGAAGCGTTTTTCGCATCTTAAAAATTTTGATGCCTGGATTGCTTTTTTAAGGCGTCAGGGAATGCTTCCAAAGTCTATTAGAAAAGGCAACATAGCTTCTTTTAAGAGGGGAAATGTTGGTGTTCATCCAGAGAAGACAGCAGAGTTTCTGGAAAAAATTCTTAGGCTACGAGCGGAATCTAAAAGCTATGCTGAAATCAAGAAAGAATTACACAGTGATATCGAAGAGATAAAATTCCAGTATAGCGCTGGCAATGTTCTGTTAAGCGATAAAAGGGCGAAGTCAGACGAATTAATAAAAACCTATTTAGCTGTTCTAGCTCTATTGGGAAGATACTACAGATGGGATCAGGATTCTCCGGAAAGTAGCTTCTACAGGAATGTACCGAAGGATTATGAAAGAGTGGCTACAGACTATTTTGCTGCCAAGCTTTACTACAGTAAGCACAAGGATAAAGGATCGGATTTTGATGATAAGACCAAAGATAAGGCTAATACCAGCGAAAGGCGAATGGAGTTTTGTTTAGACACGATGTATTTTATCATCAGGCACTACGAAAAACTCAGAAGAGCGAAAAAGGTAAAGGAGTTAAAGATATAGGTATATATTTTTTACTATATATTTATAGTGTCGAATAAAAAGAAGTATAAATATAGAAGGGGGAGTAATGACAGGTTCACAATCCGAATTGCACATAACTAAGGAAAATATTGAACTTTACAAGAAACTATTCATAGGCAGAGATGATGTCTTTGCGGAACAAATTATAGGTAGCGAAGGCGCTTATTATAATAAGGTAAGTCGCCCGATCGCTGAAAAGGATATTTTGGAGCACTTGTTAGGGCGAAGCACTTATGGCACTTACCTAGTAAAGAGAGACAATACCTGTGGACATACGATTTTCGATATCGATATCCCAAAAGGGGTTGAGATAAACGAAGCTTCTTGGAGACAGGCAAGGAACAAAGTTGTACAACTGAAGGTTAAATTGATCGGATTAAGTTTTACTAAGAAGCAGATTTTGGTTGAAGAATCAGGGAGGCGGGGTTATCACATCTGGATTCTGTTTAACGAGTTTCTCCCTTGTCATTATGCTTATACTTTTGCCAAATTCGTAGCGCGCGAATCGGGGGTTAATTGCGAATTCTTCCCGAAGCAAGGTATGATTGATCCCGAAAACGGCTTCGGCAGTTTAATTAAACTAGCTTGCGGAATTCATAAAGTAACTGGTCAGCGAAGCCAATTTGTAGATTTTTCTTTTGTTCCATATTCAGATCAATTTGATTATCTAGAGAAGATTGAACGTGTTCCAAAAGATCAGATCGAAAATGTGCTATCAAAGCACAACATTTCTTTAGCAACCCGCGATCTTATTATTTCTCAATTTGAGACAGCAAGCGATGTCGAATTCAATTTGAACACGAAAGGTGCTTCTGTCGATAGTTTGATATTGAGATGTAATGCCCTGTCGAGATTGAAAGAAAAAGCAGAAAAAACTAAGCATCTTACCCACACTGAAAGAGTTGCCTTGGTTAATATTTTGCCTTTATTCGGCAATGCGGGCGAGAGACTACTCCACGAGATTATGGGTAATTGTAGCGATTACGATCCGCAGCGTACGCAAGACGAGATAGCATATCGGATAAAAAAGGGATATAAGCCTGCCACCTGCCAAAAATTCAAAGACTGGTCGATATGCTCGTATGAGTGCAGTCTTGAGCCTAAGAGTGGGGCGGATCCTTCTCCCATACGGCTAGCTTGGGATAAAAAGGACACCAAGAATCCAAAGAAAAATCAGATAGTATCGGATGACATTATTCTCGAGCCAGCGTGTAATCATTTCGATGAAATTATAATGCATTGTAGGCGAACCGCAGAAAACGGATTAATAGGCATCCCTACTCAGTATCCAATCCTCGACAGAATACTCGGTGGGATAAAGGGTATATGGGTGATAGGCGGTAAACCAAAAACTGGCAAATCAATGTTTATTACAAGGCTCGCAATGAATATTGCTGAAGCTGGGAACCAGATTATTTTTCTCGATTTTGAAAATGGGGTCAGCAAGACACTTTTGAGGATTTTCAGCTGTCTATTTCGAGTTTCGGTTAGGGAGATGTTATTGAATCCGGACAGCTTTTTGAATAAATCAGACTTTAATCAGACCAAAGATAGATTCTTAGGATTAGCACAGAATTTATTTATACATAGACCGTCTTTAAGAGATATAGACAGAGAATACAAGAAGGCTCACGATTTAATTCCTATACTGCTCACGCAGTATGTTTCCTACATACGAGATAAATTAGGGCGGAATGGGAAAATTTTAATAGCAGTGGATTCGCTCCAAAAACTTCCATTGTGGGATATATCAAATCGACGAAGTGATATAGATGCGTGGCTGAGAGCATTTGAGACAATAAAAGACAAATTAGATGTGAGTTTTCTGATTGTTTCAGAATTATCAAGGGGAATGTATGAAGACATTCGGATGGACGCTTATAAGGAAAGCGGAGATGTAGAATATAGCGGAGACGTTTTATTGTTGTTACAGAAAGTTACCAGCGAGACTGGCGAAGAGGTTTTGGAGTTGAATTGTCTTGCGAACCGAGACGGTGAGGCTGGTATTGTAGCTGATTACAGACCGCTGTTTGAATTCTGTGATTTCGAGGAGATACCCATCAATATCCATCGGGAGGAGATACGACGTGGAAGGTAATGCTTCTAATAAGGATCATAACATAGCAGTGCCCGGACATTATATTGATGCCTATTTGACACCACGTAGGAAACTTTTGGATTCTAAGTATCGCGAGATGCGGATAAGTGCCGAGAAGTACGGAGACATGACTTTTAATGCGATCGAACACAGAATCATGATGGGTATATTAAGTGGTTACAATGAGAATGGCTACAACAGAGAGGTTTTTACTAAGGGAATGGTGGTTACTCCCCATCAATTATGTTCGCGTATGGGCTATCTCCAGAATAGCTTAGGTCTTTTTGGTAGAACGAAAAGGACAGAAGCACTATCAGCTTTGGTGGGACTATCAAAAAAGTTATTTACAGTTTGTTTCCTGAAATTCAAGAGACGTGGTCCTGAAGGTGATGTCTATGATACGGTTACAATCCCATATTGTTCAGTAGTCGATATTATATATGAATCTTCTGATGTTACCGAACAAGACCTTAAGACTGGGAAAGTACTTGAGAAGGCTTCACGGATACACGTGCGTATCAAGCCGATCTTCTACAACGAGAGTTATTATAGACTTTTTGAGACTAATTTCTACGCAAGGCTCAAGTCTCATCTTGCGAAACAGAATCGGCGCGTCTCTGGCTATCATTTCAACTTCGCACTTTGGTATCTTCGCCAGAAGCATCATAAGAAGCCCATTGAGATTAACGTTGATAAGTTATCTATAACACTGAAAGTCCCTAATGACGTAGCACATAGAACAAGAGCAAGAGAGCTTGTAAGGAGACTATACGAAGATTTTAAAGCCATCGGCTACATTTCAAATTACAGGATAAACGAACCTGCGCGAAGTTGTGGTACGAAAGATATTATCGCGCTAGCGGGGAAGTTGGGTTAACTTTAGGGGTTAACAGGTTAAAAAGAGGGGTTAATGGGTTGTGGCTTCCGTCGGAAAAAGCCTGCGCGGTCACTCTTTAGTTACTTTTAAGTGTCGAGGTTTTTAGGAACCTCGACTAGAAAAACGAGAAAGGAGTTAGTAAAATGAGTCACGATATAAAATACGCTGGAAAATTTCGGGTAGGCATGACCTTGTGGGGCGGAGAGGACTACGGCGTTATTACAAAAGACAAAATTGAGCGCGGTGGGCTTGATTGGAATGATTTAATCGAAAAGTTGATTCAGAATAACTGGGGAATTCAGAAAAATCCGATAGAAGCCCGTGTATTTACCTCGACTATGGGAAACTGCTGTGTAGCGTCGGTGCCAGAAATTAATACCTCAATGATGAAAGTTTTTGGCGATAATTTCGAGAAAGTACGCCGAATTTTACATCAGGCTTTCAACGTTTGTTCGTGTTGTTGGAAGAGATCAGATATCACTTATCAGTACTACACTAAGAAATTATGCCCTAGGTGTCTCAAATTTAGAGAAACAAGAGATTCAATGATAACGTTAGAACAGCTTCGGTATGAGTACTACCGACATAAGGAGTTAAATAGATTCCTCCTCAGTCGGAACTATAAACCATATCAAAACATTCCCAAGAATATTCTTACACGTCTACGAAAAAGGAGGTGATTATGGATTATGACTGGATTATTAAGGTTACGCTACAGGATGGTGATCCGCGAGTTTGCGATTATTGCAATCGATTGCTCGTAGATGAAGAAGGCGTAACGGTTGAAGAATGCCACTCGACCGACTACGGACTAATGTGTAAGAGCTGTTTAGGGGATATAGAGCCAATACACTCTTACGTGGCAGGTGTGAATGTCAAACAGGAAAACTGGCATAAAGGAATCTAAAAAAGAAAGGATATAAGATGAAAAAGGATATCAGAAAGAAAAACATTCGGGAATGCAGAAAGGATATACGAGAGCACTTGAATTATTGTTACAAAGATATGAGTCAGGATGGAAGACCTTTAGACATTAAATTGGGGGAAGGACAGGTGCTGTATTGTGAAAAATGTCACTCAATGATAGTAGGGAAGAAAAATCTCCTCCTAAATTCTCTCTGTAAGGCGAGCAATTATGGTCAGCATGATTATGCCATAGTCGAAGGTTGCTCAGAACGTATTGTTTTTGGCTGTGCAGAATGCAAAGATTTTTGGTGGTATTCATGTGGATCAAAAGAAGAATGTCTACACGATTTCCTAAATAAGCCATGCAAAATGAGCAAAGACGGCAAGCATGTTCCTGTCGAGCTTCTTTATCTCACTGGCAGTATCATATCGAAACCCATTATTGAGCGTGAAGTGTGCCTAAGCGTCAAGGAAGTCGATCAAAAACTGGATTCGCTTCAGCTTCATTCAGTTAAAGAATAACTTGGTACTTCCAGTATGGCGAGGCGAGTTTATGGTGTGGTAGGTTAGGGTTTGGTGGGTTGTGTTACGTTCGGCCAGGTATTACAACTACGAGAACACCCAGTCTCCAAACAATAATGGCTCGCCTCGCTTCCTTAAAATAAGAGGAGGTTTATCATGGCAGGAATTTTTGGTCATTGTGAGAGTTGTGGGGCATTAACAAGAATTAAATACCCGCATAGAAGCGAAAGAGTGCTTTGCTGGAATTGTCGCATGGTGAAGAGAGGCATAAGGGCTCGATTTGAGATGAAACGTAGACAGAGCGTCTTAACAGGAAGTATCTATGGTAGCACTAGAACGGAGCAGAACAATGTCAGATGAATATAGCTGTAATCTATGTGGCAAATTGACTGATATAGGGTATTTCTATTGCGAGGAGTGTCATAGGATGCACAGGGAGAAGCGGCGTGAAAAAGAAGAAGAAGATAAAGACGCAAGTGTAACCGAGAAAGAAGTTTTTAATCAGATTGAAGAATCCGAGTCGAAGCAGCTATAAGTATTGGTCTCGAGGCTAACGTGCAGCGTTTAGAAAAGGAATTGGTGAACGGCGTGAAAACGGCTGTTGATCCGCTTAGATAACTAGAAGACCATAGAGATGAGCAGATATAGAGATCTTCCAATGGGGCAAAAGAAATTGTTAGGCAGAAAAAACAAGGAGAGCAGAGAAGATGGAGAATAACAATGTTGTACTTAACACCAGACCAGTTGTGTCAGATGTATCAAATCAAGAAGGATAAGCTGTACAAAATGACTTCTCAAAAGCGTATACCATTTTTAAAGGTTGGCAATGAACTAAGGTTTGATCCTAATGAGGTGATAAAGGTTTTTGAAGTTAAAAACGCTGTTAAGAGGGTTCTTGTGTGAAGAAAAACAAGCTTACAGTTGTCAGGCGTCCCAAATGTAGGGGCTGGTATGTTAGACCTACTGAGAATGGCAAAAGCAAATGGGTATTTCTGTCTGAACAAAGGACAGAAGCAGATAGGCTAGCCATCGATTATAAGCGCCAGAGGATACTTAAGAGAGTAGAAGGGATTAATCTTCAGGCAGACATAGCGCTAGTTATAGAGAAATACCTGAAAGAAAAATTCTCCACTACTCTAACAACTAAGAAATCAAGGCAACGCTGTGAAGTTATCATAAGAACGTTTCAAGAGTTCATAAAGAAATACCCCATAACTAATGTTTCAGAAATTACAAGGGAGATAGTGGCTGATTATTTAAATGTAAGAAATGAAGTTATAGCTGACAGGACTTGGAATATGGAAAGGGTTATTCTGTCTAACTTTTTTAAGTTCTGTTTGAATAACAATTGGATTATTAATAATCCTGTAACTAATATACCCCAGAAGAAGGTGTCGATACCTAATATTGAACATTTGAATGCAGAAGAGGCAGAAAAGCTGTTGTTATATTTTAAGAATATGCCTAGCAAGGTTCCATATTATGAGATTATAACTACATTGCTTTATACGGGCATGCGCATAAATGAAACGCTCTATCTGACCAAAAATGATGTGCTTCTGGATAAAAACCTATTAATTGTGCAGAAGAAAGTAGTAAGAGGCAGATCGTGGGCTCCTAAAACTAAAAAGACAAGGTATATCCCTATTCCTGCTGTTTTAAGACCAATCATTGAGAAGCAGTTAAAGACGCAAGGAGAACTGCTATTTTTCAATACAAACAATAATTTTGTAAAAGACAGACATGTCTTGGAGAAAATAAACAGCGCATGCAAAAATTTAGGGCTGAAGAAAGTCCATACGCACTCATTAAGGCATACCTTTTGTTCTATATCTAGCGAGAAAGGGATTCCAGAGCCATTTATACAAGCAGTTCTTGGGCACACTACTTCAGCGATGACGGGAAGGTACAGACACCTAAGACCAGAATTTTTAAGCGATACGTTCAAAGATTTTAACTATGGACGCGATAAAAAGTAATTGTTATAATTTGAATATAGATCTGAAAAAACTGTACGATTTCTGTATACCAAAGGAGCATTTCGGTCGTAACTTCTTTATTATGAAGGTGTTAAAATTGGAGGGGTTAGGCTCCTACCTCCTCCGCCAGTATATTTTATATAGAAAACATAATTTAATAGAAGTGAGGTACTTATGACGCAACTCATTGAGAAATCAGTAGGTTGCGTTTTGCTTTTATATGATTATGTTTGTATGGATTTTCTTCTGATAGTGTCCAAAAGGTGTATACTTCTATAAAAACTGCATACCTAATGTATACCTGAAAGTTGGATATGATAAGCAGGGTATATGTAATTACATGGGCAGGGTTCATAACTTTGGATATGCCAAAAACTGATTCTTCTAACTGTTTCTTCGTGTTATAATTAAACTAAGGCATTTGTACATACGTTCGGTTGGCCGTTGGTGCAAGTACCGCGTGATGATTTGGGGATTTTGAAGAGATTAAACGATTGCGAATGAAAGGATTACAACTTTTTTGTTAAAAATAAAATGTTAAAAGAAAACAGCAGGAAGAGGCAATTTTCTATAGTGAATTTCTTTAATGGAATAAGATGTTACTCTGCATTGTTTATCGGTTTGATTGCTGCAGCCGCTTATTTAGCAATTAGTAGCGTAAACTTAACTGCTCAAGGATTGTACTATGACGAATTATTTCAAGTACCCGCATCGTTTGCATACAAGAAAATTATACCGCAGATGTTCTTCGCATTATCTTTCCATGGAATACCTCTTCTTAATACGCCTTACGTCGGGGCGATTAAAAGTGGGTTTTATGGGTTGTATCTTCAATTTTCCGATTCATGTTTTAGTATTGTAAGTTGGAGACTATTGGGTATTTTATTTGTTAGTATGGGAATTTTTTTCTTTTGTGTTTTGACAAATCGTAGGCTATCTTTGAAAGGGCTATTTTTATTTCTTCTGTTATTTATGACAGATACAACAATTATTCTGGCAACTCGTTATGACTGGGGGCCTGTTGCGTTGGCTCTCACGTTTCGTATGTTATTTATTTCACTATGGATATATGGAGAGCAAGAAAATAAGCCACCATTAATAAGCAATACATTTTTTCTAGGAGTTTTGGTAGGAATATCTGTATATGAAAAATTAAGTTCAGCCATACTCATTTTGCCACTAATATTAATTTTGGTATTAAGTAAAAACAGGCGTTCTTTTCGCCACTGTTTTGTATGTCTAGGTGGCATGTTTGTAGGCGCTATACCTCTAATAGCGGCAAACCTTATCAGCTTTCATAGAAATGGTTGTTTGATTTCTTTTATTTTTCCAAGTCACACTATCCGTTACGATCAAATATCCTTTTTGGGATTTATGAAGTTCGCGCTCAAATATCTCTCTCTTGGAAATAGCGCTTCAATTAAGGCGTGGGTATTATCAACTAACACGGCGGATAATCATTTGGAAGTATATCTCATGGGAGTTCTTTTTCTGCTCATTATGATTTTAAGCGGAGTTTATGGAAAAAGAAGCAAATTCTTTCGTATGTCGTTACTCATGTTGCTTTGTTATGGGATTATAGGGACTGCTATTTATTTAGCGCCAATGCCTACCTGGGTTCACCATTGGATTATTGGAACGCCATTTCAATATATGGCTATATCACTTGCGTTTGTTGGATTGTACGTCTCGCAACCAACTATTAATCTAAACATGAGACTCTGGCGTATTATCTTTAATTTTCTAATTATAACACTGCTAGCATTTCGTCTCCTTGGTTTGGTTTCACTTGAAAAATCATTTATTAAGGGGGCTGCATCTCGTTATTGGGATTTTTCCTTAACAAAAATAGGATACTTTGCAGTAAAACATAGTGAAGAAGCAGTTTTTATTGCTGCAAATTGGGGAGTTGCTACGCAAATTTATTGCTTGTCTAATGGTAAACCAAATTTTGTGTATGAACCTTTTTTGCAGTATGGCGGATTAGAACATATAAGACGGATTATAAAAGAATCAGGTAAAAATACACTATATTTGGTAATAAATAAAACTGCTAATTTGAAACACGATGTTACCCTACGCATAATTCGAGACATTGAGACATTGCCGAATTGGAAAGAGGTTCCGGTTGAGAACAGTATTAAAGAATTAACGACAGTAGAAATCAGGAAATTTTCATATATTTCAGTGCGTTAAACAAAAAAGAGTCTTATATTTCAATAACTTATTATATAGTAACTCGTTATGATTAAATATAAACGTATCGCAATTGTTACATTCGAATGGCATAGAGGTTCATAAAGAGCATCCGTCGGAGATAATCAGAGCACAAAAACATATAGGGTATGATTTAAGTGGTATTGAGTATTGCCGAGTTAAGTATGGATACGAGATATATGAATGGCAAAGAATTAATGCAGATGTGCCTTGTCATAACTGCGGAATATTGAAGGGCCAGTACCATACAGATGGTTGTGATGTAGAACAGTGCTCAAAATATAATGCTCGGGAAAAACTGTACGATTTCTGTATACCAAAGGAGTGTTTCAGTCATAACTTATTTATTATAATAGTGTTGGAGATGGATAGGCTAGGCTCCTACCTCCTCCGCCGTAATTTAATAAAAGCAAGGCAGCTATGACGCAACTTATTTAAAAATCATTAGGTTGCGTTTTGTTTTTATATGATTCTGTTTGTATGGATTTTCTTTTAATAGTGTCCAAAACCTGTATGCTTCTGTAAAAATTGTATACCAAATGTATACCTGAAAAGTTAGAACAAGTTTTTGACACTTTGCGTGCCAAAAGCGTGCCCGATAATTTTTTAATTCTTCCTTGAATATTCCTTATTTATATGGCATACTTTCTGCAATATAGGTTGTTAAACTATAAGCCTACAAAAGGCTATTTTTTTACCCAGATTATGGAAAAGATTAAAAAAGTTCTCAACTTAATCATAACAACAACTTTCCTATGCCAGAGCATAGCATTTTGTATTCCGGATAAAGATTCTGCATTGAGACTTCCTATGATATTTAGTCATGAAAGTAAAGATGTCATAGATAGGCAAAAAAATAGTGTTAAAGAAGAAGTAATAACTAAAATTAAAAAAAATATTTCACGGCTTTCTTTAAGTGAAAAGGATAGACTAATTCAAAATTCATGGCAAACAGCCATTGGTGACCCAAATAATCATGTGATAGCTGTTCTTTATCGCTTAGGTGATAATGGGGTTAAAATTGAAACATTGCAAAGATTTATAGATGTTTTATTTGGTTTAAATATTGATGTTGCGAACCCATGGACAGCAAGTCAAGTTATTTCAGATATAATAGGATATGCATCACTGGAGCTGCTCGGTGAAAATTTAAGTAATTATAAACCTCTTTGTCGTGAGACTGATTTTATTGAGGTAACTTCCTCAAAGTATAATGAAGCAATAAAAATCTCCTTCGATACTAATAGCGGACAAATCTCTTTAACTGATTTAAAGAATCAATATGCAGAGTTAAGGAAGTATCAGGAAAGACTGATAGTCTCAGAAGCCCCTTTTAGTGTCATAGCTGAAGAAATTCAGTCAAGCTCAAATCAATTTGTTAAAAAAGTTATTAGAAATTTACTATCGGTTATTTGGAGAGAATTAGAAATTCCTTCTGATTCTCCCGCAATCATTTATTTTCGTAATATGAAGACATTCTCTTCAGATGTTGATATATTTTATTGGGGGTCTAAGCCAGTTGAAGTAAATATTAAGCTTACAGAGTTGCTATTTTTATTAGGATTTCAGAGAGATTTATGGTCTACTTTTTTGATTACAAATGAAGTAGTGAAGCATCAGATAGACTTTGATATTTATCATTATTTTGCTATGGGGCAGGTTATTGAGATCAACGGCGCTTCGTATGGAGAATTTTATCAAGAAAATATTAAAGCTTATGCGGATTTAGATAAAATGTGGCAAGAAGTTCATCCTTATTTATGCAGACAGTTATCCGTATGGCAAGGTGCTGCTGCTAATTTACCTTTAACAATCACAGATTTTAAAAAAGTACAGTTTAGAGGCGTGTCCAATCTAATCTTCGGTCTGTCGAATAAATTCGGAATTTCTTTTGGCCCTGATTTTAACGCTACTGTCACTTCTTTAGAAAGTTATTTAGATAAAGACGAGGTAGATACAATACGTAGTGCTATTGCTTTGGCGAATCAAAGCAGAAATCTGCTGCAGATTATTACTCGGAGAAGATGGGAAAATATTGACGCAAAAACTTTAAGAAAGATAAAAGAGATTGCTGCCAAACAAGGGGTCCCTAATTTTACAAAACGAATAAAAGAAATAGGGAAAAAATTGGAAGGAGTTAGAGCCAAATATTTTGGATTGGCAGACTTTCAAAAAACTGACTATTTGCCTTTGTACACAGATGAAAGAGCAAATAAAGCTTGGAAAAGAACCGCCGAAGCCTATCTTGTTATAATCCATGATATTGATGTGTCTTCTGAATTAGATTGGAGGAGACAGATAAAAGGTATTATAGAAAGTGGACTCTAGCTTTATTTGGTGCGGAAGGATGGAGTCCAAACTTGTAATGCCCAAACCGTGCTCAAATAAAGTGCAATTCATTTCAAAGTATCATCAACCTGCCCGCAGTCATTATTTCTGTGCCCAAACGGTGCCCATCTAAAGTGAAAACAGGCGAAAACAATCTGAAAAAACTGTACGATTTATGTATACCAAAGGACTTGCGTAATCATAACTTATTGATTACAATAGCGTTGGAGATGGATAGGCTAGG
>Ga0315293_10004064_pt1 | contig 13993 bp, 6 predicted proteins | sample YL17G13_20_MG_FD_203071 | JGI IMG/M metagenome (GOLD analysis project Ga0315293, IMG submission 203071) | Sediment microbial communities from Yellowstone Lake, YNP, Wyoming, USA - YL17G13_20 | ecosystem: Environmental > Aquatic > Freshwater > Lake > Sediment | place: USA: Wyoming | collected... | reverse complement strand
CGTGAGTGCCAACCCTGACGACGCGAAAACCAACTCCACTGTCAGATCGCCTTTCCCCATCCTCGAAAAAGAAATACACGCCTCTTTTGGGCCAGGTCATTCGTCCATTGCACTTGGCAAGACGCCGGAAACCGCCACATTGTTCTTGCAGCTCCTCCAGCAAGTTGTAGAACCGACTTAGATCATCCTTGCGTAACATCTTTTGGTCGATTTACCGATCTGCGGAATCGAGTACTCAGGCATGGAAGCCTCTTCCCTGTTTTTAAATCTGCTCTTTTTTATATTTTAAATTGCAGAGCGGATCTTCTAGGCCGTTCGCTTCCCAAATATTCTTTATGGTATGCCAAGTGGGCCAGCCCCAGTTTCTAACGCTCAAGTGCCAATTCGGATCATTTCCCGGATTAGATATCTAGCCTTGATATATCAGGCTTTATTCCTTTCTACTTTTACTATATCTAATGCTTGTCCTCAACCTAATACTATGCGTTTTGCTCAACTCATCCAGCCAATCGATCATACCCTGGACTTCGTTCAGTGTTTCATCCGGCACCTCTAAACCGTGTAATAGCAAGTTTCTGAGTTCCCAGTATTTCTTTGCTTTTTCCTCTTCGTCGGAATCTATTGCTTTCTTCCTTCTCAGATATTCCACCAATTCCGGAATATATATCCAATAGATTCCGTTGACTGTTTTATACTTGAGTTTAACTTTATTTTCTTTGCACAGCCACTTGATTACGTATTCAAATTCCCTTGACGCTATCAGTCCGGCTAATATCGGATCACTTTCAAAGAAAAGGCGGGCTAAATCGAGGTAAAGAGCTTCTTCTCCCCATATTTGTTTCAACGAATTCCTCGCCGCAATGGATTTAATAATGTTTGGCCTAGTTTGATAGTCTGAATAGAATTGATCATAAGGTGGTTTGTTTCTTAACTGATCTGAATTGATGATGTTAGCCAGGGTCCATAACGCATGATCAACATCGGCAATCCTGACGAAACCATAAGCATCCCCTATCAAATCTAAATCGCTGAGATAATTGACGTACTTTTTGACATGATCCTTTCCTCTGATATTAAGAAGATTCTCAACTGGGGGTGAAATAATCGCGAATTGCTCCGGATTTATGAAACTCATAATGCAAGACGCGATTTCTATGTTTTTTAAGATATCGTATATCCGCCAAATAAGTTTTTCGTCACGAGGCGTCATTTTATTTATCGCAGCAACCAGATTTTCCAATTCAGAATCACTGACCTGGGGCATTTTCCACCACGTCGGAAAGGCCTGATCATCCTTGAAGCGTTCTAAATGCTTTGTGGACAGTTTTTCTTTGCCTTCTTTAATTGGCGCAAATATCGCTTCCAGCTTATCTGTGCCCAAGATCACCCCCCATTGGTTCTCTCCGACTTTTCTAAAATGTCCTAGGAGGGCCTTCAAGTCAAAGCGATCTTTTCCCATAGTGATCCCCCTTCTGAATCAGAATAATCCTATTCGATCTTCAATCTATTGCTTAGCTCAAGATCTTCTAATATCTGCTTCAATTCCGCTGCCAGTCTCTGGGCGGTGCCAGCGTCCACGGTCACCGAAAAATCAACGCCAATCCGCAGCTCCGTGCCGCTCTTGAGCTTAGGAAGGATCTTAACCCCCAATCGGTTCCATAGTTCAGCAGGCACGTCGCCCGAAATCCTAAGGGTTTTCATTTTCTTGTCTGGCGCAAGTTCCGCCCTTATCTCGAGGCCCAACGGCGGAGTCAGGTCAGGTACTGGGCCTCCTCCTGGCCCAGTCCTCCTCTCGGCTTCCAATCCGCCACCAGACACCGGTGCCGCGCCCACCCTCAGGGTTTTTGCCTTAGCCTTAAGAAACAGGAATACTCCCGGCTCAAACGTAACTTCATCCTGTGCTAAAGGCTCCTCGAACCAGACTCGGTCGTAGCCGCCATCCGCCTTCCGGCCCGAGCCCAGTCCAAACTCCCCCTTAGCCACGAATTCGCCTATCTTGCCGCGCAATACGGCATCGGGATCAATCAGCCTCGTTAGTGACCCATTCAAGAAGCTCTGCCTCAAACTACCCAACGGCCAGGCGCCTTCCGCCTTCAGCGCCGGCGGCCAATTCCTTTCGATATACCCCGCTCCTACCGACTCATTCAGCAAAGCTTGGGATTTCATGGCCGCAATTACGCGCCCGCACAAGGTCTCGCTTCCGCTAGCGTGTCCGGCTCCCAAATCAATTGTCTTAAGCCCGTCAGGTTCTTGGTTGTCCGAAATAACAACATAACGATATCCGCCCCAGACCTCATCCCTGACGGCCTCTTCCGCATCAGCAACCTTCGCTTGGAGGTCGGCCCGGTCGGTTTTGTCGAAGTCGCCGCCCAGCGTCCCCTCGGCGACTTCTTTGGCTACACGCTTCCAGGCCAACCATAGCTCGACCTTTTCTCGGAGATCACGGCCAGGTTTTTTGAGGCACCAGACGAGCGACCCGGGATAAAGTCTGGGAGATTTTCCGCGCAACTTGGTCCATTCCGCGATCTGTTGGCGCAACGTTCCGTCTCCCGTCCATTCACAGTCGGGCTCGGCAACCACGAGCGTTAGTTTCGGCGAATCCTGGACTTCCGTTCCATCTGCCGGCAAGGATACTATAGGGATGCTTCTGCCTCGTTCGAACTCTTTCTGGATAAAACCCCTCATAGCCGGCCTGATCTCGGAGTCTTCATCGAGAGAAGCCTTCCGGTCGTTGACAACTTTCTTCATCGTCGGTTGATGGCTGATTTTGAAGCCGTCAGAACCGACGCGCCTTACAAAGTAGGATTTATCCTCTAGCCCAAAGGCCGCATTATCTATGGAAGTCGTGTCGATCTCTGGTTCCCCGAGGGCGAACCGCAACTCTGGCAAGTGGGCCACTTTATCGGTCTGGCCTCCCGAGCTTTCAAAAAGTATCGCGACACCAACCCGACGATGGATGCCTTTGAGCGCACCCTTGGTATCGGCATCCAGCGCCTTTGCATGCGAGTGCTCGCTCGAGATATCGGAATCGATAGCGGCCACCAGCCGTGATTCACCGAGCTGACCCAATACGATGCTTCTGAACTCCGATACTTCCAGCGGCGCAGACCCGAGCGTTATCAACGGCTCTCGGCGTGCTTCAGTGAACCCAGTCCGATAAGCCCAGGAAATCCACTGGGCGAGCATGGCCAAGGTCCCACGCGTCTGTTGATACTGAGTGAGGGCCTGCCATTTTCTCTGGAAGACGGAGAGAGTGGCCGGATGGAATGGGTAACAGGTTTCAAAGCGATTTCTAAGGTATTCCTTGGCCTTAGCCTCGGTCGCGGCGCTGTCCACGGCCGTCCATTCCGCCGGCAACTGGGCCCGGCGTTCGAAACACCAGTCTGAGTATTCCTTGGAGACGTTCTTCCGGATACGGTCACTTCCGATATCCTCGAACAGGCGACGGCGGACGACCTCGCTGATTTCAGTCTCGTCGTTGGCGATGAGATCCTTGGCCACACGGCGGACGACCTTCGTGATCTTGTCTTGCCACTGCATGTCCCAGTCGGTCATCTCGACCTGACTACGGGGCAAGCTGATGACCGCGGCGCCTTGTGTAGTGCCGGTAATAGCCACGGTCAGGTTCTGGATAAAGGAATGAAACTGGTCAGCCATTCCCCGATGGCGGTTCAGGAAGTTGAGCACTTCATCGAAAAGCAGAAGTGCCGGTCTCCCAGCCGCCATAAACACCCGCGAAAGGGCCTCTGTGCCCGGTGGTGTTGTCTTTGCCGCTGCACCAAGTTCTTTCACACCATTGTCCCCGGCCAATTGCCAGGCGACATCAATCCATGGCGTCTCTCGTTTTTCTTGAGGGTCCCAGGCATTGCCAACAAAAGCGGCGACTTTTGCCGAGGGCACAGTCTTGATACCGGCCTCCGAGATCAAGTTCGCTACGCCGGTGTACTCTGCCGCTTTCGCCCCATTCATGGCTAGGTGATAAAGCGCCGTGAGCGTGTGGGTCTTTCCCCCGCCGAACTGGGTAATCAGCGTCATCACGGGGGCTGTGTTGGCCGTTTCTCCTGACAGCCGCCGAAGTACCATCCCTGCGTGTTCCCTAAGAGCCCGGGTGAAGCAGGTCCGCTCAAAGAACCTCTCGGGTTCTCGGTAATCCTCAGGGGCGGATCTGGCAATGACTTGCTCCAAGTGAATCGCAAACTCGTCCGGGTTGAACGACCGACCTTCTCGGACTTCCTTACGCGGAGTAGCTATTTTGTACCAAGGTTCCATGAATCGATACTCCTTTGGCTAGGCCTCCAGCCAGGAACCAGATCGCTTGTGAGAGGCTGTTCATTCCTCTTGTACCTGGATAGGTTCGAGAATCTCGCGGATATAATCCTCTGGCAGATGCCAAAATTTCGCGCCTGACAAGATCAAATCCTTGTATTTCTTGCTTGGAAGATGAGGACCGGGTTGGGGTGTAGCGAAATAGATCCCCACGGCAAGCGGTTTTTCCAGGTTACCATCAAGAAAAACAAACCGTTGTTCACGTTTATATGAATTATTCATCCTTCCTGGTTGAAAGCCTTCCTTTTTATCAAGGTTCCCAATATCTCGTTCATCGACATCATACACAACACCCCAGACTTGCTTTCCTTTGTATTTAACAGCATCGGCTACTCCGCACTTTCGTGCACTCGAAGTTGAATAGCGAGAAAATTCTAGCCGATGATCTAGGAAAACGGCAATACCGAGAAATCTTGCAGAAGGGCAAGGTTGTCTAATCTCGTCCCAGTCCATGTTAGATCCATAAGCGAAGTACAACAATGTATTATCTCGGCACCGCCATTAGCATTGCGTCCAGAAGCCGCTTCTCCTCGCTTTCTTTAGGATAGAGTGCTGAAAGGGCATTCGCCAAGCGCAGAAAGTCTGGCCCGCGCTCCTGTTCTGCTTTTATTAGCGCCCGAAGCGCGTTCGATTGTCCGCCCGCCTGGAGTAGCATCGCCGCATGAACACGGTCTAACGTCGTTGCCTCCCGCATGGAGTCGCCTTCGACGGCCGATAGGTCTAATGTTACTTTGCGGCGGCCCCGGCCACGTCCGCGAATCTTCGGTGCTCGCTCTTCCTCGAATTCGGGAAAGAGCACCTGCTGAAGGTTCTTGACCGGGTCGCGCTCAAGCCAGTCGGCCACGCCGCCTGCCCCATCTTTCCCAAAAAGCTGCTCAGCGCGTTCAGAAACGGCCATGAGCCGCACTATCCCCTTTTTAGTCTCAATAATGCGACCCTCCCACTTGGGGAGTTCAATGCCCAGGGGCTGCGCGAAACGACGAGCCATATCGAAAATAAGGCTGTAGCCCTTGGGCATGTCTTTTGGCATAGAATCTTTTTCGTCTTCAGCATCGCCAGAATCATCCTCTATGACTCCGGTTGATTCACCATTACTGCCTTCTTTGCCTTTGGTTGATTGGAGCGTCCATAGGAAGAGCGCTGTAAGGCGAGCATCCTCCTCTAGCGCTTCCGCCATGCCGCTAGGTTCGTGAGCCTCAGCCATGCCGAGCACCTGTCCTAAGGCAATGCGACCCACCGTCTCCCAGACATAAGCAAGGAATCCCCTTTTGTAAGGTTCTTTTGCCTCTGGATCTCCTCCCAAAGGGATATCTTTTTCATCTGGGTCCACAACTTTTGAATATCGGCTATAGATTTCCAATGCCGGGCCGATACATGCAAAAACCAGGTCCGCGCCGCGAATGCCCTCGCCTTGGAGCCGCTCCATCCAGTCGCCCACGCGCTTGGGAAGTTCCCGCAAAACTTCCCCCCAGTCGCCGACCGGAGCGTCATCTGGCCGCGGGCGGCAAACGAGATGGACGCTTGTAGCGAGAGCGGCGGAGTCACGGGCGCGTTGACGATAAACAAGCTCGGTAGCAATTGGCCAGGACCCGGTCAGGAGCCAGCCTCCGCGGATCATCCCGCTCAGGAGAGCTTCCCAACCCTCCGTTGTCTTATGAGCGAAAACAACCAAACCAATACCATCACCTTGCAAAACCCGGCGACATTCTCTGAAGGAAAGGGCCATTGCATTTTCAAAGAAAACCTTGTCTCGGCTCCTGCCTTCATATTCTTTGGTCTCATCTTGCACTATCTCCCGCAGTTTGGGAGTCAGGGGATTGGCTGTGTCAAAAGGATCTCGCAAAAGCATATGGTTTGGCAAAGCCCTCTTCAGCCATACGAAGAAAAAATCCGAAAGCTCCGCATATGGAATCGCATCGTAATAGGGTGGGTCTGTGAAGTAGACGGATGCCACTTCATCAGGCAACGGCGATTCCCGCGCATCAGCCAGTTGAGGAGACGATTCCCGCCAGTCAGTACCCAGAACCATCAGGGCGCGTGTAATATTCTCGACAACGGTGGAGAATCCGCCGCTACTCCCTGATACTGGTATTGCCTCGGCAAAGTCCCAAGATATTGGGAAAGCTCCTAGTCGAAAGGGAGTTCGAGGGCATTCAGCGACCGGTTCCCACGGGCAGAGATCACAGTTCGTCTCTACCAATTTGGAAATACACAGAGCCAAAGGTTCCGAGACTGGCGATGCGGATCGCGTAATTATGCGGCAGAGCGTTGCCAACGATATCTTCTGCCGCGCCGTGAACAGGTCTCCGAATTTCATCATGCCGTATTTCTGGACGTTGAAGGCTCGGCCTGCGCCGGAACCGCCACCAGCTGGCGTAGGCTCATCCGGCACGGGACAGAAGCCCATCTTACCCTCGCGCACCCACTCATCTAGAATTCCCTTGAGACGCTTCTGCGCGTTCGATACGGCCTCATAATCACGCTCAGTGGGAAGACGGTAGTGCCGCCCGGCTTCACCAGGCCTTAGCGTGACCGCGGCCAGCATCCGCGCGCCACCGATTCGGTCGCCCATCTCGTCGAAGTTTACATCCGCTCCACCATGCTGCTCGGCTAGCTGGCCCCGGACCCGGTCTGGCGATAAAACCATTTTGCAGCTCAGACACGTCGCTCTGGCCCGGGTGACCGTTCCCCCGAGGACTTCATTCTCGTTTTTTGGCTCGAAGATTTCGAATTCAACTTGCGGTGGTTTTCCACAGGGCCGAATAACTTTATATCTGAGGGCACGCCGCCGATTGGCCTTGCTACAGAGCCAGAATGAGCGCATGAGCGGAATCTCCGCCCCACAATTGGGTGACTCACACTTCACTGTCCGCGCCCAGAGATAGGCAATTGGCATGGCCCCATCAGGGTCTTTTGGATACAACTCAGCCAGTTCCTTCTCGGCCTTTATCTTGATTTCATCGCCGACTCGGCGTAACTCTTCAGCAAGTTCTGATCCATGTCGCGGGATCTCTTCCAGAATAACCTTTAGGATGAGGCATGCTACAGGATTGAGATCACTGGCGAAAGCCTCGCAACCCAGCCGAAGGGCTTCGAGTGGAATCGACCCGCCTCCCGCAAATGGGTCTACAACGAGAGGCGTCTCGTCTGGATGGGCGGCTTTCACGAGCTCTCGAGCTGTTTGTAGGAAGTCTATATTTGCGGAGTTATCCCAATTGGCGAACTCCCCAATGAATTCAAATAGGGTCTTTCGCAGTCCTCCATCGGTCTTGACTTCGGACTCCCATCGACTAGGCCGGCCGTGTTTCTTGACGAGAATGTCCCTTGCTTTGGATCTGAATTCCTCTGGGCACGCCCTATCACAGGGGTCTGGCAAGAGAAGAGCCATTAACATCGACCGGCAGGCCGCAAGCGGCCGCCGCGCCCACCAGAGGTGAAGTGTTGACGGGTGCCCATGCCGGATGGACTTTTCTCGTGCTGAGTGCTTAGAGACTACTGCAAGGGGGAAGTCGACTTCAGCCAGACGCTTACATTCTTTCGGTATCATTCGGCGCCTCCCGCTGCAACCGCGGATGGAAAATCCATCCCATAGCGATGCTGCCGCACGCGAAAGGCCTCACGTCCCCCCTCCATGATTTCAATTACTGACTGCACGATATCTTCATTGTCAATTGATCCGTGTTTCTCCACTTTCGCCTTGCGATCGCTAATCGCATTCAAGACGATCACCTGCTCGGCATCACCGGACACAACGATGTTCGGGTTGTGCGTGCAAACAATAATCTGGCGTTTCTCCTTGAGCGCCCCGAGAATATCAGCGAGAACCTGACCTATGAGTCGATTGTCCAAGTTATCTTCCGGCTGATCGATTATGAGCGGCGTCGCCTCCGCTAAGGCGATGAGAGGAAGCATCGCACTAGACCTTTGGCCTGGAGACAGTTCCCCAACCGGACGATCATTCAGAAGTATGCTCTCTTCGTCGTCCCATTCGGTCTCCTGTAGTGTCATCAGTTTCGTCAGGCGAGTGCCATTATCCTGGAGAGACTGGACCTGAGCGGCCTCATCCATTGCCCACGGCCTCCACATGTCAATCGCCTTTTGGCCTTCATTAGTTGTGATTTTTGCCGATGAATCATCGAGGAGCTGGCGATCAGCAAAGATACTGGCATCATCGGCAAGCAGTGCATGAACCAAAGTTACGGGATTAAAGTGGGTGGCTATGATCTCCGGAATCCGGCGGTTCTTGTACTGCGTAGCAAAGGCAGATGCAATCTTAAATTGAATAATCTCCTCAATAAATCGCCTTGTATCTCCCCCCGCTTGGAATCGGAGTGATATCTTCATGGATTCGGCAAAGTATTGATTAAGCCTCGTCTCGATCGTCACATTGTGGCGTGCCCGAATTCCCGCAATTCGATCGTGGCTTTGTATCAGTTGGTCTGCGGTTTGCTTCCTCGCTGTTAGCATATCTTGAAGATGCTTCCAGGCTTTCAAATACTCATCGCGGACAGCAGATACCTCGCGTAATCTACGTTCTGCATTCGCGCGAAGGTCAGCAATTTTCTGCAGCGACGAGTCATCTGCAAATGAAGTCCTGATCTTTGACTGGATTGCATCAATTTCGGTTTTGACTACGGCGATATGCTGATCCAACAGTTCGGACAATCCCTTCAGCACTTGAGTGGCAGATGACAAGTACCTCTGCACATTTGCCTCCGAATCCACAATCTTGAGTTTTTGTGTCGCATCAGTCATCCACCAATCGCGGAGCGACTGAGGAACCTTCTGGAGGAGTTCCGTCAGTCCCTCTCGTAGCGAGCTAAGGTCGAGCTCTCCCACCTTGGCTGCAAAAGAACCGACATTCTCCTTGACAATCTGCAGGACTTGTCCTTTCATCTGGGCGAGGTCGAGTTCGCCGAAGTGTTTCTTAACTTCCTCAGTATTTAGCTTTTCGAAGGCGGCTTTGTATTCAAAATAACGACGGATGATACTATTCTGGCGAGCGTAAATAGTATTGAGCTCGTTTACGATCTTTTCAACTTCTTTTCGGTTTGCTTGAAGTTGTTGTCGAAGATTGTCTCGGTCCTCCCTAGCTGGCGGCAATTCTGCTACAAGACGATCCAAGAGATCCCTCTGACGTGTGGTGTCCCGGCCAAGTGTCTCGATTTCGCTCCAACCGAAGAGTCGCAAGGGATAATCGCCACAGGATTCAACGTCCGCAATGGAAAGTTGATCGCCGTCGGCTGTAAATACCTTGGTTGCATAGTCCTCTTGCGGATCGAAAGTAGCTTCAAGAATGCGGCGGTCGCCAGCCTGCGTCTGATAGACAACTCGAATGAGGCAACCGGTCAGATTTGCTTTCTGCATTTCACGGATGCGTTCGGAAAGCTTGTTGGTAGTGTCGAGTTCCGAAATTGTACGGTTGTAGCCGAACACAAAGCGTAGCGCCTCGACAATTGTCGATTTGCCAGAGCCGCGGGGGCCGATGATACAGTTGAGGTTTTCAGCAAAGGCAATGCGCTCATTCTTGAACAGTGACTTGTCGTCGCCCACAATTTCAAGCCCGAGAAGAAGGGGGCTAGGGGGCGTTGGCAGATCAGATGTGAAGCGGATTCTCGTTTCGGGGAATTTCAGCGCGTCGCATATCCCTTTAAGGCCCAGGGTCGTCATTTTAACCCAGGTGACCAAGTTTGGCCTGGCGAGCTCTTCGATGCAATGTGCGTCGAGCCGCATTGTCACGGGAATTGCGACCTTGTGCCCCTTTTCAATCGAGGTCCACCGATAGTGCCTTTTATCTGTAGCTTTAGCTATCTCAATAGCATCCAAACCTACTTTGAGTAAGTAGTCCTTCAATTCATCGGTGAGTTGCTGTTCCTGTTCGGCCTGTGTAGCCGGATCAATTGTTAGAAGCTTAACAAGGCCAGTAGCGGTTTGCCGAAAGTGGTGCCGGACGCCTTGTTGTGAATTGACGTGTGCAGCAACGCATACGCCACCCTCGGCGTGAATACGCTTAATAAAATCCTCTAAGCGCAGTCCCGTAATAATTTCATTGCCTGTCCTGTGTGCATCGTCCGGGATGGCCTTGAGCCCTGCGAACAGGCGACTAAAACTCTCCACGGTTGATCCCTCGGGGAGTATGACGAGGATATGTAGCCTCAAGCAACTGATCGCCGCCTCGGGCTGGAAGTTCACCTCCATTCCAGGAAGGACCAAAAAGTCTTTCTCGCCTCGGCTGGCATTAGACACCTTACTGGCATAGGAGCATTTCATGTGGTCGGTGATTACTACCAAATCGAAATGCTTCTTCAACGCGTTGATGAACTCGGCTTCGCCGCCAGGCGCAAGAAGTTTTTCCCGATCATTGAGTGTTTTATCACTCGTTTGGTTCCAGTCGTGACTGTCGGGAGAGTGCACATGAAGCGCCACTCGGCGGAAACGAGCAGTCCGTTTTCGAAGCTCATCCAAGCTCGCAAACAAATCCTGATAAGGGGGGCCTTGGGGAGTCATTTTCCATTCCCTCCGACGTGTTTATTCAACACCTTTTCCCTGGAAGGAGTAACCTTGGGAATCATCAATTCCAAAAACCCGGCTTTAATCGGCGGTTTTACAAAGTCGTCGCGAAACCTTTCCGTCCACGCATTGTTGGTGAACTGATAATTGGCGATTAGGTAACGCATTGATTCCGCTATCATTCAAAGGGCTTCCCGTTCTCCCTTACCTTCATCGGCCTTGTCATAGCATCAACAGCTAAGTAATAATGTGCCACCTTGGTCACTTCGTGCCAATCGAAACGGGCAGGATCCTTGATCGGCTCCTGAAGAGTGGACTTTGTGGAACAGCTAGTCACGACATAAAGCCAGTAACAATCCCGCCGGTCTTCGGCGACACGACGCTCGTTGGGTGTCAGTAAGATCATGCCGGTGGCCTCAGACAAACCCTTGATCTCGATGAGGCGCAATTCGCCCGAGTTTAGATCCAGGCTGGTCACATCGTAGCCAAGGTTCTGTTCATGAACGTCAAAGACCTGGCGGCCGGAGGAACGCTCATATTCCATGGCGACCCGCATGGCCGTCGCCTCGGTTTCAGGGTTCGGCCGCATGCGCCTCAGTTCCGGGGCTTCGCGCTCGGGATGCGGAAGAACCAGAACACTCGCCATCCGCTCGACATTCTGAAGAGTCAAGGATTTCTGCTGCTGGAGTTCGCGCCTTCTTTTTTCCCTGCGGGATAAGAGCTCGGCATGCCTGTTTTCCGCCTGGGCAAGCCGGCCTTCGGCACCGGTAATGCCCTTAGTGACTTCGTCGCAGGCCCGGCCTATTTCGTCATCGGCCCGTTGGATCAATTCCGTCAGGGATATTTCGATATGTTGGGCGACACGCTCAAGATCGGCAAGGCGTTCTTTCCGAACTTCCTCGAGGAAAGGCTGGAGAACATGATCCTGGAGCCAGTCCGACGGCTCGGGAAGAGACGTGATCTCGGGAGGAGCAGCCGGAGCAGCTGCCGGAGTGAAGTTTCCTATGACATTCGGCTCTTGGAGAATGGGCTCATTATTTGGCGCTATCTCCAGGGTAAATAGTCGCTCGTGGATTACGTCCCCGATCCCGTCAACGACACGGGCCCGATAGAAATCCATTCGGGCCGGGGATTCGTGCTGGAGGGAATAGAAGCAAGCGCCTTTGCTCAGAGCCTCGCGGGCCTTGGCATAGGAGTGACGGCGGATGGCCTCGAATAGCGGGTGTCCCGGCGTCACCCATTCCAGGTTATTGCTCTCGGCGGTTTCCCGGTCGGTTGAGCACTTGGGATATTTATTGGTCAAGGCCGGGAGCTTCCAATCCTTTTCCTGTTCATAGCGTCGGAGAGTATTAGGGGTCTTGCCGGGCTCAAAGGCATGAGGCAAATTCTCGATGGATTTGATGCGCATCGGAACGGTATCGGCCGCCTCGCGAATGAAGCGCGCGATTGTCTCAGGCACAACCCGCCGCTCCTGGGCACGGGCGCGGCGCTCGATGAGCATTTCGAGGTTGAGGTTCTTGGAGGCCAGGCCTTCCAGGGCGTTCTGGCAGATCGCCCGGAACCGGCCTTCGTCGACATTCTGAAGGATGCGGTCTTCAAGGTCGGCAGCTCCGAGTTTTCCCGCATAGTAGTCCCGAAGAATCCGATCGACATGGGCCGAGGGGAGGATTTCGCCGATGACGTTAAAAACAGCATCGTCATCCAGCGCATCGCGGATTTCTTTGAGTCTGTCCATTAGTCGCTGAAGCACGCTGCCTTCGATCGTATTAGTTGCCACGAAGTTGAAGATCAGACAGTCTTTCCGCTGGCCGTAACGATGGATACGGCCCATGCGCTGTTCGAGGCGATTGGGATTCCAGGGGATATCGTAATTGAAAAGGATATTGCAGACCTGGAGGTTGATACCTTCGCCTGCGGCCTCCGTAGCGACAAGGATCTGGCTTTCTCCATCCCAGAACTGTTGCTCCGCGTGGAGTCGCGTACCGGGTTCGTCGCGAGAACCTGACCTCATTCCGCCGTGAATTATGCCGATTTTAAAGCCCCAGGTCTTGAGTTTGGCGACAAGATAATCCAGGGTATCCTTAAACTCCGTGAAAATGAGGAGTCGCTGGTCGGGGTTATCAAAGAAGCCCTGCTCCTGGAGAAGTGATTTAAGCTTAAATAGCTTAGCCTCGACGTTCCTATCTTCAACGTTCTTAGCCTGGTCGGCCAGGCTGAGCAGTTCCTCGATTTCAGCGCGGACCTGGTCGGCGTTTTCGGCCAGGGTGACAGCCTCGATCATTTCCTCAAGGCGCTGACGTTCGCTCTCTTCCATCTCTTCGAGCTCTTCCGGGTCGGGAAGATCGGGGGCGGCAATCTGGGTTAGTTCGATGGCCTTCTTGAGGCCAATCTCCAGACGACGGGCGCGGTTTTCGAGGCTGCACCTGACGGCATGAATGCTCGAAGCCAAGCGCCTTTGATAGAGGGCCATAAGGAAACCGATGGCCCGGGCTCTCGGATTATCGCCTTGGGTGGCCGCTTTGACACTTTGCCGCTTGACGAACCTCGTGATCTCGTTATAGAGACGGTCTTCATCCCCGTCTATCTTAAAATCGGCCGTTATCGGAATGCGTTTTGTGAAGATTTTTCGCGCGATCCACGTCCCGTCTGGCTGCCGCTCTGGGAAATAGACCATGGCTTCTTTGGTTCGGCGCAGATAGAAGGGTGCACGGTGCCGTTCCATGGCCTCCCGGATCGAGCGGACATCGGCATAAACGTCGGGGTCGAGGAGCTGGAGGAATAGCGAAAAATTCTCGGCATTTCCCTTATGGGGTGTCGCCGTCATAAGCAGGATATGGTCCGAGGTGTCTCTTAAGAGTTCGCCGAGGGCATAACGGGCCGTCTTTCGCGAAGGCGGCGTCCAGGACATCCGGTGGGCTTCGTCGACGATGACCAGGTCCCAATGCACTTGCCGGAGGCCGGGTAGTATATCTGTCCTTTTTGCCAAGTCGAGGGACGTAATGACCTTCTTTTGCTCAAGCCATTGGTTGACGCCGTATTGTTCTTTAATATCGCCGCCCTTTAGTACGATGAATTTCTCGTTGAACTTTTCCTTGAGCTCGCGCTGCCATTGGAAGGTCAGGTTGGCGGGGCAGACGATCAGGATCTGATCGGCCAG
>Ga0315293_10004063_pt1 | contig 13994 bp, 14 predicted proteins | sample YL17G13_20_MG_FD_203071 | JGI IMG/M metagenome (GOLD analysis project Ga0315293, IMG submission 203071) | Sediment microbial communities from Yellowstone Lake, YNP, Wyoming, USA - YL17G13_20 | ecosystem: Environmental > Aquatic > Freshwater > Lake > Sediment | place: USA: Wyoming | collected... | reverse complement strand
GAGAGGGACGGGCTGATAAAGGGCCACAAGGTGAATAATCCGAAGGCCCTCTTCATGCGATGGGCCGCGAGGAGGGACCTCAGGATGTACCGGGAGTACCACGTTCAGGACCCGGTCAAGGTGCTGAGGGAGGCACGCACGGAATATGCCCTCACGGGATACTTCGCGGAGAACCTCGTCGGCCACTATGTGTTTCCGAGGTCGTACGAGCTGTACATACACGAGAAGGACGCCGCCAAGTGGCACCGCCTCATGACGAGAAGAGGACTCGTCGGAAAAGGCAATCTGCAGCTGATCGTCGCGGACGAGCATGTGTTCTTCGAGACCAGCAAGGTCGAAGGTTGGCCCGTGGTGTCGGTCCAGCAGCTGATAGTGGATCTCTACAGGATAGGCGCGGAGTGCGCGGAAGCTGCCGACCTCCTGGTGGCGAGGATGTACCGATGACCGAGGAGCTGTACGATCCAGTCGAGACGAAGAGCGCGCTCGCCGCTCTGGATGCACTCCTGAAGAGACTCCCGAAACCCTACCTTGTCCTCGGCGGATGGGCGGTCTATCTTACGGTCGACGAATCGTACCGGAGGGAGCATGGGGTGTCGTACTTGGGGTCCAGGGACGTCGACGTCTGCTTCCATGTCGACCCGACTGCCGACCCAGCCGACCTGAGAGGAAGCCCCCTCGCGAAGGCGTTCGAGGTAGCCAGGGACCTGGGATACGTCCCCACAGGCTCGTTCAGGTTCTGCAAGTTCATCCGGAAGGGTACGGGGGAGGTCTTGACCGAGGAACAGTCCAAGCATGTACCGGCCTTCGACATCCACAATCTCTTCCTCGACATGATGGTGGACAGGATACACCCTCGACATTCCGAGGTGTTCGGATCCAGGGCGCTTGACGAGCCGCTTGTCGCGGGCGTGTTTCAGGATGGGCTTGAAGTCAGAACAAGACTGGGCGGCATCGAGGTACCGGTCCCGCCTGCTCACATACTCCTCGCCACGAAGCTCAAGTCAATCCAGGGCCGAAACCGGGAGGACAAGGTCGTCAAGGACGCGTGCGACATATATGCGCTTCTCTGGCATTCGAAGCCGGCGTACAGCGATGTGCTCTCACGCGTAAGGGACGAGTTCCCAGAAGAGTGTGATCGCGGCGTTTCGGCCATCACGGTCGAGATCGCGCGGACAGCCGCACGACATCTCGGCGTTGACGAGGATTCATACCAAGGGGTCGTGCAGGGGCTCCGGAGGAAAGTCGCATAGGACACCGAGCGTCGAGCACGAAATCCCTATCGTCCGCGCTCTTCCTGGCCTTTCATGGTCTTGAGGCCGTCCTCGAAGGAGACCATCCTCCTGCCGAGGAGCTTCTCGACCTTCGTCACGTTCAAGCAGGAGTACGCGGGCCTCCTCGCCGGCAGCGAGACGCTCGACGACAGCACGGGCACGATCAAGCCCTCGTCGAGCCCGAACGCCCTCGCGATCATCTTGCCGCACTCGACCCTGTCCAGGCAGTCGGGCCCGGACACGTGCCATATCCCGGACACATCCCTCTCCGCGAGCTCCAGGAGCGCGGACGCGAGGTCGTCCGCGAGCGTCGGGGATATCCTCTGGTCCTTGAACATCGTGGCCTTCTCGCCCGCACGCAGCTTCTTCAGGACCCACGTGACGAAGTTGTCCTTGTTCTCGAGCGGGCTCCAGCCGTACAGCACGGCCGGTCGCGCGACCACGGCGCCTGGCAGCGTGGAGAGCACGGCCCTCTCGCCCGCGAGCTTGCTCTTCCCGTACACGGATATCGGCCTCGGCACATCGTCCTCGGCGTACTTCCTTGTCTTAGCACCGTCGAACACGTAGTCAGTGGACACATGGACCAGGCGCGAGCCGTGCTTCTTGCACGCCCTCGCGACCAGGGACGGACCCGAAGCATTCACCCTGTTCGCAGTCGTCGGGTCCTTCTCGCACGCGTCCACGTTCGTCATCGCGGCCGTCAGGATGACCAGGTCGGGCCTCACCTTGTCGAACAGCCCGTCGACCTCGTCCTTGGAACCCATGTCCAGGGGGTCGAGCCTCCACTGGGTCTTCCCGTCCACGAACGGGTTGTACGTCCCCACGACGGAATACCGTCTCCCGGCCTGCACCACGAGCTTGCTGCCCAGCAGTCCGGACGCGCCTATGATGAGAAGCTTCTTCTGATCGGTCAATCCAAGACCCCTTCGATCCGCCTGCACGGTGAGGGGACATCTGTCGATAAGAGCCTTTCCCCCACACCTACATCCGTCAGATAGGATGAAATACGAACATGTACACTACAATTAGCGGTCAACAACATATGCCCCGCAGATCCTCGAAGAAGAAGATGACCGGAGTTCGCATGGTCGAGTTCGATGAGAAGAAGTGGGGGATGACCGCCGAGGAGATGCGCAAGGGCCTGGAGCTTTTCAATCAGGACCTGGACTGGTACTACAGCAATCAGACCAGGCTGAGGAAGAGATACCTGAGACAGTGGATCGTGGTCCAGAGAAAGAAGGTCGTGATGGCCGACGAATCCTATGAACGTCTCCTAAGCAAACTACGGGATGGCCCCAAAGGCTACTCCCGCGCGAAGATATTCTACATGGACCCGGCCGGAAACGAGACGATCTATTGACCTGGCCGGTGCTCACTTTGAGAATACAGATATTCTGCGAGAGAGACCGTCCCCCGTATGTGTCGGCCAATGTGAGATGGGGGGAGACAGGGATCGTGGTTCCCGTCGATTTCGTCGTGGACGCCGGAGCGTTCGACATGACGATATCCGAGGAGGATGCCATGAGATTGGGAGCTAGCATTGCGGATCTAGGGGCTCCTGCATCACCGATAACCGGGATAGGCGGGACGGTGAGGTCGTTCGTGATGAAGGGGGTCTCCATCGCGTTCGCAGGCGAGGATGCCTACGGGAAAGGGGTCGAACTGGACTCCGTGAGGGTGATGGAAGGCCCCGCACAGGGACCAGAAGGAGACGGACGGGATTCGTTCCGAGCATACTTGGCAGGAGGTTCATGGAACTGAACGGATTCCTGCTGCACTGGGATTTCGGGAGGAGGATTGCCCGTTTCGATGTGCCAGACCGAACCCCTCGGCATGATTGCGACCGGGCCCGGGTCAATCACCAGAGGCCATCAAGGTCTTAATATCCGCCACTCGCTTACAGAAACCGACATGACCGCGATCCAAGGCGATGTCGAGGGGGTCTCCGTCAGGCCGCTCAGGCGCATACACGACGACCGCGGCTGGCTCATGGAGATTTTCAGGAGCGACTGGCCAGAGTTCCAGAAGTTCGGCCAGACATACATGACCACCTGCAGGCCGGGCGTGGTCAAGGCCTGGCACTATCACAAGCTCCAGTGGGACCACTTCGTCCCCATCAAGGGCAACGCGCTCATAGGCCTCTACGACTCCAGGGAGGGCTCTCCGACCAAAGGGAACCTGATGGAGGTCGAGGTGCTGGAGAAGGAGCCCAGGTTCGTCAGGATACCTCCCCTGGTGTACCACGGGTTCACGCCCCTGGACGACCAGGAGATATGGGTCGTGAACACGCCCACGGAGCTGTACGACTACAAGCAGCCGGACGAATACAGGCTCGAATGGAACGACCCGGGCATCGGGTACATGTGGCGGAGGAAGGTGTAGCGCGTGAGGATGCTCATCACCGGGGGCGCGGGGTTCATCGGATGCAACTTCGTCAGGCACGTGCTGAAGGAGCACCCCGCCAAGGAGATAGTCGTCCTGGACAAGCTCACGTACGCCGGCAGGCTCGAGAACCTGGAAGAGGTCAAGGACAGAATTAAATTCGTCAAGGGCGATATATGCGACCCCAAGGTCGTGCACGAGGTCGTGCCCGGGTGCGACGAGGTCGTCAACTTCGCCGCCGAGAGCCATGTCGACAGGAGCATAACATCCCCAGAGGACTTCGTCAGGACCGATGTGCTCGGCGTGTTCACGCTCCTCGAGGAGGCCCGCAGGAGCGATGTGAAGCGGTTCGTCCAGATATCCACGGACGAGGTGTACGGATCCAAGGTCTCGGGCTCGTTCTCCGAGGAGGACATACTCGACCCGTCCTCGCCGTACTCCGCGAGCAAGGCGGGCGGGGAGCTGCTCGCCAGATCATATGTCCGCACCTACGGGCTCAACGTGATGGTCACGCGCTCGTCTAACAACTACGGCCCGTTCCAGTACCCCGAGAAGCTGATACCCGTGCTGGTCATCAAGGCCCTCAGGGACCAGCCCCTGCCGATATACGGCAAGGGCATGAACGTGCGCGACTGGCTCCACGTCGACGACAACTGCAGGGCGATAGACCTCGTGCTCTCGAAGGGCAAGCCCGGGGAGGTCGTCAACATCGGCTCCGGGAACGAGGTGCCGAACATAGAGGTCACGAAGCTCATCCTGAAGCACATGAAGAAGCCCGAGAGCCTCATCACATATGTCAAGGACAGGCCCGGGCACGACTTCAGGTACTCGCTCAACTGGGACATCATCCGCAAGATGGGCTGGAAGCCGAAGGTCAAGTTCGAGGACGGGCTGAGGCGGACAGTCGACTGGTACGCGTCGAACGAGAAGTGGTGGAAGCCGCTCGTCTAGCCCTCTGGACTACACCAGCATGTCCTTCACGGAGCTTCTGGACTCGGCCTTTTTCATGAACCGCTTCCAGCTGCCGTCGAAGTACGACCTGATCTCTTCGTCCCGGATCCTCTCGTACCCGTGCCTCCTGGCCTCAAGGTACCCCGCGAGGAACGATGCGCCCGCCTTGAGGCCAACGACCCTCGCGTACACGGAGGACCACGCGAGCGCGCTCACGGCGTCCATGCCAAGGCAGTACCTCACTATCCCCCTTGACCTCAGGCCCTTCGCGCCCGAGATCTGCGTGGACCTGCGCCTGTGCAGGCCCTTCGCGTCCCAGACCACCGCGAACGACAGACCCCGGTTCGCTGCCTTGATCTCGGGGATCGTCTCGTAGGCCGGAGACACCGCGAACCCGCCTATGCCGTCCAGAAAATCCTTCCTGTACATCCTCGCGCAGCCCCTCGGGGCTGGCCTGCTCTCGAGCCTTCCGCCGCCCTCGGTCGTGATCATCCCGGAGGCTATCGCCGCCTTGTCGTCGGCTGCGAGGGCCTTCACGAGCTTCTCGAAGTAGTCGGCGTCCACCGCTGTGTCCGCATCGAGGACCGCGACGAGCGCGGGCGACAAGGACATCGACCCCAGCGCCTCCTCGGCCCGCTCGTACGCGAAAACGACCGCGGAGCCGTAGCCGAGCCACGGGGGGTTCTGGACCAAGGGCCTCGACACCACCTTGACCCACGGAAGCTTTTCTGCGAGAGACTTCGCCTTCGCGAACCCGTCGTCCGAGCTCCCGTCGTCCGCTATCAGCCACAGGACGGGCTTCTCGGACTGCTTCTGAACGGACTCGAACAGCCCCGGCAGCATCTGCCCCTCGTTCTTCATGGCGGTGACGAGGACATAGGAATCTGGAACCGCACCCATCTTGCTCATGCCGATAATGAGGGTGCGGTTATAGAATGGTTATCGTGGCTTGCATCCTGCCACACTGATGTCGGATCGGAATGTGACCGCCTGATCAAGGCCTCTACGCGCCGCCACTGCACGACCTGCGAGGAGAGCGGTTCACATCCTGAGGGCATTCGTAGGTTCCCAGCCATCCGCATGGGCAGGCACTTCGACAGAAGAATCTCCCGAACGCACACGACGCGTCCCGAACGACCCGGGCAACAAATATGCAAGAAATGTTAAATACTTATATACTAATTAACTATTATTGCCATGAATAGCAGGAAGATGGGGCTCTCCCCCAAAGAGATGTCTGTGCTGACCAGCATCCGGGAGGCGGGACGGACGAGAAAGGAGGTCGCGCGAGACGTCGGCGCTCCACCGCCCGAGCTCACGCGACTTCTGAAATCCCTCGAGTCCAAAGGACTGGTGACCGTCCGGAAGAGTGGGATCTCGAGCACGGTCGCCCTCTCGGACCTGAAACACGCGACGTTGCTGAGGAGGACACTGAACGAGTTCAGCCACATGAAGCTCGAGAGGATCCTCTCGCTGGCGTCCTTGGACGTGCTGTCATCTCTTGCCGCATCCCCAGGTTCGAACAGGGATGCATTGGCCTCATCCGCCGGAGTGTCTCCGAGAACCCTGCAGACGACGCTGAAGAAGCTGATGGAACTGGGAGTCGTGAGGAAACGTTCCAGAGGGGTGTACGAGATATCCAACCGCTTCGACCTCATCGTGGACTTCGCGCGTGAACTCGACGAATACTCGAACCAGCGGATGGCCAGGGAATTCTCCCCGGACGCGCAGATCGTATGGCAGCGCGGCCGGGATTTCATCGTCAGGACGAAGCGAGATGAGGAGGATGCCGACTTCGAGCTGACGGCGTTCTCGCTGTTCGAGGACTATGGCTCACCGCTGTTCGTGGACCAGCATTATTACTACCATCCCGTCGGGGGTTGGCGCAGAACCGTCGATGAAGTGTTACTGCAATCGCTACTGATAAGACCCCGCACCGCCAGAGAGAACACGGCGATACTGATGCTATGGGAGAGGAACCGTCTCGGGCGCGACATCGACCGCCTCAGGAGCGGGGCGAAGAGGTACGGCCTGGAGAACGAACTGTCCGCGATCGTTGCGTACTTCGAAGACCCGGAGAAGAACCGGAGGTCAGGGTTCCCCAGGATCAGCGAGCTGAGGGAGAAGCTGCGGGGGGGTAGCCGATGACAAAGAAGAGACTGTCTGGAAGGAACGACCTGGAGCGAGCGCTCCAGAGAATCGACGATTCACTGACCAGAAGCGTCACCGCATATCTGATAGGAGGCTGCGCGATGATGCTGTACAACGCGAAGACGTCAACCAAGGACGTCGATCTGGTGATCCTGTTACCCCAGGATGCGAAATCGGTCATCGAAGCACTCTCTAAGGATGGATTCAAGAGCGCCAGGCCGGAAGACGATACCTGTCGCCGGGCGGGGGCGACGACGGTCATGGAGGACGAGAAGGGCATACGGATCGACATCTTCGTCGAGAGCGTGTGCAGGAAACTCAGGATCTCGAAAAGCATGGCCAAGCGCTCGAAGCTCCACGCCAGATACAAGAAGCTCGAGGTCAGACTGGTATCTCCTGAGGACATCTTTCTCTTCAAGAGCGTGACTGAAAGGGCAGGGGACCTCGATGACATGGCGCTGCTCTCAGAACGCGGCCTTGACTGGAATGTGATTCTTGAAGAATGCATCCGCCAGAGCGGAGAGGTGATTCTCGAGAGCTATCTTGCGGTCAGACTCCAGGAGCTCGAGGATGAAAAAGGCATCATCTCCCCGATAAGGAAGAATCTCGAGGACATCACCGAGAGGAAACTGAGCTCGATGCGCCGATAGTCAACGGCTTCGCTCGTTTGCATGAGAGATATCATACGACCGCCCCGCCAGTCACCGGCACGCGCTTCCCTTTCCAGTGGGACGTCCTAATCCGCGCCCCACCATCTCTTCGGGAACTTGGCCTTCAGAAGCTTGTCGCCCTCTCCCGGAGGCTCGACCCCCACCTTGCGCATGTCAGCGTCGACCATTATCCTGACAAGATCCTTGAAGCGCACCTTGAGGTCCAGGCCGATGGTCTTCCTCGCCTTCGACGCGTCTGCGATGAGGCCGTCGACCTCCGTGGGGCGCAGGTACTGCTTGTCCGTCCTGACGCACTCATCGCTATCCAGCCCTGCGTATGAGAACGCCTCATCGACGAACTCCTTCACGGTGTGTGTCTCGCCGGTGCCTATCACGAAGTCGTCCGCATTCTTGTGCTGCAGTATCTTCCACATCGATTCGACGTACTCGGGCGCGAAGCCCCAGTCGCGCTTCGCGTCCATGTTGCCTAGGTACAGTGCCTCCTGCCTCTTAGCGGCGATGTGCGCAACCGCCCGCGTGATCTTCCTCGTGACGAAAGTCTCGCCCCGTCTGGGGCTCTCGTGGTTGAACAGGATGCCGTTCGATGCGAACATCCCATACCCTTCCCTGTAGTTCCTGATCATCCAGAACGAGTAGGCCTTGGAGCACGCGTACGGGCTCCTGGGATGGAACGGTGTGCCCTCGCTCTGAGGAGGCTTCGACGCCCCGAACATCTCGGAACTCGATGCCTGGTAGAGCTTCACGGGCAGACCCGTCTTCCGAACTGCCTCCAGGAGCCTCGTGGTCCCCAGCGCCGTGACCTCGCTCGTGTATATGGGCATGTCGAAGCTCACCCTCACATGGCTCTGGGCCGCCAGGTTGTATATCTCGTCTGGGGAGACCTCCTGGATTATGGAAGCGATCCTCTCAGAGTCGGTCATATCTCCGTGGTGCAGGAAGAGCCTGGCCGCGCTGTCGTGTCTGTCCTTGAGTATGTGGTCTATCCTGGAGGTGTTGAACGTGCTGACCATCCTGACCAGTCCATGAACCTCGTATCCCTTCGACAGCAAGAGCTCCGCGAGATAAGACCCGTCCTGACCGGTTATGCCGGTTACCAGCGCCTTCTTCATATCATTCCACCAACCTGCTGAGATTCGCCCTTCCGAGAACTCCGACGACTCTGATAGCGTTTCGCTGTATGTCAAGTCTGCGGTCATTATGCCTTTGGAAACAGGGAAATACCCGTGGGCTTGTACAGAGAGTTCGAACATGACCAGGAGATGCCTCGTCACCGGGATCGCAGGCCAGGACGGTTCGTACCTGGCCGAGCAACTCTCTGCCAAGGGATACGAGGTGCACGGCATGGAGCCAGACCTTGCGGCCGCCAAGCTCTGGAGGCTGAAGCCCGTCAGGAAGCGGATCAAGCTCATGAAGGGCGACATCACCGACCCCCGCTCGACCCTGAGGGCGGTGAGGAAGGTTGCGCCGGACGAGGTGTACCATCTCGCAGCGCCCTCGTCCGTGGCAGGGTCGTACAGGAATCCAAGGGATACGATCATGGCAATCACGTCCGGCACGGAGCATCTCCTCCGGGCGGTCGAGAGCGAGAGCCCCGACGCAAGGGTGTTCCTGGCATCATCCAGCGAGATGTTCGGCAGGCCCAAGGAGTCGCCCCAGGACGAGCGCACGCCGCTCAGCCCGGTCAGTCCCTACGGCTCCGCGAAGACCATCGCGCACCTACTGGGCGCGGAGTATCGGGAATCGCGTGGCCTGTTCGTGTGCAGCGGGATACTCTACAACCACGAATCCCCCAGGAGGACCCCGGAGTTCGTCACCCGCAAGATATCCCTCGGCGTGGCTAGGATCGCCCACGGGCTTCAGAAAAGGATCGAGCTCGGGAACCTCGATTCGAGAAGGGACTGGGGATATGCGCCCGAGTACACGGATGCCATGTGGCGCATGCTCCAGCAGGGGAAACCAGAGGACTACGTCGTCGCCACGGGAGAGACTCACACGGTGAGGGAGTTCGTCTCCGAGGCGTGCAGGGTCGCAGGGGTCGAGGACCCGGAGAGGATCGTCACCGTCAAGAAGGAGTTCTTCAGGGAGGAGAAGGGGAAGGAACTCAGAGGGAACCCCTCCAAGGCGAAGCGCAAGCTCCACTGGAGCGCGAAGACCGGGTTCAGGGAGCTCGTAAGGATGATGGTCGAAGCGGACCTCGGCTCCATCGACGGATGAGGCCTCAGAGCGTGTTCATGGCCTTCTCGAGGTGCGATTTCAACCGCATCCCCGCGTGGGCCAGCGTCCAGAACGAGTTCACTGCCGTGATCCCCCGCCTGCCCATCGACTCCCTCTCACCATCGTTGTCGAGAAGCCGCGAGAGCGACCTGGAGAACTCCTCGTCGTCCCGCTCTGCGAGCAGGCCGGTCTCCCCGTCCACGATGCTCTCCCTCACGCCGCCCTCGCGGACGCCGACCACCGGGGTGCCGCAGGCCATGGCCTCCAGCGGCACCAGCCCGAAGGGCTCAAGGTAGGGCGCGTACGCGACGACCTTCGCGCGGCCGTAGAGCGACACGAGCTCCTCGTTGGACACGTTGTCCAGGATCTCGCACTCCACCTCCGTCTCGAGGATGACCCTCTCCAGATACCGCTTCCAGTCCGGGTCTGTCGTGTTCGACACGAGCACGAGCCTCGGCCGGACCCTGGCGTCGATCATGCCCACGGAACGCACGACGGTCTCGAACCCCTTCTGCGGCCTGCACATGCCGACCGACAGCACCATGTGCTCCTTCATCTCACCCGTCGGCCTGAAGACGGATGTGTCGACTCCCAGGTACGAAACGTGGGCGTTCTGGCCGTAGCTCCTGAGGATGGATTCCCTCGAGAAATACGAATTGGCCAGGACGTACCGTGCATGCGAGGCGTTCTCCCTGTCCACCCTAGGCATGCGGTCGAAGAACACCGCCCGCACGCGCTTCCTCAGCCGGGACTTCGCAGGCGTGAAGCCCGTCCTCCTGACGAACTCCTCCATGACCGCCTCGTTCATCCGCCAAGGCTGCTGGCAGTAGTAGACGCACTTCTTCCTCAGGTACTTCAGGAAGAACGGGGACATCGTGAACTGCGACTGCTCGGAGAGCACGATGTCATGGTCCAGGGAGTTCACGCGCTCCGCGGCCTCCTGCTCCGCCCTCTCGATGTCCCTGAGCGCGTGCTTCTCGGGGGGGATGTACCTCGCGTACGAGTAGAGCTTCCCGGACATGGTGTTCCTGACGGGGAACACCTCGACCGTGTTCGCCAGCTCCTTCAGCGGGAGGAAGTTCTCCCTCGCGGTGGAGGGCACGAACACATCCACCGTGTGGCCCGCGCCCGTGAGATACTTGACATGCCCGTAAAGGGCCCTCTTCGCCCCGCCTGAGGGCAGGTTGTGGAACACCGCGACCTTCATCGTACCGACCCCATGCTCACTTCGACACGTGGAGCAAGACCAATGCGTTCGCGGCGGTATAGGGAGTCCCGTATCTTGCACCTATGCATTCCCTCAGCTCCGCCTCCACCCATCTGTTGCTCCTCGACACACGCCTCATGAACCTGATCCTCGAGTGAGGGATCCTCATCTCCGCCACCGCCATGTCCAGGGCAGGGTTGACACCGATCGGGAACGTGACCACCATGAGCCCCCCCGGCGCGAGCAATGCCGCCATGTGAGCTATCGCGTCCAACGCCTTCGAGCCCTTCCCGAGCACCTTGGACGGGTCGTTCGGGTCCTCGTCCCACCCCACGTGCTCCACCGTCGATATCGAGATGACGAGGTCGTAGCGCTTGTCCGTCCTGAAATCCACAATGTCCTCGTTGACCACGCCCTCGCCCTTCTCGTACTTGTCGACGACCTCGTGCGAGATCGAGGTGTAGTGCGAGAGGACATTCCCCACCTCGAGGACCTTCCTGCCCCTGTACCCCTCGAGGACGCTCAGGGCGATGGGTATCTCGACCGCACGCTCGTTCCTCCAGGTTGTGTTGTATTTATGGTAGAGATACGAATACCTCTTCCCATCATAGACGAACTTACGGTATGATTTGAACAGCCGGTTGTAGAGCAGTTCCGAGTACAGGCGCATCCTGTGCCGGACTATGAACGCCCCCGACCTCACGACGTGCATCAAGCCCTTGGTCCTGAGGACGGAGAACACGTGCCGGACGCCTTTCCCCTCGGGCGCGTGCGCGCACGTCATGACTTCAAGCTCCTGACGATCCTGCGCCCGAGCTCCCTGGGGCCGCGCTCCCTGAGGAGGACCATGCCCGCGCGGACCGTGCCGCCCCCTCGGATCATGTTCTTCGCCGTCCTCTCGACCAGCCATCGCCCGAACTCGCGCCAGAGACCGTGCCTGGCGGCCATCGGAAGCAGGGAGAACACGTGCCTGAGCCTGAGCCGGTCGTCCACGGTCCCCATGATGGCCATGAGGTATGCCTTCTTCCTGTCACTCAAGGGGAACTCCGGCGACTCCGCGCAGGGCTCGTCGCACATGAAGCTCGCGTCGACGTACGACGAGTGGCCGACCACGTCGTACACGCGCCCGTGCTGGTCGTACCACTCCCTGATCCTGGTCCCCTTGAAGGGCGTGATCATGTTCCAGAAGATGAGGTCCGGCTTCAGCTCCCTCGCGAACCTGATGGAGTCCTTGGTGCGCTCGAGCGAATCCCCTTCGAGCCCTATCACGAAGCACAGGTGCAGCGGGATCCCGTGCTTCTTGACGAGCTCAGCCGTCGCCCTGATCTCCTCCAGGGTCTCCCCCTTGCCCACCTTGTCGAAGACTTCCCTGCACCCGGACTCGACCCCGAGGCCTATCCCGGGGCATCCTGCGGACTTCAAGAGCATGATGGTCTCCTCATCCATGCCGTCCGCGCGCGTGTTGACCACGGTGAGCGGGAGCCCTATCCCCCTCTCCACGTACAGCCTCAGGAACTCCTTGAGGTGGTCCGTCCTCACGCTCGGGTTGTCGTCGTACACGATGACCGATTTCAGCCCTGGCAGCCGCTCCTTCGCGCGCTCGAGCTCGACCACGCACTCCTCGGGCACCCTCGGCCTCCACTTCTTGGTCGATACCAGGTGCACGACGCAGAAGCAGCAGCTGTGAGGGCATCCCCGGCTGGTCTGCATCGGATAGATCCCTATGTCTTCGGCCCCGTAGAACGAGAAGTCAGGATAGGGGAGCGTCTTCGGATCCGGCCGGTCCGCGACGACGACCTTCGGACGGCCGGACCTGCCGATGCCCTCGACGACGGCGCACACGACGTTCTCCGCCTCGCCCGCGACCACGCAGCTCAGCCTCTGGTCCTTCCCGAGCTCGTCGTGGTACAGGGTCGCGTGGGGTCCGCCGACGACGATCGGCACGCCCAGCGCGTGCACCTCGTCTATGATCCTGTCGGCCTCCTTCATCGTGGCGGTGTACAGCGTCACGCCGACGACATCCGGCCTGAAGCTCTCGACGAAGTGCCTCGGCGGAGGGGCGCCGTGCTTGAACTGATAGTCCACGACGAGCACCTCGTGCCCGCCGCGCTTGAGGGCGGCCGTGAGCATTGCGAGCCCGAGGTGGGGCGAGTTGCCCTCGCACAGCTCGCGCTTCGCATTGAACAGAAGGACCCTCTTCCCGCCCTCGGTCATGGTAAGCCCGTAAGATGCATCCACACAGTCCCAGTAGATGGCACGTCCGGCAATCATGGTCACGGTATTTTAAGGCTCTCTCGGTGCCTGGATCGCCCGCAAGAACCTGGCGCGTCGGAAGGATGATCGGTGGGACCGCTGGCGTCAGAACCTGGGCTCGTTGGCAGCCATGACGAGCCCTCTGAGCATGCCCTTCAGGGTCGCGAGCCCGACCCCGTTCCCGGCCACGCCCGCCTGGTACAACGAGAAGGGCACCTCCACCAGGAGCATCCAGAACGTGAAGGTCATCAGGTGCACGAGTCCGGCGTGCCTCTTGGTCACGAGGAACCTGTTCCTGGTGACATAGTACGCCTGCAGCTCGGGATACCTCCTCACGGTCGACTCCTTCCTGTGCTCCACGACCGCCCGGGAGTCGCACACGACCCTGTACCCGGCCTTCTTGGCCCTGAAGCACAGGTCCTTCTCCTCGCTGTAGAGGAAGAAATGCGACGGGAACGCGCCGACCTTCTCGATGACCTCGCGCCCGATGAGCATCGCGGAGCCGGACACGAAGTCGACGTCCTCGACGCCGTGAGGGACGGAGCCGTAGTCCTTCGCGCCGTTCCTAGGCGGCGACTTCCCCCTCCACCAGTTGGCGGATATGCCCATGGACTGTATCTTCGCCGTGCCCATATCGATGATCGCGGGCCCCACGATGCCCGTATCTGGAGAAGCGTGGAGCGTCTCCTCCATCTTGCCGAGAGAGTCCTTGTGGACGATCGTGTCGTTGTTGAGGAGCAGGAAGGCATGCTTGCCCTCGCTCATGAGCTTCTCGAGCACCTTGTTGTACCCCTCGGCGTAGCCCAGGTTCCTGCCGTGCTCCACGAGCCTGACACCGGGGAACGACCTCCGCAGCTCCGCAGGGGAGCCGTCCGAGGAGCCATTGTCGACGAT
>Ga0315293_10004062_pt1 | contig 13997 bp, 10 predicted proteins | sample YL17G13_20_MG_FD_203071 | JGI IMG/M metagenome (GOLD analysis project Ga0315293, IMG submission 203071) | Sediment microbial communities from Yellowstone Lake, YNP, Wyoming, USA - YL17G13_20 | ecosystem: Environmental > Aquatic > Freshwater > Lake > Sediment | place: USA: Wyoming | collected... | reverse complement strand
ATCAGAAAAATGAAGGAGTTGATTAAATGAGTGCGGATAATGGTGCGATCGTTAAATACATTTTTGAGGCCGGGATGCTTAAGCGCACAGCAAGGAGCGGCTGGTGGGCAGAGAACATAAAAAATCCGGAGAGCGTGGCTGACCATTCTTTCCGAACTGCGATAATCGCTTTTTTCCTTGCGAAAATGGAGGGTGCTGATGCAGAAAGAATCTGCACTGCCGCTGTTTTCCATGATATGACTGAGGCCCGGCTCGGGGATATGAACAAGATCACTGCAAGGTATATGATTGTGAAGGATGATTTGGAAAATAAGGTGCAGAAAGATCAGATCGCAGAAATGACAGCCCGGCTTCAGGACGCAGTACTCAAGACCCTCAACCTATCCGAAAAAGAGCGGACAATCCTCAAAGATGCCGATTATCTAGAGTGCGCATTCCAGGCAAAGGAATACGCGGACTCAGGCACTCCTGCGACAATGAGGTGGGTTTCCACAATCGGTGGCAAGCTCAAAACAAATAGCGCAAAAAAGCTTCACGCAAGACTCAAGACACTGAACTCTAATTCCTGGTGGGAAGGGCTGAAGAAACTGGACTGACGCCTATCTGTTGACGCCGCCCCTGCCTGAGCCAGGGGAGCCGGCGGAGATTTCGCTCGCCATCATCGGGTTTTCGAATCCATTGAAGGCGATGTCGGCAACATGATCCAACTTTTCTTCAACAACCTCGCTGGCGGAAGGAGGGACCCCGTCCAGCTCCACCCTCAGTTTTTTAGCGGCTTTCGACAGGAAAACCCCGTACCCGCAGTAATCGTTCTTTGACTCCAGCGAAAACATGCGGAAGAGTTCCTTATACCATCGCACGGGCGGGATTTCGTTGAATCGCAGATGATCCCTGACCCCGCGTATGCAGTTGTCCGCGCATGTTAACACGAATTCCATCGCCTCAGCATCTTTTCCATAGGGCCTCAAAATCTGAGCGACCTCCTCTATTATCGGAACCAACGCCCCGTCGCAGAAGAATCCCCCAATCGTGCTTTCGCTGATGAAACCAAGGTTCTTCTCCCTGACGCACTCGAAAAACGCGTGCACATGGCGGTTTATCCTCCCCCTCTCTTCGGGGGTCATCGCTTTCTTGGGTGATGGATGGGTGACACTTTTTATCAGCTGGCAGAGATAATTGCATTGTTTGGGGGTGAACGCTGCCGCACCACGTAGGCTCAACATTCTCCTTAAGTCAGATAGCGCCCTCCGCTGGTTCGGTGGCAGCCTCTGGTCCCCGGGCCTCGCCGCATCGATTTCCAGGACCCTGGAGATGTGCCTGTCTGAAAATGCCATCTGCTTTCCTTCGGAATTCATGACCATTATCGCATTGCCGGTGCAGAGAACTTGGCCTTCTGTCTTTGCTTTAGTGGCGTACTTCTCCCCCAGCCTCGCAAGTTCCGCAGGGTCTGTTATCCTCCTGACCGGCCCGTGCTCAGGTTTATCCTTTCGCACCATCCGCAATTTTGACATATATCAGAATGTTGTCGCATAATAATTATAAACATACTCTTTTACCCATTTTATAACAAATAGACTGTGATGAACAAACTTAAAAAATTAGAATAAAATAAATTTAAGAAAAAAAGAAACTAACCGCATCCGCCTGCTGGCGCAGTTCCACCTGTACCTGCAAGAACTGTATTGCACTCAGTTGGCTTGTTTGTGCCGAACGCATTGCAGATTACGGTCTTAAAGCCTTCCGGAGTTCTTGACGGTGGTTGGGCTTCTTTTCCATCAATAATCAGTTGTGGAGAACCCTGAACTCCATACTTTTCGTTCAGCGCCAATTCAGCTGCAGCCATAGAAGCGCTCTGGGTCGTCTGGCATTCCTTGACCTTTGCAGTGTCAATGCCAAGCCCCTGGGCAACCGATTCCCAACAGGTGTCCGCGTTCTGGTAATTGCACTGGCTGTTCATTGCCAGAACAAATGACCAGTACTTTGAGTTGTCATTTTTCCAGACACATAGCTCCCTCATATCCTGGTTAAGCTCCTGGATGCCATGCATGGAACAGTATGCCCCGTTCTCAATGCAGTAAGTATCGCTGCCGCCCTGGTATTGCGGGTAAATCACGAAGTGGGGCTCGAACTGGATCTTGTCTCCAAGAAGCTCCACCGCAGGCTTAATCCCTTCCTCGGCCTGATTGCCGTAAGGGCAGTATGCCATTGTGAAAAGCTGAACCAGTGGCTTGGTTGTAACAGTACCTGTGTTATTGGCGGTCTGCGTATTGTTCTGCTGTGTGTTGACCAGGACCTGCTCTGTTGGGAGCAATCCGAAACCCCTTGTCAGCACGGACAGCACGAGCAATGCCACCAGCGCAACGATTACGATTCCGTAAACAGTATCCTTTTTTACGACGCTTCCTGTTTCACTTTGATTTTCAGACAATACCTCACCTCTCTATTAATGTCAGTCGTTGTATTTGTATTTTATTATTACTCAGACCCAGTATTTAAATGTTTGGAATTAATACAATTTCTGAGTGTGTATGAAAATTCTTTTGGTGTACCCAAAATACCCGGCAACGTTCTGGAGTTTCAAGTATGCTATTGAATTTGTGGACAAAAAGGTCATTTCCCCACCTCTTGGTCTATTGACGGTTGCCGCTCTGCTTCCGGGAGATTGGGAAAAAAAGCTAATTGACCTGAACTTCGAAACCCTTACAGATAACGACCTTCGACGGGCTGATTACTTGTTCATAACAGCACTGGACACTCAGAAGGAGTCTTGTGCTGAAGTCATAGAACGTTGTAAAAAAAATGCGACGAAAGTCGTTGCAGGCGGACCGTTCTTTTCTGAAAATTATAAGGATTTTCCGGCTATTGATCATGTGTTCATAGGGGAGGCAGAAGACACGATGCCCGAATTTCTCAAGGATCTGGAGAACAATTCAACGAAACGCGTTTATTCGTCTAGCCGACCATGCGATTTGACAAAGTCGCCAATCCCGCTTTATCATCTGCTAAAAAAGGAAAATTATGCGCATCTCAGCCTTCAGCTCACCCGCGGATGTCCTTTTAATTGCGAGTTCTGCAGCGTAAGCAAAATATTCGGCAAAAAAGTCCGGATCAAGACCAAGGAGCAGGTAATAGGCGAGCTCAGTGCAATATTTGAAACCGGATGGAGGGCAGGTGTGATGTTCTCAGACGACAACCTGATCGGCAATATATTCATTCTGAAGAATGAGATCTTGCCCGCGATGATTCAATGGAACAGGAAAACAAATCATACTTTTAAGTATCTGACTCAGTTATCCATCAACCTCGCAGATGACGAAGAACTGATGCGGATGATGGTTGACGTTGGTTTCGAAACCGTGTTTCTTGGAATCGAAACCGTGGACGATGATTGCCTTGCAGAGACAGGAAAGTTCCAAAACCGGAACAGGGATATTCTCGCTGATGTAAAAAAGATGCAGAGATTCGGTCTTGAGGTATGGTCTGGGTTTATCCTTGGTTTTGATCATGACAAGGAAACTGTGTTCGACAACATGATCCGTTTTATCCAGGAAAGCGGGATAACGGTGCCTATGCCAACTTTATTAACTCCGATCAGGGGGACAAGGCTTCACGAGCGTCTTGAGAAAGAAAACAGGTTGGTGTATTCTGCAGATGGCAAAGACCTTATTCTCAATTTCAAACCCAAGATGAAACTGGAAACTCTTATCGAGGGATACAGGAGGCTGGTACGCACTGTCTGGAGCCCGGAACGATATTATGCCCGGTTACTCACCTTCCTTAAGGAAGTCAAACCAAAAAGAAACGATAGTGTATTTACAACAAGCCCCTGGGCCACATTGAAAATTTTTATTAGGGTCATATGGGTTCTTGGTATTTTGGACAAAGGAAGATATTGGTTCTGGAAGCTATTTTTCCGGACCCTTCTGACCCGGCCTGAAAAATTGCGTCTTGCCCTTGCCCTTTGGGTGTATGGATATCATTTCCGTAAGGCTGACTCTTACCAGCTGCAGTATGATGTAAGACCAGTGATACCCTCAGACAAGGCGACAACGACCAATTAGAGAAAGGCATAAATATAACATTAAACATAAATTATAACCATATCAACAATTTAAAAACCAAAGCACGAAACTAAAAAACAGGAAAGAGAGCTGGAACTAGCATGGGAGTCACAGAAAAAATAAAGGAACTCGAAGACGAGATGGCCCGTACGCAGAAGAACAAGGCTACGGAGTACCATATCGGAATAATCAAATCCAAGCTTGCAAAGCTCAGACGGGAAATGCTATCCCCGAAAAAGCATGGTTCAAGTTCAGGCGGGTTCGATGTCAAGAAATCAGGAAACGCCACAGTTGCGATCCTCGGGCTCCCAAGTGTCGGAAAATCCACACTGCTAAACAAGATCACTAATGCAGAATCGAAAACCGCAGCGTATGCATTCACGACGCTAAAGTGCATCCCAGGCATCCTCGAATATAGGCAGGCGAAAATCCAGATTCTGGACCTTCCTGGGATTATTGAAGGCGCAAAAGACGGGCGCGGCCGTGGGCGGGAAGTCATTGCAGTTGCGCGAAACGCAGACCTGATCATGATCATGGTCGAGGCCTCGGCACCTTTGCAGACAAAAGTGATCGAGAGCGAGCTCTACGGCTTTGGGATCCGGATCGATAAAAAACCTCCGAATGTTGTTGTCAAGGAAATTTTACGAGGAGGGATCACAATCAATTCTACTGTCCCATTGACAAAAATCAGCGAAAACGGGATATCTGCTGTCCTTAATGAGTACCGGATGTTCAATGCGGATGTTGTTATCCGCGAGGATATCTCCCTTGATGAATTCATTGATGTTCTTGACGGGAATCGGGTGTATATCCCTTCTGTTTATGTTGTCAGCAAGGTGGATTCAGTTGAAAAAAAAGAATTGGCCAAGTTCCCAAAAAATTATGTCCTGGTTTCAGCAGAAAAAGGGACTGGGACTGAGGAGCTTAAGGAAGCCATATACAATAAGCTCCGTTTCATCAAAATCTATACAAAGCGGCGCGGTGAGAAAGCAGACCTCAATGAACCCATGATTGTCAAATCCGGGGTGAATGTAGGCGATATCTGCACTATGCTTCATCGGGACCTGAAATCGAACTTCCGCTACGCTCTTGTATGGGGCAAGTCTGTAAAGCATGCCAGCCAGAGGGTCGGGTTAGATCATGTGCTTATTGATGGCGATGTCATCAGCATAATAAAAAGGCTGGGATGAATCGGGTGAAGCGATGCCGACAAAAGAAGAAATCCAGAAAGTAATCGACTGGTGCGAGAAGCTAAAGAAGGAGCGCATGCGTACCTACGTCATTGAGCGCAACCATTTCAGGGACGAGATCCCATGGATGCGCAGGTTCCCGCTAATCGAAATCGACCGGCCTATCGAAGTGGCATCAAAGAACAACCTGGTATATGATTCTCCAACAAAGCAGCTCTGGCAGTTTCTGAATGGGAATTGGAGACGGATCGAGCCGGATATGCGGATTGAGTAAGCGTCGGATAAGGCGAAATCTTATAAATCGTGTAAGAGAAGAGCAACTCATGCCCGTAACTGCCACTAGGTCGCTTTCTGGTCAGAAGGTAGCCGCATACGCCAGACTGGTGCAGGAGAACGAAAAGCTCTGGTGGAGCCTGCTCGTCTTCCTTGGTGCCCTCTTCCTTCTCGGGTCAGTACCATTCTATCCCATTTACCTTGTTCCGTTGCTTGCTTTTATCTGCGGCTTTATCGCGTATAGGAAACCGCCAATCGGTGTAATCCTTGGTTTTGTGTTTGCACTTCCTGCAGTCGCTTTCCAGTCCCCTGTTTTCGGTTGGGTATTCCTAATGCTCTTCGCCCTTGCCCTATTCGAGGTTTGGGACAACTGGATGGTTATCGCTGCATTGGAAGTATTCGTGCTCGCACCATTCTCATTCAGCCAGTTCCCAATATTCGGGTGGATAACAATTCTTGGAATGGCCATGGCAGCACTTCATTTCGGATCGAGAAAATCTATTCTGATCTCAATCCCTTCAGTATTCTTCATTCTTCTGCTTTCCTCAACCTGGCTCGTCCAGAATTCTGCGTTCATGCCGCTCAGGATGGACTTATATTCGCCGGGATACCAGCCACTTATGTTCAGCAGGCCTCCCTCTGACCTGGTGAATCTGCCTGGAGCTATATTTTCGTTTCCCGGATCCTTATTCAGGTCTGAGACCATATCCGAAATGACTAATGCAATAGGAGTTGTGCTTAACAACACAATAAATATATTATTCAGTGATTCAGGGCTTCTTCAGATCGCTGCCTGGGCTCTTGCGTTATTCCTAACCAGCTACATTTCCGGAGTATTGAAGGGAAGAAGGGTGCAACTTATTTCGTCTCTCGCCCTCCTTGTAGTGCTTCCTTTCTATTACTGGATGGGTCTGCTTTTCAATGTCGGCTTCAGGTACGAGTTCGCAATTGCCATCCTGTTCTCTATTTTCATCCTCGGCCTGCTTGAGCAGTTCGGCATACATATTAGCAGGGAGAAGGTCGTTAGAAGGAAAGAGGAGCTTAAGGTATTCGGAAAATTCGGTTTCCAGGATATGTCCATGGGAGAAGGGGCAGAGATGTCCCTTGATGACGTTGGTGGGTATGAAGACGTTAAGGCTGAACTCCGGGAATCCATTGTAATGCCGCTTGAGAAAAAGGACGTGGCATATGCCTATGGCATTAAACCCCCTTCCGGGATCTTGTTTTTCGGTCCGCCTGGCACTGGAAAGACCATGCTCATGCGCGCCCTGGCTCATGAAATAGGATACATGTTTGTCGAGGTAAAGACAAACGAGATTCTATCTCAATGGTATGGCGAGAGCGAAAAGAACATGGTGGAAGCCTTTGACAGCGCCAGAAAATCCGGGAAGCCGACTATCCTGTTTTTTGATGAGATAGATGCAATCGGAAAGAAAAGGACTGAATACGCGGCGGATGATGTCGGGCCAAGGGTGCTCGCGGTTTTGCTCCGGGAGATGGATGGCGCCATAAAAACAAAGACCCCGCTTCTTGTAATCGGCGCGACAAACATCCCCCAGCAGCTCGATTCGGCGCTCATGAGGCCAGGAAGGTTTGACAAGATAATATACATGCACCTCCCTGATCGCCCTGCAAGAGAGGCTATATTCAAGGTGCATCTGAAAAAAGTTCCTTATGATAAGGACATTGATTTTGCAAAGCTTGCCCAGAAGACCGAACGGTTTTCCGGAGCAGATATTAAGAACGTGGTGAACGAGGCCATAAAGCTAACTGCAAAGGATGCCACGAAAATGGGAACCATAATTCCAGTGTCCTTGGATCACTTCCTCCTTGTATTGAGTTTCATCAAGCCCAGCGTTTCCATCGCATCCCTTGAGCAGTATGAGCAGTTCAGGCTTGACTTCGAGCGCAGGGTCGGTGCAAAAGAAGTGGAAAAACCCAAGGAAGAGATAGTCAAATGGGAAGATGTTGTCGGTTTGGACGACGTCAAAAAAACCCTGCTCGAGACCATAAGCGTCCCGCTCCTTCACGAGGAGCTGATGAAGGAGCTTAAGATCAAGCCAAGCAAAGGAGTCCTTCTATTCGGTCCTCCTGGAACCGGTAAGACGCTGATCGTGAAGGCGGCAACAAATGAGCTTAAGGCTTCATTCCAGGTGCTCTCAGGAGCAGAGCTCATGAAGCGCGGGTACACCCAGGCTGTTGGAGTGATAAAGGAGACCTTCAACAGGGGACGCGAGAACACTCCTTCGATAATTTTCATTGACGAGATCGAGACTTTCGCTCCTGCCAGGGGCGTAACTTCATCTGAAATCGTAGGCCAGTTCCTAACTGAGCTGGACGGCCTGAAAGAGCTGAAAGGAGTGGTAGTGATCGCAGCAACCAACAAGCCAGGCTTGCTTGATCCCGCGCTTCTTCGGCCCGGAAGGTTTGACAAGATATTCTACATTCCGCCGCCTGACCGCAAAGGGAGAGGACAAATGTTCGGGCTTTATCTTGGTAAGTTCGCCGAAGGCGTTGACCTGAAGGCGCTCGCGGATGCGTCTCCTGGTTTTAGCGGCGCTGACATTTCACTTGTCTGCCAGGATTCCAAGATGACGGTGCTCAGGGCGAGAATTGAAGGTAAGGAAGTGAAGATAACAACAGAATCCATTCTCGCGATACTGAAAAAGCGGAAGCCTTCTGTGACCAAGGGAATGCTTGTTGAGTACGAGCAATTCCTCGAGGTATATGGCGAGCGCAGGGGTGAGGAGGGCGAAGAAGGCGAAGCTGCACCTCCGCCACCGAAAAAGCGGGAAGGGATGTACAGGTAATAGGATCAGAAGAAAAGATCCCTTTGTCCTTTTTCTATACTTCTCAACCGATTTTGTGTCTCGAGTTTTCGATCATTATCCTCGATTTTTTCTATTTCTTTTCCAATTATTCGCTCTCCTTCTTTCCTCAACTTTGGATTCGCATAATCTATTAAAAATTCCTTGAACGTCAGGATTGCGTTCGGCCTGCAAAGATGATGGATGTTCCCGGTTTTCGCCAGCTTCATGAACGCCTTGCCTGTTCTTTTCGACCGATAGCAGGCTGTGCAGAAGCTTGGAAGCATTCCCTGCCCGCACATCCCATGCAATACCTCTTCAAGAGTTCTCTCGTCCGATATCTCGAACTGCCCTGCACAGCCAGAAGAATAACCTCCCGGCGAAGTTTTCGAAGCCGCAGATGTCTGCGAGATCCCGATTTCGAACGCTTTCTTTCGTATTTCAGGCCCCTCCCTAGTGGAAATTATCATCCCGGCGTACGGCAGCGATAACCTGATCACTGCAATCAGCTTCAGGAAATCAGAATCCGAGACAGGATACTCAGGACAGAAGACTACTGAAGGCGCGGGACGGAATCGCGGTACGGATATTGTGTGTGGGCCGACTCCATGCTTTTCTTCCATATATTTTGCGTGGGCCAGAAGCGAAAGAACCTCAAACCGATAATCGTACAAACCAAAAAGCACGCCCATCCCATAATCATCGATCCCGGCCTTAAATGCCCGTTCGTGCGCAGTGATTTGGCGGTTATAATCCGCTTTGGGGCCTTTGTGCAATCTCTCGTAAGTTTCGCGATGATAAGTCTCCTGGAAAAGCTGGTAAGTTCCGATTCCCGCTTTTTTCAGTTTTCGGTAATTCTCAGTAGTCGTTGATGCTATATTCACATTCACCCTCCTGATCTCGCCTTTCCCTACCTTCGTTCCATAAATTGCTTTTATTGCATCACACACATAATCAATCGAATTTTCAGGATGCTCCCCTATCTCCAGGAGAATGCGTTTGTGTCCCATACGGATGAGGAGCGACGCCTGTTCCCTTATTTCCCGCATGCTTAACTTCTTCCGTTTCAGCTTCTTGTTCCTACAGTGGAATCCGCAGTACTCGCAATCATTCACGCAATAATCAGAAAGATAAAGCGGAGCGAACAGCACCAAACGGTTTCCGTATATCTCGTTTTTTACTTTCCATGCTGATTTGAAAAGGGAATTGAGATGCCTTTTCGAACGAATCCGAAGGAGGGTGGCCGACTCATCAAGTCCGAGTCCTTTATTCCTCTCTGCTTTTTTCAGGATTTTTTCCAGTTCTCCATCATCTGGCGCCTTCGAATCAGCGAGAACCTCATTTATCTTTTTTTCATTGTGCGCGTACATCGGAATCAACTATCTCCCGAGATCAGTCGGAGCCCGTCCTAGCGAATAGAGTAGGTCAAGAGTTTCGCGAATCACATCCTGAGTCTTAAGTTTTGGGTCCCGCGTTTTGGATGGATAAATATCATAATCTTCCCGAAACTTTTCCGGAGTAACATTTATCATCAATGAATTTCCTCCAGCCAGCAAGCCCTTTCTCTTTCCGTCTCTATCGAGTGTCTCAAGCGCAGTTGTGACAAGTATCTTCGCTTTAGGATCAATAAAACGGGAAAGCGCGATTGTTTTCAGTGCAAGATTGAGCGAAACAAGTTTGGTTTTCATTTTTCCAATAGGGGTATCAGGATGCGGGATCAGCGGCCCGAAAGAGTACATATCCGGCTTGAGCGATTTCGTAAGAAGGATGTCATTGATCAAGTCCTGTTCCGTAGTCCCGGGAAGACCGATTATGAATCCTGTTGCAACCACAAATCCATGTGCGATTAATTTTCTTATTAAGCCTAACCGATCATCGAGCTTCTTTCCCGGCCTCATGACCGTATAAAGTTTTGGATTTGAAGTTTCGAACCTGAGAAGCGCTCCGTATGCTCCTGCTTCATAGAGTCGCTTATAACACTCAAACGATCGCTCACCAATGGATAAAAACAACAAAACCCCGTATCGCTCGCGTATTCGTTTTACCAAATCGACCAGCATATCATCTTTATAGTACTCATCCTCACCTGACTGGAGAACTAGCGCCTTGAATCCCAATTCCTCCACAGCATAGCCAACTCGTTCGACAATCTCATCGACACTCATTCTGTATCGCTTCGTTTTGGTATTGTTTTTGTTTATCCCGCAATACCTGCATTCATTCTTGCAATAATTCGAGAACTCGATTATCCCGTGCACGCAGCAGGAGTTGCCGAGCTCACGGGAACGGATGCGATTAGCTGTTCCAAACAGCGTCTCGAGTCCAGAGTCTTGGGTCTTGAGGATGATTTCCATCTCGCTTCTGGATAGAAATCCTCCATTTTCCGCTTTTTCGAGAACGGACGCGATCTCTCCACCAGATCTCCCCCCAGTTATCGCACCCATATCTTTTTTCTTCAATTCGAAAAACCGCTCTTTCCATGTTCCAAGAATCGCGAGCGCTTCATCTTGGTTTATCCTGTCAATTATGATCCCGCCTTGCGCATATACGTACTCGCCCGCACTAGCCTTCAAATCACCTATCACGCTCGCCGTTCTTCTCTCCCCAAAGTAATCTATAGTAGCAACCCTGCCCTTAATGGAAATTATTCTCCCTGGAATGGCGTAGCACATCAAAAAGGAGAATAGAAGAAAGATAATAAAAATAAGAATGAAAGAAAAAATCAGAGGATGTTCAGGCTATTTGCTACGATCATTGCGCCGAACACGAGCGATATCATGTTCACGACCTTTATCAGCGCGTTCAGTGCGGGTCCAGAAGTATCCTTCAAAGGATCACCGACCGTGTCGCCTACTACTGCTGCCTTGTGGGCATCAGAGCCCTTTCCTCCGTACAGGCCCCCTTCGATCAGCTTCTTGGCATTGTCCCATGCAGCTCCTGCTGTGCACGAAAACAAAGCGAGCAGGAAACCAGAGGCAATAACGCCAGCAAGAAGGCCTCCAAGAGCAGCAGCACCTAACAGGAACCCGACAACCAGTGGCGAGGCAACTGCGATAAGCCCTGGAATTGCAAGTTCCTTTAGCGCAGTTTTAGTGCTGATGTCAACGCACTTCGCATAGTCAGCCTTTGCCTTGCCCTGCATAAGGCCTTTGATTTCCCGGAACTGCCTGCGCACTTCCTCCACAATCTGGAATGCTGCCCTTCCCACTGCAGTAACCAGGAAGGAGGAGAACAGGAACGGCAGAAGTGCCCCGATGAAGAGGCCTATCACCACGGCCGGCTTGAGAAGGTTTATTTCGGTCAGCTTTGTCTCGTTTGCATAAGCCACGAACAGTGCGAGTGCACCAAGCGCAGCGCCAGCGATTGCGTATCCTTTTGTAGTTGCTTTAGTTGTGTTGCCAACCGCATCCAGCGCATCCGTGACCTCGCGCACTTTTGGCGGAAGGCCTGCCATCTCTGCAATTCCTCCTGCATTATCTGTAATCGGCCCATAGGAGTCAACTGCAATTACAATCCCACTCAATGAGAGCATTGCAGCAGCCGCCAGTGCTATTGCGTATAATCCGCCCAATGTCGGGTCTATGCCATAGTATCCCCCAAGCTTGAACGCGATCGCAATCGCGACAACGATCACAAGCGCAGGAATAGCGGTGGATTCCATGCCAACTGCAAGCCCGGAAATGATGTTCGTTCCTGCACCAGTTTTTGCTGCTTCTGCTATCCGCTTTACAGGCCCGTAGCCCTTGTCAGTGTAGTATTCGGTTATCAGGAACATTGCCAATGTAACCAGCACACCGAGGAACACTGTAAGGAACAACGCCATGGCCTGCAGATAAAACCAGCTGATAACCAGCATCACCACAGACGCAGCGATAATTCCGTTGTAGAACGCGCCCATTATCTTTTTCGATTTCCCGAGCCGCACGAACAACGTCCCGATTATTCCTGAAACAACTCCGATTGCGCCTATTCCAAGCGGAAGAAGCAAATACTCTGGATTTGTAGTTGCCATTGTCGCTCCGAGCAGCATGGCGGCGATTATCGTTACCACGAAAGACTCGAAAACATCTGCAGCCATGCCAGCGCAGTCTCCTACGTTGTCTCCAACGTTGTCAGCAATCACGGCAGGATTTCTGGGATCATCTTCAGGTATTCCTGCTTCAATCTTGCCAACGAGATCTGCCCCAACATCCGCTGCCTTTGTGTATATGCCTCCACCAACCCTTGCAAATAACGATATTAACGAAGCACCGAATCCATAGCCAATAAGCGGCATGAGTCCGAAAAACCAATAGAGCAGGCTTAGCCCAATTAGGCCGAGCCCGACAAGCGCCATGCCTGTGACTGCTCCGCCCCTGAAAGCTGTAGTCAGCGCAGGACCCAGCCCTGATTTTGCAGCCTCTGCAACGCGGACATTAGCCCTTACTGAAACCTGCATGCCAATGTATCCTGCGAGCGCGGATGAGATCACGCCTACAAGGAATGCCACAGCAGTACTAGTCCCGATGGCATACCATATCACTGCAAGCAGGATGACCACAATCGGTATCAGGGTCTTGTACTGCCTGGAAAGGAAGGCGTTTGCGCCCTCCATAATCGCACCCGATATCTCCTGCATCTTCTGGTCTCCCTTTGGGGATCGCAGCACGAGATAAGTAAGCAGGCCGGCGTATAAGAGCGTCAGAATTCCGGCAAGCAGTGCGAGTGTTACAACATCTATCATTCATTCACCTCTCAATCTATCAAATAGCCAGAAAATGGAAGCTGAGAGTGCTTTTAAAGGTTGTGCTCAGCGAGCGGAATTATGGGAGCATGCCTTTCAGGCTTCTGCAAAGGTCGTTTGCCCTAAGCACGCTTTGGTCGTCGAGATGGGCATTATGCTTTATCCTTGCAGCAACTATCTCCGGAGGGTTCTCATGAACGAATTCCCAAACCTCCTTTAATGACCTGAAGCCAGAATTATATAAGATGAAAACCGAGGAATAGGCCAGCAGCGAATTGATCTGTTCAGAGCAGTTCACGCAGTCCGAATTGATATTCTGCATGATCTCCCTGGAATACCTGGACCCTGTAAGCAGCCTTGCATCGATGTAATTTCCGACCAGATTTGCGAAAAAGCTTAGGCCGTAGTCAAGATCCACCTTTTTGGCTACGTACTCCGCGAAGTAGAATTCGAAAGCCACTGCCTCCACTTCGTCTATCCATTTTCCCAGTTTGGTCTCACCGTGCGAATAGTCATAGTTATGGGCCTGTTCATGGACGTAGCTCAGGACGGTCACCAGAGAAGGAGGTCCTTTCACATCATCGTTCTCGCAGGTCTGCGACGTCTGAGCAGCAGATGTCCGCGTGCCTGACCAGCGGAGATTCTCGTCTATGAAGATCTTGTTCGATATCCTGATTTTTCCGATATAGCGTTTCCTATAGCAGGCCAGGGCGCTCTTCCCGCACGTCTTTTTCAGCATGGGGGTCGGCACGAAGACGACCGCTTCAGATGGAAGCGGTTTCCTTCGCGTCATCCCTTCGAGGACCGGCTCCCATTCCTTGAATTGGGAAGATGAGGTTATGCTCCTGGAAGGGACGAACCGTTCAATTAGGCCTGGTCTTCCATCACTTTTTAAGAAAAACCTATGGTCAGCGGGATTGAGCCTGGTAGAGGTGCAGGCTGG
>Ga0315293_10004060_pt1 | contig 14001 bp, 20 predicted proteins | sample YL17G13_20_MG_FD_203071 | JGI IMG/M metagenome (GOLD analysis project Ga0315293, IMG submission 203071) | Sediment microbial communities from Yellowstone Lake, YNP, Wyoming, USA - YL17G13_20 | ecosystem: Environmental > Aquatic > Freshwater > Lake > Sediment | place: USA: Wyoming | collected... | reverse complement strand
GGTAGGTAGGTAGGTGTATCTTATAGTATGCGATACAGACTATTGTAGGTGGTAGGTAGGTAGGTGTAGGTAATAGAAGGATGAAGGAGAAGGATGAAGGAATGATCCTTATTCCAGTTCCATAACACTACTATTTTTCTCAAAGTTTACTAGGATTATGACACTAAAATAGTTCAACAAAAAATTTAATCGATGTACTACTACTGTTTCCTTTTATTATATATATGTCCTGCATGGGACATATCCAAAAACGTACATATGTCTGGAAACGTACATATACGCAGAAAGACATATACGCAGAAAGACTTATATAGGATGACTGTATAGTACTAGGTGGTGTCTATAGATATCAAACTCTGGCAAGACAATTGAGATAGTTGGGGTTGTACTTTTAATTGTACTAATGTTACCAACTATAATCTATGGCAGTGCATATGTTGACACCATTGAAGCAAGTGAAGACATAGATGTAACCACAAAATTTGTGGTTAGTAATGTTCCATTGCTTCTAGCTGTATCTGAATTATTTTTTGCATTGCTGCTTGCATGGAAGGCGATTAAATGACACCAATAAATATACTAAAAAGGAGGGCTTAATATGGCAAAAATAACTTCGATCATAATGGAAGTTGTATATGCATTGCTCTTTACAGTAATCGGTTATGTCATAACAAGTTATTTCATGACCACTGTAGCAGATTCAATGGAAATAGAACTTCCATCATACTTTACTACACTAGGGCTTGGAATAGTATTCATCATAATCTTCTTTGCAATTGTCATCTACGTGATCACAGGTGCAATGAAACACGGTAGCAAGGATTAACCTTGCTATCTTGCCATGCCTAACAGGTGATTACTATGGCTAAACTAAGTGCTACAATATTTGCAATAGTACTTTCAATTTTGCTGATAACTATTGGATTTGTTATAGTAGGTTCAATAGAGCTTGATACTGAACTCAGCCTTTATTCATCAATCTCTCCTACTACTATAGACAATACATACTTTTCTCTAGTAACATGGAACAATAGACTTGATAATGGAACTTATCTTGAACTTAAGACTACTGCTGTTGGAACTATATATATGGGCAATAGCTCTGTTTGTGCTTTACCAACTGGAGTAAGATCTATTAATAATGCAACTTGGACATTCCATTACTATGGTGTTACAAATAGTACAAAACACACTACATTCTTTGTCAATGGAACCATTGTTGATGCTGATGAAGAACTAGTTGAAACATTATTTACAGAAAGTGCAGAATCTGATCCTATAACTGCTGCTAATGCAACGTACACTGCAACTGTTCAAGTAGCAGAATTTGATATCAATCAAACAGCAATGGAAGAATGTGGACCATATTATCTAAAGATCGATTGGCTCACTAATAGTGATGGAGAAGATCTAACTGTTGATCTACTTCATGATACTGCTACAGATGGAAGCTTTACGTACATAAGTGGAATAGATATTTCATATGGTGTACCAAGTTATTTGGATGCAATGATTTCTCTTGTAGGCATAGTCACATTCTTTGCAATCGTAATCTCTACAGTCAAAAGTATGAAAAAGGAGTAAAACATAACCACAACAACATCCCCCCTTTATTTATTTAAAATTAATAACGGTGAAAGAAATGAACAATAAATGGTTTGCAATACCAATAACGATATTATTAGTGGCAACACTATTCACGAGTAACCCACAAACAAGAATTAATTTTGTATTTGCATCAGCATTTAGTAAGCCAGATGCATTAGGAAATAGAATCTGTGCTTTCTATTGTCACCAGTGGAATGGCACTGCATATGAAATGTTTGAAGATGGATACAGTTATAATGGATTAAATGAAAATAGTAGCTTTCCTGCTGGTGTTACATCATATCATAAATATACTGCACCATTAGGATGGTGGACCGTCCATGACGGTTACAACATGACATTATTCTTGGTGGTATATCTTAACAAGACACTTGCTTCAACTACAGCAGAAGCAGAAACTAATTCATATGTAAATACAACTATCACAGATGGAACATACACAGATACAACTGATTGGACTTGGAGCAATACTGTAGATTATAATTCAACATACTGGAGATTAACTGGATACAATATATGGAATGATGTTGGGTATCCTGTAGCTGGTGTAATATATGATTGTGATATAAACTTCTATGCTTACTACTAGAGGTATATGAATGAAGATAACAAAATCAATAACGATACTAATAATCTCAATAATATTCTTAGGTATCTTCTCAGCAATACAAATTAAATATGTTAATGCTTCAACTACAATAATATTAAATAGTGATAATTTGGGAAATGTTGCTGATACCCATGTTGCTGAGTGGAATACAGCAGCTAATTATGGAGGAGATACGATTATGGATGTTATTAATAGTAGTGGTACTGGTAATGATGAGTGGTCATTTGTACTCTGGAACCTTACAGATTCTATGCCAACTGGATCTGAAATAACAAATGCAACATTTTCAGTACATTCTGATAATGCTATTTGGGAAATATATTGTTATAATACTACATCAGGTTGGTCAGAATCTACAATAACTTGGGCTAATAAACCATCACTTGGAACATTACAGGATATTAGTCCTGATACTGTTTTTGATTCTTGGATATATTTTGATGTTACTGATGCTTGTTCATATTCTTTTATTCACTATAGAAATATGAGTTTATGTTTGATATCTACAAATGTTTTATTTTCCAATGAATTCTATACAAAAGAATTTTCTAATGTAGTCTCGGCTCAACTTGAGATAACTTATGAAACTATTTCTCCTCCTGAAGATTATGAATCAATATTAAATAATCACAATTATCATCCATATGCACAAATATCAAGTGGTACTCAAACAGCATATGATGATACTTGGGCAGCTACATCAGCAAATGCAACAAATAATGCTTTATATACATGTGTTAGTAATCATACTACTCCATTCATTTTAATTACAAGATATTATGAATGGTATGACTTAAGTGTAATACCAACAGATGCAACAATAGTATCTGCTACTGTACAAATATATAATAGTGGCACAGATAATACTTTTAATCAATTATTTACACTTGTAGCACAAAAACCAGTTAACATAACAATTGCTCCACAAACAACATTGGGTGATTATGATAAAGCTAATTGGACAGGAAATCTTGGAGAAGTAACTATACGCAGTGGTAAAGTTTATTATACAGCAGATCTAGATTTTAATTCTGATGGTATAGAATATCTACAAGATATTGTTACAAACGGTTCTGATAATGTTTATGGCACAAATAATTATGCTGTAATAATGTACAGAACAAAGACAGATATAGATCATTCTAATTTAGGTCTAGCAAATTGGAAAGAATCTGATAGTGTTATCAACTATAAATTATATATTACTTATATTCCTGCTACATATCCACAATATGATCCTGCTAGGACTTTACTTGATCCTACAATTGAAAATGGAGGATTTGAAGATGGACCAGATGGTGAAACACCAACAGGATGGTTAAATGAAACAACATTTTGGAAAGGTGGATATATTGTTGATGATAATGCAAGTTATGTAAAAACAGGAACTTATGGTATGATAGCAAACTATGTTGACAATGCATCTACTATAACAATCTCTAAGGAAATAAAAGCATATGTATATGAGATAAGTTTCTATGTAAGATATGGGTTTAACAATGATTGGTTTCAATATTACTATGGAAATCCATTTAATGGAAGTGGTGTATCATCTCAAATAGGAAACCTTACAGATGATACTTGGCGTTTAAAAACATATAGTTTTTCAACTCCTATCTATATAGAAAGGATTACATTTTATAGAGCTGTATTCAGTGCAAGACCATTTGCTGTTGATGACTTTACTGTTGGTCAATATGCTGGTGGTGGGCAATCATATAAACCTTATACATTCTATTCATGGTGGAATGATACAGTAGGATTAAAAGATGCAATATTTGGATGTAATCTTACAGGTGCTTGGGTAAATGAAACTATAGTCATAGATATGGTTGATAATGGATTTGGATTATGGATTGAACCACTTGAATCATGGGTTGATAGAACATTACCACTTAATACTTTTGCTAATAATGTGGTTGAATATTGCTTCTGGGTAAACAGCACAACAGGTGGAATGAATAATACTGGGCTTAATCATATAACTGTATATGCAGGATGGAATCTTGCTGAAGCTTGGGGATATCAGGGATGGGCACATCTGACAACAATGAGCTTTAAATTTGTGGAAGAATGGTTTGATAATAATACTTATACAACTAATGATATTTCAAATTCATTTGGAGTATTTGGTTTATTTACTATGTTTATAAGTATTCCAACAATTGCTATTAGTGCAAAGAAAAAATCAAAATATGGAATTCTTTTTGGAATAATATTATTTACTGTAGCTTTAGCACTATTAATGTTCTTCAGCTACATGGTATATGAAACATGGATATGATAATATGTATTGGGAAGAACTTATTCATAACTTTGCTGCGCTTCTTCATGTAGATGAAGGTACGGCTGGTACAGTCGTGGCGTTTACTCTGATCTCATCAATCATATTATCAATTTACATAGTTACAAGAGGATCTGTTTCCAATAGTAAGACATGGATAACAGTATCATTAGTAATACAAATAGTATTATTTACATATCCTTTTGAATGGATTCCACTATGGTATGGTATGATAATGGTACTTGCTATATCAATAACATCAGGATATGCAATAAGTAAAACAGCAGGTGGAGAATAATGGCAAGAATATCATCATTCACAATATTTGTATGGACAACATTGATAATCTATACTATGCTTGGTGGATTATTTTCAACTTGGGCTGCTTCTGGAACTATTGGAATTCCAACACAATATACAACAATATTACCAGTTGGTATGCTTAATACTTATACAACAATTGAAACTCATAATATAACATATAATAGTGGATGGACTGACTATACTCCATTTATTCCTTTGAAAGCAGCAAGTTGGACTCCTGCTGGTGGTGGATTTCCTCATGGATTTCTTGTTGAAAGAGATGTACAATTCTATGGTATAACTTATTGGAGAGTAGATGAGCCTTGGTTCTATTGGGATAATGATACAAGAGCAGACACCAATTATGTATTAGATCAAGATCTAGCTATTTCTGAATTTGAATTAGAACTAAACGCAAGCAGATTTAGGATAGATATTGGAACTAACTTTGCTGCTGATGTTATAATAATGCCATGCCTAAATACTACTGGATATGTTTTTCCAAGTGCAGATCCTGCTGATCTCATGATTGATAGTATAGGAAATCTTACGGTTACTGTTACTATTGGTTCAAATATTACAAACTTTAATACATTTGACTTAAATATATTCACTGGTGCTGTTGTAAATGTGTTAAGTGGTTTCTATACAATTGGTGCTCCAATATATATAGCAGCAATCCTTGCAGGTATTTGGTGGATATTATTGGCATTTGGAATAGCAAAATTGATTATAGGGTGATAAAATATGAAAACAAAAATAAATAGTAAAAAAATATTTAAGATTGTTCCAATAATAATACTGATAAGTTTGTTTGTTTCAATGATTTCAATGCAAACACCTTTAGTAAATGCTGATGATTGGGCTAATGCTCATCAGATAATAATTGTTGGAACAACACAAGGAGTAGAAGATATTTTATTTAACAATGGATTAGATCCAGCAAAAATTATTAATCCAGCTACTTTAAAAGACTATAATGAATCTATGGTTGCATTAAAAACATTAACAGATGAAGTTGTAAAAGGATTAGAACCACAATTTAATACTTGGTCAAATAAAATTGAACAAAAAACATTATATTTCTGTAATTTTCATGATAGAGGTTATGCTAGTGATATGCCACAAGGTTATGTGTCAAATATTATATTAAAATCAGGATTTACATATGCTACAGCAGGAGCCTATATGCAAATATCTATTAATTGGATTCACTTAACTATTCATGAAGTAGCTCATATAATTGATTGCGTTGGAACAAATAGAGGAGAATATTATTGGACTCCAGTTGCAGGATGGGAAAGTTATGCTGCTCAAATTAATAGTATTTTTGATGCTCATAATACTATTACAGAATATGCAACAACTAATACTTATGAAGATTTTGCTGACTGTTTTACTTATTATGTTTTATATGGTGATACATTTCGTAACATGACTATTGGTCATCCTGCTATAGCAAATAGATATAATTTCTTGAAAACAATGTTTAAAAATGTTGAATACAATGGAACTTCTAGTTCATATTATAGTAGAATAGATAATCTTCCAGTTCATGGAATTACAATTGTAGAACCTTGGTGGATGGTTCAAGAAAATACTTTTTTAGTAGCAATATTGGTAATAGCAGTAATAATGTCATTATTAATAGGTATTCTTAGTAAAACAGGTGGTTCATTAAGTGTTAAGATAGCAACTGCAATTACAGCTTTAGTTTTGCTTGTTATTGCTTACTTTGTTTTTGATACTATAAAAGAACATTTGTTTTCTATACGTTATAATATGGTGCTACTATGGTGACAAGGTAATAAAATGAATTTAAGCAATAAAATAAAAGAAGTTATTGTTTGTTTGTTCCTAATTGTTATAGGTTATGTTATTGCTATCTCTATTTCTAATAATGCAATGGTAAATGAAATGGTAGGATTTGTTTCGTTTGCTGTACTTGCTATATTGGCATTGTTTGCAATAATAGGTATAGTTGGAGGACTAAATAAAAGAGAACAGATAGGAGTACAGATATAATAATGTTAGAAGAAATATGGTTTGTTCTTATTCTGTGGTTCATAATTTTAATCCTTGGATTTGGATTTAAAGAACATTTCTTTGTTGGTCTTGCAGGTATTATAGGTATCTTTCTGGGGTTTCTAACGATAACAGATCTTTACGTATGGTTAGGTTTAATCTTTATATTTGGATCCTTCTATCTTATATATCATTCATTATTCCAGATGACTTCAAAAACAAAAAGAGGTTCTTAAAAAATGAAAATATATCTTATCACGAAAGAGAAGAAAGTTATAGTAAAAGAAGCAAACAACAGATATAAGTTTTGGACTTGGAATGAAGGAAGTTATAGATTAGATAGTTCTTGTGTAAGACTTTCTATGAAGAGTGGTGGCATTAATCCAAATGCTGAACTCATATTTACAGAGAACTCTCCACTTCCAATAAATTCTGTTATAAAAGAAGACACAAAGATGTTTGATGAAGTCATATTGAAGAATGCTCTTGAGAGTGTTGCCCATGTTGATCGTGGTAGTAGTATATTTAATTGGTTTAAAGATTTAAACTCAGAGAAAATAGTCATGTGGATTACACTTGCATGTCTTGGAATATATCTTTTGTATACATATACTCATGGAGGATTTAAATGAGTTTCAAAAAAGTCCCAACACTTGAAGATGTAAAAACATTCTTCTCAACTGGAACAGATGTTTGGAGAGGTAGGCTTAAAAATGAAAAAGATAAACTAGAAGTAATAATAATGTCTGATAAAGTTAATCAACATTATATAGACTTCTTTGATAGTAAACAAGAATATACTATTGAAATTGATAGAACTACATATTATATCAGAAAAGATTCACTTTATAAAACAGAATTAACAATAAAAGAAAAGTTTCTAAGTTTACTGCGTATTAGAAAAATAAATAAAAAGTTTATGATTTTCTTTGAAAAAGATAATATGGAACCAAAAATAATTGATACCATTGAACCAAAAATAAACAGCAAGATAGTTTTTATTGCAATTAATGCAAAGGTTACTACAAAAGGTATTGCATCTTTATTTAAAGAAGGATTTAATCTACCACTTAATGCAAAAACAATGTTAATGGTTGCAATAATAGTAATAGTTGGAGTAGTTGCTTTCTTTGGATATCAACAGGGATGGTTTAGAAACTTAAAAATATAGGTGATATAATGCAAGAAAAAGAAATGATATGTGCAGAATGTGGTAAAACATTCAAGGCTTATAGAGCCAGAGATTACTGTGGATTAAGATGTTTTATAAAAAATAGGAGGATCAAAAGATGAGTTATCATCAACAGCAACAAGATAAAGGAACTATGTTCAAGGTAACAGATTTTCTATTTGGAGTACATGACATTAAACAATTAGAAAACTTGGATATCAGGACAGATGTTCCAACTACAGAGATGTATGAACTGCTACATTATTATCAGATACTTGAGGAACTTGGTTCAGATGTTGCAGGAAATATTAAAAATAATCTAGAAGCTTTGAATGTTTCTATCAAACGAAAAGGAAGAGAAGAAGGAGTCCAAGTATTAGAACAAAAAGCTATCCCAAAAACTGAAATGATGTACAGAAGTGCAGAACAGGGTGTTAGTAGTGAGTCAGAGTCTTGAAACAATATTAGATAAACTTTCTGAAGTTCGTTCTTCTCTTATCGCTGAGAGAGGAATATTTAATGAAAAAGTAAGAAAAATAGCTGATGATATGTCTTATCCAACACCAAACTATATTCCAACTATGGCAAGCCTTATCAAGAAAGCTTGGGTAGAAGATGATTGTCTTTTCTATAATGTATACGGACCATTGAGATATGGAAAGACTTCTTACGGAATGAAAACTTTGGCTGCATTATATGGAACGTGGGATCCAGAAGTACTAAAGAAATTTGTTGTCTATGCTCCAGAGGAATTGATTCCTGCATTAGACATCCCAAGAAAATATGGAAAGCAACCTGCTCTTCTGTGGGATGATGCTGGTGTTCATCTATCAGCCATGAAGTGGGAAGATCCAATACTAAAAAGAATATGTGAAGCATTTAATTTGATAGGAACGTTGTATGCTGGAGTAATACTAACAACACCATTACCAACATATGTTATCAAAAAGATTAGAGGTCTTCCTTCATGTGCAAGTATACGTATCTATAAGATGAATGGTAATCCAAATAAACCAAGAACAGCACGAGGATATTATCAGTGGCTTGCTCCTGACATGAAGAAGAGTGGAGTAAAACCATTCATCAATGATGAATTTAGTGCAATACTTCCAACAAAGTTCTATGAATGGTATGAACCTTATAGAAACAAGTATAATACACAGAACTTCAAGGAACTGGAAGCAGCACTATATGCAAAAGCTCAAATGGAACTTGAAAAAAATCCTGAACCTAAACCAATAAGTGCCAGAGTTCATGTTTCAAATGAAAATATAAATGAAGAGGATGATGAAAAATGGCAAGACATAACCACTCAGGAAAGTTGAACGTGAAAGACATCTACTTTTATGTAGATGATAGTTACAACATAGTAATAAAGAAAAGTAAAAAAAGGTAAAGTTGGTGATATATAATGGCAACTAAAAAGAAATCAAAGAAAAAAATAGTAAAGAAACTTAAATAGAGGTGACTGATATGATTAAAGACAAACATCTAATGATTGGATTGGCAGCATCTATAACAATATTAGTTCTATTAGTAGCTACTATGATGGCACAAATACAAATAAACAAAGATAGTATGAGATATGGATCTGGGTTAGAACTACATCTTACAGCAGATCATTATAGAAATGGTGTGTTACTCAGTTCATCTTATCATGCAATGAGTAATACAAACTATGGAAAGAACTGGACAGCAAACAAAATAACTGGATTTAATAATGCAACATGGGCATATAATGCAACATATATAGGATGTTCGAATAGCACTGCAGCTTTTGATGCAACATGGACAGCACTTCCTTCTGAAATAACTACAAGTGGATTAACCAGAGCAGCAGCAACAATGACATATACAGGATTAGGAACTTGGAATGCAACAGTAACATTTACAATCACAGCAACAAACAGCACAAGAATGTATGGCTATTATATTGACTCAGGAGCTTCAGCAACACTTATTGCAGCAGAACAACAGGGAGATGGAAACCAGAAGAACGTATTAGCAGGAGATACATTAATTGTTACAATCCAAGGAACAACTACTTAGTCTCTTCATACTTTCCTTCATTTTTTTTAATATTCTAATTGTAAATATAAATATTGTTCAAGCAGCACCACAGAACATAACAAAGACAAAAGAGTTTGGCAAAGGTTCTGTTAATTATACAAACAAAACAATAACATTCTTCACAAATGGAACAATAGACTTTGGAGAATCATTTAGACAGAATATAGTTACTTTATTTAATGGATTAACCATTACAGATCAAAAGTGGGGAGTATTAGTTCAATTTATTTCTCCAGCATTAACTTTGGATGCTTACTATGATTTCAGACCAGATAATAAGATAAAGATAACATATAATGGTACTTCGACAGTCAATATTGTATTTAAAATAGAATTTCAGAGTAAACTAACCACGACCACGAACTACGTTGAAAATAGATATGAAATTGGAGATTTATGTTATGATTGGTCTGATTATCCTGTAGCGGTTTTCAATGAAGTCTCAAAAAATTTATCATTCCAGATATCTACAGGAAAATTTAGTATTGACCCAATAGTTGCTGGAGTTTCTACTTCTAATTCTGCACTTGCATATACAATACAGCGTAAAAGTTTCTATGCACAGAGTATACATTGGTTATTCTTTTATGATAATGCAACTGGATATTCTGGAAAAATAACATATATGATGAGTATTAATGCTATAGATTGGTACAACAAAACTACATTAACTACTACAGTATCAACAACTCAAGGATATATGTTTTCAGTAGATACTAATGGAACACATGTTGCTTATGCACAATGTAGTGGTGCTCTTGGTGCAGATCTATACTTCAGACAAGGTGCAATCTTTGGGAATGGAACAATAGTATGGACAACAGAAGTAGTAGCAAAACTTTTTAATAATACTGTTGATAATAAAGAATATGGTACTTATCCTACAATATGTTATAGTGGAAACAATGTTTGGATATCATGTGGATACAGAGATACTGTTGGTTTAGCTTATGGAAACTTTGTAACTAGAAATAGTAATACTGATGGAACTTGGTCAACAACAACAAATTTTCCAGTATATCCTTTTGTCGGTGGAACTGTAGCACATAATACAGCAATAGTATCTACATCAAGTAATAATGCTAGTCTTATAACATATAATTCTGACAGTGCATATCTTGGAGAATATAACATTAATTCAACTGGAACAGTTGGAACATTAACACAATTTGCTAATGAATCAATTGCATCTAGTGTAGATTTTTCTGTTGTTGCAAATGGTGCAAAAGTTTATGTAGCTTGGTTAAATGTTACAGTATCAGCAGCTATTAGAATAGCAAACAAAACATCTTCAACAGCATGGGGAGCAGCAATAACATTAACAACTGGAGTAAATGTTACATCGGGAAACTATTCTGTTCCAGTGTTATGTGTAGATAGTTTAACAGGAGATCTATATTGTTTCTTCGGATATAATAGTCAAACATCATTTTATGCACAATTCTTTTCTATGCAATATTATTATTCATATTCAGTGTGGGGTTCTCCTACATTGATGTTTACTTATTCAAGTACATATAGTTATCAGCTAATAACCACATACTATACATCAAGTGGATGTAATAGTGTAACATTATTTTATTTAACATTTGGTGGTGTCGGTGGATATAGTCTATATTGCCAAAGCTTTGTTATAACAGCAAAGACATTATCTCCTTTCCCTGAAAACTTTGAAGATTTCTACACAGATTGGACACCATACAACAATTTTCTTGGGCTTCCTTGGTTAAACAGATCAAGTGCACAGGTTTGTAACGGTTCGTATAGTGGTCTGGTTTACTCTGTTGGACTTTCATCATTAGCATACATATCTGGATCATATACTAGATCAGCAGCAGCAGATCATCATAGCCAAATATATTTCTATATAGATAGTTCATATACAACCGTAAAACAGTTTGCTTTACTTGTACTATATGATACTATACAAAGTAAGACAGCAGAGGAAGCCTGTGCTAACTATTCTGGTGGAGTATGGTCTATGATAAACTATAATGGTGCTGCATTTGAAATAGTGTGTACTATATCAACAGATACTTGGGTAAGACTTGATGCATACTACAACTATACATCAGGTAATATCCACTACTATATCAATAATGTAAAACAAGGTGGAGATTGGAGTTCATATAATGGTGCAGGTATAAGACCAAATACTGTACAGATAGGAGATTTTTCTGCATCAAATAATCTCTGCAATGGATTTGTTTATTTAGATTCACTCACTGTAGATACTGCATCTGAATCAGTTGCAACAACATACACAGTGGATCTTACAAATTCTTCATCATTATCCCTGAGTGCATTAATACAATCATCATTCAGCTTAATCTCCACAGATACTGTATCTTTATCATTAACAAACTTGATTGGTTCAATATTCCAAGTAACCACGACTGACTCCGTTGCCTTTGCTGCAGTTCTGGTTATTAACAGAGTTTGCATCATATTATTGAGCTTTGGATCCAGTACAGGATTGTCTGCATTGATCCAGAGTATGTTTAATGTTGTGGCTTCTCAAACGCAAGGAATTTCATTAAATACTTTATTGAATGCAATATTTAATGTGGGTTCTTCTTTCACAACATCAAGCATATATTCTGTCATTGTTGATTTAATATCTGGTGTTGTGAGCTTTATCCATACAATTCCATTTAAAATTATAGTGGGAATGGTATTTGGATCGATGTTCATGGTTGTATTTGTCAGGAGAAAGAAAAAACAGCAAACTTTATAAACCTGTGATGCTATATACTTGTGGGTGAGTAATGGCGTGAGATCTCCATATGGTTTTGCCGTTCTCATTTTACCCAACATGCCATTATCTCACCTGTTCCTGTTCATTCAGGATAGAGAATATAGCAAAGCAACCAAATTCTTTGTGTTTACATCTTATGTTGTATGTGGGGATTGGTTTTCAGAGTTTTGTGGATATGTAATGTCCAGAATATTATTTTTGATTCACAAACACTGAAAAAATGACTGTATTAATATCTACTTTATAAAGACCATAGTGATACCATATTCTAGTGGGCTACAGCAGCACTAACCATTCAAAAAGACTGTAAAAAGCCCATCACTATGGACTTGGTTTGAGTGTATAAAGGTAAGACTTATATATGCGACATGATACAGTAGTCTCAGGGATAAAAAATGTCTGAAATATACAAACAAATTTTTCTGAAGAGTGAGAAGCGCAGGAATGCTGCTCAGGAAATCTTTGTCGTTTTGAAGCAAGGATCTCTGGGTAGGCATGAAATGAGGATGAAGCTGAAGGAATTTTCTGCAAAATATTCTTTGCATGAGGTCTCCATTCAGCTTGTACTGCAAACTTTGAAGAAAAAAGGTATCGTAAAGTATGAAAAAGCTAGGTACTCTATATCTCCAGACTACATCAACAACTTGAACCAAGACTGGACGAGGATGACCACACAATGAATATCTATGATGTAGCATTAGGGTTCTTTGGTGGAGTGTTGTCAGTAGCGTTGGGTCTTATTCTGCTGAAGTATATGATAAAGAGATCTGTTAAGAAGATGATGGATTCATTATTAGTTGGACCAGATGAGGATGATGAATAAGATGGCATATGATTTTGATCTTGAAGAGATAGAGCAAAGCATAACAAGGATTGAAGATGAAGTACAAAAAATAAAATATCTACTAAAGAAGAAGATGAAAGAATGAAACAAAGTAAAGATAGTTTATATCATCATATCACAGGATTAATTATAGCTTGCATTGGGGCAACCGTAACAATTTGCATTGGGGCAACCGTAACAATAATTACTGGTAACAATACAATTGCTATGTTTGGATTAATTATTTGCATAATGCTATGGCTAATTGGAATTGAATATGATTTATATTCAAAAGATAAGGAACTAAAGGATTTGGATGTGCCATGAGTTGTTGGGAGTGTTTGATAAA
>Ga0315293_10004059_pt1 | contig 14002 bp, 11 predicted proteins | sample YL17G13_20_MG_FD_203071 | JGI IMG/M metagenome (GOLD analysis project Ga0315293, IMG submission 203071) | Sediment microbial communities from Yellowstone Lake, YNP, Wyoming, USA - YL17G13_20 | ecosystem: Environmental > Aquatic > Freshwater > Lake > Sediment | place: USA: Wyoming | collected... | reverse complement strand
GGAGTTCATCGGCGACAACGTCTTTTACCTGAAGGAGAACGAAATCTACCAGATGGAGTTCTTCCAAGGCAAGCCGATCAACATCGTGCCGCCCCTCTCCATGGAGTTCGTGGTGGTCGAGACCGAGAAGAACATGAAGGGCTCGACGGTCCAGGCTTCCTACAAGCCGGCCAAGCTCGAGGGCGGCCTTGAGGTGACGGTGCCGCCGTTCATCGAGCCGGGCAGCATCATTAAAATAGACACCCGAGACGGCTCCTACATCGAGCGGGTCAGTAAGTAAACCCGCGCTCGAAACCGCTTTCTGGCAACTGTTTTTCAAAGGAGGAGGTTATGTCCATATCTGCCATATTCCGTATAGTCTCGGTAGCATGGGTGGCATCTGAAATCATTCTTGCCATTATCCTGCGTTCAACCGGCAAGGATAAGGCAAAGGATAAGTCATCTCTTTTGTTTCTGTGGGTTACTATCTGCCTCAGCATCACGATTGGCATTGCCGTTGCTTTGTGGGGGCCGGGTTTTATCCGCGCCGCCTTCCCCGCATCCGCATATGCGGGATTGTGTTTTGTCGTGTCCGGGTTAATTCTGCGCTGGATCGCCATTCTCACCTTGCGGCGATATTTCACTGTGGATGTGGCGATTCGCGAAAATCATGCGATCATCGACAAGGGGGTGTACCGTTTCCTTCGCCATCCGGCCTATAGCGGCAGCCTGCTTTCTTTTTTCGGCCTGGCGCTGTTTTTCGCCAACTGGCTGGCGTTCATCATTATATTCCTGCCTATCCTTTTTGCCTTTCTCAGCAGAATCAGAATTGAAGAAGCCGTGCTGCTTGCCCAATTCGGGGAAAAATATTCAGACTACAGCGCGCGGGCAAAGAGGCTGATTCCGTTCATCTGGTAGCCTATTTGTCGGCCAGCAGGAACGCCGTCAGGTAGACCAGGCGGCTGATCTTGGCCAGGGTTTCGCCGTTGAATTTTTCCAGGCTGTCGGCCGGCGTGTGATAGGCGTCGCTCATGCCGCTCATGACGAAAACCCAGGGCTTGCCGGCCAGGGCGAAAGCGGCGTGGTCGCTGCCGCCCATCATGCGGTCCAGGTTCTTGGGCGATTCACGGTAGAGGATGTCGAAGCCGACATAGCGGTTGGCCTCGCTCATGGCGTTTCTCAGGTCCGTCGATTCTTTCGCATAGGAAAGGAGCAGGAAGTTTTCCGGCTTGATCTTTTTCAGCAGCGCCTCGGGGTCCTCGACGTTCATCATGCGCGTCATCCGGCGCAGCCCGGCTTCGTTCCAGGGCTTGGCGATCATGTCCAGGTTGAGATAGGCGACGGTGTTGTCCAAGGGAAACGCGGGATGCTCCACGTAATAGCGCGAACCGAACAATCCCTCCTCCTCGCCGGTCCAGAGGCAGAAGACCACGCTGCGCTTGGGTTTTTCGGGGTTGAGGACCAGGGCGCGGGCGATGGCCAAGACCCCCGTGGCGCCCGAACCGTTGTCCTCGGCGCCGTTGTAGATGTACTCTCCCCTGCGGCCGAGGTGGTCGAGATGGCCGCCGATGACCACGGCCTGGCTTTTCAGCTGCGGGTCGCTGCCCTCGATGATGCCGACGACGTTGGCGCTTTTCAGCAGTCCGTAGCGGACTTGGTTGGTGATCTGCAGGCTGGCGCCCGGGATGATCAGCGAGTGCGGTTTGTATTTGGCCACGATCTTTTTTTGCAGGCTTTCGACCGTTTCGTTGGCGTTGGCCAGGATGGCGTTGGCCATGTCCCGGGAGATGCGGATGACGGTACGGCCTTCCCAGGGCAGCGCCTTGCTGCCGGGGAGCAGCAGCCGCTTGCGAGTGTCGGGCAGGATGGGTTTGTCGTCATGGATCTGCTGCTGGGCGAGGATGTCGCGATAGACATCGCCGCCCTCGGCGAGTGAATTCTTTACGATCAAAACGGCCAGGGCGCCGCGCTTGAAGATGTCCGAGGTCTTGGCCAAGTCGGCGCCGCCGCCGCGCATGGCCGGCATGGCCGGGAAATATTTTTCCTTGAGCTCCTTTTTTTGGAACGGCGAAGCATTGTCTTCCTTGCCCGGAGCTTCCGAGAGGATCATGACGATCTTGTCCTTGACGTCGACAGCGGCCAGGTCGTCGTAGGCGACGCTCTTCTCACTGATGCCGTAGCCGGCGAACATAATCGGGGCGATGATCTCCACGGGCAGGTTGGAGGAAAAGATGAAATCCACCCCCTGGGAAAACGCCTGGGTGCGTCGGGCCATGCCGGGGCGGACGATTTGCAGACTGGCGCCGGCGGTCGATTCGAGCGCTTCCTTGAGCTCGAACTCCTGCAAAAAGCTCCGCGCCGATTGCGCTGCGATCCCCGAAGGGGTCGCGTCCCCTCGGGGGGCTGCCGGCCCAACGCTTTGGGCGGCGTCCCCTTGGGGGACGCCCATCTGGCGGGACTGTAGCGGGGAAGCTTTCGGGGCGTCGCCGCCGGGCTCAAGGCCCCAGAGGGAAAAGAGCGAAAGGGCGTATTCGGCCGCCGTGTTATAGCCGCGGCTGCCGATCTCCCGGCCTTCGAGGTTGTCCGACGAAAGGAAAGCCAGCATGGCCATCATGTTCTTGGCCGTGATGCTATCGAACCCCGCTTGCGGGCGCGCCGGGATCGCCTCCGCTTTTTCCACCAACTGCAGGTTCTTGAGAAAATCGGGTTTCGTTTCTTTCTGTGCTTGAGCGCCGCGCAGCGGCGGCAGGATGAGTAGACCGATCATGATGGCAAAGAATAATTTTTTCATGATTTCTCCTTGAGATGGTTCTACGTAATAATCCCGGGAAAAGTTGTGATCAACCCTTGGCAGCTGTTTATAAGAACTGTTCCAATCCGCGGAGAATATCAGCCGCCAGGGCCAGCCAGCGGTCGGCGGTGGCCGTTGGGATCTTTTTCCCGCTCTGGGCCCGGACCTCGTTCATAAAGGCCTCGACCTGGTTCATGGCCGGAGTGTAGTGCTTTTTGTTGATAGATTCCTTGGCGTTTTCCAATTTATTAGTCAGGCTGTTGGCCGTGCCATTGGGGAGGTTAGCGTCCAGGATTTCGTTGATCTCGCGGTCCAACAAGTCCCCGGTAATATGGTCCTCAATATTGAGCGCGATCAGCTCGTCGTCGCTGTAGTTCAATACTGCGAAATTGCCCTTCAGGTCGCCCGAGGTGATCTTGTCGATGGCTCGAAATGGCCCCGGCGAAACATCCAGGAGATTGAACGCGTCGATAGGATTCCATGAGGCGTCGAACACGCGGAGGAATGTCCCGTCCAGGACGTAGTAGCGCCGCACGGCGGGATCATAACTCAGCTTGGTGATGTTGCTCGTGACCAGCCCGGAAATGTCGGTGATCGCCGCCGGGTAGCTGAACAGGGGGTCGAAGGAATAAACAGATTTTTGCACAGGCGCGACATAGCGGTCGTCAGCCGGGGTTTCTCCGGGAACATAAGCCAGGGTCCCGAAGGCCAAGCCGGTGTACTGGCTCGGGAGCGCGGTTGTCCCGAGAAGGTTTAAATCCCTGTCCAAAACGTCGACCTCGAAGCGCACCGGCACGCCTATGGGAGTGATGGACCCGAATAGCCGGTAATTGCCGTCGGCTGCCATCGCGGTGATGTTGCGGGTGCTGCGGAAATGGGTCAGGCGGAATTGGCTGTCCTGGCGCCATGCCCCCGCGCCCGGCCGTGAAATGATGGAGACCGGCTGGTTGAAGTTGCGTCCGTCCCATTGAAGAACAAAGAACTGCTGCCGTTCCTTCAGCCAGGTGAAGTTCGTGATTAAGTTGAGCCCGATGCCGACGGTCGGGATGGAAGAAGGGATCGATGTGGAACCATCCAGGTTCCGGAAAACCGGGTGCAGGAGGAAGCTGTCGGCCATTAGCATTTTTCCCGCCTGGGCGCCGCTCGAGATATACGTCAATCCTTCAGGATAAGTAAAGCCGGGAAAGGTTGCGACGCGAGTTCCCTGGCCGTCAACGACATACAATAGGGGCGTACTGTCCTCCCCGTCGCTGACGGCGAACATGTCCGCGTAGGCCGGATCGGGAAAATCGGTCGGCAGGTAAGCGATGCCCAGGAGATCAGTGGCGGGAACATTCAGAAGATCCTTCTCCAAATATGCGTTGATCTCGCTCCCGCTTTGCTCCAGGCGATAAATATAAATATGATTTAATAAATCGGTGCTGCCATGAGCGATCATGGCGATCTTGCCCTGGTCAGGGCCGCTCGTGATCTGTGTCAACCCTTCGGCGCCGAACCATTGAAACCCCTGGGCGTGGGCCGTGCCCGCCAACGCGCCGTTCACAGTAATGAGATAGAGCGTATTCGGATTTTGGCTATCGGATAAAAGAAAATGACCGGCAAAGTCGCCTTGGCTGAGATAGGCAATGCCGCGGGGCAGATCGATGAATCCCATTCCGAAGGTAGAAAACGATTTCTCGCAGGTGCCCAGGACCGGGTCATGAATATAGACGCTCCAACCGTCGACAAGGGCCACCTTCCCGGCCAAAGGGCCATTGCTGATATAGGTGATGGATTCGACGACCGCCCCCAATCGGCAGCGCTCGGTCACTTCATAGCCGAAGACCGTTGCCAGCAGAAAGGCCGCAGCTGTCACCGTCAAGAAAAGTTTCTTCATCATTTCTCCTTTTTTTCGGATTTGTTCTATCTGATTGTATTAAAAGTACTTTTATCAGGGATTTTCAAGGAAGTCAATCAAGAAATTCGACAGGGGTAGTTACGGATGAAGAGGGGAGGAATGGATGCGCGCTGCGAACCCTATAAGGGGGCGCGTCCCTTGGGGGGCTCAGAACTCCACGCCGAACCTGTTTTTCAGGGCCAGGGCGATGATCATCGTCAGGGCCAGGTAATAGACCAGCCAATGGGTCTTGAAACCCAGGAAAGAAATGCTGCGGGCCGGGTAGTGGATGGCGACGGAGACCAGGCGCGTGCCCGGCGCCAGCAGCTTCTCGGCCGGGTAGATGAAGTGCGCCATGGACGACGAGGCCAGCTTTTTGTTGGACAGCGCTAGTAATTTGTCGTCGATGACGAGGTTCTTCTCGACCGTGGCGCCGTTGATGCGCAAGGCAATGGCGGTGTTGCCGGCCTCGCCCGCCTTCAGCTTCCAGTCGATCTCGCGCAGCGCCGGGATATAGACCGGGTTCATCGTCGTCCGGTAATGGGCGCTGGGTTCGACAACGGCTTCCACCGCGTCGATATCTCCGCCGAAACGGGCCTGGACCGCAATGCTCTCGCCGGGGCGAAAGGGGCGCAGGCCGTAGCGGATATCCATCTGGACGAACAGCAGGAACAGCAAGGGGAGAACCAGCAGCAGGGGCAGCAGGTTCAGCAAAAAGTATTTGCCGGTGTAATACAGGCTTTTGAAGAAAGAGGCGAGGATCGTCCTCCAGAAGTCCCGGTAAAGGCGGATGGCCAGGATGTGGGCCTTGATGCGGTTCTTGGTTTCCTTGACTTTGGCGGGGTTGGAAACGGAGCGGTAGACGGCCAGGACGAACAGGGAGGTCAACAGGCTGAGAAAAAGAATGCCCCAGAAGGGGGGGAGCTTGGCAAAGGGAGCCAGCAGGAGGTCGCAAGCCTTGGTCAGGAAATAGTTGATCTTTTGCGCCATTCAGGAAATATAGCCCAGGCCGCTCAGCTTGCTGGCCAGTTCTTCCTTGTTGTCCCCGCTCTTGATCTTCTCGTACTCCTTGTTGATCAGGTCTTCCACCAGTTCGTCCAGGGAGGAATAACCGTGAAAGGCGATGATCGCCTCGGCTTTCTGATCGGCTTCCTTGCTCAATTTGACTTTGCTTGCCATGGTTTTCTCCTAAATGATGGCCTTCCCGGTCATGGAGGCCGGGGTGGCGATGCCGAAATATTTCAAAATCGTGGGAGCCACGTCCTGCATGTCGGGTACGGATTTCTGGATCTTGAAGCTGGAGATGAACGAGGCCGGGACTTTCCTGGGATCGACGCAATGGTCGCCCGACCACCAACTCAGGTTGTCGCTGATCACTTCCCGGCTGAGCGAGCCCAGCGCTGATTCGTCGCTGATGCGGTAGCCGCGGTCAAAACCCAGGATGATATCGGGGGCGCGTTGGATGAAATTTTTCGAAAAATTGTCCTCGGAAATATAGGCGCAGGAGACGACCGGCTGGCCGTTGGCGGGATCGCGGAGCGCTTCCAGCTTGCCCTTGATCTCTTCCAGCAGCCGGCGCCGCTCGTTGGAGTCGACTACGCCCTCCTTTTCCCGGCCCTTGAGGTTCAGGTAAAGCCCGTTCAAGCCCAGGGCGTAGGCCTTTGAATCGGACCAGATGGCGCTGTCGAGGATGGATATCTCCTCGTTCAACTCCCCGGCGTCCAGCCGCAAATAGCCTTCCTTGGCCAGCCAGGCATTGATGTTGACGCTGCGGCGGAAGGGGCCGAAGCCGTGGTCGGACATGACCAGCACCGGAATGCCGGGGTCGATGCGTTGCAGGGCCTTGCCCAGGACCCGGTCGAACTTGCGGTACATCTCGTCGACGATGAAGGCGAAGCGGCGGCTCTCCTCGGGGTGGTAATAGGGATGCTCCTTGTCGGTCAAGGCCCAGAACATGTGCTGCCCCTGGTCGAGCGAGGAGAAATAGAAGAACAGCAACCCTTGCTGCCGGCCGCTAAAGCGCTGCAATTCATAATCGAAGAGGCGGCAGCTTTCCCCGAAAACCGACAGCGACTGGTTGATGAAGTTTTCCATGGAAAAGGTGCCGGTGCTCAGGGCTTTGGTGTCGGCCGGCAGGCCGATGGTGTGAAACAAACCGGTCCGGTCGGCCAGCTCGCGGCTGTAGCCGGCCGGGGTGCTGATCGGCACGGCGGGGTCGCGCGGGTTGATGTGGATCGGCGAGACGTAGAGCCGGAATCTCTCCCCCATCTCCAGCAGATAAAACTTGACCATGCCGCTGATGCTGGCGATGGAGTCGATCAGGGGAAAGCGGAGCTCCACCCAGTCGGAATACTCCTTCTCGGCGATGAGGATTTCCTGGCCCTGAATGTCTATGCGCACGGTCCGGTGCGCGTTGTCGACGTAAACCTTGAATGGGAGCGTCACGCTCGCGTTTTCCTTGAGCAGGTCGTTCCTCGGCCCCTCGATCTGCCCTTCCATGACATGCTTCTCGTCGATGTAGGCGTAAAAGATGTTGGCGGCCGGAATGATTTCCTGCGATTCGTTTTCGTCGGAAGTGTAGAGCGAGTAGATGCCGTAGGTGCCTTGGATGTCGGGCGTGCCCATTCCGGCCAGGGTGCGCTGGCCGCTGGCCGAAGGGGGGTAGTTGGTCGGGACCTTGACGATCGTGGCTTCGATGCCGCGGTCCTCCAGGTAATCCCAGAAAGCCCAGCCTTCCCGTTTGAGGACGACCTTTCCGGGCTTGAGCGGGATACGGTACTTGCCGAGGTTGACCAGCAGTCGCGATGGGATGGTTTCGCTCTGGGAAAATATCGGGGTGTAGGTTTCGGGGTCGCGGTGCAGGAAGTCGAAGATGCCGAAAACGCCGGGATCGGCGCCGCTGATGAAGCTGCCCCAGGCTACCGGGCTTTGCGGCGGGCAGGTCGACCGCATCATGGTGAAGACGCCCTTTTTCGCCAAGCGTTGCATGTTGGGCAGCTGGCCCTGGCCCATCAGGCGGCTGACGATGCCCGGGTCCATGCCGTCGAAACCGAGCACCAGCATTTTCTGGGCCAGGGGCCTCTCGTGAGCGAAGTTCATGAACGGCGTTGCGGCCAGCACTGCGCCGCTGCTTCTGATGAAGTCCCTGCGTTTCATTATTTTCCCTTGGGTGAAAGGGTAATCATATCCCAGCCGGCGGCAAAATTCAACCGCGGCGGGGACTTTTTCAGCCAGAATTGCATATGAGAAAGTAACAAGCCTGTCCTGAGCGAACCTCAGGATTTGGTCTTGGGCACCCATCCATGGGTAAGACCAAATCCTGAGGTTCGCTCAGGACAGGCTTGTTACTAATAATAGTTGATGAGTTCTGATACAAAAATCATGATTGTTTTATTTTGTTTATGTAATGTACGATTTCCCATGCGCGATATTTTCACCCCGGTTTTCCTCGCTGTCCTGGCCGCCCTTTCTTTAGTCGACGCCGCGGCGGTCAACCCTTTCGTTTTTAGATCGCTGGCGCTGGTTGTTTTTGTCGCTTTCCTTATTTTTTTTTATTTTAAAAAATACAGACCGGCTTATATCGCGATCGTCCTGGCCCTGGCCCTGCTCTTTTGCGGCTCTTTTTTAAAACAGAAGGACGCTTTCATCCGCGACCGCGACCTCAACCTGCCGTTGGGCGAATACATCACCATCCGCGGCACCCTCCTGGCCTACCCGGAAATCGGCAACGATTCCTCGCAGCTGCTGCTGCAGGCGCGGTCCTTTCAATGGCCGGGCCATCGGCTTGAGCGGACGATGAACGTCGTCATCCAGTTCCGGGGCGATTGCCGCAAGTTCAACCGCGGCGATCACGTCGAGGCGGCGGCGCGGGTCCAGCCCCGGCGCCTGAACGTGAATTTTTTTCCCAACCCCTTTGAGAAATACCTGCTCGTGAATAAGCTCGCTGTGTCCGGCTACAGCAAGTCGACGCAACTGCTGCGGCGGACAGCCCGGGCCAACCTCTTCTGGCGGCTGATCGGCGCCTGGCGCGAGCGCGTCCGCCGGGCGATCGAACACCGCTATGGACGCGACGGGCGGCTGCAGCCGGCGGGAGTTTTCCTGGAGGCCACAGTGCTCGGCGACCGCGGCCGATTGGAAGCTTCCACCCAGGAGGAGTTGATCGGCAGCGGCGTCTTCCATTTGCTGGCCATCTCCGGGGCCAACATCGGCATGCTGGCCTTGTTCTCCCTGCTGCTCTGCCGCTGGCTGCGCGTGCCTGCCAAGCCCCGCTATCTCGTCACCTCGCTGCTGCTGGTTTTGTTCCTGGCGCTGTCGGGATTCGACATCTCGGCCCAGCGGGCGGTGCTGATGGGCTTGCTGCTGTTTTTCGCCCGGGCCTATTTTTTGGACGTTGAGCTGTCCAATGTCATCTCTTTTTGCGGCTTGCTGCTGCTGGCCTTCAACCCGGCCCAGTTTCTCGACCCGGGTTATATCCTGACCTTCGCCCTGACCGCCGCTTTGCTGGCCGGGCGGCGGATCTTTCTCCCCCTGCTTAAGCGGCTTCCCCGCTACGCGGCCGAGCTGCTGACCGCGAATTTTTCGGCTACCCTCCTGGCCTTCCCCCTCTCCCTTTATTTTTTTCAGCGTTATGCGCTGGCCTCCTTCTTCAGCGGCCTCCTGCTGGTGCCGCTGGCCGGGGCGATCACCGTCTGCGGGGCGCTGCTGCTGTTCCTGGCTCCGCCCGGGGCCGCCTCCCTGGCCATGGCGCCGGCCGCGATTTTGCTGGATGTTTTTTTCAGGGTCAGCCGCTGGTTTTACGGGCACCTGGCCTGGAATATTTTCCGCCCCTCCCCGCCGCTGTGGCTGCTGGCGGTTATCGGCACGCTGTTTTTCGTCGTCTCGCTGAAGAAACTCAAGATCTATTGGCGCGCCGGGGCCGCCGTGCTGCTGGTCGGCGTGCTGCTCTTCATCTCCCTGCCGCCGCAGCCTTATCGCCCGGGGCGGCTGGAGGTCTATTGCCTCGATGTCGGCCACGGCGACGCAACGGTCGCGGTCTTCCCCGGCGGCGACGCCCTGCTGATCGACGGCGGCGGTTCCAGCTATTCCGACTTCCAGATCGGCCGGCGCATCGTCCTCCCTTTCCTCATCCAGAAAAAGATCCGCGTCCGCTGGGCGGCCGTGAGCCACTTCCATCCCGACCATGCCCGGGGGATGGCCGAAATCATCCATATCCTCGCCCCCGAGGAGTTGTGGCTGTCGGCGTCGCTCCCGGGCGACGAGTGGTACCGGCAGCTGCTGGCGGCCAAGCCCGAAAAAACGAAGCTAAGGAAAATCGAGCGCGGATTTGTCAAAAATATCGGTAGCTGTTCGGTCACTTGTCTCTCCCCTCCGCGATTCATCGAGGCGGAGGCGGCGGAGAACAACCAATCCATGGTGCTGAGCGTTGCTGACGGCCGGGCCGCGTTCCTTTTCTGCGGCGACATTGAAAAAGATTTCGAGGATGAGCTCGCCTCCAGGTTCGGCTCCAGGCTGAGCAGCGCAGTCATAAAAATTCCCCACCACGCCTCGCGCACCTCCTCCAGCGCCCGCTTCCTGGACCTGGTCCGGCCGCGGCTGGCGGTGATCTCCGCCCCGGCCTACAGCTCCTACGGTTTTCCCCACCCCGAGGTCATCGAGCGCCTGAAACAGCGCCACATCCGCTGGCTGCTCACCGCCCGCTCCGGCGGGATCATGGTCGCTTCGACTCCAGGAGGACTTCAAATCGAAGTATCGAAGTAAAAGCCGGCGCCAAGTAATGGGGGATGGGACAGGGAACCGGGATGTGTTATATTGATTTCGAAGATCATGAAAACCAGGGTGAAAATTTGCTGCATCGCCTCCGCGGAGGAAGCCAAGCTGGCCATCGCCTTCGGAGCTTCGGCCCTGGGGCTGGTCGCGGCCATGCCCAGCGGCCCGGGCCCGATCCGGGACGAGCTCATCCTGCAGATCGCCCGCTCGGTGCCGCCGCCGATCGCCACCTTCCTGCTGACCTGCGAGTCTCAAGGCCAGGCCATCATCGCCCACCACCGGCGCACCCTGACCAGCGCCCTCCAGCTCGTCGATACGCCCGAAAAAGGGGCGATCGCCGCGATCAGGAAAGAATTGCCCCATGTCAAAATCGTCCAGGTCATCCATGTGTGCAACGAGAGATCGATCGACGAGGCGCTCCAAGCCGCGGCACAGGCCGATGCCTTGCTGCTGGATTCGGGGAACCCCGCCCTGGCGGTTAAAGAACTTGGCGGCACCGGCCGCGTCCACGACTGGCGCCTCAGCCGCCAGATCGTCACCCAATCCCCAGTGCCCGTCTTCCTCGCCGGCGGTTTGAATGCTTCGAATGTCCGTCAAGCCATCGATCAAGTTCAACCCTTCGCCGTCGACCTGTGCAGCGGCGTCCGCAGCAACGGCCGCCTTGATCCGAAAAAGTTGGAAGTTTTCTTTAGTGCTGTCTAAAATAAATTTGGTAAAACTATATTTTATTTTACGGAAACCCACTCTTTTTCATTATTGAATTCTTGTTGCGCTCCGAACGATTGACTTATTTCACTTCTGTTTTTTATCAATTTGACCGAAACTATTTTCCCAGGTTTTTCTGCATTAATCATTTGCACAAGTTTTAAAAGGCTGTCCTCGGCATTCTCTTTGGCAGTTTGGAGAATTCCATTTTTCATCGCATCAATTTCTAACTCATCTTTGCATTGTTTCTTTAAATAACTTAATATACTATTTTTAAGAAATAAATCATTTTTCGTTTTTGCATAAATAATCTCAAATCCATTAATTTTATTATCCTTCTCAAAAATTAAATATGGATTAATTATAGCATTTACATCAGGATCTGATTTGTTGTTATTGGGGATTGCGAAAAGTGTGCCAGGGAGTTCAAATTCATTCTTCTCAGTTTGATGAAATGTTGTATATATGCATTGCATGTTATTTAGATCATAACTCGCATATACTTTCCCCCTTGTTAAAAGAACCACCTGATCAGATGCATTTAGTTTCAAAAAAACATTGTCTTTGGCTATTGCGGGTATAATTTTATTTTGATCATATTTACATGCTTCAACTTGTTCATTGAAGCTTCCTTCATCAATTTCACTTTTAAAATCGCAAAAACTGAATAAATTCTGAAATATAAATTTGATTTCATTTTTTGTTTTATCTTTTTTAAGAAGATCAATAAAATAGACCCTCTTGTTATTTTCATCTAGTAGTTTTATCCGTTTTGAAAAATCAACACGATTTCTTTTTATTTTGAAAAATTTGGTCAATTCACTGTTCGTATTGATATACATATACTCATTTATTACTTCATCACTAAGCTCTTTCCACTCGATGAGTCTAAAGGGATTTTCAATTGGCTTTTTTAATTCGATTGAATATTCAGTTGAATTTTTTTTATTTTTTTTATATTTAATGTTTAAAACATGTAAATTATATTCAATATTTTTTGCATCTATCTCACTGTAGTTTTGGGTTTCGCTTTTTGAAAAATCTTCGTATGTTTTAAAAAAGTGTTTTACTCGATTTTCCAAAAAATTAAACATTTCATTAAATTCTTGCTTCTCGCAAAGATTTGAAAAAATTATTTTTTTCCAATTTTCTAATTTAATTTCTTTTATTTCTTTAATGTCTGTTCCAAGTTTTTTCAAGAATTCTTTAGTCTCTGAATTTAAAAAATTATAATTTACTAATTTTCCAAAAAGAATATTTTTAATTAACTCAATATCATCATTTTTATTTATTTCGAAATCCTTTTCATTTTCTTCCCCATAAGAAACCAAAACCTCTCCGATATAACAAGCTGAATTAAGCTTGACTATATCTTCAATCGCACCGATTTGAAGAGCAGTAGGTGTCATATTGATAGTTTTTTCAAAAGGATTTGGAATAGAAATTAGGTTAACCCAATCTAAAAAGAAAATACCTACTATTATTACTAAAAAAATGATTAAAATAGTTTGAAGTTTCATTGGTTACTCCCTATTTGTTAGGCAACTCAAAGTTTGGATCGAATTCCATTAAATACTTTTCTTGGGATGGTTTGAATTCAATATCGGCGGTGACGCCTAAATTAGCTAGAAAAGTTCGAAGATTATTACTAATTCTTTCTTCACATAATTGTCTCCATTCAATCATGTTAATGCTTTTTCTCACCTCATTTTCTGCATATCGATGCATCTCTTCTATCGTTCCTATTTTTATTCTATTTGTCCAGTTGTCTGCAGAAAGCTTTTCAAGCACATCTCCATAATCTTTTTCATCGTACTCAAATTTTTTTACAGTGATTGCTGGAAGTTTCACACTAATGTGCATAGAATCCATGTCGACTTTTATATCTTCATTTTGTAACTGATCCAAATCAATTCCCAACTCAATCCTAGGATATACACACATGATCTGTCTTGATTCTTTAAGTGGAACAAAACAAAACCTTTGGTCTTGCTTGAAAATTAGAAATTTCTTAAATTTCACTTCGAGCAAAGAAAGATCCGCTATTTTTTTTATTTTTCCAATAATTTGGATGCGATCTTGACTTCTGTCTTTACATGTTGAACCAAAGCAAAGTAATAAAATTAAAGTACTTAAAAGAAATTTACTTTTTTTCATATGTTTCTCCTTTTTAAAATGACTAATTGCATTTTGTTATTTGTTCGTTAAGATTACTCCATTATGGCTGGTTTTCAACTGAAGCACGAAGAATTAACTCAAATTGGTTTGCAAATATTTCTATATTATCAGCATGATCAAGACCATTAACTATTCTACGCGCGTTGAAGTAATCGGGAGGAATATTTTCACATATAAAATCACTGAGTTTCTTTCCTGTGAACCATCCATTTCGCATTCCATTTGCACAAATTGCATAAGAAACTTCTGGATCAAGTACAAATTCTGGATTTTGGACTAACGTTTCTTGTTCAATTAAGATTTCATTCCCAAATATTTGAAATTTTCTACCTGCAAGCCAGGTACCGGCCTCACAGTAGTTTTTTTCCCATGTAATTTGAACATATCCTCGACCAAAAAAACCCGTACGCCAATAAACGTCCTGGTTTTCCCATGCTTTCGGATGTGTACTCCGATTGAACCTCTTTTCCTTAATTGGCTGAAATGTTTCTGCAGTTTCCCAGCGGATAGTAGCGAGAACATAAGATATTTCTCGGATCATTGAATACTCAGTATCCGTTTCGATTTTCTCTAAAAGAAACTCAAGCCCTGCTAATTGATTAGTGCTTAGTGTGAGTCTTGATCGATTAGAAAAATCCCTAAAAAAAATATTTCGGTTAAAGGTAAAGCTCATTTTATCCTTATCCTTTCGCATTCTTTATAAGAAG
>Ga0315293_10004058_pt1 | contig 14003 bp, 9 predicted proteins | sample YL17G13_20_MG_FD_203071 | JGI IMG/M metagenome (GOLD analysis project Ga0315293, IMG submission 203071) | Sediment microbial communities from Yellowstone Lake, YNP, Wyoming, USA - YL17G13_20 | ecosystem: Environmental > Aquatic > Freshwater > Lake > Sediment | place: USA: Wyoming | collected... | reverse complement strand
CAGGTGCTGCATGGCGCGGTGGTATAGATCGGTGACCACCTCGGCCTTCCAGCCCGTCCACGAGTCGGGGGCGACCGCGGCCAGATCGGCGGCCGTGTGTACGAAGAGCATCTGCAGGAGCTCGGGAGATCCCACCTCGACGGCGAAGCGCACGACCACCTGCTCGTCGCTCGTGTCGCGGCGGAAAGCGAGGTGGTTCATCATCAGGTGCTTGTGGACCAGAAACCCGAGCGCATCGCTCTCTTCGGCATCGAGTCCGAGCCGCTCCGCCACCTCGGCAGCGATCCGCAGTCCAACGTCCCGGTGGTCGTCGGCATAGCCCTTGCCCAGATCGTGGATCAAGAGGGCCAGGTGGAGGATCCGGCGCCGCGTCATCCCGCGATACACCCGGCCCAACGGCCCCGGATCGGCCAGCAGGTCGGTGGCCCACTCCACGGCGCGAAGGCAGTGCTCGTCGAGGGTGAACTTGTGGTACTGGTTGAACTGCAACAGCCCGCGGGCATGGCGCAGGGCCGGCACGAAGTGCGTCAAGAGGCCGGTTTCGTTGAGTCCGCGGAGCAGCTCGCCCAGTCGCCGCGGGTGCTCCAAGAGGGTCAGGAAGTGCTCGACGGCTTGCGGCGCGAGCGGCCGGTCGGGAGGGAGGCGCGCGGCCTGGCGACGGACCGCCTCCCAAGTGTCCGGCGAGATCTGTTTGTCGTGGATGGCCGCCAGCGCCACCAGGCGTACTATCGCGGCGGGGTCGCTGCCGAACCGCGCGACGGCCTTCTTGCCGGCCCGGATCTGCGTCGGGCCCACCAGATAACCGCCGGCAATCCGCCGCCCGAACAGGGCGGTCACCAGCCGGGATCGCTGGGGCGTGCGGGCTTTCTCGGCGAATCGCCCCACGACGTGGCTGACCTGGTCGGTGTGGCGGAAGTAGTCGCGCATGAATTGCTCGACCGGGAGCATTCCCGCCGCCGGCCGATGGCCCCTTAGCTCGGCGATGCGGATCTGCTCCGCGCGGCTGAGCACGTCGGCCGATTTGCCGGCCTCGAAGTGCAGCTCGTTGCGCAGTCCAAGCAGAAACTCCGTGGCCTGGCGCAGGGCTTCCTCATCCTCGGCCGAGAGGAACCCGAGGGCGCGGAGTGCGCCGGCCTCGGGCGTGCCGTAGCGGGCCATGCCGATCCAGCGGAGCAACTGGAGTTCGCGCAAGCCGCCGCGGGAGCGCTTCACGTTCGGCTCCAGCAGGTAGACGGTCTCTCCGAAGCGGAGGCGCTCTTCGCGCCGGGCGTGCTCGAAGGCGGCCACGAGCGTCGCGGCCCGGCGGCGGATGCGGCGGCGGAACTTCTCCAGAAAGCGGCCGAAAAGCCCGGCACTGCCCGTCAGGAACCGCGACTCGATCAGGGAGCTGCCGATGGTGGCGTCCCGGCAGGCCAGGGTGCAGGCCTCGTCGATGGTCCGCACGCTGTGGCCGAAGACCAGCCCCGCGTCGAACACGTCGCGGAGCAGGCGCTCTGCCAGGCGCGAGAGCGGCTCGATCCGGTCGCCGGCGTGAAGGATCATCAAGTCCACGTCGGAATAGGGGGCCACGTCGCGGCGCCCGTAACCTCCGTGGGCCACCAAGGCGATGCTCGCCCGAAGCCGGTCGGCCGCGGCCGGCTCCAGGTCCGCCAAGGCCGCTTCGTACAGATCGAGGATCACCTCGTCCCGCAGGTCGGTGATCGCCGCACAGAGCTCGAGGCCGGGGCAGCCTTCCCGCTGGCGCGATTTGAGCCGCTCATGCCCCTCGGCCAACCGCCGGCGCGCCTCCAGGACATGGGAACGAAGCCGGGACACGGTCAAATGGCGTCTTGGTTCAACTCGCCGGTGCGGATGCGGACGGTTTGAGACAGGTCGCTGACGAAGATCTTGCCGTCGCCGACCTGGCCGGTGCGGGCGGAGCGGACGATCGCATCCACCACCTGCTGGAGGTCTTCGTCGCGCACGACCGCTTCGATCTTGATCTTGGGCACGAAGTCCACCGTGTACTCGGTGCCGCGGTACATCTCGGTGTGCCCTTTCTGGCGGCCGAAACCGCGGACCTCGGTGACCGTCATCCCCTGGACCCGCGCCTCGGACAGTGCGTTCTTGACGTCTTCCAGCTTGAAGTGCCGGATGATTGCCTCGACCTTCTTCATCAGCGGGGACTCCTCGACCAAAATGCCGCCCGGGACGGCGAGACCGTTTCCCAGACAGCCGCCACCGATTATTCTACCCTAGCGGGGGAGAATGACCAAGCACCAGCGACCAAAGCCCAATGACCAAAGCCCAATGACCAAGGGGGTCCAATCACGTCCATCCAAGGTCATTGGGATTTGGACCTTGGTCATTCATCCTTCATCCTTCATCCTTCTCAGATGAAGATGTACCCTTCTTCGCCGTGCTGGCTGAGGTCCAACCCCTGGATTTCGTCTTGCTCGGAGACGCGGAGTCCCATCACCGCGTCGAGCACCTTCAAGATAACCAACGTCGCCAAGGCGGCCAAACCCCACGTGACCGCGACGGCCGCGATTTGACCGACGATCAGCCGGCCACCCTCCAAGAGCCCCAGCGGGGTGTCCTTGGGAATGCCCGCGATCGACGCAGTGGCCCCGGTGGCCCGGGTGGCGAAGATGCCGGTCAGAATCGCCCCCAGCGTCCCGCCCACGCCGTGGACGCCGAAGGCGTCCAGCGAGTCGTCGTACTTGAACTGGCCTTTCAGGTAGGTGCAGGACCAGAAGCAGACCACACCCACGGCCACGCCCATCACCAACGCCCACATCGGGGTCACGTACCCGGCAGCCGGAGTGATGCACACCAAACCCGCCACCACGCCCGAGCAGGTGCCCAGGAGCGTCGGCTTGCCGCGGAGGATCCACTCGGTGCAGGCCCAGGTGAGGCCCGCGGCCGCTGCGGCGAAGTGCGTGGCACAGAAGGCGCTGGCGGCCAAACCGCTGGCGTCCAACGCGCTTCCGGCGTTGAACCCGAACCAGCCCACCCAGAGCATCGTGGCCCCGATCGCGGTATAGGTCAGGTTATGGGGCGGCATGGGCTGGCTGCCAAAGCCGATCCGCTTGCCGATCACCAGGGCGCAGATCAGGGCGGAGACTCCGGAGCTGATGTGGACCACGGTGCCGCCGGCAAAGTCCAGCGCACCGCCGAGAATGGCGTTCTCGCTCCCGTAGGAGAGGATGCCGCCGCCCCAGACCCAGTGGGCCAGCGGGCAGTAGACCAGCGTGCCCCAGAGGATCATGAACACCACCATCGTGCTGAACTTCATCCGCTCCGCGAAGGCCCCGCAAATCAGCGCCGGGGTGATGATGAAGAACATCCCTTGAAAGAGCATGTGCGTCATCCCGGAGATCGTCGGATAGTCCGGGTGCGTCGGGATCACCGCCTCGTTGGCCGTCGGGTTCCAAGTCGGCGAGATGTTGTTCATGAACAGGTAGTCGAGGTTGCCCAGCAGCGGCGCCTTGCCGCCGAACGCCAGCGAGTAGCCGTAGATGGCCCAAAGCAAGGTCATCAAGGCCATGAGGAAGACGCACTGCATCATCACGCCCAGCACGTTCTTCTTGCGGACCAGGCCGCTGTAGAAGAGGGCCAGGCCCGGGCCGGTCATCATCAGCACCAAGGCGGAACTTGTGAGCACCCAGGCGTTGTTGCCGGTGTCGAGCTTGGGAGGCTCCGCAGGCGGCGTGGCGGTAGCGGCTTGAGCTGAAGCGGTTTGCGCGGGTTTGGACTCTTGCGCTTTATCGGCGTAGCCCGAGGACGCCTGCCCGAAGGACCATGCGGCCACGATCCCCGAGGACAACAACACCGCCCACGCTCGTCGCGACGGCACGTTCATGCTCGCCATCCCCTCATGGCAGGGAAATGCCCGGCGAAGACTGCCGAGCACCCTGGAGGGATGGCATGGGCCTGTCCCGTGGGCCCACAAGGTGCGACGGCAAGAACACTGGTTTGCGATTCCATCCCCGATTGAGGCGATATGCAACCGACGTGCCAATTGCGCGGGCGTGACGCCGGTCCAGGGAGCGGATCGGTGTGGTGTGAAAGGGCTTATGACCCCCGACCGGACACAGAATCTACGGCGTGTTCAGCGGGGGTCGGGGCAGTTTGCCCATTACTTAGGCAAAGCGTGATTAGCAAATGGGCGTTTTCGAGACCGAGAAGTCCAACCTCTCCCCTCTCTTCGCCTCCTTTGTGCCTTTGCGGTGAGATCCCTGCACAAGGATCGGCTACATCGTCGCGCCTGCGGCGGGTTTCGTCCACGGCACATCCGCTCGGCCTGCCTGGGCGTTAGCGGCCCGGGCAAGCACGAACAGCAGGTCCCCCAGACGATTCAGATAGGCCAGAAGCGGCAAAGAAATCGGCTCCTCGCTATGTCGGATGAGTGTTACCAGTCGCCGCTCCGCCCGGCGGCAGACCGTGCGTGCCAGATGAAAGAGGGCAGCTTGGCGGGTGCCGCCGGGGAGAACGAAATGCTCCAGCGGCGGCAGGGTCGCGTCCAGACGGTCGATCTCCTCCTCCAAACCCCGGACCTGCCCGCGCCCGATCCAGCGGGTGCCGCGGGCCACCGGGTCCGGAGTGGCCAACTCGGCCCCGATCTGGAACAGCTCGTCCTGGACCCGCGCCAGGATCTGGTCAATCGCCTCCCCGACCGGCTCGGTCCGCACCAGCCCGAGCACCGCGTTCAATTCGTCCACGGCGCCGTAGACCTCGATGCGAGGCATGTCCTTTCCGACGCGTGGGCCGGCAAACAAGCCGGTCTCGCCCAGGTCGCCGGTGCGAGTATAGATTGCCATGAACCGTCCTTTCCGAGTTTACCGGCTCTTGAGCCGCACGATGATCTGCCGGTTTTCGGCGAAATCGATGACGCCCGCATCCAGCCTGTGCTCGACCGCGGGCGCATCGTCCGTGTCGTTCACCGTGTCCCACTCAAAGACGACGTGATGGTTGCCGGCGGAAAGACCGCGGATCGTGCAAGGAGTGCGGTACGGATTGCCGTCCGGCGCGCGAAGCAACTGGCCATCGAGGTAAATCGTTGCTTCATAGGGTTCGGTGACGAAATTCATGCTGGCCGGCTCGTTTTGATGCAGCCAAAACATCGCCAAAACGGCCACCATCGCCATGCCCGCGAAAAGCGCGATCCAACCCGTGCGGCGCAATCGGACCGGCGCGTTCTCGGCAGCCGTTAGCTCGCCGAGCATCTCTCGGGCATCGCGGAAGCGCCGGCCCGGGTCGGGGTCGCAAGCCCGCAGCGAGAGCCGGTTCAGACGCCTGGCCCGCCGGTCTTTGGCGATCTCTTGGGCCCGATCGCCAAGGCTCGGGAATCGCTCGGCCCCGAGGCCCATCAACATCTCGTAGATCACCAGTCCGGCGCCGTAGACGTCGGCCCGGGCATCCACGCACCCGTCGGGCGGCATGTAGGGGAGCGTACCCAGGCGCGAACCGGCCAGGTTCGCGGCGGTCAAGAGGCCGAAGTCCCCGAGCTTCAGCTCGCCGCCGAGAAGAAGGCAATTGGCCGGCTTCACGTCGCGATGCACCATGCCAGCCTCGTGCAGGCACGCCAGCGCGGCCAGCAACTGTTTGGTGTAGCGCTCGCACTCGTCCGCGGGCAATGGGCCCGCCGCCAGCCGGTTCTCCAAGGTCGCCGGGCGGTAATCGGGACTGGTCAGGTCCGTTTGGCCGGATAGGTCGTCGGCCAAGTCCATCACGTAAAACAGATATTCGGAGGTCTCGCCCACATGATGAATCGCCAGCAGATTGGGATGGCAGCAGCGACGGACGGCTTCGAGCCGCGCCAGGGCGGCGACCTCCCTTCCGGCCGGGTCGCGACTGCCAACACGCGCCCGCGGGATCACCTTCACCGCCCGCGGCTGGCCGGTCGCGCGGTTGATCGCGAGCCATACCTGCCCAAAACCCCCTTCGCCGATGGGGCGCGCCAAGTCAAAGTCGGGCACCTGAGGAACCGAAACGGCGGCGGTCGAATCATCGCGGGATGGGTTCACCGGACGCGAACTCCTTCGGCCGGAGGGGTCGGATCGCGCCTGCCACCGGGCCGAGGCGCGGGATCGTACACGACCCGCGCTTGCGGCTCAGGCCGCCGGGCACCATCCGCAGGATGGTCGTGCTCGATCCGCGTGATCAGCGACCGCTCGACCACGGCGCTGGGGCGACCGCCCAGCGCCGCTCGGATCATCTCGTCGGGTGGCCCTTGTTGGCCGTACACGGCCCCGAGTTCGCGAAGCCGCCTGAGGACGGTCTTCCGCGCCTGATAGACGGCGTTTCGCGTCATGCCCGTCAGCCGGGCCGCCTCGACGCCGGAGCACCCGCCCAGCGCGACGGCCTCAAAGGCCTGATACGTGCGCGGATGGACCTCGGAGCGGACCCGGTCCAAGAGGAACGCCAACAGCGCCTGATCGAACGCGGCCTCGCACAGCGCGTCCGGCGCGTCGCGCGAAGTCCCGTGCTCGGAGAGATCGATTCCCGTGCCCACTTGCGCTCGACACCGCTCGGCCGGATCTCGCCGCCGCGCGCCGACCTTGTTCCGCACCACGCCCCCGAGCCAATCGCGAAAGCCCCCGCGCGACGCATCGTGTCTGAATACCGCTTTCCCTTCGAAAAGGGCCAGCATTACTTCCTGGACAATCTCCTCGGCGGTGTGTTCCGTGCAGCCGCGCTGCCGGGCGATAGAAAACGCGAAACGCCAGTAGCGGTCGAAGAAGTCCTTCCAGACGACCGGATCGGAGCCGTCGCGGAGACGTTCCAAGAGACTGGTCCGGGTGTGCGCGCCTGAGGCCATCGGTGTGCCGCCGCCGTGGCGACGCCTTTCCCGCTTACTCCGCACGTAACGTGATGCGCGGCCACATTTTACTTCGTCACTCCACGATTTGTCAAGAAATCCCTCACAGATTTGCCGGTCGCGGCGCTAATGGTTGTTAGCGGATCCTGCGGCTACTGGCAGCCGATCCCCTGCGGGGATACCCTGTCCATTCTACGGACCGCTTGCACGTCAGTTCACAACCTCAGACTTGGAGGAGCGAGCCATGAACGCCTTTCTTTTCGCCGCGGCAATGCTTGCCTTGGGTGCCCAGGACGTCCAGGCAGCACCCCAAGGCGCCACGCAACTCTACGTCAAGACCGTCCCGCCCGGAGCCGAGGTGGCGCTCGACGGCAAGAAGCTCGGCCAATCCAACGGGCTCTTCGACGTGCCCGCCGGCTCCCACAAGCTGACGCTGCAGATGGACCGCTATGTCCCGGAAGAGCGCGCGATCCAGGTCCGCAACGGGGAAATCACGCGCGTCGAAGTCGGGCTCAAGCGACGGCCGGAGGGGGAGGTAGTCCTCAGCCACGTGGGCGACACGAGCGACGCGCAGCGCAGCTTCGCCGACTCAGGTCATGCGGTGGCCTTCGAGCGGCCGGCCCAAACCAGGTCGATTGTCGCCGTGAAGCTCTTCGGCGCCCGCTATGGCGAGGATGAGCCGCCCAACGAGGACTTTCACATTTACCTGCTGGATCAGAACGAGAAGGTCCTCGAGCAAGTCTCCATACCTTATCGCAGGATCGAACGCGGCCCATTGCGATGGTATACCCTCGATTTCCCTGCCATCGAGGTGCCGGTGAAGTTCTTCGTGGCCGTGTGGTTTAACGCCGAACAGACCAAAGGCGTTTTCCTGGGTATGGACAAGAAGGTCCAAGACACGCATTCCTACACCGGCTTGCCCGATAAGGGTTATCACAAGGTCGATCAATCCTACGACTGGATGATCCGCGCGGTCGTGTCTCCGGAAAGCGGCAAGAAGCCCACCCATCCCAAGGTTGCCACCTACGAGGAAGAAAAACCTGCCGACACGGAAAGCGCCGAGGCCCTCCCCCTGCGGACTTGGAGCGACTCGACCGGGGCATTCAGCGTCGAAGCGCGGTTTGCCGGCGTGGACCAGGGCAATGTCAAGCTCCAGAAAGCCGACGGCCAAATTGTCGCCGTCCCCTTGGAGCGGCTTTCCCAGGCAGATCGCGATTTCGTGGCAGCGCAAACCGGCCCCAGCCAGGAAGCGGGGAAGCCTGGCGCCGGCGAGGCCCGTGAACTCATGCACGACAACGGCTCGATGGCCGCCAAATCGAGCATTGCCGGCGGCGGCCATGCCGTGCGTTTCCAGGTCGACGGCGACTCGTGGGTTGTCACCTCCGTGAGCCTGCACGGATCGCGCTATGGGGAGCCGCGTCCGCCCAAGGAGAGCTTCAAAGTCTGGATCTGCGATGCCAAGCTCAAGCCCATTGCGACCTTCGAGTTCCCCTACGGCTCCTATCTTCGTGGCAACCCCGTGTGGAAGACGTTCCGCATCCGGCCGACGCGCGTGCCGAAGGACTTCATCGTCTGCTTCGGCTTCAATCCGCATCAAACCAAGGGGATCTACGTAAGCTACGACGCCCAGCCGAGCGAAACCTCGCTGATCGGCGTTCCCGGCGAGCGCCCGCCGAGCCCATTTGCCAAGGGGAACTGGTTGATCCGCTGCAAGGTCGAGAAGCGTTCGGGAAGCAGCACGAAAACGAAGTAGCACCACCTACTGCCTACTCCACGTCCACGATCTCGATCTTCAGCCGGCCCGCGACCCGGGCCACCGGCAGCAGGCTGGCCAGGGCCGAAGCCCCCTGGAGGTTGCTGTGGCCCAGCTTCAGGTACGCGGCATCGATCCCGCCTCGGCCCCGCGTGCCGTCCAACGCGATCCAGTGCCCGTCGATGAAAACCTCGCTCCAAGCATGATAGAGGAACTTCCCCTCGCTGTAGACCAGGCCCAAGGCCACGCGAGCGGGAATGCCGCGAGCGCGGGCCAGAGCGGCCAGGAGGACCGCGTGCTCCGTGCAGTCGCCGGTGCCGCTTTCGATCACCTCGGCGGCGCTGGCAAAGGCCTGCGAGTAGTCGGGCTTCGTAATCAGCGTCCCCACGGCGCGCTCCAGGGCCACGGCCACCTGCCAAGGATCCGTTAGATCGCCCGCGGCCTTGCGCGCGGCAGCTATGATCTTGGGGTGATCGCTCTGGATGAAGTTGTTGGGCTGGCGGTCGCCGGGCAAGCAGTCAGCAGTTGTCAGTTGTCCGTTGTCAGTTGTCGGTTTCTTGCCTCTGACAACTGGCAACCGGCAACTGACAACTGTTATTTCGGCCGTATGGGCGTCGATCGAGCGGACCTGCTGGCTCGGTCCCACGACAAACGCGCTGGCCGGATCGCCCCCTTCCAGGCGCACGCGGTAGCGGATTCGCTTCGTATCGCGGGCCTGGGGCAGCGGGCGGTCCACCGGCACCGCCATCTTCCCAAGCACGTCAAACTTGGCGGGCGCCGATTCTCCGAGAGCCGCCTCTTTCGTGGTGCGGAAGCTCTCCATGTCGAGCATGTCGGCGTGGCCCTTCCACACGTCGCCGACACGGTCGCACCATTGCGTGGTCTCCAGCGCCTGGCTGCCCAATTTCGTCACGCCGTCGATCCGCAACAGCTCTCGCGGGCCGCCAGGAAGCTCGACGGAGCCGTAATCCCGGGCCACCAGCTCCGTGGCAGCAACTTCATTGAGAAGAGGGACCAGGCCCCGGACCGTGCGGCGCTCGCCCGGTTTCATGGGTTGGCGGCGGAGAGTCTGCTCGGTGGCGAAAAACCCTCCGTATTCAGGGGACCAGGAGATCGACGAGGTCGTAGTCTTCCCCATCGTGGTGACTTTCAGTTCCAGCCGCTCGCCCACGACGCGCCCCTCGGTGACCATGGGGACCGCCTCCTGACCGGCCCGGCTGGTACACTCCAGCACCTTGCCGTCCGGGGTTTCGAGGCTCGTCAACTGGACCTTCATCTCGACGGGCGTCTCCTCACGCAACATGCGAAGCTCGTTGAGCCACTCGATGCGCACCAGCGGCCGGCCGTCGCGCACCACGCGGTACTCGGCGGTGTGCGTATATCCCACGCGTGCCTTCTGGATTGAGCAGACCTCCCACGTCTGGCGTTCCAGCTCCCCTTTTTCAGCGGGCGATGCGGCGGGCGATGTTTGGGGCGATTTCGCCGCTGCCTGTTGGGCAGGCGGCTCCCGTGGCCCCGGCGAAGGTCCAGGCCCGCAGCCCACCATGCTCACGATCAGCAGGCAAAGCACTCCCCACGCGGCCGACGCCACTTTTGGAGTGCGGCGATTTATCGCCGCCTTCTCCCCGGGTGTCATGGCGACAGGTGCCATGGCGACGCTTGCGTCGCCATGTCCCTTCTGGCGGATTCTCACCACAAGTGTGAGCATGGCGCCCAGTTTCCTCCAAAGGCCCTGTAAACCGCCGCACTCCAGAATCGACGCGCGGGCCATACCTCTCTCGTTTCCCATGACAAAGACCCCCGTGTATAGGATAGCCTTGTTGGGACAGCAGTTGTACTGCTGCCCCTTCCCGCACCCGCCGACCAGCAACTCCCCTCTCCCTTTGGGAGAGGGTTAGGGTGAGGGGGCAGAGTCGGACGACTTGAAAGTCGTCCTACGGGCGGGCGGAGGGCAGGCGGCAGTAGGCGGAGGGCAGGCGGCAGTAGGCGGAGGGCAGAGCATCCGTCATTCAGCATTCATCCCTCATCCTTACTCTTCTTCCTCCTCCTTCATCTTCGCCCGGTCGATGATCTCTTTCTGGATGTTGCCCGGCACCAGGTCGTAGTGGCTGAACTCGATGGTGTAGCTGCCCTGGCCGCCGGTGATGCTGGAGAGGGTCCGGGCGTAGGTGGTGACTTCGGCCAGGGGGACCTCGGCGGTGACGGTTTGGAGGTCGCCGCCGGCCGAGCCCATGCCGAGCACTCGGCCGCGGCGGCCGGACATGTCGCTGGAGATGTCGCCGAGCTTCTCGCCGGGCACGGTGACCTCCATGCGGACGATGGGCTCCAAGAGGCCGGGCTTGGCCTGTTGGAAGACGTTGCGGAAGGCCATGGAGGCGGCGGTCTTGAATGCCTGCTCGGAGCTATCGACGGGATGGTGCTTGCCGAAGAAGACCTCGACGCAGACGTTCTTGACCTTGTAGCCGGCGATGACGCCGCGCTCCAGGCGGTCCTTGAAGCCCTTTTCGACGGCGGGCATGAAGTTGCTGGGGATGGTGCCGCCGACCACCGAGTCGATCCAGAGGAAGTTATTGTCCGGGTCGTAGTGGGGCTCCTTCATCGAGGAGAAGCGTTCCTTGGTGGCGTACTCCTCGACGTTTACGTCGGTCGGGAGGGGGAACATGCGGATGTGGACCTCGCCGAACTGGCCGCGGCCGCCGGTCTGCTTCCTGTGGCGGTAGCTTCCCTCGGCATTGGCCTGGACCGTCTCGCGGTAGGGGATCTTGGGCTCCTTGGTCTCGATCTCGACCTTGTCGCGGCGCTTGAGCCTTTCGCGGATGATCTGCAGGTGGAGCTCGCTGGTGCCGTAGATCACCATCTCCTTGGTCTGCATGTCGAGGTCGCGGCGGAAGGAGCCGTCCTCCTGGCAGATCTTGGCCAGCGAGCCGGAGAGCTTGCTCTCGTCGCCGCGGCTCTTGGGGCTGGCCGCCAGGCCGACCATCGGCGTCGGGAAGGGGATCGGCGGCATGGTGTATTCGCCCAGGCTGCTCCCGGTCTGGAGGTCCTCGACCTTGGTCACGGCCACGATCCCGCCGGGGCCGACCTCGTCGATGGGCTCCGTCTCGCCCGCCTGCACCCGGAATAGCTGGGCGATCTTCACCCCCTTGCGCACGGCGACCACGGGGATCGTGGACTCCTTGCTGAGCTTGCCCGAGTAGACGCGGATGAAACTGAGCTTCTGCACGAACGGGTCGATGCGGGTCTTGAAGACCTGGGCCACCAGCGGGCCCTCGGGATCGGCCTTGATCTCCACCTCTTGGCCGTCGGGACCGGTCGCCTTGCGGAGCAGCTTGTCCGGCGGCAGGGAGCAGAGGGCCAGGGCGTCGAGGAGCTCTGGAAAGCCGACGCCGGTCTTGCCCGACAGGCAAACCATCGGGATCAAGGTCCCCTTGGCGATGGCCTGGACCATCAGGTGCGAAAGCTCGTCCTGCGACGGGTGGGTCCCTTCGAGATAGCGCTCCATGACCGCCTCGTCGGCCACGATGATCGACTCGACGAGGGACTCGCTGATGGCCTTGGGGTTCACCAGCGCGCCGGCGGTGTCGGCGGGCGGATTGAGGGTGCCGGCCACGCCGCGGAAATCGGCCCCTTGCCCCAGCGGCACGCTGAGCAGCACGCACGCCCCCCCGAAAAGCTCCTTGATGCTCTTCAGCAGCCTCGGGAAGTCGATATTGTCGGCGTCCATGCGGTTGATGACGATCATCCGCCCCACGCCGGCCTTGCCCGCCTCGGCGAAGACCCGCCGCGTGTTCACCTCGATCCCCGACTGGGCATTGATGACGATGGCCGCCGTGTCGACGCCGCGCAGGGCGCCGATGGTCTGGCCGATGAAGTCGGGATAGCCGGGCGTGTCGATCGCGTGGAAGTGCTTTCCGGCGTAGTCGAAGTGGGTCAGCTTGGCCTCGATCGTGTAGCGGTGCGACTTCTCCTCCTCGTCGAAATCGCAGACGCTCGTCCCGTCGTCGACGCTGGCGGCCCGGCTGACCGCCCCGGTGTGGGTCAACATGCGGTCCACGAGCGTCGTCTTGCCGCAGGATTTATGGCCACAAAACGCGATGTTGCGGATGTCTTCGACGTTGTACATGGTTGTCAGTTGTCAGTTGTCAGTTGTCCGTTGTCGGTTGTCCGTTGTCCGTTGACAGTGGCCGGTTGTCGCCCTCAGTCTGACAACTGACAACTGTCAACTGTCAACTGCCATCGCCTCGGGCAGGGTCAATGTGCCCTCGTACAGCGCCCGGCCGATGATGCAGCCGGCCATGGGGATGGCGGCCAGCCGGGCCACGTCGTCTTTGGTGGTCACGCCGCCGGAGGCGATCACCGGGTGGCGGACGGCGGCCTGCATCTGGGCCATGGCGGCCACGTTCGGCCCGGCGAGCATCCCGTCGGTGGCGATGTCGGTGTAAACGATCCCGGCGATCGGCTCCTCCTCGAACTGTTTGGCCAACTCGGTCGCTGCGGTCTGGCTGGTCTGGAGCCAGCCGTGGGTCGCCACGTATCCGTCCCGGGCGTCAATGCCCAGCACCAGTTGGCCGGGAAATCGGCGGCACATCCGGCGGAACCACTCCGGCTCCTTCAAGGCCAGGGTGCCGATCACCAGCCTCGCCACGCCGAGGGCCAGCACCCGGCGGATTATTGCCGCACTGCGGATGCCGCCCCCTAACTCGCAGGGAACGCTCACCGCCTTGACGATGGCCTCCACACTGCGCAGGTTCCCGGGAATGCCGTGCCGGGCACCATCCAGGTCAACCAAGTGGAGGCACTCCGCCCCCAGGTCAACCCAGTGCCGAGCCATCGCGACCGGATCCTCGCCGAAGATCGTCTCCTGGGCATAGTCCCCCTGCTTCAGGCGGACGCATTTTCCCCCGCGAAGGTCAATCGCCGGCCAAATCTGCACCTCGACGCCGCTCCTACCCTCTGTTGGGGTCGTACGACGAAACGCGTAATATGACACAGAGGAGCCCGGTCTGCAAGGCACTGGCCCGCAGGGTAGTGGTACAGGTTGCCGCGAGAATCCGAATTGTCAAGGGAAAAACGCAGAATCACCATGCCCAGCACCCAAGCCTCAGCACCGTGTGATTCTTCCTAGTGCCCCGCCCGGCATGAACTGACAGTAGGGCGAAGCTCCCGCTGGGCCAAAGCTCGGCACGCTCCTCGCACTCCCGTACCTGTCACCTAAGGCCGGGCGGGGCACTAGCGAGAATTGGACCTCCTCTTGACACGCTGGTTTCCAACTGTCTATACTCTGTGGTTAATCCGATTGGAATAGCGCGCAAGTCGTTATCCTGTCGCCACTTGCGCGCGATTGTGCGTCTTGCGCCGTTTGACCCTTGGCGGCGAGTTCATGTATTCTTGTACATGAAGAAGACCACGGCAGCCACAGGATGTGATGCAGCATAGGAGGTGATCAGA
>Ga0315293_10004056_pt1 | contig 14004 bp, 7 predicted proteins | sample YL17G13_20_MG_FD_203071 | JGI IMG/M metagenome (GOLD analysis project Ga0315293, IMG submission 203071) | Sediment microbial communities from Yellowstone Lake, YNP, Wyoming, USA - YL17G13_20 | ecosystem: Environmental > Aquatic > Freshwater > Lake > Sediment | place: USA: Wyoming | collected... | reverse complement strand
GAGACATCCGTATTGCCAGATCATTCCGTGAATTGACCGTTTTGTTTTCCTTTTCCAAATGTTTGGCGTTGATATCGCTGTCGGCGGCGTCTTTCCAGATAGCCGCCTTAAAGTTCCCAAGAGTCCGCAAACACAATACAGGCAAAAAACGAGATGAAAATTGAGATGGTTTTCCATGGTTTCATACCGGAAACCTTCCATATAAATTTTAACGATGTTATTGAATATAACGGTTTTGGAAGACTTTTTAACCTATATTCCGAACAAAATAAACCCGAAAATCCTTTTCCTGAAACAATCCTTTCTTCGGTGTCGTCCATAAGAAAAATGGTAAGAGGGTTTGTCTATTGGTAATATGTCGAGTTTATGAAGATATTATATCCTGAAAAATGCAATAAAGTTAAAGGAAAGATGCTCTCTATGGTCTGCCATAAGCGAAATTCCCATTCCTATCCTTTAACTTTTATATGCCTCCTTATTGTGGTCTGTGTGTTCGGCTGCACGGCCCAAGAGTATAAACAAGATGCGGATAAGGAAGTCCGGCAAATCCTCGACTCGAAATGGAAGTCCCAGCACGGTACTCAGGCCAATTCCCGCATTGGTGATGTGGAATCCGACCCGAATGACCTGATTTTCGACCCTAATTATATCCCTTCAGAACCGCTGAGTCTGGCCGAAGCAGTGGCAATCGCCACAGCCCGAAATCGGGATTACCAAAAACAAAAAGAAACTTTATATCTTTCCGCCCTGGACTTGACGCTGCTCCGTCATGATTTCGCGCAAAAATGGTTCGGCGCCATTGACGCCAGTTATGACCATAATGAGACGGATGAGTCTGTCAGCGCCAGTGGCGGCAACAGCGGCAAGACCGTTGGTTTCAGTCAATTGCTGGCTGATGGGACTCAAATTTCAAGCAGCATTGCTATCGACTGGCTGAGATATCTGACGGGCGACCCGCGAGAAAGCCTTGGCAGTGTATTAAGCGCCAGCATCAACAAACCTCTGCTGCGCGGCGCGGGTAAAGAGGTTGTGATGGAAAATCTCACCCAGGCGGAACGCAATGTGTTGTATCAAATCCGGACGTTCAGCCGGTATCGCAAGACATTTGTGGTTTCCATTGTCAGCGATTATTACCGGGTATTACAGGCGTTAGACAGCGTCAAGAACGCGGAAAGCAACTATAACAGTCTGATGCTGGCGTATGACCAGGCCAAAGACAATGCCATGGCCGGAAGATTGGCAAAGCTCGAAGCGGATCAAACCGAACAGCGAATGCTGCAGGCGCGCGATACTCTGGCCAGCACTGAACGCAGTTATCAACAGTCGCTGGATAATTTCAAAATCCGCCTTGCTATCACAACCGACGCCCCGCTGGAGCTTGACCCCAATGCCCTGCAGGCTCTTTCGGTTATGGAGGTTGTTGAGCCTCAGTTTGATATCGAAGATGCAATCAAAACGGCATTGTCATTGCGGCTGGATCTGACCACGATTAAAAACCAGGTGGACGACGCCCGACGGAAAATCAAGGTTTCCGAAAACGCCCTGCAGGCGGACTTGAATCTGGTAGCCAGCGCAAACGTCGATTCCACACCGGAGACGAAATTCACGCGGCTGCGTTTTCAGGATGGAAGCTACAGTATCGGGGCTCAACTGGACCTCCCCTTCGACCGCAAAGCAGAACGCAACAACTATCGGGAATCGCTCATTACGCTGATGCAGCGGCAGCGCGACTATGAAAACAGCGTGGATAATGTCAAACTGGATGTGCGAAATAATTATCGCGATTTACTGGAAGCCGCGCAGCGGTACCAGATTCAGAAAAAAAGCCTTGAGCTGGCCCAGGAACGGGTCAACAGCACCTCGCTGCTGTTTCAGGCCGGACGGGCCCAGGCCCGTGACCTGCTGGATTCTCAGGATTCCCTGCTTTCTGCACAGAACTCAACAACTTCCACATTGGTCGATTACAATATAGCCAAATTAAGTTTTTATCGCGATATCGAAGTGCTTACAGTTAAACCGGATGGATTATGGCAAACACCAGAAAACTCAACAGAAAAAGGACTATAATCGGGGCCGCGGTCTTGGTTGTGGTGATCCTTGGGTGGTCTTATTACAGTAAAACCGGTCGTGCAGCTGTTAGCGGAGGAGGCGAAAGCACCTATCCCGCCATGCAGCAGGATATGACTATCAGCGTTCTTGAAAGCGGTTCCCTCAAACCGAAAAAATCAGTTACTATCCGCTCGGAAGTGGAAGGCGATACAACGATAGTCGCTATCATTCCGGAAGGAACTGTTTTGACGCAGGCAGACGTGGACGCCGGCAAGGTCATTCTCGAGTTGGACACGTCCAAAACAAAAGAAGACCTCAACCGACAGCAAATCGCATATAACACCGCGATGGCGGATTTCACCGATGCCAAGGAAAATCTTGACATCCAGAAAAACCAGAACGAATCGGATATTCAGCAGGGTCGCCTGACGGTTAAATTTGCACTGATGGATTTACAGAAATATGTAGGACAAGAAGCCGCCGACGCACTGGTCGCGGACGCCAACGACAGGCCGGTCACGGATGAAGACTTCAAGAAGCTGACCGGGGATCCCAATCAACTCGGCGGCGAATCCCTGCAGAAACACCGACAGTTGACGTCGGATATCAGTATGGCCCAGTCCGAATGCTATCTTGCGCAAAATACGCTCAACTGGACGGAAAAATTAGAAGCCAAAAATTATGTCGCCAAGACGGAACTGGAATCCGACAAACTCAAGGCGGATAAAAGCAAAGTCACTCTTGAACAGGCACAGACGGCTATTGATTTGTTCATCCGGTATGAATTTCCCAAAGATGCGCATAAATTTTTCAGTGATTATGTCGAAGCCAAACGACAGCTTGAACGCACTCAGGCCAAGGCCCGTTCGCAGGAGGCCCAGGCCGTAGCTAAAATGGCCAACGCCGAGGCTAAGTTCGCCCTCGAAAAAGAACGTCTGGAAAAATTCCAGCGGCGGATTGCCGCCAGTGTGGTCAAAGCACCGAGTCCGGGAATGGTGGTCTATCGCACACAGGACGCCCGCGGCGGAACGCGTTCACGGACTTCCATCGAAGTCGGACGTCAAATTTACGAACGGGAAGAAATCATGTCTATCCCCAGCGTATCGGATCTCCTCGTTGATACGAAAGTGCATGAGACCAATGTGGACAAAATTGCCGTCGGCCAGAAGGCCCGAATTACCGTCGATGCCATGCCCGACACATATTTTTCCGGCGAAGTGCTGAAAATCGCCCCGCTGCCCGACCCGGGGTCATTTATGTCCAATCCGGATTTGAAGCTGTATGCAACGGATGTCACCCTGGAGGGCGGCCAGATGCTGCGGCCGGGGATGTCAGCCAAGGTGGAAATCATCATCGCAGAATTGAAAAACGTGCTTGCCATTCCGATACAATGTGTCTCCAACCGGACGGGTAAAAAAATCTGTTATGTTCATACGTCCTCCAGAAGCGAGGAGCGGGAGATTAAAGTCGGTTCGTACAACGATAAGTTTGTGGAGATACTGGAAGGGCTCAAAGACGGCGAAAAGGTGCTTCTCAATCCCCCGCGGATTTACGACCAGCCGCAGCAGGATGCCGCGGCCAAGTCTGCCGACAATAATCAGGCCGACCAGCAACGTCCAGGAGGTCCGCGTGGACAGGATCGGCCCGATGGACAGATAACCGGCGACCAGCCGCAATCAGACGGACAACCCCCGACAAATCGCCGGCGACCCGCAGGACAAAACCAGCCAAACGGACCGTTTTCACCGGAGGGTCAGCAACCGAATGGTCAAACGGATTCGCCGCGTCCCCGACGACAACGGCAGAGCGGACAGACCCCAACGGACGGCCAGCAACCGGACGGACAAACGGATTCGCAGCGTCCTCAACGACAACGTCCTGGCGGCGGAAATCCCGGCGCCGATATACCCGCGAGGGAGCCGTAGTAATGAATCAACAGGCGTCCGGCATAAATTCTTCCAGCGATGTGGTGGTCCGGTTTGAAGACCTTTGCAAGTCCTATTTTCTGGCTCATTCCGAACTGCAGGTATTGAGGGGCATAAACCTCGATTTTCATCGAGGGGAGTATGTATCTATTATGGGTCCCAGCGGCTCCGGTAAATCCACGCTGCTGAACCTGCTGGGCTGCTTAGACCGCCCCACCGCAGGACGATACCTGCTGGATGGGCTGGACATTTCAGAGATGGATGACGATACTTTGTCGAGCATCCGCGGTAGACGCATCGGCTTTATTTTTCAGTCGTTTAATCTCATTCCGCAATTGAATATCATCGAGAATATTGAGGTGTCGCTGTATTATCAGCAAGTTCATAAAATCCAGCGGCGCCAGCGCGCTGAAGAACTGGCCAACCGCGTGGGACTGGGCGACCGGCTCAAACACCGCCCCTCGGAACTGTCCGGGGGACAGCAGCAGCGTGTCGCTATCGCACGGGCGCTGGCCAATGATCCCCTGATTTTGCTGGCTGATGAGCCGACGGGAAACCTCGACAGCAAAAGCGGACGGGAAATTCTCGATATGCTTGACGAGCTTCACTCCGGCGGCAAAACCATCATTGTCGTTACCCATGATCCTAACATCGCTTCCCGCACACAGCGAAGCATTCACATGCTGGATGGTATGATTGAACGACAGGAAATACGCGGAGGACAATCATGACTCCGCTGCTCCTGATTGGCGGTATTTTGCAGGTGAGCCTCCGCAGCTTGTGGCTGCACCGGATGCGGTCAATACTGACGATGCTGGGCATCATCTTCGGCGTATCGAGCGTGATTGCCATGCTGGCTATTGGTGAAGGCGCCAGCCAGGAGGCTCAAGCCCGGATTGCGCGACTCGGCAGTACGAATCTCATCCTCAAGACCGTTAAGCCCCCCCAGCAAACAGCAACCGACACGACCCAGCAATCGATCGCCATGTATGGGCTGACATACGACGATGCCGAGCGATTTCGCGTTACCATCCCCGACGCCCAGGTGGTTGTACAATCCAAAATCATCTCTCACAGGGCCTATTATCGCAATCGCGTTCTGGCTATCGAATTGGTCGGAACCGTCGCATGGTATCCGGAACTGGCTCCGGTTGAACTGAATCGGGGACGATTCCTCAGTACCGCCGACCTGCATTACAGCGAGGCAGTTTGCGTCATCGACCGGAATGTCACCAATAACTTATTTGTCATTGATGATCCGGTTGATATGGATATTAAAATCGCCGGCAATTACTACCGTGTTGTCGGAGTCGTCAGCGAAACGCGAATTCAGTCCAATGAAGACATGCTGGAAACCAGAGCCAATTCGGCCCCTGATACCACCAGCGCCGGCGGGCGAATTTATATTCCCATTACCACGATGAAAAGCCGTTTCGGAGAAACCTCCATTCAGTTTGGCGGCTCCACGGGAATGGTGGGCGAAAAGGTGGAATTAAGCGAGATCACCGTCAGGGTCCCGACGATCGAACGTGTTTTACCCACGCGGGACGTTTTGGACGGAATACTCAAACGATTCCACAAACAACAGGATTACCAGGTCATCGTACCGCTCGAATTGCTGCGAGAGGCCATTCGCAGCAAACGCATCTTCAGTATCGTGCTGGGTTCCATCGCGGCGATTTCGCTATTGGTCGGCGGTATTGGGATTATGAATATTATGCTGGCCACCGTCAGCGAACGTACCCGTGAAATCGGCATTCGCCGGGCTTTGGGGGCGAAAAAACAAGACATCGTGTTTCAGTTTTTGTCGGAAACACTGCTGCTGACCCTGACGGGGGGACTGCTTGGGATGGCGCTGGGGGCAATCATTCCAATCGCGGTTACGTATTTCGGCAATATGCCCACCGTGATTACCTCCCAGGCGATGCTGTTGTCATTCGGCATTTCCGGCGCAGTAGGCCTGACTTTCGGCCTGTACCCGGCCGTCAAAGCGGCCAATATGGACCCCATCGAATCCCTCCGACACGAATAAATAGTCAACGACTATAATGATGCCGCGACCAAAAAGAAGCAACTCTTTGCCGTATAGCTATTGAGCCGCGACCCAAAACACATTGAATTATGTCGTATGACATAAAATCAAGTCAGACTTGCACCTCTATCCTGCCGATGGTATATTTAAAGTAAGTTGCGTCTGTAGCTCAATTGGATAGAGCATCAGTCTTCGGAACTGAGGGTTGGGGGTTCGAGTCCCTCCAGACGCGATGGAATAGTCGTTAGCCGATGGTCGTTAGTCGATAGTGGGGGAAGGTTATTTGAGATGTAAGATGATGCAGGAATATTCCGGAAAAATTCGCAGTTTCAAGGATCTAAAAGTCTGGCAAAGATCAATGAAGCTTGCAGAAACTTTGTATAAAATAACACATCAATTTCCAAAAGAGGAATTGTACGGCATAACGGCTCAGATAAGAAAGGCAGCGGTATCTGTGCCGTCAAATATTGCCGAAGGATTTGCACGTGGTCACCGTGGAGAATACAAGCAATTTTTATATGTGTCATTGGGAAGTTGTGCCGAGATTACAACACAGTTAATCCTTGCGACACGACTGGAATTGATTCCGCAAGCCCAAGCAGAGATGATGCTAAAGGAAGTAGATGAAATCAGCAGGATGCTGATGGGGCTAATAAAAAAGATACGTGATTGCACCTAAATTACTATCGACTAATGACCATCGACTATCGACTACTTTTCTTTGCTTTGCCCATCCAGTCAGTGAATTGTTTGAACAGATACTGCGAATCGTGCGGGCCCGGCGAGGCTTCCGGGTGATATTGTACGGCAAAGGCCTTGAGCTTTTTACAACGAAAACCTTCGAGCGTGTTGTCGTTCAAATTGATATGCGTTAATTCCACGTTCTTGTCCGCAAGCGAGTCAATATCCACACAGAAACCGTGATTTTGGCTGGTGATTTCGACGGCGCCGGTTTCAAGATTTTTGACCGGGTGATTGGCGCCGCGATGGCCGAATTTCAGCTTATAGGTTTTTCCGCCCAGGGCCAGTCCCAAAAGCTGATGGCCCAGGCAGATGCCGAAAATCGGCAGTTTGCCCAGCAAATCGCGAATCGTGTCTATGGCATAAGTCACCGCCGCCGGGTCGCCGGGGCCGTTGCTTAAAAAGACGCCGTCGGGTTTTTTGGCAAGAATTTCTTTGGCAGTTGACTCGGCGGGCATTACCTGAACTTTGCAGCCGCGGGAGACCAGCAACCGCAGAATATTTTGCTTAATGCCGTAATCCAGCGCGACCACTTTATATTTCTTGGCCGGCTTGAGTTCCTTATCCGCCAGAACATCGACAACACCTTTATCCCATTTGTAGGATTGGCCGAGCGTCACTTTTTTGACGATGTCGCGTCCAATAAGTCCGGGGTATTGATCGAGCTTCTTTTTGAGTGCGCCAACATTCAGTTCCGACGATGAAATAATCCCCCGCATAGCGCCTTCATTGCGGATATGCCGGACGAGTTTGCGCGTGTCAATGCCTTCCAGGCCGACGACGTTGCTTTCCTTCAGATAATCGCTGAAACTTTTTTCCGACCGCCAGTTACTGGGCAGCCCGCAGTTTTCCTTGACGATAAAACCGGAACAGAAAACCTTTCTCGACTCCCAATCCAGAGCGTTGGTTCCATAGTTGCCGATCATCGGATAGGTCATCGTGATAATTTGCTCATAATACGACGGGTCGGTGGTAATTTCCTGATAGCCGGTCATCGACGTATTAAAGACCACTTCGCCGACAGCGGTTCCCTCGGCGCCAAAGGAGCGGCCTTCAAACACCGTTCCATCTTCCAGTAAAAGAATCGCTTTGTTCTGCGGCATAATATCTATTTCCTGTAATAGGACTGAATCGCCTTGACGGTCAATTTTTTCTTTTGCAGCGCCTCAATGGCCCGCGCGACGGCCAGACCTCCGCGAATCGTGGTAAAATATGGAATCTGCCTATCCAGCGCGGTTCGGCGAATCGGGAACGAATCCTTAATCGTCTGTTCGCCGATGGTGGTATTAATAATCAGGTCAATCTGATTGTTAATCATTAAATCTACCACGTTGGGTCGCCCTTCCACCACTTTGCGTACAAATTCCGAGGGGACATTGTTCTTAATCAGCTCGATGCAGGTTCCACGCGTGGCCAGAATTTTAAAACCCAGTTCGTGCAGTTTTTTGGCCACCTGAACACCACGGGGTTTGTCGGCATCGCGAACGCTGATAAAGACCGTACCTTTAGTTGGCAGACTACTTCCAGCAGCAATCTGCGACTTGGCGTAGGCGATGCCGTAGTCATCGGAAATTCCCATCACTTCGCCGGTGGAAAGCATTTCCGGCCCCAGGATAACATCGGCGCCGGGAAATTTCATAAACGGAAAGACCGCTTCCTTGACCGAATAATAATTACGCGAAACTTCCTGGGTAAATCCTAATTGTTCGAGCGTCATACCGGCCTGGACTTTGGCGGCCAGTTTGGCCAGCGGAACGCCGATGGCCTTACTCACAAATGGAATCGTCCGCGAGGCCCGCGGATTGACCTCAAGAATATAAATTTTGTCGTCCTTGATAGCAAATTGGATATTGATTAAACCTTTGACCTGCAGTTCCATCGCCAACTGTTTGGTTTGTCGTTTGACCTCGGCAATAATTTCCGGCTTGAGCGAAACAGGCGGCAGAAAACAGGCGCTGTCGCCGGAATGGACGCCAGCCTCTTCGATATGTTCCATCACGCCGCCGATGACGACGATTTTGCCGTCGCAGATAGCGTCAACATCCAGCTCCGTCGCATCGTCGAGAAACTTATCAATCAAAATCGGATGTTCGCCGGACACCTCCAGCGCTTCCTGCACGCAGGCCTTCAGCGACGCCTCATCATAAACAATATCCATTGCGCGACCGCCGAGTACAAAAGACGGCCGCACCAGTAACGGATAGCCGAGTTGCCGAACGACTTCAAGGGCCTGCTCATACGTCGTGGCCGTACCGCCGGCCGGCTGCAAGAGACCCAGCTTATCCACGAGCTGATTGAACAATTTGCGGTCTTCGGCCTTCTGGATGCTTTCGGGCGAGGTGCCGATAATCGGTACACCGGCTTTATACAAAGCCCCGGACAATTTGAGCGGGGTTTGGCCGCCAAACTGCACAATCACACCGTCGGGTTTTTCCGTCTCGACAATCGACATTACGTCCTCATAGGTCAACGGCTCAAAATACAGCCGGTCGGACGTGTCGTAATCGGTGGAGACGGTTTCGGGGTTGCAGTTGACCATAATGGATTCGACGCCGATTTCCCTGAGCGCAAAGGCCGCGTGAACACAGCAATAATCAAACTCAATGCCCTGTCCGATTCGGTTGGGGCCGCCGCCGAGAATCACAATTTTGCGGCGCTTTGTCGGATTGGCTTCGCATTCAGCTTCAAACGTCGAATACAGATAGGGCGTGGCCGCCTCGAACTCAGCGCCGCAGGTGTCAACCATCTTATAGACGGCACGGATGCCGGCGTCGAGACGTTTTTTGCGGATTTCGGTTTCTTCAACGCCGAATTTCATCGCCAGGTATTTGTCGGCAAATCCCCACTGCTTGGCCTGACGCAGCAGTTGGGGCGTCAGTTTGTCCAGCCCGCCGGAAAAGAGTTTTTTTCCCATTTCCACAATATCGCGGATATGGTTGAGAAACCAGGGGTCGATATGCGTCAGCTCATAAATCTGCTGCGTGGTAAATTTTCGCCGATAGGCCTCGGCGACGTACCACAGCTTGTCCCAGTAATTTTTTCGCAGCCGCTCCTTAATTTGCTCATCATTCAGGCCGGGCTGGATATGCCGGGCGTCGAGCGAATAGCGGTCAATCTCCATCGAACGGATGGCCTTCTGGAAGGCTTCCTTGAACGTGCGGCCGATGGACATCGCCTCGCCGACGGATTTCATCTGCACTGTCAGCTCAGGACTGGTGGCCGGAAATTTTTCAAATGTGAACCGCGGCCATTTGACGACGACATAGTCAATCGTCGGCTCAAAGCAGGCCGGCGTCTTTTGGGTAATGTCGTTGGGGATTTCATCAAGCGTATAACCCACAGCCAGCAGCGACGCAATTTTGGCAATCGGAAAGCCCGTGGCCTTGGACGCCAGCGCCGAACTGCGCGAGACGCGCGGATTCATCTCAATGACATACAGCTTGCCGTTCTTGGGACTGACGGCAAACTGGATATTCGACCCGCCGGTCTCAACGCCGATGGCGCGGATAATTTTTATCGCCGCGTCGCGCATAATCTGGTATTCCTTGTCGGTCAGCGTCTGGGCCGGGGCGACGGTGATGCTGTCGCCGGTGTGAATACCCATCGGGTCGAGATTTTCAATCGAACAGATAATTACAACATTGTCCTTGCGGTCGCGCATCACCTCCAGCTCGAACTCTTTCCAGCCGACGACGGATTCCTCCACCAGCACCTGATGCCTGGGACTGAGATTCAGCCCCCACTGCACCATCTGTTTAAATTCCTCGATGTTGTAAGCGACGTTGCCGCCCATTCCGCCCAGCGTATAGGACGGTCGAATAATCAGCGGAAAGCCGATTTGGCCGGCAATGTTGAGAGCCTCATCGAGCGAATGGGCGTAGCCGCTCTGCGGCACGTCCAAGCCGATATCCTGAATGATTTTTTTGAAGCGGTTACGTTCCTCGGCCCGCTTAATGGCCTTCAAATCGGCGCCGAGCAGTTTGACCTTGTACTTTTTCAGCACGCCTGTTTCGGCCAAAGCCACCGCCGTATTGAGACCGGTTTGTCCACCCAGCGTCGGCAGCAGACTGTCAGGACGCTCTTTCTCGATAATTTTGGCGACCATTTCCGGCGTAATCGGCTCAATGTAAGTCTTATCCGCCAGTTCCGGGTCGGTCATAATCGTCGCCGGGTTGCTGTTGACCAGGATGACCTGATACCCTTCTTTTCGCAAAACTTTGCAGGCCTGGGCGCCGGAATAATCGAATTCACAGGCCTGACCAATCACAATCGGTCCCGAACCGATAATCAGAATTTTTTTGATGTCTTTTCGCTTCGGCACAACACCCTTTTCTTTTATGCAATCTCTTGATGGTACTCCTGGAGTGATTTTACGTCTCGTTTCTTCTCTTTGCAGGCAAGGATTCCCTTGGCCGCCGCCAATGCCGCCGCCGTCGTGGTGATGTACGGGAGTTTGTATTTAATCGCCGCCTTGCGAATATACGAATCGTCATGGCTGCTCTGCTTGCCGCTGGGGGTGTTAATCACCAGATTGATCTGGTTGTTCATAATCCCATCCACGATGTTAGGCCTTCCCTCGTGCAGCTTGAGAATTTTTTCAGAGTCAACTCCATTCTGAGCCAGATACTGGTGAGTACCTTCGGTGGCCATGATTTTCAGGCCGGCTTTTTGCAGCAGACGGGCCGTCTCAAGCACATTGGTTTTATCCGGCTGCGCCACGGAAATCAGCACGTTTCCGGAAAGCGGCAAAAATTGCTGGGCGGCCTCCTGAGCCTTGTAAAACGCAAGACCGGCCGAATCCGCCAGTCCCAGCACTTCGCCGGTGGAACGCATCTCCGGCCCGAGAATGGGGTCCACCTCCGGGAACATATTGAACGGGAAGACCGCTTCTTTAACGCCATAATGCGGTATCTTTTTATGAACCAGATTCAGGTCGGACAGCTTCTTTCCAACCATCAGTTGCACGGCAATGCGAACCATCTGGATATTGCAGACCTTGGAAACCAGCGGCACAGTACGCGAGGCGCGGGGGTTGGCCTCCAGAATATAAACCTTATCATTGGCAATCGCGTACTGGATATTAATCAACCCGCACACCTTCAGTTCCATTGCGATTTTTTGGGTATATTCTTCAATGGTCTTTAGATGTTTTTGCGGGATGGACACCGGCGGCAGGACGCAGGCCGAATCGCCGGAGTGAATCCCGGCCAATTCGATGTGTTCCATAATCGCCGGGATAAACGCCTCATCGCCGTCGGAAATCGCGTCGGCTTCCACTTCCATCGCGTTTTCGAGAAATTTATCAATCAGGATAGGACGGTCCGGCGAAATATCCACCGCCGCTTTGACATAGTGCGTGAGCATTTCCTCATCGTGTACCACCTCCATCCCACGACCGCCCAAAACATAAGACGGCCTGACCATCAGTGGATAACCAATTTTCTTGGCGATTTCAAGAGCCTCATCCAAATTGCTGGCCATACCGGAGGCCGGTTGTGGGATACCAAGTTTTTCGATGACTTTCCGAAAACGGTCGCGGTCTTCGGCCAGGTCGATGGATTCGGTGGACGTGCCCAGAATCTTCACGCCGGCCTGTTCCAGTTCCTTACAGATATTCAACGGCGTCTGACCGCCAAGCTGAACAATCACGCCTTCAGGTTTTTCTTTGTTATATATCTGCAGCACATCTTCCACCGTCAGCGGCTCAAAATACAGCTTGTCGGAGGTATCGTAATCCGTCGAGACGGTTTCGGGGTTGCAGTTGACCATAATGGTCTCATAGCCCATATCTCGCAGCGCAAAGGCCGCGTGGACGCAGCAGTAATCAAATTCGATACCCTGACCGATTCGATTGGGTCCTCCGCCCAGAACCATCACCTTCTTTCTGGCGCTGACCGGAACTTTATCGGCGGCGTTGTAGGTCGAATAGTAATACGCGGCGTTTTCCACCCCGCTGACCGGCACCGGCTCCCACGCTTCCACTACACCCAGTGCAACACGTTTTTGACGAACGTCCTTTTCCGTCACGGTCAGCAGCTTGGCCAGATACCTGTCGGCAAAGCCATCCTTTTTGGCCCGAATCAAAAGTTTGTCCGGCAGTGTTTTGCCTTTATATTTCAGAATTTTTTCTTCCAGCTCAACCAGCTCTTTCATTTGCTGGATAAACCAGGGCTTGATATAAGTCCTGCGGTATAATTCTTCGATGTCGGCTCCCTTGCGAAGGGCCTCGTACATAATGAATTGACGTTCGCTGGTCGGTGTGGCCAGCATCGCCATCAATTCATCCAATGATTTCTTATGAAAATCCCTGGCAAAGCCAAGACCGTGCCTGCCGTTTTCCAGAGAACGAATGGCCTTTTGGAACGCTTCCTTGTAGGTCTTTCCAATACTCATCACTTCGCCGACGGCGCGCATCTGGGTGCCGAGCTGGTCTTTGATGCCCCGGAATTTCTCAAAGGCCCAGCGGGCGAACTTAATGACGACATAATCGCCGGACGGCGTATATTTCTCCAGCGTGCCGTCCCGCCAGTAGGGAATCTCATCTAACGTCAGACCGCCGGCCAGGAGCGACGACACCAAGGCGATTGGAAAGCCCGTGGCCTTGGACGCCAGCGCCGACGAACGCGATGTCCTCGGGTTGATTTCAATCGCCACCACCCTGCCGGTTTTAGGGTCGTGGGCAAACTGGATATTGGTTCCGCCGATGACGCCGATGGCGTCAACGATGGCGTAGGAATAATCCTGAAGTTTCTTTTGAAGCTTGGCATCAATGGTCAGCATCGGAGCCGAGCAGAATGAATCGCCTGTGTGTATTCCCATCGCGTCGATATTTTCAATAAAACAGACGGTGATTTTCTGCCCTTTGGAATCGCGGACGACCTCCAGCTCCAGCTCCTCCCATCCTTCGACGGATTCTTCGACCAGCACCTGTCCCACTAAGCTCATCGACAGCCCCCGGCTGACAATAGTGCGAAATTCATCCATATTATAGACCAGCCCCCCGCCCGTACCGCCCAGCGTATAGGCGGGCCGAATCACACAGGGAAGACCGATTTTTTGAACAATTTTTTCGGCATCCTTCAAGTTATAAGCGATTTCACTTTTAGGCATTTCAATACCAAGCGATTTCATCGTGTCTTTGAATACCTGACGGTCTTCGCCGCGTTCGATGGCGTCTGCTTTGACGCCGATAATCTGCACGCCGTATTTTTCCAGAACGCCTTTTTTGGCCAGTTCCGACGACAGATTTAATCCGGT
>Ga0315293_10004055_pt1 | contig 14004 bp, 13 predicted proteins | sample YL17G13_20_MG_FD_203071 | JGI IMG/M metagenome (GOLD analysis project Ga0315293, IMG submission 203071) | Sediment microbial communities from Yellowstone Lake, YNP, Wyoming, USA - YL17G13_20 | ecosystem: Environmental > Aquatic > Freshwater > Lake > Sediment | place: USA: Wyoming | collected... | reverse complement strand
ATATGCTCAACGCAAACTGGAGACAGGAAGGCATTGAGAAGAATTATCGTTTGTAGCCGTATTGGGGAAATCTCACCGTACGGAATTTTAGAGGGGGCGATGGAAACGGAGCATGGTTGAGATAGTGAGGCACTGTCAAGCGAAAGCGACAGAAACGGATAGGCTCGACCTAAACTATTCGCGCCATTGCTCTACTCGACTACCGATTGGATCTCAAGGAGAGCAAAACCTTGGGAGAGGGAAGGGGCAATGCTTTCATCAGGTTTCTGAAGGAGTGAAGGAAAGGAGATTGCAGGAATGCTTGAAACTCCGGAAAAGATCCGGGAACTTCAGAGGAAACTATACCAGAAGGCCAAGCAGGAGAAAGAGTACCGATTCTATCTTCTCTATGACAAGGTGTACCGGCGAGACATCCTGAGTCACGCTTATCGACTTGTCAGAGCGAACAAAGGGGCGCCCGGAGTGGACGGGGTAACCTTCGAGAGCATAGAGAAGATAGAGGGAGGAGTCGAGAGGTATCTAAACCAGATTTCAGAGGAACTCAAAGGTAAGACGTATAGGCCGATGCCGGTGAGGAGAGCTTACATTCCCAAGCCTGGGGGAGGCAAGAGGCCCTTGGGGATACCGACGATCAAAGATCGGGTGGTGCAGATGGCAACAAAGATTGTCATCGAGCCGATCTTTGAGGCGGGTTTCCAAGAGAACTCGTATGGGTTCAGGCCGAAGCGAGATGCCCATCAGGCGATGGATGATCTCTCTTTACAACTTCGGATGGGAAAGACCCAGGTCATAGACGCAGACATCACGAAGTATTTCGACACCATTCCTCATGATAAGCTGATGAGCTTGGTAGCAAAACGGGTAGTGGATAAGCACATTCTTCGGCTTATCAAGCTGTGGTTAAAAGCACCAGTGGTAGAAGAAGAGGATGGGAAGAAGAGATACGAGGGCAGTGAAAAGGGGACACCGCAGGGAGGGGTCATATCGCCGCTGCTTGCCAACATCTACCTCAATGTCCTGGATAAAGTATGGAAGATGAAGAAGGTGGAGGAGAGATGGAGGGCAAGGCTGATCCGTTATGCAGATGATTGTGTGGTGCCATGCCAGTGGAATACAGAGAGGGTGTTAAAGGGAATCAGGACCGTTCTTGGACACTTAGGTTTAAGCCTCAATGAGGCGAAGACGAGGGTCGTGGATGCGAGAAAGGAGAGTTTTAACTTTCTGGGATTTACGATCCAAATCAAAAAGAGCATCAAGACGGGGAAGAGATTTCCTTTGATCCGACCCTCGAAGAAAGCCTTGGCTGAGATCAAAGCGGAGATAAAGGCTCTGACTTGCAGGAAAACTCTTCACTTACCCAAAGAGGTGGTCATCAAGAAGCTCAATGAAGTAGTTCGGGGATGGGCAGGTTACTTTTATTACAAGAACTGTAGCCGTGACCTCTCTACGATCAAAAGGTTTCTGGATGAGCGAGTGCGCATATACCTGAGACGGAAGCATGCGAAGAAAAGCAGAGGCTATAAAGCTTACCCTTATCAGTACCTTTACGAAACCTTAGGGCTTTATAAGATACCTACAACTGCTCCATGGACTCAAACTGCGAAAGCCGTTGGAAGAAGATGATCGGAAAGTCCCGCCTCGGCGGGAGAAAACTGAATGTACGGTTTGACGAGGGGGAGCTGGAGATAGGGCATTAGCCACTACGCCAGCTCTCTACTCTACCTGCAGACACCGTAAAATCTGTCACGGATTTCTTCCGAGACTGTCGAAAAACCTTAAATCAGGTTTTTTCGGACACGCAAGTAGTTGATTCTACTATATGGGAATTTTCTAAAATCGCAACATTTGGGTTTTATCGACAGTCTCTCCTGTAAGAGTGATTTTCAAATCTCGTCTTACAATGCAATATTTCAAATAATAATCAATAAGGAATTGAGGATTGAAAACTCGATCTTTACAGTATAAAATACAACGAAGATTTGCAGAACGGCACCGCCGCCGTCTTTGTCTTCAAGAGAGGATTATACTATGCATGAGACTGTAGCTGTCGTCGATGACGAACCGGACATTTTAGAATTGGTTTCTCTTCATCTAAGAAAAAATCATTTCAGAGTGCAGGAGTTCTCCGACGGGTCCAGCTTTATCAAGTATCTCAATTCCGAAATACCCGACCTCGTGGTGCTCGATCTTATGCTCCCCGACGCCGACGGCTTCGAGATCTGTAAATACATGAAGAGGAAAAAGAATCTATCACATATTCCTATTGTTATGCTCACAGCAAAAAGTGAAGAGACAGACACCATTCTCGGACTGGAGCTGGGGGCCGATGACTATGTCAGGAAGCCTTTCTCCCCCAACGAGCTGATCGCCCGATTAAAGACGGTGCTGAGAAGAATTGAATCACGTAGGGAGGCTGAAACTGCTGAAAAAATTAGTGTGGGTAATATTACTATCGACATAGATAAGCATGAAGTTGTCGTTGACGACAATAAAGTGGAACTGACATCGGCCGAATTCCGTATACTGCAGCTTCTCGCTTCAGAGAAGGGCCGGGTCTTTTCAAGGAACAGAATCCTTGATCATCTGTGGGGCAACGAAAAGATAGTGGTGGACAGAACGATTGACGTGCACATACGACACCTGAGATCGAAGCTAGGCAAGGCATCGAAGTTGATCAGAAATGTCCACGGCGTAGGGTACAAGTTGGAAGAATGAAAGGGTCCTTTTTTAGCAAAATTTTCATTGGCTATCTTCTTATTATTTTTGCCCTTTCATCCTTGATTCTTGTCTTGTCCTTGAATACGGTGCGGGAATTCTACCAACACATGCTCGCAGAAGGCCTGAAAACCCTTGCGAATACGTTGAACCCAGAGGTTGCACATTTCCTAGATGCAGGCCTAACTAACCAACTTGATGGATTTATCAAAGATTTGGGAAGTAAAATTCACACACGTGTTACTATCATAACCGCCGATGGGACTGTATTGGCAGATTCTGACGAGAATACACAATCGATGGAAAATCATAGCCACAGACTCGAGGTGGTCGAAGCGCTTCAGGGCAAAACCGGTAAGTCAGTTCGCTTCAGCAGCACCGCTAACGAAGACATGCTCTATGTCGCGGTCCCAATCGAAAAAAACGGGAAAATCACTGGGGTCATTCGTACGAGCCTTTATCTCAAGGATATCGACAAGCTGCTCACCAAGCTCAACTATCACGTTGCCTGGGTTAGCTTGGGTACCGTTCTTATCGCCCTCCTTGGGGCACTCCTCATTTCAAACAACATTGTCCAACCGATAAAAAACCTGACATCTGCAGCCAGGAAGGTCGCATCGGGAGACTTCAGTGTACGTGTTTTTCTGAAGACCAAGGACGAACTGAGGGAACTAGCTGACAATTTCAACCGGATGAATGAAGAAATGCAAAGAATGTTTACGGAGCTAAACCAACAGAAAGAAGAACTGAACAGCATTATTCACTCTCTCCAGGAAGGCCTCCTCGTCGTGGACAAACAGGGTAGGATAATCCGTGCCAACGAGAGCTACTGGAGGATCGCAGGAGGCCAGCCAGTGGAAGGGAAGCTTTACTGGCAGACCATGAGAAATCCCCAGTTAGCTGAATTGCTGAAGAAAGCAGGTACCGAAAAAAGAAACTTCGTGGAAGAGCTAACGTTGGGAGATAGAATTTTCATGTGCAGTGTTACCCCTCTTAAGGGAGGAGAGGAAATAGTCTCCATTTTCCACGACATCACAGAGATTAAAGACATCGAAAAGATCAAGAAGGATTTTGTGATTAATGTCTCCCATGAACTGCGAACCCCTCTGACCGCAATAAAGGGCTACGCTGAAACGCTACGGAAAGAAGTCGACACCTCGCCAGGCAAAAAATACCTTGAGATCGTCGAGAGGAACACCAACAGGCTTATCAACATTGTCAACGATCTACTGCTGCTTTCCAGCTTGGAAGAAAAAGCAGTCCTTGAACTGGAGGATATCGATTTAAGGGGTTTTCTGGAGAATGTCATCAGAATATTCGATCAGAGGCTTAAGGACAAGCAACTTTCCTTGGTGATAGATGTGAAAGAGAACTTGCCACCAATCAAAGCTGACCTCTTCAAGTTAGAGCAAATGCTGGTAAACCTTCTCGATAATGCAGTGAAATATACCGATCGCGGGGAAATCACTGTATCCGTGGATGTTCATGATAAAAGGGTGCATATCCAGGTCAGGGATACGGGCATCGGGATACCCAAAGATGATATTCCCCGCATCTTCGAACGATTTTATGTTGTCGACAAGTCACGATCAAGAAAGTCTGGCGGCACGGGGCTCGGCCTTTCCATAGTGAAACATATAGTGCTTCTGCATAATGGGACAATCGGTATCGAAAGCGCTCTCGGCAAGGGCACTTCGGTAACGGTTACCCTTCCTACTGACCTATCTGCGTCGTGATCTTATTCCTGCATGGCTTAACTCATTCCTCGGATCGACGTGTATCCATCGATATCGCTCCTAAATGTCAGAATTAACAATAAATTAACAACTTATTCATCATAGCTTAATTCTTGAAAGATATAATTCCTCTTGATTATAGAAAAACTAAAGGAGGTCAAAAGATGAAATACGTGCTTTCGTTCCTATTGACGTTGGTGATTTTGATAACCGCTACAGTTGATGGGACGGCTAAAGAGCAGGAACTGATCGGTGCTGGAGCAACATTTCCTTATCCGCTCTATTCCAAGATGTTTGACGTGTACAGTAAAGAGTATGGTGTAAAGGTTAACTACCAAGCCATCGGCTCGGGTGGCGGGATAAGGCAGCTGACCAATAAGACAGTCGATTTCGGCGGATCTGATGCAATTATGAGCGAAGCCGACCTAAAGGAGGCGTCAGCTCCCATTCTCCATACACCGACCTGTGCGGGGGCGGTCGTTTTAACTTATAACCTTCCTGGAAACCCGCAATTGAAATTTACACCGGATGTGATTGGAGACCTTTTCCTCAGAAAGATCAGCAAATGGAATGACCGTCGCCTCTCTGACATCAATCCAGGAGTAAAGCTCCCTGACATGAATGTGACGGTGGTTCACCGGTCCGACGGAAGCGGCACGACCTCCATCTTCAGCGACTACCTGAGCAAAGTCAGCAGGGAATGGAAGGAGAAGGTTGGGGCAGGTACCTCCTTGAACTGGCCAACGGGCCTGGGCGGAAAGGGAAATCCGGGCGTTGCAGGTCTGGTGAAACAAACACCCGGAAGCATCGGCTATGTTGAGCTCATTTACGCCCCTCAGAACAAGATGCCTTTTGGCATGGTGAAGAACAAAAAGGGCAATTTTGTAACTGCTACCCTCGCCGCTACAAGTAAAGCTGCAGATACCAATTTGCCCGACGATATGAAGGTGAGCCTCACGGATACGGATGCTCCGGAGGGATATCCGATCAGCGGCTTCACCTGGATTCTCGTTTACAAAGACCAGAGTTACGGAGATAGGTCTGAAGAAAAGGCAAAAGAGCTGGTTAAGTTACTTTGGTGGATGACTCATGAAGGACAGAAATATACCGAGCCCCTTGAATATTCTCCTCTTTCAAAAAAGGCTGTATTAAAGGCCGAAAAACTGATCAAGTCCATTACCTACAAAGCAAGGGTAGTCATGAAGTAAATTGAGGGACGGGGTGGAACCGATTCCAACCATCTCCTGGGTTTTCTGAAAAGCCTTGTCTATGATCTCGCGGTTCGGTTTTCCGCCTGAAGGCATCGGTATCGTAAGATTAAATTGGGGATAAATAATGAACGAACGAAGAGCCGAAGTTCTGGTGGTTGGGGCTAAAGCAGAGACGATGCATTGGCGAAAACCCGCACTCTCGGAATCTTCCTTCCGTAAAATACTCTCCATTGCAGGAGCGGTTGTTCTGCTTCTGCTGCTGGCCATCTTTTTTTCGCTGGTCATTGCCTCCTTTCCCTCCATTCGGAATTTCGGAATCCGGTTTCTTTTCAGTGCCACATGGGATCCGGTAAGGAGTGAATTTGGGGCATTTCCCTTTCTCGTCGGTACTCTTGCCACCTCCTTTCTGGCCCTTATGATTTCAGTCCTCTTCTCCATACCCATCTCCCTCTTTTTGGGGGAATATTCTGCCCAAGGAGCTACGCCAACATTCATCAAAAGCACGATCGAACTTCTGGCGGGTGTTCCTTCAGTTATTTATGGATTCTGCGGCCTATTCCTCCTTGCCCCCCTGGTTAGAGCCCTGGAGCTGAAACTAGGTGTGGCCCCCTACGGGGTGGGGATATTCACGGCTTCCCTCGTTCTTTCGATCATGATCATACCGTACTCGGCCTCGATCGGACGAGAGGTGATTAGCCTCGTTCCTTCCGATCTGAAAGAGGCAGCCCTTTCTCTTGGAGCAACTCGATTTGAGGTTATACGAAAGGTCGTTCTTCCCTATGCCGGTTCTGGAATAGTAGCAGGAATCCTTCTTTCCCTCGGAAGGGCCCTGGGAGAGACCATGGCCGTAACAATGGTCATTGGAAACTCGAATTTCATTCCAAAGGGTATTTTCAGTCCGGCAAATACCCTCGCCAGCGTCATTGCCAACGAATTCACAGAAGCGACAGGGAGTCTCTATCTTTCCAGTCTGATTGAGCTTGGACTGGTGCTCTTCATCGTCACCACCATCATAAACCTTATAAGCAAATTGATCATCCGCCGGATGGGTGTGGGAGTATAACATGAAAGAACCTTCGATCAGAAAAAGAATTCTATGGGATAAGTTATTCAAAGGAACGATTGTTCTCCTCACCTTTTGTTCTATCCTTCCCATGTTTTTCATCCTCTTTTTCATCACCAGCAAGGGCATCTCTGTTATCAACTGGAGATTTCTCACCCAACTTCCCAAACCCGTAGGCGAGTTAGGAGGCGGAATTTCAAACGGCATCATAGGCACATTCATCCTGATTGTCATTTCAGTAGCCTTTTCTGTCCCTATTGGCATCCTTGCCGGGATCTTCCTTTCAGAAAACAGGAAAGGAAGGCTGGCATCCCTTACAAGATTGTGTGTCGAGACACTCCAGGGGATTCCTTCCATTGTCATAGGAATCATTGCATATATTTGGCTGGTTGTTTCGATGGGATCATTCTCAGCGCTTTCAGGCGGAGTGGCTCTCGGTCTGATGATGCTGCCGGTCATTATCCCTGCGACAGAGGAGACCTTGAAACTTATTCCGGAAAGCTTAAAAGAAGCATCCCTGGCCTTGGGGGTCTCCTACCCCAGGACGATTCTGAAAGTGATCCTGCCAGCAGGCGTAAGCGGCATCGCGACAGGAATCCTCTTGAGCATAGCGAGGGTCGCCGGTGAGACAGCGCCCCTTCTCTTTACTGCCTTCGGGAGTCCCTTCATGAACTTCAATATCCTGAAACCCGTTAACAGTCTACCACTGATGATTTTTAACTATGCCACAAGCCCCTATCCCGATTGGCATACGCTTGCCTGGGGAGCCTCTATTGTGCTGATCGCCTTTGTCCTGGGTTTAAATCTCCTTACCAAGGTTGTGACAAGAAGATGGAAAGTACAGTTTTAAAGATAGAAGGTTTCAGTGCCTTTTTTGGGAAAAACCAGGTTTTGAAAGAGGTCAACCTTTCCATACCCCAAAATAGAATTACAGCCATTATGGGGCCATCCGGTTGCGGTAAGACCACCCTCATTCGCTGCATCAACCGGATGCACGAGTTAATCCCTGATGCCAGGGTCTCCGGCAAGATTTTTCTGGATCATGAAGACATCTACGCCACGGATCCCATTATCGTTCGAAGGCAAATCGGGATGGTTTTCCAAAAGCCCAATCCGTTTCCCACGATGAGTATCTATGACAACGTGATTGCTGGATACAATCTGAACGGAATCCGGCTGGCCAAGGATGAAAAGGACAGAATCGTCGAGGAATCGTTGTGGAAAGCGGCCCTTTGGGAAGAGGTTAAAGGAGCTCTCCACAGAAGAGGGACCTTTCTTTCCGGCGGCCAGCAGCAGCGACTCTGTATCGCCCGTGCTCTCGCCATGGGGCCCGCGGTCCTTCTCCTCGACGAACCCACTTCCGCTCTTGATCCGAAGGCAACTTCGCATATCGAGGAGTTAATTGTGCAGTTAAAGGATACGGTTTCAATCATTCTCGTTACCCACAACATGGCGCAAGCGGCCCGCGTTTCGGACTTTGCAGCTTTCGTATACTTGGGTGAGCTTGTCGAGTTCGGGCCAAGCGGAAGGATGTTTACTGCCCCGAAGGACAAAAAGACAGAAGAATATTTGACCGGAAAGTTTGGATAAAGATCTGGAAGACAATCAAAAGGAGGAAAAACATGGAAACCCATTTTCAGAAGGAGTTGCAGGAACTCAAAGAAAGCCTTTTAATGATGGCGGCCCTTGTGGAAGGGGCAATCAGCAACGCTGTCCAGTCCTTGGTCAAGAGGGATTCGGATCTTGCTCAAAGGACCTTTGAAGGAGAGGACAAGATCAACGCTATGGAGATTGCCATCGACGACAGTTGCTTGAAGCTCCTTGCCTTGAGACAGCCCATGGGCGTTGACCTGCGGTTTATTACTTCTGCGATGAAGATCGTTACCGATTTGGAACGAATGGGGGACCAGGCTTTTAATATCGCCGAGCGGGCGATTTCCCTGAATCAGGAGCCCCAACTCAAACCTTACCTCGATATCCCCAAGATGGCCGAAATCACCCAGTCGATGGTTAAAGACGTCCTAGATGCCTTTGTGAACCGGGACCCTAAATTGGCCCGTTCTGTTTGTGAGAGGGATGACCTGGTGGATGGGTTGAATGACCAGGTTTTCAGAGAACTCCTCACCTATATGGAAGGGGACCCGCTGACGATTACAAGGGCGTTCCATTTGATGATTGTCTGCCGTTGTCTGGAACGAATCGCCGATCACGCTACAAATATTGCGGAAGATGTGATCTTTATGCTGGATGCACGTGTGATCAAGCATCATGCCGATGTCAAGGAAGAGGGGGAAGGGAGAAATATCTCATGAGCAAAGCAAAGGTTCTTTTTCTATGTACAGGTAATTCAGCCCGCAGTCAGATGGCTGAAGCCTTTCTGAGGAAGCATGGCGGGGACCGGCACGACGTTTACAGTGCTGGAACTGAACCGAAGGGCATAAATCCGTACACCAAGATGGTCATGGAGGAAACAGGAGTGAGTCTGAGCGGTCAGTATTCCAAACATGTCAAAGAGTATATGGGCAAAATACACTTCGCATATGTAATTACCCTGTGCGACGAAGCCGAGAAAAGCTGTCCAGCAATTTTCCCTGGAATGGGTCAAAGATTGAACTGGTCATTTGAAGACCCTGCAGCCATTGTGGGATCAGATGATGAAAAATTAGCTAAGTTTCGAGAAGTGAGAGCACGGATAGAACAACGAATTAAAGAATGGCTGATGGAGCAGCGAGGAGAATAGGACATCACCTGTTCTACTTACGTGCCTTTCACATGAGGCAGGTCTGATGTGCGCGCTTCAGGTTCATTAAAATTTCCTCGAAGTTTCCCTCAGGGCTGCGATTTCTGCTATAGATCTTCTGTTTTCATACCATCGAAAATGTTTCGGTATGATTCTCAACTATTCAATTGGATTTCCTGATTTCCACGTGAAGGTGTGCTACCAAGCAGCACAAAAGATGAAGCAAGGTTCCTTGGGTCCGGTCTACAGAGACGGGTCCCAAACTACCTTAAGCTGTTTTGGTTGAGAGATTGGGCAGTGAGCGTTAATGACAAGTGACGGCATAGACTTTGTCAGACGAGATTCAGGGGGGGGGCTGTCCTTTAGGCTAAATTTTATTTTTAAAAATTACTTCTTCAGGGAGCGGTAATCTTTACCTCTATGTTCGATATCATAAATCTTTATGCGTTCGGTTTCATCATAGACCCAATAAATGATTCGATAGTCACCTGTTCTCATCCTACATAGTCCACGCAGATCGTCGGGTAAAGATTTAAGAGGATGGTGAATAATTTTATCAGCGTTCCCCGAAAGCCAATCAATTTTTTGGGCGATTCTTCTTTGGGTTGATGGATCAAGTTTCTTGAATGACTCTTCTGCGGTTGGAAGGAATGTTACTCTATACATAACTCTTTTTTGAGAGATTCCCAGCTCTTCCCTTTTCCACCGAGGTCCTCTTGTCTTGCCTTCCGCATCTTCTTTATAAATTGAGGATTTTGGGATAAAAGCCAATCTTCAAGATCTTCTTTTGTATCTGCTGTCTCAAATACAGTGATTGGAAAAGTAATTGATTCTTTTTTCCTCTTAGTCAAGCGCATATTTTTTCTCCTATTGACCTATTCTTAAAAAATCAGATCACAAAACTTGATGAACTCGTAAAAAGTCATATTTCGTATGTCGTTCATGCTTCGACAAGCTCAGCACGAACGGAATATCAATAGGTTACACCGTTCACCCTGAGCCTGTCGAAGGGTGATGCTGACTTTTTACGAGACCATCAAACTTATCTTTCCACAATTAAAGAACCAGGTTTTAAACTTAGCTGTCCCCATCTCCCTATCTCCGAGTCTCCCCATCACTTATTTCAAACAAGGCATCTCTCAGAATCTGGATGGGGTGAAGTACCTTCAGGCCGGTGAGATGGCGGATTTGCATGCGGCAACCTTCGCAGTCAGAAAGGATGATCTCAGGTTTTAGACGATCAATCGCCTCTGCCAAATCTCTTCCGATCTCCTGAGATATTTCATATTTTTCCTTTTTAAAACCAAAGATCCCACCCATTCCACAACAATCCGCCTCGATATTGTCAATTTTAAGACCCGGGATGAGTCGGAGAATTTCAAGGACTGGAAGACCAATACCCAAAGCTCTTAAATGGCATGGAGCAAAATAGGCTATTTTTAGAGAGAGCTCCTTGAAATGAGCATTGAGACCATTTGATTCTATTAAATTCCTCAGAAACTCAAAGATGTCAAAAATATGTTCAGCCACCTCCTCCGCATCCGGGATGGACAAGAGGTGGCTATATTCATGTTTAATCATATGGCCGCAACTGGTTGAAGAGAAGATGATCTCAGAACCTGAACGAATTGTGTTAAGGAGGGAAGGAACATTATAGAGGGCCATTTTTTTTGCTCCTTTAAAATCTCCATTGCCGAGCATCGGGATACCGCAGCACCGCTGAGGAGGAAGGATGATTTCAAACCCATTTGCCTCGAGGACTTGAACCGTTGCTTTTCCTACATCGACCTCGTTGGTATTCGTATAGCAGCCATAAAAATAGGCAACCCTTTTTTTATCTTTGGAATGAGGTTTAAATCCCCCCTTCCCCCCTTTGCTAAAGGGGGGTGAGGGGGGATTATCGACTTCTACTTTTTCGCGGCTGTGAAAAGTTCCTTGGTGATTACCTCGAAACTGATGCTTTCTAAACCATTGTCTGAAGGTAGAAGATTCATAACCCGGGAGCTCTCTTCTTCTATCTATTCTTAAAATAGCCTCTACAATCCATTTGGTGACAGAGCTCTTAAGAAGAAGATTGACGAGAGGGGAGAAAAGTGATCCAAACCACCCATAGAGATAGGAATGAGTGAGAAGCCAATCCCGAAAAGGCCTTCCTTTTTGATCCAGGTATTTTGCTTTGGCAATGAGATTCAGTTCAGAGATATTTACGCCAGAGGAGCAAACCATATCGCAGAGATGGCACCCAATGCAAAGGTCAATCCATTCGTCCACAGAAGGTTCACCTGGCCTTCGAAATCGCTCAGTCCCAGGACCAGCCTGCTTCGGCCCTGGGAATTTTGGCGTCACCCGTGAGACAGGGCAGACCGCCATGCAGGTAGCACAGCGGATACAAACATCGGAATTATTCTTGGGCGAGATTTGTTTATCCATCAGTTTTTTTCGTAGCCGCAACCTTAAGGTTGCGTATATTAACGCTCCGCCAGGAAGCGGAGCGGCTACCATTTATTTTATTTAGCTAAGGCCCTTTGAGCTGCCATATAACCCGTGGCGATCTCAATCCCTTCTCTTGATTTCTCATCAATACAGTGATGATGGGCTAAGATCGAGCCTGCCACCCAACCATTTTCTAAAATCAAGTCTCCTCTTTCGTCAACGGGCTGAAAGGATAGATCGGTTAAAATGCCGGCCTGATGAATCGGGTGAGGAGCACCTGTAAAAAAGTTTTTTTCAAACCAATCCTCTCGTGACTTAGATTGGGGAACGGGAAGATTGAAGATCGGCTCAAAGACCTTCTCCATGTTTGCTTTCAGACCTCCTCCCATAAAACGTCCTGTGGCAAGGATATAACGATCGGCAGAATAGGAGGTGGTCACAGGAGGATGAAACACTTCAATTCTCTCACATCTTTTCCCTTTCAGGGTCGCTTTTGAAACCGAATAGCCAAGGAGAAAAGTAACCCCCTTCTGGATCAGCCATTCTTTAAAACGATTGAAGATTCTCATCCCTGGAATCGACGGAGGGAGAATAGGGATTTCAAAGACCTTAGCACCAACGATCTCCTCTAAGTCTTCCTTAACCTGAAAGGGGTCGTGCATTCCTAAGAGAGCCGAAAAGCCGACCCGGGTTTCACCTTGGAGTTGCTTTTTAATTTCCCTGCCGATGTTTTCTCTAAAAGATTTTTTTTCCATTAATCTTGCAAGGGCAGTAGCCGTGATTTCCTGATTAGGGACATCAGGGAGGGAGAGGGTGATTCCTCGACACTTTAGTTGGTCAGCCACATAATGGGCATAGAAATCCTTGAAGCCTTTAAACCCAACGATGAGTGTATGCCCTTCATCGAAAGAGATTCCTCCAACCATGGTCGTTGGGATGAGATAAGTGGGCCGAAGTGTTCCCGCACCTGTTGGGAGGAGGCAGTTCATATTATCAATAGCTTGAAAAGAATAAGGAGGCGGAAATAGAGAAAGAAAGGAGGAGAGGGCTTCCTCAATTTTTATTAACCCTACTTTAGCATAAGGGTGTTCGGGATGATCTTTTATCCATTGGGAAAGGCCATCTTTCATCCCAGTACCAAGATGACCACTGACCTGTTCATGGGTGAATTGGTCCTCTGGTACGGGATGTTCGCCCCTATGAGCCTTAGTATCAACATCAGAAGTTTGCCTATGGGGCTCCATCTTCATCGTCTTTGGAAGTTGGCCTAAGACATCGATCGAATTTGAAAAAAGGGAAAGAGAGCCCATCCCTTTTCCAACAATGAGGACTTTTTGGCCGGCCTCCGCAGCCGTTTTAGCTGCCATCAGCCCTGAGAGTCCCATTCCAATGACGATGAGATCGTAATGCATGATTTACACCGAATGCGGATTTCGGAATTTTTATTCCGCAATCTGCATTCCGCAATGATATGTCCCTTGGACCCTAATGTTAAAGGTTGAAGATTCCTTTATAAATCGATTCAATCAATTCTTCTTCTTTGAGTGCTATCCCCCAGAGAATCGGGCGGATCCCTTTCCATCGCTCCTCAAGAAATCCCTTTAATATCTTATTGGAGTCTCCTTCTGCCATCCCTAAATCGTGTAGGACTCCGAAAAGGCGATAGACACAAAAACCCCCCTGGCATGTCCCTTTGGCAAGACGTGTCCGATGAAGGATATCTTGAAGGTCTTTTAATTTCGCTCCCCCTAAAACCTCTTCAATTTCTTTCCTTGGAATTAGCTCGCAATCGCAGAGGGTTTCTCCTTGATCTGTTGAGAATTGTTCGAGTCGTTCTTTTAGACGGGTAGGTCTGTTTGAACCAGGAAGAGGTTTCAAATGAGTCGAGCAGGGCACATCCCTTCCCATCTTTTCACAGATAAGATCAGAAGTTTTTTCGGCCATCAACCGATGGGTCATTAATTTCCCACCCGTGATGGTGATCAGATTTTGTATCCCGTCTCTTTTTCCATGGTCAATGAGTACAAACCCCCGGCTGATGGCACGGTCATTCCCTTTTTCTTCGGACTGGAATAAAGGCCTGATGCCTGCATAGGCCCGGATAAA
>Ga0315293_10004052_pt1 | contig 14017 bp, 10 predicted proteins | sample YL17G13_20_MG_FD_203071 | JGI IMG/M metagenome (GOLD analysis project Ga0315293, IMG submission 203071) | Sediment microbial communities from Yellowstone Lake, YNP, Wyoming, USA - YL17G13_20 | ecosystem: Environmental > Aquatic > Freshwater > Lake > Sediment | place: USA: Wyoming | collected... | reverse complement strand
ATTCCTTGAGATGTCCGATTCGAATATCGGTATGGTTTCCATGCTATTATGAATAAAATTTCTTTCTTTGGCCTGCTTTATTGCGTGCTTTCTATACACTATCTTTCTTTCTCGTTTTTTAAGCAACTCCAGAAATTCTTTCGTATCTATTATTTTTTCCACGTTTCTTCTTACGTACTTAAGGTATTAAATCTATTGAAGGTTTGTGGGGCAGCTGAACGCCTTGATTTCGAAAAGGCGATAGCATTTAGGGATAAGATAAGGATGCTTAGGGGATAACAGCATCTCCCTGATTTCCGAAATCCATAAATACTACCTCGTACTAATATAATAGTAATCCGACTTCTTAGGTGAAACCATCGAAGAGAAAATCATCATTAAAGGGGCCAGGGAGCACAACCTGAAAAACATAGACGTTTCCATACCGCGAGGCAAGATCACAGTCATAACTGGCCTCTCAGGATCTGGGAAATCCACCCTCGCTTTTGATACTTTATACGCCGAAGGCCAGCGCCGCTACGTCGAATCCCTGTCCGCATACGCCCGCCAGTTCCTTGGCCTGATGAACAAGCCAGATGTGGATAGCATTGAAGGGCTCTCTCCTGCGATTTCAATTGACCAGAAAACCACATCCCGCAATCCAAGGTCTACGGTCGGGACAGTAACTGAAATCTACGATTACCTTCGCCTCCTTTTCGCGCGAATCGGGCATCCATACTGCCCAATCTGCCACAAACCTATCTCAAAACAAGGGCCTGACGAAATCGCAGCAGCGCTTCGGATGAAATGGCCAAAAACAAAAATTGAAATACTCGCTCCAATTGCCCGTGGCGAAAAAGGACGCTATGAAAAGGAGTTCGAGCGCCTAAAGAAAGCAGGATTATACTTCGTTTACGTGGATGGCACGTTCTATGGCCTAAATGACGAAGAGCCGAAACTGGACAAGAACATTAAGCACTCCATATCGGTCCGGATCGATCGTGTATCAACAGAAGATGCAGAGCGCTTGCACGAAGCGATCGAATCCGCCCTGAAGGAAGGGAATGGCACGCTCATTGCAAAAAACGGGAAAAAGGAAACCGTACACTCGAAACTTAACGCTTGTCCTGAGCATGGAATTTCGCTAGGAGAAATCCAGCCAAGGGACTTTTCTTTCAACTCGCCATTTGGTGCATGCCCCGAGTGCCATGGTTTGGGATTCAAGATGGAGTTTGATCCTGACCTCATCATTCCAGACAAGTCCCTTTCCTTAGTTGGAGGCGCAATCACATGCTACAAAGGGCTGATGGAAGGCGGATGGAGGCTTCACCAAATAAGGGAGGTCGCAATCAGCAATAATGTTGACATTGAAGCACCTGTAAGCAAAATCCCGAAAGAGAAGTTAGACATAATTTTGTATGGAACAAAGGACAGGATGCACTTCACCTACGAAAGCAAAAGCAGCAATGCAAAATACGAATATGATTCTGATTTCGAGGGTGTTGTCCCCCAACTGAGCAGATTATTCCACCAGACACAGTCTGAGCGGAGAAAGGAGGAAATTGCCAAGTTCATGCTGGAAGCGACCTGCCCTAAATGCAAAGGAAAACGATTGAAGGAAGAAATGCTTGCAGTAACAATTGGCAACAAAAGCATAATCGACGTTGCAGAACTTCCGATAAGCAATGCAAAGGCGCATCTGAAAACTCTGGAGCTGACTGAAAGCGAGAAGAAAATCTCAACGCCAATCCTGAAGGAAATCGCAAGCCGCCTTGAATTTTTGGAAAACGTCGGGCTCAATTACCTGACCTTGTCGCGAGAGAGCGCAACCCTTTCAGGAGGCGAGTCCCAGAGAATCAGGCTGGCAACGCAAATCGGTTCAAACCTCACAGGAATCGTCTATGTGCTGGATGAACCATCCATTGGATTGCACCAGAGGGATAATGCAAAACTTCTTGCCACTCTCAAGCGTCTCCGGGATCTTGGTAACACGCTCGTAGTCGTGGAACATGATGAGGAGACCATGCGCGAATCTGATTATATCATTGACATGGGTCCTGGCGCGGGAGTGCTTGGCGGAAACATTGTTGCAACTGGGACTGCGAAGGAGATAGAAGAAACGAAAGGCTCTGTCACCGGTGACTACCTGGCTGGAAGGAAAGAGATTCCTGTCCCGAAAGAGAGAAGGGAAGCGAAAGCACAGCTCAAGCTCCTGAATGTCTCAGAAAACAACCTCAAAAATATTGATGTTTCATTCCCACTCGGAGCGCTCACCTGCATAACTGGAGTTTCGGGCTCTGGCAAGTCATCGCTCATCACGGAAACCCTTTATCCAGCACTGTCCAATGTTCTGAACAAAAGCCGCTTGCGTGCAGGCAAGCACAAGGGATTCCAGGGCGCGCAGCACCTGGATAAGATAATCTCAGTGGACCAGTCGCCCATCGGAAGGACACCCCGCTCCAATCCAGCCACATATGTCGGCGCATTCACCCCGATCCGAGACCTTTACGCCCGAACCGAGGAATCACGAGCGCGTGGTTATGGTCCAGGCCGCTTCTCGTTCAATGTCCCACAAGGACGTTGCGAGAACTGTGAGGGAGACGGCCTGATAAAAATAGCAATGCATTTTCTTGCTGATGTCTACGTTCCATGCGAGGTTTGCAAAGGCAAGCGTTACGATTCCCAGACTCTTGAAATCACATATAAGGAAAAGAACATTGCTGACATCTTGGACATGAGCGTTGACGAGGCCCTGGAATTCTTCAAAAACATTCCGGCTGTCAAAAACAAGCTCCAGACAATACACGATGTCGGGCTTGGTTACATCAAGCTCGGTCAGCCTGCCACGACTTTGTCGGGTGGGGAAGCACAGAGGGTAAAACTTGCGACAGAGCTTTCCAAGCGCTCCACTGGAATGACTATGTACGTTCTTGATGAGCCGACGACCGGCCTGCATTTCGATGATGTTAACAAGCTCCTCGAAGTCCTCCAGCGGCTGGTGAACAAAGGGAACACAGTTATTGTGATCGAACACAATCTTGATGTAATAAAGAGTGCTGACTGGGTAATTGATTTAGGGCCTGAGGGAGGAGAGGCTGGTGGTGAGATCGTCGCAGAGGGAACCCCCGAGAAGATCGCAAAGAATAAGAAAAGCTATACTGGAGATTATCTAAGGAAAGTGCTCCGTTCCTCCTAAACATTTTTTAACTGCTTTGCAATTAACCACCCTCATGCTTCAGCATACCTTCATCCATCTGCCGAACCATGGAAGCGTCCGTGAACGCCAGCTTTGGGAGGATGGAGTAAAGACCTGGGAAGATTTCCTGATCAAGTATGCAGACACGCCTTCACACAAACAGCTGTGCAAGATCATCGCGAGCTCAAATTATGCCCTTAAGGTCGGGGATGCGAACCATTTCGCAATGGCGCTTCCATCCAATGAATCCTGGCGTGTATTTCCACATTTTACTGATGTTGCTTACCTCGACATTGAGACAACCGGGCTTGGGAACAGGGCAGATCATATAACAGTCATTGGCGTTTATGACGGGAAGAAAGTGCGCAGTTACATCTATGGGCAAAACCTTGGAGATTTTGCAAAAGACATCCAGGATTACGATTTGCTTGTTACATTCAATGGCTCTCAATTCGATCTTCCTTTCATAAGGAATGGTATCAAGAATATCCGGCTGCCCAAGCTGCACATCGATCTTCGCTTCCTGCTCGCAAGCCTGGAAATGACTGGGGGATTGAAAAAGATCGAGCAGAAATTCGGCATTGAGCGCGAGGGTGATCTGCGTGGTCTTGATGGCTACGATGCAGTCAAGCTCTGGCTCAGGTATGTCAGGAACAAGGACAAGGCCGCTCTTGACAAGCTCGTCCGTTACAATGCAGCTGATATCTCCAACCTCAAAGGGCTAATGGAATGGGCATACAAGGAAAAAAGAAAAAGGACGGGTTTTGATGCAATTCCATAGGGAGCAGTATCCTGACCTTCCAGGCGTCTATCTTATGAAAGACAAGGAAGGTAGCGTGATTTATGTAGGAAAAGCACTATCCCTGCGCTCCCGGCTCTCTCAGTATTTTGGTACTCTGGATAACCAGAAAACCAGAATGCTTGTCCCTCAGATCCACTCAATTGATTTTATTGTAGTGAAAAATGAGAATGAGGCGTTGGTGCTTGAGTCCAACCTCATCAAGAACTACCAGCCAAAATACAACATGGCACTAAAGGATGCGAAACATTTTTCCTATCTCGCAGTCACTGGGGAGAAGTTCCCCAGGCTCCTTCTCGCCAGGCGCAGCCCGACTGGAAAGTTCAGGATTAAGCATGCGCGGTTCTTCGGCCCGTTTGTGGAAGGGACCAAGAGGGCGGTTTCAGCAAGATACTTGCGCAAGCTTTTCAAAATCAGGATATGCACCAAGTTGCCGAAAAAAGAATGCCTTCAATACCACATAGGAAACTGCGACGCTCCCTGCATCGGAAACATCAGTGAGGGAGATTACCAAAAGAATGTAGAGGCCCTGTGCTCAGTGCTTGAGGGGAAATCAGGAGCCAAAATTATAATCAAAGCGCTGAATGAACGAATGCGCGACGCATCGAAACGACTCGACTATGAACAGGCAGCCTCGCTTCGGGACCAAATGACTTCTCTCCGCATCTTCTTCGACCGTCAGCGGGTTGAGAGGGTGAAAAAGACCGACGAGGATTTCCTATGGTTCCAGCGTATAGGAACCACGTTGCACGTCCAAATCCTGAAAAGCAGGAACGGAGTCATCGGAAAAACGGAAAAGCACGCGATGGCTATAAAAGAGCAGGAGGGACCAGAGGTTTCGTTCTGTTTGCAATATTATGCCGAGCTTCCTGACCGCGTGTTCAGCAACCTTTCGGAAAAAGAAATTCAAAAACTGAATCTCGCGCTCGCCACTGACATATTCCATTCTCCTGGAAAAGAAAAAATGAAAATCCTGGAGATCGCATCTCGCTCGCTTGAACTTGGCGAAATCGAACATTCGGTTTTGAAATTAAGGGACGAACTGGAACTTGAAAACAACCCAATTGTAATCGAGACATTTGACATCTCAACTTTGTTCGGCGAGGAATCTGTCGGTTCCATGGTCAGGTTTGTGAACGGGAAGCCGGAAAAGAACGGGTATCGGAAGTTCAAAATCAAGGGAGTGGAAGGGCAGGATGATTTCGCCATGATGAGGGAAGTAGTTTCCCGCCGTTATTCCCGCCTTTTGAAAGAGGGAAGCCCGCTACCGGACCTCGTTTTGATTGACGGAGGCGCGGGGCAGCTGCATGCGGCAATGGATGGCATGGATGAAGCTGGTGTACGGTTACCGGTTGCCGGTTTAGCGAAAAAGGAGGAGGAAATCTACCTGCCCGGAAAAATGGACACGATTCGAATGCCGAAAAACAACCCCGCGCTCCAGCTTCTCCAGCGTTGCAGGGACGAGGCGCATCGGTTCGCAATAAGTTATCATCGCTTGAGACGTGGCAAGGGAATGAAAGGCTGACAAGCATACCATTAATAAGCGGTTAAAACACAATCATTATCAGAAGAAGAAAAAAATTCTGATTTTCTTTATCCTCCAAATCACAAAAACAAAGAAGATAATCAAAATCGAATTTTTCAAGGACAAATTTGCAAAATTTGTCCGAATCGTAAATTCGATAGAATTTACGATAAGAAAACAAGGTGAAAAAAGGATGAAATTCAAAGACATGGGCATCAGTGCAAGTACTATCGCTGCGCTTGATGCGATGGGTTATGTAGATGCCACCGAAGTGCAGGAGAAAACGATTCCACTCATCTTCCAGGGTGAGGATGTCATTGTCCGGAGCCAGACCGGAACTGGCAAGACTGCAGCATTCGGCATACCGCTTATAGACATGATATCAGTAACCAGGAACAAGAGATGCCTTATTCTCGCTCCGACGCGTGAGCTCGCTCTTCAGATAACAAAAGAGCTTCGTTCAATAGCTGCCAATCAGGGTTTGCACATATTCGCAGTCTATGGCGGAGCTGGTATGTGGGAACAAAAGGCCAGTCTAAGAAAAGGCTTTAACATACTTATTGCGACCCCTGGAAGGCTGCTGGATCATCTACGCCAGGGCAACCTAAAGCTAAACCAGGTTAACTGCGTTGTCCTGGACGAAGCAGACCGCATGCTTGACATTGGCTTCAAGCCAGATATTGACAAGATTCTCAGCCTGGTCAATCCAGAACGGCAGACCTTCCTTTTGTCAGCCACCATAGATGATAGGATAAAGGCGATGTCACGGGTTTATATGCACGACCCGAAGATGATTGAGGTTGGCCCTATAGGCAAAATAGTAGAAATTGAGGAACAAGCGATCCACCTCAGCAGGGCAGAAAAACTGCAGAAGCTGAAAGAGATACTTCTGCAGGAGCCCGTGTCGCGTACCCTTGTTTTCGTCCGCTCCAAGCGGGCGGTGGAGTTCGTGTGCAGAAAGCTCAACACGCACGGAATCGAGGCGTGCTACATCCACGGCGACAAGTCGCAGAGCCAGAGGGAGCGCGCGGTCAGGGATTTCCAGGAGGGCAGGTTCAGGATACTGATAGCAACGGACGTTGCAGCGAGGGGCCTCCACATTGATGATATCAATCATGTCATCAATTATGACGAGGCCGACACCCCGGACACCCACACCCACCGTATAGGCAGGACAGGGAGGATGGGCAAGGCAGGCAAAGCCACCACGTTCCGTGAGACTGATCCTTTGCCAAGGCAGGCGCATCGCGGTCAAAACAATCGAGGTCAACGCAATCGTAATCAAGGCCATCATGGACAGAGCCAGCCCTTTGGAAGGGGCAGTTATAGTCAGAAGCCCTCATACCAGCGCAGGTCGCGAAGGCGCTAGGCGACGAATGTTGATCATTCTTCAGTCCTATCTTCATTTGTTCCTTAACACGAATGTCAAAAACAGCAGCGACCCAAGCACGAAAACCATCCAATCGCAGAGTCCTGGTTTTTTCTCTGGTGCTGTTGAGATATATGTGACTGAATAGGATAATACTATGCCTTTATCAGCATTTGACGAGACAGAATTATCGAAAACTACTGTATATGCGCCACTCTGGTCTGGTGTTAAGGTGAACGTCCCTCCTTTCTGAACTCTGACACTTGATAATATTTCCTTTCCAGTCGGATCTCTGATGGAGAAATCGATATCCTCATTCCCTCCGGTCACGTTGAAAGAACCACTTACATGATCCCCCTTATCCAGAAATAATGTCATGTTTTTCGTCTGGCCTGCAAGAATTATAGCGGAATTGGTCTGCAGCGCGCTCACCAAAGAAACCAACATCAGGCCGAAAAGGAACAGGTATATGAGCTTCATGCGAGTAAAAAGCAACTAAAATATAAAAATCCATTCTATTGAAAGGACATTCATCCCATTGATTCATTGGAGGTGTTTGGATGAAGGGGCTCGTTGCAGTTCTGCTTTTCTTTTTGTTCATGGGGTGCTTGGATTCCCAACCCGCTACAAAAGATGCGAATATCACCCCTTCTTCCACTCCTTCGGGATGCTCCTTTGATGATCCTTCATGCGGGCCGGATCAAACATGCATCAACAACACCTGCATCCAGAGCAGCATCCTGTCCGACCTGGAGAATTACACATCAATCCTTGATTCGGATTCGAATGCTCTGGCTTCCCTCTCAAGCGAAGGATCGGCCATCGCTGGAAATTACGAAGTGAATCTGGCTGTTTTCAGGCAAATATACACTGTCGGCCCGAAAGAAGACGCATACGTGAACTTCTATCTGAAAAAAAGCTATAACCTCCAGGGCAATGCCTCTGTGAGCGTGGGGTCGGGTTTTGACATCGATTTCAGCCTGCAAGGCTCGAATGGGACAGTGTATATCCCGAAGAAGAGGATATCCGGCACATACCCCTTCTCGTTCACTGCCCCGAAAGATGACCGGTATGTGATTGTTCTCGGGAACATGTTTACCTCTTTCGATACCATGACAGTAAAATTCGATATGGTGGACAGCAAATATCATTATTTCCAGCAATACCTCTCATGGTCGAAGAATTACACGGACAAAGCGGAACTCATGGCTCAGCATCTGAATAGTTTCAAAGATTTCCTGTCGAAAAATGAGAACGATCTCAAGCACGCAGGAGTGGGCATGGTGGCACTGGATGATTCGATTTCTGATGCGGAAACAGCGCTGATCCAATCAGTCACTGGCGTCAATCAGAGCATCCAGAACATGACCGATCACTTCAGTTACATCGGTGAGCTAAAGCAGCAAGAGCAACAGCAGTCAGCAGAGGCGGTTTCAAGAATAAATAGGATAATGGCGATATTAGGCTGACCTTGGTATGACTAGATACGGACTGTTATCGGGAATCTGGTAATACTTAATCCAAACCTATTGTCCTAATTGTGCGAGCACCGCCGCTTTGCAGATTTTCGGTTTTGGATCAATAATGGCATAAGGGTTTTGCATCTTGTCGCAAAAGGACGGGACGAGCTTCAATTCAGCGAAGTACCACCAGCAATTCTCCGAATCCCTGCACATATCCGGATTATCATGCCTGGCTGCTATCGCGAGCCGGCATTTATCCAAAAGCTGTCTAAAATAACCATCGCCCTTAATCAGCTCGCACTCGCCGAGATTGTCATGGATGATCGCATATGTCCTATAGCATTCGGCCTGGCCTTGGGGATCGGCGCATGCTTCAGCTGCCGAATGGTTTGCGAAACGCTCGATGCATTCAGGTGTCTGCAAGGGAGAGTAGCTATCATATGAATAATAATCTACCCCGCCCGGCAGCATGATCTTTTGGTAATCCTTATATGGAAAGTAATAATCCTTTCTGGTGCATTCGATAGTATTTGTGCTAGAGTAACAAGATTTATTGAACTCGCAGCTGAAATCCTGATCGTGCCGCATTAGCGTGGTCACATCATTCATTGCCTTAGCGACGTCACTTTCGCAAATCAGTATCGATGTTTCGAGTTCCTGCATGTCACAAAGGGACTTGTCCTGCTTTATGATGGCGACTGCATTCAGGCAATCACCGTGGTCACCTTCTATGCCGATGCATTCCCGTATGGATGGCGGATAAAACAGCGGACTGAGCATGAAATACGCGATTGCCAGCACAACTAGCGCAACAACCACCATGGCGGGCGTCCTGAGATCCATGATATTGCATATAATAAAGGGAAATATAAGGCTTGGGGGTTTCCCCGGGGTCTGGTGAACGCTTATCGATACATCTTAAAATGTGCAAGAATAGTTTTGATCATGGCAGAGGATTCTACGGAGGAATCGATCATTGTCGGTGTGCTTATCGTTATCATGATAATCATGATCCTCTATTTCCTGATATCGACAGGAATCATAAAGTTCCAGTTCTTCAATCCCGTTCGCATTGCTTAGCGTCTTGTTCTTTTTTCTTCCCACTGGCTTTCAGTAAAACTCTTATTATTTATTGATTAGTACCTGGGTCATGGGAAAAGAATCAGACGGTTGCTCGTGCGGTTTAAGGTATCTGGGTTTTTTGGGATTCTTGGGTTTCCTGGGATTAGTAGTAGAACCTCAGTTCTACTTCTTCTTCGCGTTCTTCCTGTTTTTCCTGGTACCTATGAAAAAATCCAAGGATGAGGCCCCAAAATAAATATTTTTCATCCTTCTGCATAGGCTGCGAACTGTGATGCAATTTACCATCAACCAATACCCTTAATAACTGATGCCACAAAAGATATTTTGTGGTTGCGGATGATGGCAAAGGATAGGGAATTCTACAGAAACCACGTGAGTATTGCGGAGAGCCTCGCGAGGTCTTTCAGGAACAAGACTCCGCTTGTGAGCGTAGGGGAGAAGAGGTTCATGGTCACGGACATAGTCGCCTTGAGCATCCAGTCCAAGACTAACATGTACCTGGTTGGAGCAAGGGGAAGCGGGAAGACGCTCCTCGTAGAGTCCGTGAGGAGGAGCGTTTTCAACGACGAAGGATTTTACCTGAGGGGGGACATCAACCTCCAACTCAAGGACCTGCTCCAGACATTGAACCTCCAGGGCAAAACAGTGGATGAGATATACAAGATATCAGAAGACATCAAATTCAAGTTCGCGCTTATCGACGAGCTCAACCGCGTGCCTGGAGTTCTCCAGAACCAGTTCCTCAACATCCTTGACGGATATATAGAAATACGCGGGAAAAAGTACCAGCTCGGTGACCGGGATTACATGCTGATGGCTGCCACAGGCAACCCGCCTTTGAACGGTGAGTACACCGGAGTGTTCGATGAGGACCTCGCCCTGCTGGACAGGATCCCCCTTATAATAAACACCGATGAGATCCCTCCTGAGAAGGGAGACATTTACGCAATAAGCGAAGGCGACATCGACAAGACCGGCATACCCAGGGACAACCTGGGCGAAGCCGCAGTGAAGTCGTACGTCTACCTGAAGGAAAAGATGAGAGAGGACTCGGAAATCAACGCCGTCCTTTCTTTGATAAAGGAGTACGTCTACCAACGATTCAGGTATGTCACCTTGAACAAGTCGGTGATCGATAAGGCGCAGAAGATAAACTGGAGGAGCGCGCAGGAGCTGAAGGGCCAGCACAATAGCGGTTCGCTGGTGTCGTACTGCTCGGATATATCCATAAGGACGCTCCAGAGTGCGGGAAGGCTCGCGTGCGCAATGTACATGGTCGCAGAGCTGGAGGGCGAGGCCCTGAGGCAGGGCAACAGCAGCCAGGAGTCTAGCATCAACGAGCTCGTGAGTTCCTATGTCGCTTCTTTGAGGCTTGCGCTCAACTACGACCGGAGGTTCATACCTGATGGCCTGCCGGAGGATAGAAGCAAGACGCATGCCGAAATGATAAGCACTGTATTCGACGAGGTTGCAGGGGAGATGGATCCTGGAAAGCTTGCGACTGCTTCTGTGCTGCTAATGGAATTCTCCGAACGCCTCCGCAGGAAGGACGAGCGCGGCATGACAGATATAACTAATTTCGCGGCCAGCGGGAAAAAGAACAATCCGATGCTAGAGACAGCGTGCGCGATCATGGATTCCAAGGGAAGAGAGGTCACTGATAGAATGAGGTCTGACGACATACAAAGGAACCTGGGGGATGAGTAGATGGGGCGCCTTATAGATCCGAAGTTCAGGGCCGAGATACTCGAAGCGCTGAAGAAGAAAGACTCATCGATATTCGAAAGGAGCACATTCCCTGGAAAGAAACCTATGGCAGAGAGGTCGTTCAGAATCCAGCTGTCTCCGGAAGAGGTGGTGAGGCTCGACATGCAGATGATCGAAGCGGCGAAGCAGGGCAATGTGGACATGGTGGCGAGCTGCCTCAGGAAAGGCGCGAACGTGGATGCGCAGGACGAAAAGAAATGGACCCCCCTAATGCATGCCTGCTACCATAGCAAGAAAGAGGCCGTGGAATTGCTCCTCAGGAAAGGGGCGGACGTTAACGCGAAGAATATGGATGAGAGTACCTCGCTGATCCTGGCTACAGCTGCAAACAACCGGGAGATAGTAGAAATCCTCATAGAGAACGATGCCAACATTGAAGAAGAGGGTGCCAATGGCTGTACAGCCCTAAGGCATGCCGTGCACTACGGCCATGAGGAGATGCTCAAGTTTCTAATGAGCAAAGGGGCCTCAGTGAATACGGTTGACCAGAAAGGGGAGACTCCGCTCATGCAGGCTGTTGATAAGGGGAATGCTTACATGACCAGGATCCTTGCCGAGAAGGCAGATATTAACATGCGGAACAAGAACGAGAGGACCGCGCTGATGAAGGCAGCTGTCAAAGGCAATGATGACATCGTCGGATTGCTCGCGGAAAAGGGCGCGAACGTTGATTTGAAGGATGACCTGGGGCAAACAGCTCTCCTGATCGCGATCACGATTGGCTCAATTGGTACCACCCGTCTGTTATTGGAAAAGGGAGCTGACGCGAACATCAGCGATACTTATAGCACGCCCCTGATGCGCGCCGTTATGAATAGGAACAAGGAAATGGCAGGGCTGCTTTTGGACCACAATGCTCTCATAAATGTCCATGCAAATGTGGAAGGCGACACGCCGCTGATCAAGGCAGCACAGGATGGGTGCGCAGATATTTTGGAATACCTGATTGCCCGGGGGGCGAAAGTGGATCTTGGCAACAAGAGGTGCGAGAAGGCACTGATGCTGGCTGCGGCTAGCGGGATGAATGACTGCGTCCTTTCCCTGATTAAAAATGGAGCCATGCTCGATTTGAAGGACGTGCACGGAAACACGGCCTTGATGCATGCGATCAAGAGCAAGCATTGCGAGATTGCGAAAGCCCTTTTGGCAAACGGCGCAGACAAGCGCATAAGGAACAATGATAACGAGACCGCGCTGATAAGGGCCGCGGCAGCAGGCTTCGATGACCTGGTAGCGGAAATGATCGATGACAGTTGCGTAAACGAATGCGACAGTAGCTTCGTCACTCCCTTGATGAAGGCTGCTGAGAACGGGCATGAAGGCGTCGTGAAAGTATTGATTTACAAAGGTTTTGCAGAACCGGGTATGCTCGATAAAAACCACGAGTCAGCATTGTTCAAGGCTGCCAGGAAGGGGCACGCTGAAATCATGAAAGACATCCTGGCTCAAAACAAGAACATGAAGGATACTCCTGATAAGCACGGGTGCACCCCGCTGATGTGCGCTGCGGAAAGCGGTAGCGTCCGTGCTGTGAAAGCTCTTTTGCTGGCTAATGTCTCTGTCGAAGCTGCTGATGAGTGCAAAAGGACTGCGCTGATGAAGGCAGCTGAGAAAGGGAATATCAATATCATCGAGCTTCTCGGAAAAAAAATCAACGCGGGAAACGTGGACCAAGGGGACAATAATGGCCTGACCGCACTTATGGTCGCAAGCGCATTTGGCCATAAGGGAGCTGTTGAAAAGTTGATCGGTTTGGGTGCTGACATTAATCGCGTGAGCGACGTGGGCCTTACTATGCTTATGTTCGCAGCAACTAATGGGCACGAGCAGTTGGCACTGTTCTTTATTGATAAGGGAGCGGATGTCCGCGCGAGAGATAAGAGGTCCGGATGGGGTGCCCTGCATTACGCTGCAACGAACGGCCATAGGAGGGTTGCTGAAATACTTATAGACTTCGGCGCCCAGGTGAACGAAGGCGACTGTGACGGGGACACCCCGCTCATAGCTGCGGCAGCGAACGGCCAGGCAGAGGCTGCAGCCGCCCTGATAGAAAGAGGGGCGAAAGTGAGAAAGGGGAACAAGGAGAAAAAGACACCAATCATGTTCGCTGCTGAAAAAAACCACCCGGAGCTGATCAATATATTGATCAAGGCCGGTGCGAGGGTCAATGCCAAAAACAAAAATAACAATACCGCGCTCAGGCTCGCTTCAGGGGAGGGGCACGAAGATATGGTGCAACTTTTACTCGAGAAAGGCGCGAGCGCCAGGATCAGAAAGGAAAATGGCGGGACCCCGCTAACAAAAGCAGCAGCCATAGGCAACATCAAAATAATGAACATGCTTTTCGAGAAGGGTGCAAGGGCGGAATCCAAGGACGGGGAATCCAAGACCGCCCTCATGTATGCTGTGGAAAACGGGCATCTTGATGCAGCCAAGCTTTTAGTCAGGAAAGGCGCGAAGGTGAATGCCAAGAGGGACGATATCAAGTGGACGGCGCTGATGCACGCGGCTTGCATGGGCAAAAAGGAAATCAAGGAAATGGCCCAGCTTCTGCTGGAACACGGGGCAAAGGCAGATGCCAAGTCAAGCAACGGTAGGACTGCCCTCATGTTCGCATCAGATCATGACCGCATGGAAATTGCCCAACTCCTATTAAAGCATGGCGCGAAAGTCGACGCGAGGGACAATGACGGCGAAACATCCCTGATGATAGCTGCCGAAAAAATGAGACTGAAGATGGCGGAATTGCTCATAGAAAAAGGGGCGGATGTTAATGCGAAGGACAAGAAAGACAAGACAGTGCTGATGTTCGCGGCTAGGGGCGGGTATAGCGAAG